>Ga0265338_10004721_pt1 | contig 18244 bp, 18 predicted proteins | sample 42126metaG_FD_193579 | JGI IMG/M metagenome (GOLD analysis project Ga0265338, IMG submission 193579) | Rhizosphere microbial communities from Carex aquatilis grown in University of Washington, Seatle, WA, United States - 4-21-26 metaG | ecosystem: Host-associated > Plants > Roots > Rhizosphere... | reverse complement strand
CTTTGAGCCGTTCACGGACGTCCAGAAAGAGCTCGCCGAGGAGATCAAGAGTGAACGGCTCAAAGCCAAGCAGACCGAATACATGCAGAAGATCTTCGCCGAGACTCCCCCCTGGACGATCTTCGATCAAGCCAGCGTGGCGAAACAGCAGCCCGCCCAACCGGCCCCCGACAGATACCAACGTTGAACGTGTGGGGTGGGACTAGCCCGCGCAAAATCGGGGTGTTTGGGATGGAATCGCCCCAAGTTGTCAAACCCGTTTTTGTTCCGCAACGCTAGGTGCCTGAAAAGATGCCATCGGCTTGCCCGATGGAGTTTCACGTTGGCAGCTACAAACGACCTGCCCTCATTTTTGGTCACATTTCCGGTCGCCGCCTGGCACCCTGCTGCCGAAGGCAGCGGGGTGCCAGGCGGCAGCATCCAAATCCAAGGAAAAGGGTTGGGGGCGATTCGCCTTGTAGCAGCCAACGTCATGCACCACCGGGCTAGCCTGCGGCATGACCGTTTCCACGCAGTGGCCAAGCAAAACAAGCATAAAAGTGTCAAACTCCTGCGTGCGACTGTTTGCGCACGCCAGCCCCACCCTAATGTGTTCCGCTACAGGGAGACCAAAACATGAGCTGTTGTCTTACAACCCAAGAAGGCCGCCCCCGCATGAAGTCAATCACCCCGATCATGGGCCTGGCGCTGATCCTGGCGTCGTCGGTGCACGCGACACTCTTGGCCGACGATCCTCCTCCGATCATTTTCGAAGCCGACCAGGTCCTGGCCAAAGTCGATTCCGAGGTCGTCGTGGCGGGCGACGTGGTGCTGGGGGCCATGGCGGACTTCAACAGGATCAAGGCAAAGATTCCGTCGAGAGAACGCGAAGCGAGTTACGAGCAAGCGCTCAAGTCGCAGATCACGTCGATGGTGAAGGTCAAGCTCTTGTACCTCCAAGCCAGGAAAACGATCCCGGAAGACAAGCTCGCGGAAATGACCGAACGAATCGAAAAGGAATTCGACGAGGGGGCGCTCGAAGACTTTCTGGAGCGTACGGATTGCGCAAACTGGCGGGAGTTGGAAGCCAAGCTTAAGCCGGTGGGCAGTTCGATCGAAAGGGTTAAACGAAATTACGTCGAGTCGCAGCTCGCCCAGCAGCAATATCGCGACCAGATGAACGACGACGACATCGAGGTCACGCGTGACGAGAAGTTGGCCCGCTACGAGGAGAACCAGTCGAAATATGAGTACCTGGCCAGGGCCCGCTATGAAGAGTTGGTGATGAAGCCCACAGACCTCCGCAACGGGCGCCAGGTCCAGGCGGCTCTGGCCCAAATGGGCGACAGCATCAAGAAGGGCGCGGAGTGGGCCGAAGTGGCCAAGGCCCGCAGCGAGGGGACGACGGCCGCCCACGGAGGCCAACAATCTTGGATCAGCCAGGGGAGCCATCGCTCAGCGGTGATCGACGAAGCCCTCTTCTCGTTAGCCGTCGGCGCGATGAGCCCGATTTTGAAGGATGACCGGGGCTTTTACATCATCCGAGTGATCGAACGCGAGCCGGCCGGCGTGATCCCTTTTCAAAAAGTCGAGAAGATCATCGCCCATGAGATCAAGCAGGAGCGGGCCGTTCAACTGCAGGTCGAGTACATGAAAAAGCTCTTCGCCGATGCGCACATCTGGAGCATTTTCGACGAGCCCGACAAACAGAGCGCCCGCAAAGCGCCCCTTGGACCGCCCTCCAAGCGCCGCTGAAGCGCGGGGCACAAGAGTTGCGATTCGCCCGCCACGGCCCGGAATTCGCCGGAATTCCGCTGTACGGAACGTGGGGCCGTCAGGCTGGAAAGCCTAACCTACTAGCCGGCGGTATCCAGGTAGGGATCTTGCCCCATCTGCTTCTGCAGCTTCTTGCGTTCTTTTTCGTAGTACATCAGCACGCGACGGTCGCGAAAGTGGCGCCGCTCGATGATCCGCTGCGACTTGCGAAACAACCTCGCAAATTGACTGAACGGCCCCTTTGACGATTCGCCCAACTTCTGGAGTTTCTCGGCCTTGTCCGGCCCCAGTCCGGCCAGCAGGATGTCGTCGTCGAGTGCCAAGTATTGCCGGAACGTGCCGGGATCGCCCTGGCGGCCGCACCGGCCGCTCAATTGCCGGTCGATGCGGGCCGAGTCGTGCATCTCGGTGAGGATCACGTGCAGACCGCCCATATCGGCGACCCCCTCGCCGAGTTTGATGTCGGTGCCGCGGCCGGCCATGTTCGTCGACACGGTCACATGCCCCGGCAACCCGGAGCGGGCGATGATGTCGGCCTCGGCGGCGATCTGGTGGGCATTGAGCACCTGGTGCTCGACCCCCGCCTCCTCCAACAGCTTCGACAAGTGGACCGACTTGTCGATCGATCGGGTGCCTATCAGAATCGGTCGCCGCAGGGCATGCAGCTCGCGGATCTCCTCGACCATGGCCGCCCATTTGGCGTCGCTTGTGCCGAACACCGCGTCGGGCAGACGCACCCGCACGGCCGGTCGGTTGGTGGGAATGGGCACCACATGCACGTCGTAAATCTTACCCAATTCGCCGGCCGAACTGGTCGCGGTTCCCGTCATGCCCGCCAAGCGCTCGAAGCGCAAGAAGTAATCCTGCACTGTGATCCGGGCAGCCTGGCCGGTGGCCACGGTGACCTCGACCTTCTCCTTGGCCTCGATTGCCTGATGGATGCCGTCGCGCCACTTGCGTCCTTCCGAAAGCCGGCCGGTGAACTCGTCGACGATCACGACTTCGCCGTCGCGGATCACATATTGCCGGTCGAGCGTGAAGGCGCGTTTGACCTTGATCGCCCGCTCGGCGTATTCGTAGATGGTGAACATGCCGACGGAGTCCATCGCGTCGGGCTTAGGCAGGTTCCGCACGAGCTGCCGGCCGGCGGGTGTGAGCTCGACCGATTGCTTCTCGTGGTCGTATTCGTAGTGCTCCTCGTCCTCGAATTCGTCGGCCACCTTGGCGCTCCAGCGGTAGCACTCGACCGCGATTTTTTCCTCCTCGGTGGGCAGGGCGCTGATGATCAAGGGCGTGCGTGCTTCGTCGATCAGAATGCTGTCGGCCTCGTCGACCAGAATGAAATGGGCGCCGCGCTGGACCGGCTGTTCGCCGCCGCCGTCGCCATTTTGGCCGAGCATGCCCCCCAGGAAATCGGTCAGTCCTTCGTTGATCCGCCGCAGCAAGAGCCGGTCGCGGAGAAAATCGAAGCCGAACTCCTTGGCCGTGCCGTAAATCACGTCGCAGGCATAGGCTTTGCGGCGGGCCGGCTGCTGCATCTGCGTTTCGATCACGCCTACCGAAATCCCCAACAACTCGTAGCAGGGACCCATCCACTGGGCGTCGCGGCGAGCGAGGTAGTCGTTGACCGTGGCCAACATCGCCCCTTTGCCGGTGAGCGCGTTGAGGTACATCGGCAGCGTGGCGGTGAGCGTCTTGCCTTCGCCCGTTTGCATCTCGACGATCGAGCGGTTGTGCATGGCCGCCCCACCGAGCATCTGCACATCGAAGTGCCGCATGTTCAACGACCGCCGCGCCGCCTCGCGCACCAGGGCGTAGGCCTCAGGCATGAGCCGATCGAGGGGTTCCTGGCTCTTGGCCCGGTAGCGGATCGAAAGGCTGCGCTTGCGCAGCTCGTGGTCGCCGAGTGCTTGCAGTTCCGGCTCGAAGGCCTCGATCCGCGGCAAGAGCGTCGTCCATTGCGCGAGCCGCCTCTGGGCCGGACCGCTGGCGAGCGCTTGGAGTCGTGCTGTAAAACCGCTCGGGTATTTTCGCAAGGCTGAACACCTGTCGCGAGAAACGCTGCCTTAATATCATTGTAGGCTATCGCGTCGTTTTGGGCAGGGGGAGGCGAGGAAGATGGCGAAAGGCAGCCCAAAGCCGGTGGTCGGCATGATTGTCAGGACCGGAACTGTCAGACCGGCAACGGCCGATGTGGGTTAGGCTTTTCAGCCTGACGGCCATGCCGGTCAATCAGACCGATTCGGCGGCAAGCCAGCCGCAGCTAAAAGCGGCCTGAAAGTTGTAACCGCCGATGGGGCCATCGAGGTCGAGTACCTCGCCGGCCAGGTACAACTTGGGCACGAGCCGGCTTTGCATCGTGCTCGAATCAATCTCGTCCAGCGAAACTCCGCCGGCCGTGACTTCGGCCTTCTTGAACCCGCGCGTGCCGCTGACCGGGATATTGGCTCGTTTGATCGCGGTCACCCAACGCGCCCGTTGGGCCCGGCTCAACTCGGCGGCACGCTGCTCGGGCGATAAGCCGGCTTCGACCAGCAGCGCATCGCTCAATCGTCGCGGAAGCTGATTCACCATCAGACCGGCGAGCTGTTTTCCTCCGGCGGCGGCAGCCTCGAGCCGCAGCCACTCGTCGAGTGCCGGTTCCGTCAGGGTCGGTAAGAAATCACATTCCAGGAACAGCTTTCTTGGGTCGGCATGCCCGCTCACCACGCGGCTGACGTCCAGCACGGCCGGTCCCGACAGACCAAAATGAGTGAACAGAAACGAACCTCGCCGCTCGGCCAACCGGCTGTTCCTGGGCGGGCGAGGTGCGGCCGCCGATTCGACGACCGCCAGCGCCACGTCGGAAATCGTCACGCCCTGCAACTCACGTACCCACGAAGAATCGGTGGTCACCGGCGTGAGCGCCGGCCTGAGCGGCACAATGGTGTGCCCCAGCTTTGCGGCAAGGCGGTACCCGTCGCCTGTCGTGCCGCAACCAGGGTAGGACTGCCCGCCGGTAGTGACCAAGAGCTTCGCGGTCGACAGGCTGCGCTTCGAAGTCGTGAGCCGAAAGCCATCCTGGGCGACCGGCTCCGCATCGAGCAGCGGCTCGTCGAGCGCCAGCGCGCAGCCACTGCGCGTCAGACGGCGGACGAGCGCGGCGAGCACGTCGGCGGCCTTGTCGCTGACAGGAAAGACCTTACCCGTCGCCTCGACCTTAGTGGCAACCCCTTCGGATTCGAACCAATCGATCAGGTCTTGGGGCGCGAGCGCGGCGAGCGCCGAGTGCAAGAAATTGCCTTGCTTCCCAAACTCGCGGATGATTCCTCGTCGATCGGTAGCCTGAGTCAAATTGCAACGGGTGCCACCCGACATCAGGATTTTTATGCCCGGCCGGCGGTTCTTTTCGACCAGCAGGGTGCGGACCCCTCGTTCGGCTGCCCGCGCCGCGGCAAGCAAGCCGGCCGCGCCGGCGCCGACCACGACCAGGTCCCAATCCATGCCTTTACCCCGGCGGCCAACCCATCGGTCGCCCACCCAGCAAGTGGAAGTGCAAATGATCGACCGACTGGCCGCCGTCAGGGCCGCAGTTCGCGACCACGCGATACCCGCTCTCGAGCTTCAAGTCGCGGGCAAGTTTCCGCAGCACGAGCACCATGTGCCCAGCCAACGCAAGATCGGCGTCGGCGAGCTCGGCCAGCGATCGAAGAGGCCGCTTGGGGATCACGAGCACGTGCGTGGGGGCCTGCGGATTGACATCGCGGAACGCCAGGCAGAGGTCGTCTTCGTGGACGATCTCGGCTGGGATTTCACGCTCGATGATCCGTTGGAAGATGGTCTTAGCGCTCATACGATTAGCCTGCGACCTCATTGGGAAACGGGATCGCCTCATCGACGAGCATGACCGGGATGCCGTCGACGATGGGGTAGATCAAGGTCCCATCCTCCCGCACGAGGCCACCGTCGAGCGACTGTTCGACCTTGTCGCCGGCCATGTTCTTCAGGACACCGGCGGCGACCAAACGGTTGAGCCGTGCCACCAAATCTGGGTCGGCTAATTCAAGCGGCGTTCGGTCCTGAGGACAAACGAGAATTTCCAACAACTCTTTGCTGATCATGCGCGGCCATCTTGAGGGACATTCCGGTGCCAACGATTCATGCTGTTATACGGAAGATGCCGATAAACGACTAGAGAGGCCATGCCATGTCGAAATGCAGTTTACTGGTTGCCGTCGCGTTGATCCCTTTAGCGCTCTCCGCGCCGACCGGGGCCGATGATGTGCGAGAATACAACCAAGGGGGGGTGACCTATCGCGAGGTCCACCGTACCATTCGCGCGCCTCAGACTCAGATCCAGTGCGTTGATCGCCCGCAAACCTATTTGCAGGAGCGCTACGACGTCGAGCTTCGCGACTCCGTCAGGACCTACCGGGTACCAGTGACCGAGAATCAATGGGTGCCCTATTGGCGGGGAAGATTCAATCCGTTCGTACAACCGTATTTGACCTACCGCAACGTGCGGCGCACGCGTTGGGAAACCCGCACCGAAGTGGTCAAGGTGCCGGTGTCGACGCGACAACTCGTGCCGGTCACCACCAACGTCCGCGTGCCGATCACGACTGAGACAGTCGTCGACCAGGACGTGCTCGTCAGCCGTACCATCGTCGGTCCGGCGCCAACCACCAGCGTGGCGCAGACAAGCGATCCCTTCTCTGCTCCTGCGGTGGCCAGCATCCAGCAGATCAGCAATCAGCAGGTTGGTGGGGTGCATCGCTACGGCGGCGATCCACCGCGACAGGGCCTGGTTCCTGTCAACTCGGCTAGCGGCAGCCGATTGGCTAGCGGCGCCGGGGCAAGCGCACCCGCTTCTCGAACCGCCAGCGGCACGCAATGGCAAAGCGTGCAGCAGCGCTAACCGGCCGCGTTGGGCAGGTTTGTAACCTGCGATAGAAGTCGGCATGGCGGGTTCGAATCCCGCCCAACCACGTCGGCCAAGAATCCATGCGAGACTTGCGCTGGACTATCGCAAACGATCAGGACCATGAATTCGTCTTAGCCGGCCGAATTCGTCGTGGCATTGTCGCCCAGAATTTCGGTGGGCCTTCGCGAGCGGCGCGCGACCTTGGTGGTGCTCCACTCTTTGGTCAAGGTTTCGAAGACTTCGGGCGACTCGTAGCGGATGATGTTCTTCCCTTCGGGCATCGGACCAATCAAGCCGCGAAACACCGGCAGCCCGCGCAGCGCCAGATCGGTGCTGCAATCGTCGATACCGACCTGGGTGTGCATCTTCTGAAGCGATTCGGTCTGGTTGTAGTCACGGATGCGCAGCTTGCCGTCGGCCCCACGGGTGACGACTCGGATCAGTTCTTTTGCCATGGTGGGTTTTATCTCGCGGGGTAGGGCGTGGGCACAGGACTATTCGAGATATCGGCGGTGGTTGAGGCGTGGGCGCATGCTTTCCCCGGCGTACCACACAGCGGGGCAAACCGCAAGAATCGTCACATTGCATGCCTCGGCGAAGCCCCCTACGGCCAGTCCCGTGGAGAACAGCTCGTAGGGTTTCTATCGCCTGTGCGGGCGAACTTGCCAAATGACGACCCGCGCATTACATTCAACTGCGTCGGGAGGGTAAGCGAACTGGCCAGCGGCCTGACTCGAAATCAGGTGCCCCGAAAGGGGTTGTGGGTTCGAATCCCATGCCCTCCGCTTCGCAAAGCCTTTGAAAATAGGCGTTTGCAACCATCAAGGAATCTTGATCGGTCCGCCGCTCAGCCCGATTTCGGCCGACTGTTACCAGAAGTGTTACCAGAGTCCTTGCCGGACCGCTTCTGCTTGCCGAGTTCGTAGCTCTGCCAGAGTTCGTCGGCCACCTCGTCGGCATCCTGCGCCACGTAGTATTTCAACGTGGTCTCGATGCTCTTGTGCCGCATCAACAACCTGAGCGTGGCCGGCTTCACCCGCGGTGCCCAGCGCGTACCAAACGCCCGCCGCAGGTCATGCGCCGATCCATGCTTTCCCTCTGCCTTGTTGACGACCACCAGCGCCTTCTCGCCGATGGCCGAAATGATGCGCGAAATCCGTTTCGGCGTCATCGGCCGCCGTGTCTGCAGGCCATGGATCTGGAACACCAGTCCGTGCCTCTTGGTCTTAGGCGTCTTCTGCAAAAACTCCGCGAAGTCGGGTGTCATCGGCAGCAACCTGTCCTGGTGACCCTTCTCCGCCTCCGCGTAGATCCGCAGTCGGGGTCGACGGCCCGATAGATCCACCGAAATCGGGGCGTCCTCGTCCCACGAGAGCACCGTCGATTCCTCCAGTCGCAAGCCCGATAGCCAAAGGCCCCAGAGGTAATGCACCCAAACCTTGGCATCTTGCGATCGGACGGCCGGCACGGCGGCAATCATACGGTCGAATTCCTCGGTCGTGATCGGTCGACCGCGCATCAGCGTTTGGCCTCTGGCCCGTTTGGGCATCTCGATTCCTGGCAGCTTCGGCAGCATCTGCATCGAGACGGCCCAGTTCAGGGCGGCCTTCAAATGACGCAAGTGCGTGGCGATCGACGTCTCCTTCATCCCCTTCTTTCGCAGGCCGGCCTGGAACCTACTCAAGACCTCGGGCGTCAGCGACGAGAGTTTTTGGGGGGAGATGATTTTCTCCAAGTGATTGAAAGCGGCGTCGGCGGCCTGCAATGTTTTGGGAGCCAGCGACGCGAGTTTTTCATCCTCGTAACGCTCGCGAAACTCTTTCCAGGTGAGCCGGGTGGGCTCGTGGTACCGCCCCTCGCACAGCTCAGCCTCCCACTTGCCCGCCTCGCGCTCGGCCTCGTCGTGGTCGGTCGTTCTTGCGGAGCGGGATTTTTGTTTGCCGGTCACCGGGTCGATGTACCGCAGCATCAGGAATTTGCGGTCGCTGTAATTCACGACCGTGACCTCGATTTTTTTGTCGTCGGACATGGTGTGCCTTTTTTTGAAGGAACCACCGGCCGCGGCGATGCCGCGGGCCTGTGGCCTGGTTGCTTGGTTAGCGCGGCGCGTTCACGAGCTGCCGTTGATCTGGTCCAAAAAGCGAAAGATCTCTTGGCCGGTCACGTAGCGGCGTTTGCCGCAGGTCAACAATTTCAGACCGCGACGCCGGGCGGCGCGCAGGGCCGACTCCGACCAGCGCAACCGCCGACGGGCTTCGTCCAGGGCGTAAATCTCATGGATCGAAATGACGCCCGGGCAGGTTGGTTCGATCCGCCGCTCGTTAGCCATGGCCATGGCTCGCTGTTTCGAAGATCTTCGGGATTGGGAGCTAACTCCGGCCGAAGTGTCGACGAATCAGCGAAACGGATCGAGGGAAACGGATTTCAGAAAGTTTCCCCTTTGACCGGCAATTGCAGGCAGCCCATTGCGGTGCGCTTGGTCTGCAGCGAAAATACGACGGAACTGCCCCAACGAAGAGAAATACTCGGGGCTGGTGGCTCCTGACGAGGAGCATGAACCCCCGTTTTCCTGGATCGAAGTGGGTTACCCGTCACACGATGGCCAAGAAAAAGTCCAAGAATGTGAATTCGGCCGGACAAGTCGGTCAGAATCAAGCGGAGCGAATCCGGTTGGCGAACCAACCCGACCCGGAGCCGGACTCCCCGTGGTCGAAAATGGTTGAGGCGCATCCGGGGCACCCTACTTTGCAATCCGACACGATTTACGCCCTACCGACCGATATGATTGGTGCTATACGGTCGTGGATGCCGGGCTTCTTCAGCGACGAAGAGTTGCAATTCGAACTTGACCTCGCACTGCTTGCGGGGGGCGGGTTTTTCTACAAGCGGCCTTTTTCGCAATACGATCCGATCGCGCCCGCGAATGCAGAGTCAGACTTGAATTCCAAGGATCAGGAAAAAAGACTGGCGAATGTGGAAGCGAAAATCGGCAAAATGCTCACCGATGAGTTTCGGAAGGACGGTCGCGACAAAACGGAGATCGTGGGCCATTTCGACGATGAGCAGGAATTCAACGCGCATTTCGACTCTCGTCGCTGGGGTTTCGCAGGTTGGCTCGCGACCCACGGGCCATTTCGGGCCGGTTGCCAGGAGCTCAAGAGTCGATGGTCGTCGCGCGTCCGCGAGCGGGGGTTCCCGAGGATCCCGTTATCTTTCTTCGGAGAAAAGCCTGAACCAGTCCCTCGCCACGACCAAGAGTGCTACAGCGACTTCCTGATGTTTTTCAAGCGGTGGGGTGTCGAGACGTTGATCACTTGGGAGTTGCCGCTCCCGATGTCCGCGGCGTTGGCAACGCCGAACATGTATCACCTGCCAATTTTGGATGATGCAGGCCTACTGGTCTTTGCGCCCTGGTACTTGCTACGCGACCGAGACGTCAAGCTGAAAGAGCTGTTGTGGCACCGGCAGTTTCTGCATGCGCCGATGCATTTGTCGGAGTGGTTCGACCGAGATCCCAAGAAACTAGGTCACAAGCGATTCCAAACGATGCTCATCGTGCTTGTCACGCTGGAATTGGTTATCCGACAGCGCTACAAGACTAATATCAATCGCCGCATCGGTGAATTCGACCGGGTCCTCGCTGCCTTTGTGTGCGAGCTCACGGGCGAACTGGGGGTAGAGCAAATGGTCGACACGATCAAAAAGGTCCGACAGGCAATGGACGATCGACTGAAGGGAGCGTAAGGACAGGCGTTTCGTTCGCTGGCGCTTTTCATTCCTGGCACATTTTTTTGGTCCCGGCAGCGGAGACGCCGGCAGGCGGAGGGTCAAGGAAAATGGGTATTGCGAAAGCGCACAGAGCCGAGCCCAATCCCAAACGCCAGCGTCGCCGCTCACGGGCAATGGCTATTCCCATCCCATACATTATGACGCGTTTTGTATTGACAATTTAGTCCATGTTTTATTTGAGGTTTTGTATTTCCAGATTGAATGTGGTACTTGGTCACAACGGATGGGATGGTGGAATGCTGGGCCTCCCCCCGCCCTGAGCGAACCAGGCTCCGGACGTGGCCGATTTCCTTCTGGCAGGCAGACCGTGACCATACGCAGGGACCATGTACCGCCGGCGAGCTAGCTGCCGTGGGTCCGGCGGGCAGGCGACAACTATCGGATCCGTTTCGGAATGAAAAAACTCGAGGGGTTGGCGGCGCGGGACGAGATGCAGAACATTGCACCCGAGTCCGCGGCAGGTGCTTGATTCCGCAGCCGATAACTCCGCCCAGTGATGGTGATGATCGCCGCATGGTGCAGGAAACGGTCCAGAATCGCCGTGGCACTGGGCACATCGCCAACCGCCGCCTTGAGGTTGTCGATCACCAGCGTTCGCGGCACGCCGCCGACATGTCGAAAGGAGTTTTCCAACGCGCCCAGAAAGTCGTCAGTCGTCTGCGTGAGCGTCGCCTGGCTATATCCCTTGCGACTGTGACTGAGCACGATGCGAAACACATGCGTTTTACGCCGCGTCCCCTCGGGCGTGATGATGAACGCGCCGGTGCCAAAATCGACCTGGGCTTCCTCACCAGGCTCGCACTCCATGCGGCGAAAGGGGGTGGGCGGCGGACATGGCCGAGGCGGCGGACGTATCGCCGCAAGCTGTCGTAATGGATTGCCGCCCCCTCGGCAGTCAAATCTTGGTGAATTCGCTTGATCGACAGCTCGGACGCGAGCTTGGCCAGAATTGCCCCGCGATACGGGGCACACTGGCCGGCCGGCCCCGCACGGCATCCCGACCGACCGCCTGGGAGCTGGTCGGCGCGTTGGCTGGTTTTAGGGACTCCAGTTCGGGCAACGCGCCGAAACGGAGCTGGCAATGTTGCTCGGCGGCGTTTCGTTGGCCAGCGCCAAGCGACGCAAGCGGTTTGCAATCGCCAGTTGACTCGAAGCGGCTTGACTACGCGAAGCCCGCCGATATGGTCGCGATCGACGAACCAGAAGACGAACTCCGTCTTCTGGTTTTTTTTCGCGAAGCGCGAAACCTTTTGCCGACTTTCGACATAAATAGATATCATGGACGAACCCACTCTCAACGCTCCGCAGGATGCGCCGCCACTGCCCAACGACTTGCCGGCTTGCCATGCTCTTCTCCTGGAGCTGGCACGGACGCTGAACGAGTTGCAAGGCTCCCGCCAAGTGCTCTCGCAAGAAAATGAAGAACTGAAACTGACGATCGCCAAGCTGCTCGAGCAGATGCACGGGCACCGCCGCGAGCGAGTGCTGGTCGATCCGAATCAACTGCCGCTCGACTTCGGCGATGACCCGGCCGCCAAGGACGCGCTGGCCGACGCGGCGGCGGAGGCGCAGAAAATCATCGTGGAATACACGGTACGGCGTGAGATCAAGAAAAAGTCGAAGCCGCCCCGCGACGAGAAATTCCCTGACCATCTCCCGCGCGAGGAGAAAGTGATTGACGCGCCCGAGAGCGAGAAGCAGTGCCCCGAGCACGGTCCGAAAGAACTGATCGGCTATGATGCGACGGAAACGCTTATGTTCGAGCGCCCGAAGCTCAAGGTGCTGGTCACCAAGTACCCCAAGTATGCTTGTCCGCAAGCCGCTGGGTGTGGTGTGGCCCAGGCCAAGCGTGCCAACGGCCTCGTGCAAGGGAACCGCTACGACACGAGCGTCGCAGCCGAGATCATCACGTCGAAGCATTCGTTTCACCTGCCGTTGTACCGGCAGCAGGACTGCTTTGCCGGTTGCGGGTGGACACCATGGCGTTCGACGCTCCTGAACATCCTGGCGTCCGCTGGTGAGGTGCTGCGGCCCTTCGCGGCGTACCTTCGTCAGTTGGTCGTGGAAAGCGACGGGGTCGGCTGCGACGAAACGCGGGTCACGCTCCTGCTGCCGGCGACAATACCGGCGATCGATCCGGATGATCCCCGTTCGCGGCGGATCCACGAGGTCATCAGCCAGGCCCACAAGGAAGGGCGCAAGAGCATCTCGGCGCGGATGTGGGCCTACCGCTCGTTCGTGTTGCCCATCAACGTGTTCGACTTCACCGTGAGTCGACATCGCGACGGGCCGTATGAAGTTCTGAAATCCTTTACTGGCAAATTGATGGCCGACTGTTGGTCGGGATTCCAGAAGATCGAACTGCGTACCGACGCGCGGATCGAACGAGCGGCATGCTGGACTCATGCGCGACGAAAGGTTTTGGAAGGCTGTTCGAGCCATCCGCAGCAGGCGACCGTCTTGCTGGCATTCATCCAGCAGTTGTACGACATCGAAGAGCGCGCGAAGACGTCTTCGTATGACGACCGCCGTGCGCTGAGGGAGCGGGAGTCGCGTCCCGTGTTGGGCCGCATCCGTGAATATCTCGACAGCGACGCAGTCACGCGGGTGCTGCCCAAGAGCGTATTCGCCGAGGCACTGAATTACCTCCGGAATCACTGGCAGGCGCTAAACGTTTACGTGGCGGACGGGCGCATGCCGATCGACAATAACGACCTGGAACAGTTGATGAAGCAAATCGCGGTCGGCCGGAAAAACTGGCTATTCATTGGCAGCGTGGAGGCGGGCAACCGAGCTGCCATCCTGCAGACGATCGTCAGCACGGCCCTGCGCAACGACCTCGACGTGTGGGCCTACGTGAAGGACGTACTCGATCAGTTGTTAGCCGGTTCGGCCGACTACCACTCACTGCGCGCCGATGTTTGGAAGGAGCTGCACCCCGAGCACATCCGCAACTATCGCGTCGACGAGCGGCGCGATGCCGCCGACCGACAGCGCTTCCGGCGGGCGGGTCGTCGCCTGGCCTGCACCCAGGCTGCCGGTCGCTAGCCCGCCGGCCAAACATGGCGCCGTGTACGGTCACCTGGAAGGGACCTAGGACAAATCTTTCCTTTCTCAAGTTGGCTGGTTTTCACCTGCCGATGACTGGCTGGTTTTGCGCGCCGACTGACATGATGACTGGAGGTTGGTGCTCCACGCCACGACGCGGACCCGACCAAAGAGTTCTCCCACGAACATGCGGGTACGCTGCCCTCAACGCCATTTCGTAGTTGGGAGTCAACGTGGCGTAACGCCAGATCACTACATCGACAACGGATACCGTGTCGCCAACCGTCTTTGCGATCAACTCGCACATTTCCTTTGAGGATGAATACCCGGCGGCTTCGGCAAATCGGTTCAAATGGCGATCGGGCTTACTGACGGGAAGACCGAGATTCTTCGCCAGATGAAGCGACGAGACTGCTCCCATGAATGGCAACTCTCGGATGAATTCGATCCCCCGGCTTCTGATTTGCTCGCGAATCACCTCAATGCTCTCTGTCGCGACCCGCTTCACGATGTGGAGGATTGCATCGATCTTCATTGGATTCCGAAACGCACTCAGAGCGTTCGACCGACATCGCTTGCGATGAGCGATGATGGAATCGGCATTCACCCAATCGAGAAATGCGGCGCTCACGTCGCAAAATCGACCGCGTAAAACAGATTCGCGAAAGCCAGCCGACAGTACGACCCATGCGGACTCGCGAAGAAATGTGCGTTCGTCCCATGCGTCAAAGGAAATGCTGGCTTGCCAGTCGATTTCTCCGGCGAAACCTGCGTCGATGACTCGCTCCTTAGCAGTCATGTAATGCGACGCTAGCAGCACTGGGTTAAGTCGGGGGCGATTTGTCTTCGATGCGGGCATTGTGGCGTTCCTTCGCTAATTGCCGAGATTCTCGAAATCCTTCCAATCGAAGCTGAGCACGCAAAAACCATGCCGGCGCCTTGGGGACTTGGGCAGTTCGCTCGCTCAAGATACGCTTATAGCGATGCTCCGCCTTGAGCCTATTGAACCAACGGTCGGGAATGGCCGGCAAGCAACTCATTGTCTTGTTGTATTCGGATGTAAGCCTTCCGTTCTTTTTCGGATCAGCGGCTGCGTTTTCTGCAAAGGACTTTCGGTATTTCGCCTTCAATCCGGCGAGCCTTGATACAGCCTCAGCGTGCCTTCCGGCGACAGTTCGCCAATCGACACGGAACTCAGTGATGGAGAAAACTAGCACAAACACGGCAGTGAGGCCAAGGACAAAACGCGTCGTCGCCGGGTCAAGGTTGAGCGATCGAAGGAGTTCGTCGCCAACGAATGCAAACACACACATAAAGAGCGACGACGCAATCAACGAAGTGTTCAGCCAAAACGCCCTTCGTTCCATCCGATCTCGGAACGATGAGTGCATACTGAGCATCTGATCGATGATCCTGTATTGTCGCTCGTTCTCGTTTTGCGTGGTGTCTTTCGGAATACTCATTCAAAGAGTTCCTTCCATGCCTGAACAGATTTTGCACCGTCTGCATTTCGGATTCGCCGAGCGACTCGTCCAAGGCCATCCGCAGCAATTCGCCGCTCCAGGCTATTGGCGTCGCCCAAGTATTCGTCTACGTGAACGGATTGTCCGCTGGAATCCTTGATAGGTTCTTTGACGTGCGTGGCGGCTTGGTCGAAGAAATGAAGGCACATTGCCTTTGTTGTCATCGGCTTGGAATCACCTTTAAAGATCTGAATCGCGAGCGACTCCACGTGGTATCCGGACAGTCGTCGCTGTTCCGGGAACGTGGCGATGATGGCTTTGGCGAGCTTGATGCAGGGAACAAGTTTGCCGTCCATCGCTTTGTTGACCTTAGTCATTTCCTTGGCGAAGCCGGCAGGGTCAATGTGCGACCATCCCTTGCCGTCGTAGCTGGCGACTTTGAACTTTTCCCCCTCGCGTAGTGCCGGAAGGAGTTGAATCGTCTTGCCGTCGTGGGTTAGCGTGACGGCCAGCGTTCCGACTGACACAGCGTTTCTGCCGTACCGTGCCCGAAGGTTATCGGCAAGTAGTTTTTGCAGTTGCTTCGGTTCCTTCCCTTTCAACTCGGTTCGATCCATCAAGACAAGGGCATCTACGTCACTGAGACCGTCAATGTACGTATGCTTCGAGATTGAGCCGCCAAAGAGTAGATCGACTGTCCCCTCAAAGTCCGCTTCGAGATCCTTCTTGACTGCATTGAACACCGCATTAATGCCATCAACATCGCGGTCATTGTAGTCGGCGAGTTCCGATGCCAGAAAGTCGCTCACACCAGTTTCAAATGCTTCGTCCTGAACTTTATCTTCCGCTTGCCGCGTACGACGAGCCAGATCGTCCGGACTTGTTCCGCCAGAGAAGAATCCTCCACCACCGGAGCCTCCCATTACGACTTCCTCCTCAAGCGAGTGTCCAGCGAATCGCAGGCATTTGCGATAAGTTTTGCATGCGGCGAAAGCTTCTCCAATTTCTTGGTCGCGTCGAATTCTCGAAGTCTCCGCTGGAGATCTTGCAAGTAATAATAGTTTCCTGCCAAAGCACGGGACTTAACCAAGTCGTCCCGCACGTCAATCCCGTATTTGAGAACGCCCATGTTATGCGTGTAGACACATCGTCCGTCGTCGAATCCGTAGCGAATCCAAGTGAGACCGTCGAAGATCTCAGCACCGGACACATAGTAGAGGCACACAGAGACAGGATCGAGCGATCCAAACACGTGGATTGGAGCCTTGACGCCAGCGTCGTCCATTGCGAGTCGTAATCGGGCAATTTGCACCATTCGATCAAGCATTGAGCGGCCGAGTTCCTTTTCGGTTACGCCAATGACATCGAAGCTGCCGAGTTGGGCGGTATCGGCGATTGCCGACTTTGCGGCTTCTTCAATTAGTGTCTGTGTCTCCGTTTCGGGTTTTAGAAGCAAAAGATGGAGATGCTGAGGATATTTCTTGAACAATTTGCGAGCGGCCGCGACCTGCTTGGCCATCGGCTTTCGATCGTCATGATGGTCGTATGAAACGATCACCAACGGAATTTCGTCCGGCCAATCGTCGATCACTGCCTGTAACTTCGCCTGATTCCAGGGATGCGGGGCAGGAAGCGGATCGATGACGGATGAGTAGTCGCGGTCGGTTGAGATTTCATAACCGCCACTGTCGAGAAAGATCAGCTCCGGTTTATAGGGGAGTTCCCTTGGTGGGGGAATATGACCATAGGCAACATCGTAGGCGCTGATCAAGAAAGCCTCGGTTAGAAACTCGCCGGACGCCTCTAGGATTTTGCCGATCTCCGACTTGTCGTCGGCTTTCGCCCTCGCGAACCCCTTGCTGGAAAACGATGGGATCAAAAGAGGCGTGTGGATTGAGACACCGGTGCCGTCGTGCCGGAGCGTCGAGGTTCTAGTGTGCATGCAATGCCTCTCGATCTCCACAAGAAAGACAAACGCCGCACGGCTGAGCGAGTCCCTTTTCGCAACTGTAGGTGACTTCAATCGGGATCTGTTGTTCAAGACAATACTGCCAAATATCTTGTTTTGTCCAATCGAGGAAAGGGGCTGACACCCGCAACCGGCCATCGCATTGGCCATCGTAAAGTGCTTGCAGTGCCACCAAGAAACCGGGAGTGCAATCGTAGTAAGAGGTGCCTGAATGGATTCCTAACGCCACGATTCCTTGTTCAAAAGGAGCTTCCATAACTGCCGTTGAAATCAAGAATGCGTTCCGGCCGATGATTTCGCCGTCGGCTTTCATGCGAATGCCGTCAAGCTTGACGATCGCCAGCGGAATACGGTAATGGCTGGCGACAGCTTTCGCAGATGCTTCCTCCTGACGTGCCGCTGGTTGGCCGTAGCTCACGTGAAGTGCTTGAACGGCAAATTGCTGCCGGATGTAGAAAGCTACGCAGGCAGCCGAATCGATCCCACCGCTCAAAAGTACAACGCACTTTGTGGGTTCCATATACACGGTTCGATCCTTTGGTGAGGACGCTGCGAACAGTTAGAAACGTTGGCCAGTTAGGTGATCTTGAGGAAGTCGGCGGCGGATACGTCGAGCGCCCCGGTCTTCGACGTGTTCGTAAAGTCAACGGCGGTGCCTTTGAGGCGCCTAACCCGACATTCGTCCCGCAAAGTAAATCCAACATGAATGCCCTCACACTTCTTGTTTTGCTTCACCGGCTCGGGAAAGATCGGGCTTCTGCCATTCTTGGGCAGCCTCGCGTTCTCTCTTCAGTACGTAGCACCAGCCGTTAGTTCCCCGTAGCGAGTGAATGTTATATCCCCGCGCCCGCAACGCCGTGACGCAGCGGGAAATCGTTGGGATCGAGACGCCGACTTCTTCGGCCAGCATGGGCGTTGAAAAGCGCCCTGTGCGAATCAGGCGAAGAACGCGATTCAACCGTCTTTCGATTTCTAGGGAACGTTCAAATGGCATTTTGGGTGCTCCTGCTGCTTGACGTACTGTCTATCGTCTAGTGATAGACCTGTCAAGGTCCGTTGTTCTTGTCCCGCAAGAGTTTACGGCGGAGAGGATGGAGGTCTGGTTGGGACCGGTCTTGAAAAGAGAGCCAATTTCGATCGTGGAGTGGGAGCCAGCGGTGGCTGGCGAGATGGTCGTGGCTTAGCGGGCACATAGCATCACCCTGCTCGGCGCGCGAGTCTTTTGCGTGGAGTGGCTGTGGCGGTGACGAGATGTGGCGTGATCTGGCCGCCCGACGGTTTTGGGTGGCACGTGCGAAGTCGATGCGGACTCAATGT
>Ga0265338_10004719_pt1 | contig 18246 bp, 14 predicted proteins | sample 42126metaG_FD_193579 | JGI IMG/M metagenome (GOLD analysis project Ga0265338, IMG submission 193579) | Rhizosphere microbial communities from Carex aquatilis grown in University of Washington, Seatle, WA, United States - 4-21-26 metaG | ecosystem: Host-associated > Plants > Roots > Rhizosphere... | reverse complement strand
ACGTGGTGTCCGCCATGTCTGGAAGAAATTCCGAACTTCATCAAATTGCGTGGCGCCAACTCGCCTACGAATGTCGTCATCATCGGCATCAGCACGGATGACGAGGCCACGCAGAAAGCTTTCGCGCAGCGGCATGGCATCAATTATCCGCTCACCATCCTGCAAAACGTACCGTCGCCGTATCAGGATGTGGACGTGATTCCCGTGACGATGTTCATTGATGGCAAGGGTGTCATTCAACACGTGCTTTTCGGCCCGCAGGATTTCCAGACTTTGGAAAAATATGCGGCGGAGTCCGATTTTGTCGGCGAGGTAAAGCCCGCGTCCGGCGCGCAAAACCGGTGAGCCCGGGCAACCGGGCCGGTTGGCGGCTCAAGGTTTCAGCATCATCCAAACCCCCCAGACGGCAAAGAGTGCGCCCGCAATTTTTCCCAGCAACAATCTCCGTGGCGCGATTTTCTCGACAAACACGAACACGGCAAGGACGGCAATCCACCACAGGTTCATCACTCCGGCGACAAAAAGCAACGCCATGAGAAGCCAGCAGCAGCCGGTGCAATAAGCGCCGTGTTTTAAACCCATCGCCAGTGCGCCGAATTTCCCTTCGCGCCAGCCGGTCAGCAGAAAATCCAGTGGCGAACGGCAGTGCATCAGGCAGGCGTTTTTGAGCGGCGTCCACTGAAAAATTCCCGCCATGACCAGCAGGCCGCCGCCCAACCACGGGCTGGCACTCACCATCATCGGCGACAACAATGCCTTTGCGTGCAAGATCCACTGGGCCACCGACGCCAGCGCGCTGAAACCGGTCCATACGACGAGATAACCCAGTAAAAAAATCCCCGTTGGCACAAAGGGCCGATCCTGTTCGCGGCGTTTGCGGTTCACCATGGCAAAGGTCAGGATCATGGGTGCCGCTGCCGGAGTCATCATGGCCACCATCATTTCCGACCACATCAGGAACAGCGGGAGCAACGTGGCAACCGACCACGGGTGGGTGTCCGGCCCGGACATTTTCATTCCGACACAACAACAGACGCCGGTGTGAACCATGGTTTGGGCTTCATGGACCATGTAGCCCCACGCCAGCGCGGCGATGGCCGCCAACACCACCATCACCACGAGGCGGTCGCGTTTGAAAATGGCTTCCATTGCAGTTGAATTCCGAAGCCGATCCCGCCAAGCGCGGGATCAATTGCCGTATTTGACCTGGGTCACGAAGGCGGCCTTGTGCGGATAGGAAAATTGGAGTTCACCAACCTTCACGTCCATTTCCGCGGCCGACACGCATTCCGCGAATTTGAACATAAAGCCGGTGGCATGCTCCACGCGGACGGATTCCGGCTCGCCGGTGACGGGGTTTTTGATGGGTTCCACCGCAACTTTCATAACGTTGCCGATCTGCACGCTGCTGTTCCGTCCATTGAGGTTGAACTTGAACGGCAGGTATTGCGGCTCCAAAAATTTTGAGAAGGTGGTGACAATGATTTCGAACGGCAGGCCGCCGGCCTGGCCGCTGCAAATCTGGAGCAGGGCCTCGCGCTGTTGCGCGTTGGCACGCTCGTCGAACAACAAGCCGCACGTGCCGTTGCCTTCATGGATGGCCTTGGGCCAGTGAGCGGCAAAGGCGACGCCGAGACCATCCAGCTTCACCTCGCCGTAATTTCCCCGGTTAATGCGCCACGCCCCCATGCCTTTGCAAAAGCCGTAGGTCGGCGGGGCGCTGAATTCGCACGGACAGCCATAATCGCAGTTGCAAGCCTGCAGAAAGTCAGCTTCCAGGCTCCATTTGACAGCGGTCTTCATGATTGTATCCTGGGTTGTGCGCCGGACGGGCCGCAGTTTACCTGAGTTTAACCAGCGGGCAAAAACTAACACATCACCGGCCGTTTGACAATGGGTGCTTAAGATAAACATCAGCGCGGCTGCTGCTGTGTCAGGCAATGCAGCGAACCGAAACCGAGCACCAAATCCACGGCATGAATGCCTGCCACCGGCCGGTCCTTGAATAATTCGCAGAGGATGCCCAGCGCCACGCGGTCGTTGGGATCGTTGAACGTCGGGACGATGACGCCGGCGTTGCCGATGTAAAAATTTGCATAGCTCGCTGGCAGACGGTAGCCATCGTAGAAAATCGGCGCGGGCATGGGCAATGCCACCACTTCAGGCCTGGCACCGTTTTCGAGCCGCAAATCTTTTATGCGTTCCCAGTTTTCCGCGAGGGGGTGGTAATTTTCGTCGCGTGAATTCTTTTCGCGCACGAGCACGAGCGTTTTTGGATTCACGAAGCGGCAGATGTCGTCAATGTGACCGTGCGTATCGTCGCCAACCGGGCCTTTGGCCAGCCAAAAAATGTTCGTGACGCCGAGATAATTTTTCAACGTCGTTTCGATTTCCTTTTTACCGAGGCCGGGATTGCGAACCTGAACTTTGGGGTCGAGGTAACATTGCTCGGTCGAGAGCAGTGTCCCCCGTCCATTCAACTCGATGCCGCCGCCTTCGATGACGAACGGCTGGCCGTGGCATTCGGCGGGAAAAAGTTTTTTTCGCAGGGCGCGGGCGGCGGTTTCGGGAACCTTTCTGTCCTTGCGCCAATTGTTGTATTTGGCCCAGCCGTTGAAGTGGAAATGAACGATGGCGGTTTCGGATTTGCCCTCACCTGGCCTTCGGCCACCCTCTCCCATCGGATGGGAGAGGGACAGGGGTGAGGGTCGTTTGACAAAAATCGGGCCGCTGTCGCGCACCCAGCCGCGATTCGTCGGATGTATGATGAATTGGATTTTTTTCAGATCGCAGCCGGCACGCTGGAGAACCCGGCGTGCGAAACTTTCCTCGACCCGGTGGCGGACGAGAATGCGGACGATTTCGCCTTCGGAAATTTTCCGCGTCATTTCGCCGTAGACCCACGGGATCGCCGCAAATTTTCCCGGCCAGTCGCTGGCGTTGTGCGGCCAGCCGAGCCAGGTGGCTTCATGCGGTTCCCATTCGGCGGGCATTGCATAACCAAGTTCATCCGGGGTTGAGGTGTTTACGGATTGCAAGTTCGCCATAAAGTTGCGCGGAGCATAACCAGTACGCTGTGGCGGGGGAATCTCGAAACGAAATCCGCTTGCGGGGGAAGTTACACTCAGATGCGGATTGCTCGACCTTTCAACTATCACTATCGCCCACGTTTCAAATTAGTTCAAATAAAATATTTTACTAAAAGTGATGATTGTTTGATGAAAAATCACCTGACTTGGACGACACTAAAATGGGAACAGCGATTGCTAACAACTGTCTCGCTCTTATGAAGATGAGCCTAAAACAAACCAGAAGTTGGGCGGCTGTAACAGGCACGGCATTCATGGGGCTATTGATTTTTCCATTCGCATATCTTGCTGTCCTCCAAACACCTGTGTTTGCGGCTGAGCGGATGGTCATCAAATTACCTGACGGGGCGACGGGTATCCAAATCCAGCGGGCGTTGGACTTGTTGCCTGAACGTGGCGGGGAAGTGGTGCTACCACCCGGAGTTTTTGAAGTCAGTCAGCCTATTGTGTTGCGGCGGGATCATCAGACTTTGCGCGGTTCCGGGAATAAAACAATCCTTCGTCTGGCGGACGGCGCCAATTGCCCGGTAATCATTATGGGAGAGCCGGTTAATAATCCACAGCAAACCATCCGATACCTGTGCCTCAGCAACCTTTTCATTGATGGAAATCGCTCCCGCCAGGAGCGCGAACTCTGGCAGTTGCAGGGCGAAGGCTCACAAATCCGCAATAACGGAATCACGGTGCAGAATGTGAGCGATTCGGTCGTGGAACATGTGACCTGTGCCCGCTGCCGCTCAGGGGGCCTGGTCACCACGCGGGGGGTGCGGCGGCTGACGGTGCGGGATTTGACGGCGTTTGACAACGAATTCGACGGCCTTGCCTGTTACCATACGGAGGGCTGCCTGTTCACGGAGCTCTATCTCCATGGCAATCCCGGGGCCGGCATATCGCTCGATCTGGATTTCAATAACAACGTGATCAGTAATGCGGTGTTGGTCGCAAACGACCTGGGCATTTTCATGCGTGCGAGTTGCCACAATCAATTTTATAACATTTCCATCCACGACAGCCACCACTACGGGGTTTTCATGGCCCACGCCGAGAAGCGGACCATGCGCGGCTGGCAACCGGCTCCCCGGACCGAATGCGTGCACAACGCCTTCACCAACCTCATTGCCAGCAATTGCGGCAGTGCGGCTTTCCGGGTCAATAACACCACCTGCACGAACAATGTCATCATCGGCGCTCAATTTCATGATGACATTTACGGCGGACTCTCACTGGCCCGGCCGGATCTGGTGACCGTGCAATAGCCGGTCAGTTCCGGCCATCCCGGCCACTGCTGGCTTTCATCCTCTCCGCTGTGCCCTCGAAATTTGATGCAATTAAAGTTTGTCAACGGCACCAAGGTTCGTATTGTGGGCGGCACAAAATTATATTTGGACTATGGCAAGAACCGAACGCGCCCACATCCGCTCCCGGGAAGACATTTCCGAACTGCCCGACTGGCTGAAGGAAAAACAATGCCCGCACAAGAAAAAATACATGGCGGGCAAACGCATCCAGCCCAGGAACCTCACCGGCCGGGAAAAACTCACCTACATCATTGACGAGGTGTTCCTCGCTTACAATTCCGCCCGGCTCAAGGAAGTCTGCCAGCTTTTCGCCTCGCGCATGCTCGCCTCCGATGTGACCATCGGCATGAGCATTTCCGGCGCGCTCACTCCCGCCGGCCTCGGCTGTTCCAGCATCATCCCTCTCATCAAAGCGGGTTTCGTGGACTGGATCGTCTCCACCGGCGCGAACCTTTACCACGATATGCATTTCGCGCTGAATTATCCGGTGCATGCCGGAAGCTTCAAATTCGACGACACCGACCTGCGCGACAACGACCTCGTCCGCATCTATGACGTCGTCATTCCTTATTCCGACGGGTTGATGACCACTGACGATATTCTTCGGGAAATTCTCATCCAGCCCGAATTTCAGAAGGAAATGGGTACGGCGGAGCTGCACTATCTCATCGGCAAATACTGCGCCGAATGGGAACGCAAACACAAGCTCAAGGACGTTTCCGTGCTTGCCGCGGCCTTTCGCGCCGGCGTGCCGTGCTACACTTCGTCGCCGGGTGACTCTACGATTGGTATGAACTTCGCCGGTTTGGAGCTGCGCGGCAACAAACTCCGCGTGAATCCTTCCATTGATGTGAACGAGACCACTTCGTTTGTCCTTGGCGCCAAACGCGCCGGCGGCCGGAGCGGCGTGGTGCTCTGGGGCGGCGGCAGTCCCAAGAATTTCATGCTCCAGACCGAGCCGCAGATCCAGGAGGTGCTCCGTATCAAGGAATTCGGCCAGGACTTCTTCATCCAGGTCACCGACGCGCGGCCCGACACCGGCGGTCTTTCCGGCGCCACACCGAGTGAAGCCGTGAGCTGGGGCAAGGTGGACCCGACCAAGCTGCCCGATGCCGTGGTCTGCTATACCGACACGACCATCGCGATGCCGCTGTTGACGCATTACGCGCTGGCGAAGCACAAGCCGCGCAAGCTGAAGCGGCTTTACGACCAGCGTGGCAAGCTGATGAAAGCGCTCGTGAAGGAATATTTCAAGCACAACAAAGTAAAAATGATTGACGGCAGTCAGCCGGTACTGGACTGACAAAAAAAGGATTCATCTGTCTCCGCTGCTCGAGGGCCGGAAAAATCCCGACCCGTTTTTTTTTCTTGTCTCGCTGACACAAACCTTCTAAAGCCGCGTCTGCCAATTATATTTATGACCAAGAAATCGCTCCAGTCGCTCGCGAAGCAGCACGGGACGCCGCTGGTCGTTATTGACCACGACATCCTCCGCAAAAATTACGCTGAATTCCGCCGGCACCTGCCCAAGGTACAATGCTATTTCGCCGTAAAGGCCAACGCCGAGCCGGCCATTGTCCGCACCCTCTATAAAGTGGGTGCCAGCTTCGATGTCGCGTCGCTGCCAGAGTTCATGCTGGTTTATGACAACATCAAACATCGGTCGGCGAAACGGCAGCAGGATTTCATATGGGACAAAATCATCTACGCCAATCCAACCAAACCGAAGGAAACGTTGCTGGCGCTTGATCGATACAAACCGCTCGTGACCTACGACAACCTGAATGAGCTGAAAAAAATCCGGCAATACGCTCCGCACGCCGGCGTTGTTCTGCGGTTGCGCGTGGACAACACCGGCTCGCAGTGCGAGCTGTCGTCCAAGTTCGGTTGCGCGCCCGGTGAAGCGGTGGACCTGATTCTTGCTGCCTTCAAACAGGGTCTGATCGTCGAAGGGTTGAGCTTCCACGTCGGCAGCCAGTGCACGAATTTTCAAAATTTTGTGCAGGCGCTCAACACCGCCGCCGCGGTGATGCAGGAATCCAAGTCCCGCGGCCACGAAATCAAGATCCTCGACATCGGCGGCGGCTTTCCCGCGCCCTACAACCGGCACGTCAAGCCGTTCCGCGAACTAACGCGCGTCATCAACGCCGAGATTGACCGGTTGTTTGCTCCCGGCATCCAGATTCTGGCCGAACCGGGACGGTTCCTCGTGGCGACGGCGGCGACCTCCGTGGCGCGCATCATCGGCAAGGCTGTGCGCGACGGAAAACCATGTTACTATATTGACGACAGCGTCTATCACACGTTCAGTGGCATCATCTTCGACCATTGCCAGTATCATCTGAAGGCATTCAAGAAGGGCAAAACGGAAATCTGCGCCGTGTTCGGCCAGACCTGCGACGGGCTGGACACCATCTCCCAATCCGAGGAACTACCGGACCTGGAAATTGAGGACCTGGTATATTCGGAAAACATCGGCGCCTACAGCAGCGCTTCGGCGACCTGGTTCAACGGCTTTCCACCCGCAAAAGTCATCCACGTCAACGAATGAGCCGTTGCGCTTGAATTCCCGCCTGTCTCGCGTCATGCTTGACCGACATGAAGCACAATGATTTTTCCGACGCGCGGGTGCTGGTCACCGGCGGTGCGGGTTTCATTGGCAGCGCGCTGGTTTGGGCGCTGAACCGCCGGGGCTGCGAACATATCGTTGTTTGCGACCGCCTTGGCACGGACGAAAAATGGCGTAATCTCACGCCATTGCGTTTTGCCAGTTATGTCGAGGCGGATGATTTACTGCCACGACTGCAAAACGGCGCGTTGGGGAAATTTAATCTTGTGTTGCACCTGGGCGCGTGTTCGTCCACCACCGAGCGTGACGCGAGCTATCTCATCCGCAACAACTACGAGTTTACCAAGGACCTGGCAACCTGGGCGCTCGACCAAAAGGCGCGCTTCGTCTATGCGTCTTCCGCCGCGACCTACGGCGATGGCTCGGCTGGCATGGAAGACGATGATTCCAAACTCGACACCTTGCGCCCGCTGAACATGTATGGCTGCTCGAAGCACCTGTTCGATTTACACTCCAAACATGCCGGGTTTTTGAACCGCATCGTCGGGCTCAAGTATTTCAATGTCTTTGGCCCGAACGAAGATCACAAAGGCGACATGCGTTCACTCGTTCACAAAAGTTTCGCGCAGGTAAGGACGGAAGGAGTCATCCGTCTTTTCAAAAGTTATCGCCCGGATTATCGCGACGGCGAACAGCAGCGCGATTTTCTTTACGTCAAGGACGCCGTGGCCATGACGTTGCATCTGGCCGCCAATGAAAAGGCCAATGGCCTGTTCAACATCGGCAGCGGCGCGGCGCGGACGTGGCTGGATTTGGCGCGCGCGGTTTTCACCGCGTTGAAACGCGAACCGAAAATCGAATTCATCGAGATGCCCGAAAGTATTCGCGACAAATACCAGTATTTTACCCAGGCGAATCTGACACGGTTGCGTGCCGCCGGCTATACCGCGTCCATCACCTCGCTCGAAGATGCCGTGCTCGATTACGTTCGTAATTATCTTGTCCCGGACAAACGGCTTGATCCCGCCGCGTCGTAATGACTTGCAGGAGCCGAGGTAACGAGGCTCTGATTTCCGAAACAGTTGGAGCCTCCTTACGTCGGCTCCAACTTTTATTTCGGTGAATTTCACCGTCATGTAACTTGCCAGTGGCGGAGTTTTGTTGCCATTTTATGGGGAGTGAAATCAAAAACCTTCATCCGGGATTTCGGACTTTGTGCGTTCGTTGGATTCAACCTTGTTTTTTTTCCAGGCCAGGCGGGTGCGGAAAATTTCGGCACGACAACCGAAATTGTCGGTCGTAACACCAACGGTTTTGAAACGCCGGTCAATCAATGTGTTACGCCTGCCGGAACCCTGGTCGAATTTCCCGGCATGAGGCCGAATGCGCTCGCCCTGAGCCTGGATGGCAAACGGCTCGTGACCGCCGGTCTGACGCAACGATTGGTCGTGGTCAATCCGGCAACGGGAAAAATCCTGCAACGCGTGCGGTTCCCCGCCGATGACAAAATCCAGACGTCCGAACCGGTTTCCAGCGGCGTTCTCCAACCGGATGAAAAGGCCAAGCTCAGCTTTACCGGCCTCGTCTTTTCCCCCGACGGCTCACGAATTTACCTGGCTAACGTCAACGGCGACATCAAGGTATTCGGTGTTGACCGGGATCACAAAGTGACGCCGTTATTTTCCATTCCCCTGCCGCCGGCCAACGCGCCGGGGCGTACAGCGGAGATTCCCGCCGGCATCGCGGTTTCACCGGACGGCAAAACACTTTATGTCGCGGGTAATCTTTCAAACCGACTCATTGGACTCGACGCCGCGACGGGAACAGTGCTGCGGACTTGGGATGTGGGTGTCGCGCCATTTGATGTCGTTCTTGCCGGCCATAAAATTTATGTGAGCGATTGGGGTGGTCGGCGGCCGGACGCGGGCAGCACCACCGGTCCTGCCGGCGACGGCATGCGGGTACGCGTGGACGCGCGTTCCATTGCCTGCGAAGGTTCGGTCACGGTGATTGATTTGGCAGAGAATGAACCAACAAATTCCCTCACCCGGCCCCGCCGCAGCGGGACCACGCTCTCCCATCCGATGGGAGAGGGGCGGGGTGAGGACGAAATTCTCACCGGTTTGCATGCCTGTGCGCTGGCGTTGTCACCGAACGGCCGCTGGCTGGTTGTTGCCAATGCGGGCAGTGACACATTGAGTGTGATCGACACAGGCACAGACAAAATCGCCGAAACGATTTGTGCGCGGCAGAATCCGGCAGATTTGTTCGGCGCGCAACCGAACGCACTGGCGTTCGACCAATCAGGCAAAATGCTTTTCGTTTGCAACGGCACACAAAACGCCGTCGCCGTTTTTCACTTCAAACCCGGCGAATCCAAATTGCTCGGCCTGATCCCCGTCGGCTGGTTTCCCGGTTCCATTGCGTATAATGCGAAGCGGAAAGAGATTTGCGTGGCCAACATCAAGAGCATCAGCCCGGACACCGAACAAGCTGCAAAGGGAAAAGGCAACGGCCCGGGCTTCAATACCAAACAATATTACGGTTCACTGTCGCTCGTGCCGGTGCCGTCGAAAAAGAAATTGGCGGCGTACACCCAGGTCGCGCTGGCGGATTTACGTTATCCACTGCTCGCGCTGGCCGCGTTGCCCGCGCGACTGGATCAACTCGCACGGCCCGTGCCGGAACGTGTCGGCGAACCGAGCGTTTTCCACCACGTCATTTACATCATCAAGGAAAACCGCACCTACGATCAGGTTCTGGGCGACCTCAAAGATGGTGACGGCGACACGAATTTGTGTACGTTTGGTGAAAAGGTAACGCCCAACCAGCACAAGCTCGTCCGTGATTTCGTGCTGCTGGACAACACGTATTGCTGCAGCATCCTGAGTGCGGACGGCCATCAATGGACGGACTCAGCAATGGCGACGGATTATGTGGAGCGCGAGTTCGCCGGCTGGCCGCGCAGTTATCCGGCGGGCGGCTTCGGCGAGGAAGGCCGGGACGCGCTGGCCTATTCGCCGGCGGGTTTCATCTGGAACGATGCGCTCGCCCACGGCAAAACGGTTTGCGATTTCGGCGAATTCACCTCCGACCACAAACAATGGAAGGATTCCGGTCGCAAGGGGGAACCGAATTTTATCGATTGTTACCACGATTTTTTGGGCGGCTCGAACGCCATTGCCTATTCGTGCGAACCGGACATCGAAGCCCTGCGACCTTATATCGTAACGAATATCATCGGTTGGGACCTGGACGTGCCGGACGTGTGGCGTGCCGCACAATTCATAAAAAACCTGAAACAATTTGAAGCGGCGGACAATCTGCCGCATCTGGTCATCCTCTGGCTGCCGAACGACCACACCAGCGGCACCGCGGTCGGTTCGCCCACACCCGCCGCGCAGGTGGCTGACAATGACCTGGCGGTCGGTCAGGTGGTCGAAGCCGTCAGCCACAGCCAGTATTGGCAGGACACGTGCATTTTCGCAGTGGAAGACGATCCGCAGAACGGCTGGGATCACGTGAGCGGCTACCGCACGACGGCTTACGTCGCCAGCGCTTACACCAAACGCGGGGCGGTGGTGAACACGCAATACAACCAGACCAGCTTGCTGCGCACGATGGAACTCATATTGGGGTTGCCACCAATGAACCAGATGGACGCCACGGCCACGCCGATGTTTGATTGTTTTGTCCCGCCCGAACAGGGCCCGGATTTTACTCCGTTCACCACCGTGACCAATCAGGTTCCGCTGGATCAAATGAATCCGGACCCGCAGAAAATTTCCGATGCGCTTCTGCGCAGGGACGCCTGCGTTTCCGCGCGCCTGCCGCTCAAGCAGGAGGATCAATGCCCGGAAGATTTGTTCAACCAGATTTTGTGGCGCGCGGCCAAAGGCTCGCACGCGCCGTACCCGGTCTGGGCCGTGAACGCGGTGAATGACAACGATTAAAACAGATTTTTCCGACACGATTTGAGCCGCTTGGGAAACGTCGAAAGGAATTCGGCAAAGCCGAACGCCCGCGCGGGCCGGGTGAGCACGCGCGAACGAGCTCATTTCACGAAATAACGCGAATGATTAAGGTTGTTCAAAATCATTTCTAAATCCCCTCTCCAGAGCGAGGACTGGCGCAACCGCGCTTGTGGTCCGCAGGGCAATTTCAAACCATCAAAAAAACGCCGACATTTCTTGTAACTTCGGCTGCTTTTTGCCTAAGTAATGGGTAAGCCATTTAACAATATGGAACCCATCCCGCCTAGCCCTGAACCACAATCCGTCGAACCGCCCGCGATTCCGATGTCGCTGACCGGAAGGTTGATGAACGTCTTTGCCGCGCCGGGCGAAGTTTTTAGTGAAATCAAAACCGTACCGCCGCAGGTTGCCAACTGGCTAACACCGGCCATACTGCTGATTGTCGTGAGCTGGGTCAGTGCCTGGCTGATTTTTTCCCAAGCATCCGTCCAGCAACAGATTAGTGACATTTCGAACAAGGCCATTGATAAGCAGGTTGAAAAGGGAAAGCTGTCCGGCGCCCAAGCGGAACAGGCCCGGGCGGCGGCGGAAAAATTCGGGAGTATCGGGTACAAAATCGGGGCGGCCGTTGTTCCCGTTTTGACCGCCTTTGCGACGCCTTTTTGGGGCGGTCTGATTCTCTGGCTTGTGGGTTCTTTTGCCCTGAAGGCACCTTTTCCCTATCTGAAAGCCGTGGAGATCGCTGGTTTGGCCAACATGATTCTGGTTTTGGATGTGGTCGTCCGAACCATGCTCATTTTGATAACCGGCAATTTGTTTGCCACACTGAGCCTGTCGCTTGCGATAAAGGACTTTGATCCGCAAAACTCATTTCATTCAATGCTGACGATGATGAACGTAATGGCCATTTGGTTGTTAGCGATTCGTTCCATCGGCCTTGCGAGGCTGACCGGCGCATCCGTGGGGAAAGCGGCGGCATGGGTTTTCGGGATTTGGATTGTCCTTACGGGCATCATGATTGGGTTTGGCGCGGCAATGAAGGCGGCATTTGGCGGCTGACTTTCCCACCCCATGTCATTTGCGTTGAAACGAGCGAAACAAAATCCATTAAGTGTTGTCTTAATACATAATCATCATGGCCAAACCTAAAAAACGCAGGAAAATCATCATCTTTTCAGCCATCGGGCTGGTACTTGTCGTGCTGGTGCTGGTGGCCGTCTTCAAAAAGCGCGCGCCAGCCGTAACGATTCAGACGGAATTGGTCGCGCGTCACAGCCTCACCAACATTGTTGTGGCCAACGGTAAGGTCCAACCCGTCGTGCAGGTCACCATCAGCCCGGAAGTGAGCGGCGAAATCATCGAATTGCCGGTCAAGGAAGGCCAGCCGGTCAAAAAGGGCGATTTGCTGGTGAAAATCAACCCGGACATTTATGTCGCCGCGGTCAATCAGGCCAAAGCCGGTTACGAATCCGCGCTGGCCGCCAAAACCTCGGCGGCGGCGAATTTGGAAAAGGCCGAGGCGGACCACAAACGCAACCTGTCGTTGTTCGATATCAAACTCATTTCCGAATCCGATTATATCGGGTTCAAATCCGCTCGCGACGTGGCCAGGGCACAACTCGACAGTGCCGACGATCAGGTGAATGTGGCGGAGGCGGCGGTGGACAGTGCAAAGGAGCAACTGGCCAAAACCACCATCGTTTCGCCGCTCGATGGCACCATCAGCAAACTGAACTCGCAAGCCGGCGAACGCGTTCTGGGGACCGTGCAAAACGCCGGGACTGAAATCATGGTCATTTCGGATTTGAGCCAGATGGAAGCGCGCGTGGACATCGGTGAAATGGATGTGGTGGGGATCGCACCTGGCCAAAGGGCGCGGCTGGAGGTGGACGCATTCAAGGACCGCAAATTCGCCGGTGTGGTGACTGCGGTTGCCAGTTCGTCAAAGGACAGCAACCTGCCCGCCGGTTATTCCAGCGGCAGCAGCCAGTCGCAGGAAGCGACCAAGTTCCAGGTGCGCATCCGGTTGAGCGATAAAGAGGATTTTCGTCCCGGCATGTCCGTCAGCGCCGAGATTGAAACCACGTACCGTACCAATGCGCTCACCGTCCCACTGGCCAGCGTCACCACCCGCCTGCCACCGCAAAAGAAAATGGATCCGCCCAAAAACGGCGGGACCACGTCATCCACAAACGTTGCGTCCTCCAAGGCCGGCACCCCTGCCGTTGTGTCGGGCACGAATAACGAAGCGTCGGCCTCCAGGACCAAGGACTCCAACAAGCCGGTGGACGTTGTGTTTGTGGTCAAAGGCGATCGTGTGGAAGCGGTACCGGTGAAAATCGGCATTTGCGACGATAATTACTGGGAGATCACCGACGGTCTCACCAACGGCGAGGAGGTTGTCTCCGGCGGATACCGCGCCATCAGCCGCGATCTGAACGACGGCTCGAAGGTCAAAAAAGGCGTGGCCACTGCCGAAGTGTCCAAGAACTAGCCGTGTCGCTCATCCGCTTTCAGAACATTTCGCGGCGTTACCAGATGGGCACGGAGACCGTCCACGCGCTGCGTGATGTGTCGCTCCAAATCCAGCGAGGCGAATACGTCGCCATTATGGGGCCGTCCGGGTCCGGTAAATCCACACTGATGAACCTCATCGGCTGCCTCGACACGCCCACCTCCGGCCATTACGAATTGAACGGCATCAATGTCAGTGACATGGACGACAATCAGCTCGCGGAAATCCGCAACCGCGAAATCGGTTTCATCTTCCAGACTTTCAACCTGCTGTCGCGCTCGGACGCTTTACACAATGTCGAACTGCCACTCATTTACGCCGGTGTGCCGGCGGAAGGCCGCCGCCAGGTTGCGCTCGAGGCACTCACGCAAGTCGGCCTGGCGGATCGCATTCATCACAAGCCGAATGAACTTTCCGGCGGCCAGCGCCAGCGTGTGGCCGTCGCCCGTGCGCTCGTCAACCGGCCGTCCCTTTTGCTGGCCGATGAACCGACGGGAAACCTCGATTCCAAAACCGGCACGGAAATCATGGCGCTGATCGAGGAACTTTCGCGTAGAGGCAACACCATCATTGTGGTCACACACGAGGAAGACATCGCCAAACAGGCCCGCCGCATCATCCGCATTCGCGACGGCCTGATTGCCAGCGACGAAAAACAAGGCGAGGGACAAGAGTCAAAAGTCGAGGGCAGAATCAGTCCGGCTCTCGACCCGAGGCGGACGTGAAATTCTTTGCTGAAATCCCGGAAAGCGTGGCCATGTCGTGGAACGCCGTCCGCGCGAACAAGATGCGTTCGGCGCTCGCCACTATGGGCATCGTCATCGGCATTGTCACCGTCACCCTCATGGGCGCCGCCATCAATGGATTGAACCAGGCGTTCGTGCAAAGCCTTTCGGCAATGGGCGGAGATACCTTTTTCGTATCCCGGTCCAGCTGGCTGATTAATTCCTATGATGACTGGTTTAAAATGCAAAAACGCCGGCCCATCCGGCCGGAGGACGCCGACGCGTTAGCGCGGCAACTGACACTGGCTTCGGCCATCGACCCTGCGGCCTACGAGAATGAGACGGTGAAATACAAAACCCTCAGCGCCGACGGCGTGACGATTGCAGGCACCACCCCGGATAATCTGCTGACCACCGGAGCCAGCATGGCTCAGGGACGGTTCCTGACCGCGGCGGACGCCGAAGGCAGCCAGCCGGTCTGCGTGTTGGGCAGCGAGTTGGCCACGAACCTGTTTCGCGGGGAATCGCCGCTCGGCAAACGCATCAAAATTCAGGACCAATCCTTCCAGGTTGTCGGCGTCTTACAGAAGCGAGGCAGCCTGTTCGGGGAACTGAACCTGGACGTCCGGGTCATTATTCCGCTCCGGGAATTCCTGGCGGAAATTTGGAGCCAGCCGGACATTACTATCGAAGTCAAGGCCAACGGTCTGGCGCAACTCGACGAAACCCGGGAGGAATTGCGTCAAGTGATGCGTCGCATTCGCCATCTGCGTCCGGACGAACCGGATGATTTTGCCATCAATCAACAGGACCAGTTTGTGGACCTGTTTCACAAGGAAACCCAGACCATCGCCATCATTGGATTGTTCGTCACCAGCCTGTCGTTATTTGTGGGCGGCATCGGCATCATGAACATCATGTTCGTTTCGGTGGTTGAGCGGACGCGCGAGATTGGCGTGCGCAAGGCCATCGGCGCCAAGCGCCGCAACATTTTGCTGCAATTTTTGATCGAAGCCGCTTGCATTTGTCTCATGGGCGGGATCATCGGACTGAGCATCGCCTGGCTGATAACCCTGCTGGTAACACACTTTTTATTCACGGCCACCATGTCCCTGAACATCGTCATCATTGCCCTGCTTATGTCGTTGTTGACGGGAGTCATTTCCGGTTTCTTGCCGGCCTGGCGGGCGGCGCGGATGGACCCGGTGGAGGCCTTGAGGAGCGAATGATATTTCATAAACCCACACTGTTACTGGCCGAAGTCCGGGAGAGCTTCTCCATGGCCATGAACGCCCTGACGGCGCACAAGCTGCGCTCGGCGCTCACCCTGCTCGGCGTGTTGATCGGCGTCTTCTCCATCATCGTTGTGATGACGGCTATGCGCGTGCTGGAGCGGAACGCCGAAAGCTGGATGAGCGGACTGGGCAGTCAGACCTTTGCCATCCAGCGCCAGCCGCAAATCCAGTTCGGCAACAACTCCGACTGGCAAAAATACCAGCGGCGCAAATATGTCACTCTGGAACAGGGACGGCAGGTGGCCGAGAAAGCCACGCTCGCCGCCAACGTGGGTATCGAAGGTGATTTTTGGCGCGGACAGGTTTCGACCCGTTACGCCAAGACGTCGCCCGCCACGCGTTTATTGGGTGAAACCGCCGGCAGTTTCCCGGCGCGCAACTGGGAGATTGACGATGGCCGCATCCTGACGGACAACGACGTGGAGGACGCGCGTGACGTTTGCGTGCTCGGCAGCGCCCTCGCCAAAACGGCTTTTCCCTTCGGCTCGGCGGTGGGCGAAGAAATCAAAATCAACGGCTACAAATACGTGGTGGTGGGCGTGCTCGCGGCCAAGGGAGGCTCGATGGGGGGACAACAGGACGATTTCGCCATCATCCCCGTCACCACGGCGCTCAACCGCTACGGTCGCTGGTGGGATGACCTGACCATCCTCGTGCAATCAGCCGATTCGGCGAGCTACAACGATTGCATTGAGCAGGTTCGTGGCGCCATTCGCGCCATCCGCAAGGTTCCGCCCGGCGAGCCCGACGATTTCGAACTTTTCTCCAACGACTCGCTGATTGCACAATTCGATTCGTTCACCCGGGCGGTGCGCATTGGTGTAACCGTCATCAGCTCCATCGCGCTGGTGGCGGCGGGCATCGGCATTATGAACATCATGCTGGTCTCGGTTACAGAACGGACGCGGGAAATCGGCGTTCGCCGTGCCATCGGGGCCAAGCGACGCAACATCATGACGCAATTCATCATGGAAGCTATCGTGCTGTGCGAGGTCGGCGGCGTCATCGGCGTGATTCTTGGTGTTATCGGCGGCAACGCCCTTGCATGGTTCATGAAAGTACCGCCGGCCATTCCGGTTGACTGGATTGTGCTGGGGTTGCTGATTTGCTCGGTGGTCGGGATTGTTTTTGGAACTTACCCGGCCTACAAGGCAGCCAACCTGGATCCGATTGATTCGCTGCGCTACGAATAGATTGCCGGCTCGAACTGCACCTGGTCTTCCACCGTCACAATTTTTTGAGGTAATTCGTGGGCGGATCCGTTCTTAAAAATTGACATTGAGGCCGGATATGTCATATGTCTATTCCTAATAAGATAGCGCTGTAATCCAAACAAATTTTATATACCCCCCCCCTTTGCAGATTGCAGCAGCCACTTCTCTACGTATGAAAACCACCCGCTACACCTGCGCAAAAAATCCAAAACCGCTGCGCTTGATCCGCCCATCCGGCCAACTCTGCCCCTGGCTGGAATCTGTCGTGATCCTGCCCTTGCTCTTCGCTCTCGCGAGTTTGAGCCGCCGTACCAGATCGGAACCTGGCAGGGATTTCGTTCAGCTGCGATTACGTATGCCTTTGACAGCCCCTGGACGAGTGCGATTTCCAGTGGAGTGCCTATGTTCAATACTAATAGACAAATCATATGAAGGATAAATCAACAAAAAATCTCCGGCGATCTTGCCACAGGAACAAAAGGCTCACGGTTGTCTGTTCCCTGCTGGCCGCTTGTCTCGGACTTTTTATGACGTTGCCAATGAAGGCAGCGTCACTCCAGTTGGTCACCAACAACTGGGGTACCAACGGCGTACCATCATATGTCAACATGTACATCTACGTGCCGGACAAAGTGGTTACGAACCCTCCGATCCTGGTTGTCTGCCACTATTGTGGAGGGAATGCCACCGCCATGTTCAACCTGGCGTCCGGGAGTGGCATGGTAGCGGCATGTAATCAGTACGGTTTCATTATGATTTTCCCGCAAACCGGTCAGAACTGTTGGGATGTAGGGTCGACGAATTCTCTCACCCGCAACGGTGGCGGTGACACGGAAGCGATCACCCATATGGTGAATTTCACGATTAACACGTATCAGGCGAACAGAAATCGTGTTTATGTGACAGGCGCTTCATCCGGCGCCATGATGACGGAAGCTCTCCTCGCTCTTTATCCTGATGTTTTCAAAGCGGGTGCCGAGTTCTCAGGGGTACCGGCTGGATGTTGGGCTGTGAATTATGTCCCAGGTAGTGAGTGGAGCTCCCCGTGCGCAGGTGGTCAAGTTATCTATACCCCGCAACAATGGGGAAACATAGTTCGCGCCATGTACCAAGGATATTCGGGACCTCGCCCCCGCGTCCAGCTTTGGCATGGTACGGCGGATAACACCATCAGTTACGTGAACCAGACGGAAGCCATCAAGGAATGGACCGATGTGTTAGGTTTAAGCACCAATCCAACGGTGACTACGACGGTGACCTTTGGCTCGCACCAATGGACGCGCCAAATCTGGCAGGATGCGTGCAGCAATACGCTGATCGATGCCTGGTCGGAGCAAAACGGCCCGCATGGCACAGACGCGGACCTCAACGCACAATACGTCATCCCCTTCTTGGGCCTCGACAAAGCAGGTCCCCTCGATCCCGTCGTACCATGCGGAGCCCATTTTCAGTTGGTGATTCCCGCCACGGCCACGGAAGGCGACGGCGTGCTCGCGGGCCAGGGCAGCCTCACGGTCAATCCGGCGCCGAGCAGCGATTTGGTGGTCAATTTGACCTCGAGCAACAC
>Ga0265338_10004717_pt1 | contig 18247 bp, 16 predicted proteins | sample 42126metaG_FD_193579 | JGI IMG/M metagenome (GOLD analysis project Ga0265338, IMG submission 193579) | Rhizosphere microbial communities from Carex aquatilis grown in University of Washington, Seatle, WA, United States - 4-21-26 metaG | ecosystem: Host-associated > Plants > Roots > Rhizosphere... | reverse complement strand
GTGGTGGGTGGCTTTTGGTATTTCAAACGTGGCCATGCCGACGCACCGGAGTACCAGATCGCCATCGTCGCCCGGGAGGATTTGACGCAGGTGGTGACGGCGACAGGCACGCTCAATCCGGTGGTGAACGTGACGGTGGGCAGCCAGGTTTCGGGCATCATCAACAAGCTTAACGTGGATTTCAATTCATTGGTGAAGTCCAACGAGATCATCGCGGAAATTGATCCTTCGACTTATCAGGCGACGGTCGCTCAGGCCAAGGCCGATCTGGCCAACGCGAAGGCAAATTTGGAATTGCAGCGGGCCGAGGCGGAACGCAGCGCCAATCTGTTCACCAACCAATTGATTTCCAGTTCCGACTACGACACGGCCATCGCCAGCTTGCACGAGGCCGAAGCCACGGTGCAGATCAAACAGGCCTCGCTGGACAACGCAAATGCAAATCTGGGTTACTGCAAAATCCGGTCGCCGGTGGATGGCATCGTGATTTCGCGCGCGATTGATCTTGGCCAGACGGTGGCGTCCAGTTTCAACACGCCAACGCTATTTCAAATCGCGAACGACCTGACCAAAATGCAAATTGATTCGAGCGTGGCCGAAGCCGACGTTGGCGGGGTTGTGGAAGGCCAGAGCGTGGATTTCACCGTGGACGCTTATCCCTATCGCAATTTTCATGGGGTCGTCACGCAGGTGCGCAATTCGCCGACCACCGTCAACAACGTCGTTACCTACGATTGCGTCATCGGCGTGACCAATTCGGATTACAAATTGAAGCCGGGAATGACGGCAAATGTTTCCGTCATCATCGCGCAACGGGAAGCGACATTGACCATTCCCAACTCGGCGCTGCGCTTTCATCCGGTGAATGCCAGCAGCAGCGTGCCAACCAACGTCGTCGTGCCCCAGCTTACCCAGGCCACCAACAACGGCACGCAGGCGGGTGGGAGCAGCGGGCAGGGCCACCGCGGCGGCAGCGGACATGCGCGCGGTGAACGTCCAATTCTTCACACGGTTTATGTGCTTTCCGGCGATGGAACGGACGCAATATTACAACCGGTGCAGATCAAGACCGGCATCAGCGACGGCATTTCCACCGAGGTGCTTTCGGGATTGAACGAGGGTGATAAAGTTGTCACCGGCACGGTCCTGACCGGTGCTGCGACCACGACCGCCGCGAATCCATTCGGCGGCGGCGGCGGATTCCCCAGACGCTGAAACTGATTCACCGACGATAGGACGATACCCGCCGTGCAAACAACTCGCGTCATCAAGCTGGACGAAATCCACAAGGTGTATCACACCGGTGAGGTGGACGTCCACGCAGTGCGCGGGATTTCGCTGGAGGTTTTTCCAGGCGAATTCGTGGCGCTCATGGGCGCCAGCGGTTCCGGCAAAAGCACGCTGATGAACATGATCGGCGCGCTCGACCGGCCGACCGGCGGGCATTACTGGCTTGACGGCATTGACATTTCCACGCTGAACCGCGATGCGCTGGCGGACATCCGGAACGAAAAAATCGGATTCGTCTTTCAAGGCTTCAATCTGCTGTCGCGCACGTCCGCGCTGGAAAATGTCGAGATGCCGATGCTTTACAATCGCCACCGCATACCCGCGCACGAGCAACACGAACGCGCCTCGTCCGCGCTCGAACTCGTTGGTTTGGGCCAGCGTGCCGACCATCATCCGAACCAGCTTTCCGGCGGCCAGCAGCAACGCGTCGCGATTGCGCGCGCGCTGGTGAACCGGCCTTCGCTCTTGCTGGCCGACGAACCGACGGGCAATCTCGACAGCCAGACCAGCATTGAAATCATGGGCGTGTTCCAGAAGCTCAACGAGCAGGGCATCACGATTGTCATGGTCACGCACGAACTGGACGTGGCCCGCTACACCAAGCGCATGGTGATTTTGCGCGACGGAAAAATCGTGACCGATGAAGCGGTGCCGGAGCGGCTGAACGCGGAACAGGAATTGGGCAAATTGAAACAGGCACAACAAGCCGTCCAACTCGCATGAGAATTTTTGCCTCACTCCGGATCGCCGGGCGCGCATTACGCCGGAATAAAATGCGGTCGCTGCTGACGATGCTCGGCATCATCATCGGCGTTGGCGCGGTGATCGGCTCGGTAAGTCTAACGACCGGAGCGACCAAACAGGTCGAGGATCAGGTCGCCAGCCTGGGAGAAAACGTGATCACGGTCTTCTCCGGTAATTTCACCAGCGGCGCCATGCGTGGCGGCTGGGGCAGCGCGCCGACACTTACCCTGGACGATGCCAAGGCGATCGCTCAACTGCCGGATGTTCTTGCGGTCAGTCAGGAAGTGCGCGACCGGGAACAGATTCTCGCCAACGGTTTGAATTGGAACACCCAAGTCATGGGCGAGTCGCCGGATTACCCGCAAATCCTTAATCGAAGCATTGCCAGCGGCGTGATGTTCAGTGATCAGGATGTGCGCAGCCTGGCCAAATCCGCTGTCATTGGCAAAACCGTGGTGGACCAGTTGTTTCCCAATGAAGATCCAATTGGCCAAACGATCCGCATCCGCAACCTGCCGTTTCAAATTGTCGGCGTGCTGACCCCGAAAGGGTTCAATCTTTTTGGCCAGGACCAGGACGATGTGGTGGTCGTTCCTTACTCCAGCCACATGCACCGCATCACCGCGCGGATATTTTTGAATGACATCCTGGTGGAGGCATCCAGCGACAAAACCATTCTTAAGGCGCAGAATGAAATCACCGATCTGCTGACCGTTCGGCATCGCAGCAAGGATCCGGATTTCACCGTGCGCAACCAGGCTGACTTGATGGACCGGGTCTCGGCTGCCTCGCGCGCGATGGGCTTTTTGCTCGCGGGTGTCGCCGCTGTCTCGCTGGTCGTGGGCGGCATTGGCATCATGAACATCATGCTGGTCAGCGTCACCGAACGGACACGCGAAATCGGCATCCGCATGGCCGTGGGCGCGCGCGCCGCCGACATTCTTGTGCAATTTCTGATTGAAGCCGTCACCTTGAGCGCCATCGGTGGTTCGATTGGCATCATCGGCGGCATGACCTTCTCCTGGCTCATTGCCTACTTCCAGCATTGGCCAACGGTCACCCCGTTTTTCTGGATTGCCATTGCATTTATTTCCAGCGCCATCATCGGCATCATCTCCGGGTTTTATCCCGCGTGGAAGGCGTCCAAGCTCGACCCCATTGATGCTTTGCACTATGAGTAGCGTGTGACCGCCGAAATCCTGTCCACGCACACGCCGGCATTGTTTGGCGCCGCCGTTGAACGGGCGGCAAAACTGCTGCGCGCCGGTGAAGTTGTTGCGCTGCCGACGGAAACCGTTTACGGGCTGGCTGCGAATGCGTTGGATGAGCAGGCCGTGGCCAAAATTTTTCAAATCAAGGGACGGCCATCGAATAATCCGATCATTGTCCATATTGCGGGTGTCCCGATGGCTGGATGTTGCGTTGCCGCGTGGCCGGACCTGGCGGAAAAACTGGCGCGGGCGTTTTGGCCCGGTCCGCTGACGCTCGTGCTGCCGCGCGCGCAGGAGATTCCCAACTTGGTCACGGCGGGTGGTGCAACGGTCGGGGTGCGCTGGCCCAGCCACCCATTTATTCAGGCGGTGATTCGTGAGTGCGGTTTTCCGCTTGCCGCACCGAGCGCCAACCTGTCCAACCGGGTTTCCCCGACGAACGCCCGGCATGTGGCCGGCCAGCTCGGCAACAAAATCTCCTTGATCGTGGATGGTGGCCAGGCGCAAGTCGGCATTGAATCCACCGTGCTTGATTTGACCGTGTTGCCGCCGCAGATTTTGCGTCCGGGAATGATTCATGCCGAATCAATTGCCGCCGTTTGCGGCGAAGTCCACAATCCAAAGTCCAAAGACCTCCCTCGGGGTGCCACACTGCGCAGCCCGGGTTTGTTGCAGAAGCATTATTCACCCAAGGCCAAATTGATGGTCTTGAACTGGCGTGATGACGCCGATTTGCGGGCGCAACTTTCAGCCTTCACTTTTCGAGCTTCAGGCACGCAAATCATCGCGCATGGAAAAATCCCCTCGGGCGAAAAATTTGCGGGCGTGAGTGTGATTCCGCACGATGCCGAGGCCTTTGCGCGGGCGATCTACGCGGAGTTGCACCGCTGCGACGAGGCTGGCGCAGACCTGGTTGTCGTCGAAGCTCCTCCAGAATCACCGGAATGGTCGGGCATTGCCGACCGGTTGCGGCGCGCGGCGGCGTGAATTTATTGAACGATGCTCCAGCGGTTCCGATCCGTAAGGAACATGCGTTCGGGCAGAAAGCCGGTAGGAGCATTGCGCAGCGGAAAACCCTTTGGGATCTGATTTTGCAGCACCGCTTGAATGATGAAATTGTCCCAACTGGGATCGTGCGGGTGGGTCAAAACCGATAGAAATCGGCCGTCGGTCGTTTCCGGGGTGAGGTACAGCGCCTGAACCGGTTTCAGATTGTCATTGATGGCGTAGAACGCGTCCGCTGCGTCGAGTGTCAGCCAGACGCACTGTTGCCGGCCATACCACGCAACTGCCCACGGGACGTCGCTCATCATCAATTCATCCGGCTTCATCCACCCCGCGGTCAATTGGATGTCCGGTGGATAGTACGGCGGATAAACCACCGGTGCCACCTTGGGCGTCAGAAATGCGGAGAGCGACAACATCGGGAAACATGACAGGGCTACAAACACCGCAACGACCACATAACGCAACTGTGGCACGATCAGCTTCATTTGATCCAGGAAGGTGAAGAAAAAACTCACGCCGTAGCAGAAGATCAGCGGGGTCAGCAGCACGAGCAGATTCTCGGAATTCAACTCCGGTGACGCGTCCGAAAGCTGGGTGCGTCCCAGAGCTTGGACAACGATGAACGTGCCCAGGCACATGAGCAAAAAGTAACGCATCCGCCGCACGGCCGCCCCGCGAAAACCCAACAGCAAACCGGCCAGAAACAAAATGCTCGCCCAACTGCCGCCCAGCTTCGGCAGGTCATTGGTCAAAATATTGCCTGCATTCCCGGTTAATTTCGACAAATACGGCCGGAACCACAGCACATGGGAGAAATCGGGATTCAACGACCGTTCCAGTTGAAATTGTGGAAATAGGCCGGTTCCCTCAACGATGGCAAAACCCGCCGTGCCAAAAGGCGTGCCGCTGACCACGTAATTACGCACGACCCACGGCATTAACAGAATCACAAATGCGCTCAGGGCGGCCACCACATGCAACATCCGCCGTTGCCCGCTGAAGAAATATAAAAAAACCGCGACGGGAATGATCGTCCAACCGAACGCATATCGGGTCAGCGCGCCCACGCCGGTCAATGCGCCGATTGCCAGGGCCAGAGCCAGCAACCAGGCCGCGCGTGGCACCGGTTCGCGACCCAGTTCTTCCATCCGCACCACACACCAGGTGAGCCCGAGAAAAATCACCAGCAACAACATGGTGGATAGACCCGACACGCTGAATCGCCAGAGTAATTCACAACCGATGGTTAAAACCGCTGTCAGCCAGGCCACGTTCGCATCAAACAATTTTCGCGCGACAAAGAATATCAGCACCACGGCCGCCACCAAAAGGATCTCGTTGAACACTGCGATTTGAAAATCCGGCTGATAGCGCCAGAAATGGCTGTTTTCACTCCAAAACGGTTTCTTGAGTTCCACCGGGTAATGAAACGACCGCACTTTCATCAGTCCGGCCAGCACCAGCGGATAGACCGGCGGATTTGCCAGGTCCGGATGGGGGGTGGATTTGATTTGCGCGAAATCCAAATCGAGGTTGGTGGAAACCAGCGTCGCGACATGTTTGGCCTCGTTATGGTTTTGCACAAGGTAAAGACTGAACGGACGGATGAACAATGTCGTGTAGCCCCTGCCTTCTGCGATGTTTCGTGCCACCTGTGCCGAATCCATCGCTTCCTGCGTGGCAAGATTCCGATAGGCGCGTGCGTCATAAAGAAATCCCAGCCCCACAATGGCCAGCGTCAGCGCGATGAACCACAAATAACGCGCCCCCCGGCCGGTTTCCAGCATATGAATCAGTTTCTGAATCAGTTGCGACAATGGCATAGATCAAAACCCTTCCAGATGGAACAGGTGCAATTTGCGATGAAATGTTCTTCGGCTCATGCCAATTTTCCTGGCCGCCAGAGTGCGGTTGCCGTCGGTTTCTTTCAAGGCGCGAATGATTAATTGTTTCTCCGCCTCCTTCACCGTCAAATCAGTCCGGGCCGGTGCCGGCGCCAGACTGCCGGCTGGCCCGCCCGCCCGCACCGGCGCCGGCAGGTCGCGCGCCGAGATTTTTTCCCCGCGGCACAGCACCACCGCATGTTCAATGGCCGTGCGCAGCTCGCGCACATTGCCCGGCCACGAATAATTCATCAGCCATTCGAGCGCATCCGCCGTGAAATCGTTCACCAGCTTGCCGTTTTCATGGGCAAACTCGTGCAAAAATTTATGCGCCAGCAGTGGAATGTCCCCCGCCCGTTCACGCAATGGGGGCAGGTGGATTTCCACCACGCGCAATCGGAAAAACAAGTCCTCCCGGAACCCGCCGGTTTTGATCAGTTCCTCCAGGTTTTTGTTGGTTGCGGTGATCAGCCGCACGTCCGCTGTCAAGGTCTTGTTTGAGCCCACCCGTTCAAATGTCCTTTCGCCCAGAAACCGGAGCAATTTCACCTGGAGGGTCGCGTCAATTTCACCGATTTCATCCAAAAACAGGGTGCCGCCCTGCGCCTGCTCAAACCGCCCGATGCGCCGTTCGTGCGCGCCGGTGAAGGCGCCCTTCTCGTGGCCGAACAGTTCGCTTTCCAGCAGGGTCGGTGCGAGCGCGGCGCAGTGCACCGCCACGAACGGTTGTTTTGCCCGCGGACTGAGATGATGAATCGCCTTGGCGACGAGTTCCTTGCCGGTGCCGCTTTCACCGGAGAGCAGAACCGTCGCCCGTGTCGGCGCGACCTGCTGGACGATTTCAAAAATCTCCCGCATGGCCGGTGATTCGCCGGTCAGGTTTTCCAGACCAAACCGGGAATCGAGCTGCTGGCGGAGCGAAACATTTTCGACCTCGAGATTTTGCCGTTGCAGTGACCGGGCGATGCGCATTTCCAGTTCGTCAATGTGCAACCGCCCTTTGGCGATGTAATCGTCCGCGCCGCGTTTCATCGCATCCACGGCCAGCTCCTCCGACCCGTAAGCTGTCATCAAGATGCAGATGGGTGGCCGGGTCAGCGACTTGGCGCGCGCGATGAGCTTCAGGCCATCCTCGTTCGGCAGCCGGAAATCCGTGAGCAGCACGTCAAAATTTTCCCGTTCGAGCAATTCCATGCCCGCCTTGGAGTCTTCCGCCAGGTAAACATCGTAACGATCCTCCAGCGCCGCCCGCAACCCATCGCGCGTCGGTTTTTCGTCATCCACTATCAATAATGCCGGTTTTTCAATCACAAATTTCAGCGATTTGGAGCCTCAATCTTTTCTTCCAGCAGGCGTGGCCGGCGTTCATGCAACGGCAGCCAGACCCGGAAGGTGGTGCCGCGGCCAACGTGGCTTTCCAGCTCGATCCGGCCGTTGTGCGCCCGGACGATGCGTTGCACGATCATCAAGCCAAGTCCGGTGCCGGTTTTCTTGGTGGTGAAAAACGGTTCGAAGATGTGGTTGATTTGTTCCTGGGGAATGCCGCCGCCCGTGTCCGAGATGCTTATCCAGACGCCGTCCGCGCTTTCCCCGGTCTGCAACGTGAGCGTGCCGCCCTTGGTCATGGCGTGCATCGCGTTTTTGACCAGGTTTACCAGGACCTGCTGCATTTGGGTCGGATCAATCGGCGTGGCGGTCAGTTGCGGTGCCAGCCTGGTCGTCACGGTGAGCCCCCGATTGTCGAGTTCAGGCTGGAGCAGCTCGAGCGTTTGTGCCACCACGGCGTTGAGCGAAGTTACCTTCAACTGCAACGGCGCCGGGCGGATCGCCTGCAAAAATTGCGTGATGATGTAATCGAGGCGGTTGATCTCGCCTTTGGCCACGCCAAGGTATTGCTCGAGTTTGTGGGAAATTTCCGCCACGTCAGCCCCCGCCGGCGGTGTTGCCGGGCGCAGGCGCGGACTCAATTTTGCATTCGCGGAGTCCGGCTTGAGCTTTTTCAGCTCGCGCTCCATGAGTTGCAGATGAATATGCAGGGCATTGAGCGGGTTCCCGATTTCGTGCGCGACGCTGGCGGCGAGCAACGTGAGTGCCTGCACGCGTTCGCTTTCAATGGCTTCAAACGTTTTCTGCCGCGCTTCGGTCGCATCATGCAAAATGAGTGCGACACCGGAACTCCCCGTCGCCTCGCCATCCAGGGGCGCGGCGTAAAGGCGCAAAAAGCGCGGACGCGGGTAATGCACTTCAAATTCATGACGGGTGATGCGTTCGCCGCCGGCGTCGTCCGCATGGGAAATTTTTTCCCAATCCATTTCCGGCAACAATGTGGTGATATGCTGTCCTTCAACGCTGGGTTGCAAGCCAATCAGGTGGGTCACGGCTTGGTTGAAGTAAATGATCTGCCCCTGTTCATCCACGACCAGTACGCCATCTTCAATCGTGTTGAACAGCGTTTCCAGAAATTTGCGTTCCCGCGCAAGTCGCTGGACGACGGTTTGCAGGCCTTCCGCATCCAACCGCCCGATACGGCCGAGTACTTTGTCCAAAAAGCTGGATTTTGGCGCTGGCATTGAAGAAAAATAAAATTACAGAGTGTCAAGTTGGCACAGTGGCAGAATTCGTCAAGCGTGAAAATGAAGCTGTTGGCACAACTGACATCACCAATTCATCACTTACCATTTGCCGTCAATGCCAGGAAAACATCTTCAAGCGGCCCATCAGCCCCGCTCTGCTTGCGGAGTTCATCGCGATTGCCAACGGCAATCAATCGTCCGCCGTGGATGATGCCGATGCGGTCGGCCATTTCTTCAGCCACGCTCAACTGATGTGTGGAGACCAGGACGGTCATGCCTTTGAGCGAACGTTCCTTCAATACATCCTTGACGATGCGGGCGTGCTGCGGGTCGAGGCCGACCATCGGTTCATCAATCACAAACGCCTCCGGGTCGTGCAACAGTGCGGATACGATGGCCACCCGCTGGCGCGTGCCGTGGGAGAGGCTTTCCAGCGGGCGATTGGCAAAATCTTCGAGATGAAAGCGCACAATCAGTTCCTGCGAATTCGCCTCGATGCGCGGGCCATCCATCCGGAACATTTGACCGGTAAAGCGGAAAAATTCCCAGGCGGTCAATTTGTCGTAGAGGAACGGAAAATCGGGGACATAAGCAATGCGCCGCCGCGCTTCCATCGGTTGCGATTGCACGTCAAAGCCGCACACCCGAGCGCTTCCGGCGGTGGGCTTCATCAGCCCCGCGAGGATTTTCAACGTGGTGGTTTTCCCGGCGGCGTTCGGGCCAAGCATCGCAAAAAATTCACCCCGCGGCACGGTGAGCGTAACATCATTGACGGCGACGAGATCGCCGAATTTTTTGACGAGATTGACAAGTTCGATCATGGGCCGGTTTCAGAAATTGCCGAGCTGGTCCAGAACGGCGGTTGTGCCGCCTGGCAGTTCAATGCGCAAAATTTCGCCCAGGGTGCTGATATGAATGACCACCGGGTGATCAAACACATGCGTCTCCAGGCGGTAGGCCGACAGCGGCTCCCGGCCCACCATCAACCGTTCATGATGGGCTTCCCAACGGAGGCTCCCGGCCAGTGCCGTCGGGGTTTGCGAAAAAACCGGCAAATCCAGTTCGCTTAACAGCCCGTCCCCCCAATCTCCGGTGAACGCGCCCAGCAATTTGGCGGGGTTTTGCAAATCGGCGAAGGCCAGATCGCGTTCGATGACCGCCCCGTCACCGGCAATTCTCAAATGCACGGTCTGGTTGGTGGCGAAAGAATGAATTTCCACCGTGTTGAAGTGCGACGACAATTTAAGATTCAATTCGCGCCAGGCGCGGCTCGATGAAAATTGAACGCGGCCATTGTAGGTCAGCCGGTTGGTGAAATCACCGATGCTCACGTTGCCGTCAAACCGGATCTGGTAACCCGCCCGGATGACGATGCCCTCCGGCGGCAGTTTGTCTTCGTCCAGCACGGACATGGCCTGCTCGACGCTGGTGGAGAATTCGCAAAAGCCGGTCTTTTTTCCGTCTTGATAGACCGTGAGTGACGAGGCATCCGGGGCGGTCAAAATTTTCCGCCATACCATGTCCACCGGCACGGGAATGCCGCTGCCGCGCGGACCATATTCCGAGCGCCATAACAATACGTTCATCGCGAGCCAAAATGCCGCAATCGAAAACCATGTGATGCGCGGGACCATGTCAGCGGGTCATTGTGGGGTAAGGTTCAAGACCTGACCAGCGCGAATCCGGCTGAGGTTCACGCCCGGATTTGCCGCTTGCAACACACTGAGCTTGATCTTGAATTTGCGGGTAATTGCGGCCGCGGTTTCACCCGCAGCCACCGTGTGGGTGCGCAGTGTGGTGACGGTTGGCCTCGAATTTCCGGAGCGTTCCGGATTGGCATCAGCCGGCGTCGCCGAAATGCTTTGCGCCGGTTGAACGGAGATTGGATTTACGGCCGGCGCAGACGAGCTGTAAGCCGGCGGCGGGGTCGAATTGGAATTGGTTCTGGCTGCCGCCAGTTCGCTTGCATAATAGGCGCGCCATTTATCCACTTCATCCTGCAGTTGCCGGTTTTGCTCGGAGAGCCTTTCCAATTGTTGTTGTGCGGCGGGCGCGCTCGGCAGCGGCAGCACGTCGGCGGCGAGTTGTTGCTTGCAGCGGTAAATGCGCTGCTTGATGACGTCCGCGTTGTCGGCACTTGGATCCAGCCTCAAATACTCCTGGTAATGAAAGATCGCGGCGGCGGGGTCGGACGCCTTTTCGTCGTCCAGCCAGCCAAGCTCAAAATGCGCGGCGGCCGAATGGGGATTCGCTTCCAGCGACTGCTCGAAGGCCTCGATTGCGCCTTGGAAATCCATTGCGTTGACGCGGCTTTTGCCCAGAACGAAATGCGGTTCCTTTTCCTCGTCCAACTGGCTTCGTCCCGACGGCGTGCAACCGCTCAAGGCGACCGCAAGCCCCACCATGCTCGCGCCGCTCACCAACCGGATCCAAAATGACATGCCCTGAACCTAATCAAACCCACCGCCTTGTGCAATCGCCGGTTGCAGTCCGTCGCCAATCCTGCCAGGTCGGGAGGGCGGAGCCTTGCCGCAAAAGCTTGAGATTTTGCGGCATCCGGAGCAACCTGATGCCGGTTGCGCGCGTGGCGGAATGGCAGACGCGCCAGACTTAGGATCTGGTTCCGAAAGGATTGGAGGTTCAAGTCCTCTCGCGCGCACCAAATTGGATTTGACAAATTCACTTCCCCGCCGCCTGGCGAATTTGTTCCTTTTTTTCCTCCAATTCCGCTTGGATGGATCTTCGTTCCGCGACCAGTTGCTGCTGCAAGGTTTCCACCTTCTCGGCATCACCCGCGGCGGCGAGCTTGCTGATTTCATCCCGCAACGCGATTTCCCGCCCGGCAATCTTGGCGGCGTACCGGGCATCCAGCTCCGCGAGCTGCTTTTTCTGGGCGTCGGTGATCTTGGTGGCGGGAGCGGCCTTGGCGAGCCGTTCCATGGCGAGTTCGTAGGCGGTCTTCATGGGGGTTATGATTTCAGATGGCAAATTGACTGCAACGTGGCTGTGTCCCGATCCGGTCAGGCACATCCCAGCCCACCGACGCTACGCACCCAACGAGATTTGCGCAAGCCACGACAAGATAAGCCAAAAGAAAACGTTCCCCAGCCGTCAGCGTTCATCAGGGTCGCTAATTGCAGTTGAAAGCATGACAAATTGGTTTTACAGTTATGTTGTAACTCATTAATTTACAATAGGATAAATAGATTATTAGAATTTGACACGTTCGCCATTCGTGCCTTACCGTATCAAGGCAATGGTGTCGTGCTGATTCAACTTCAGTCGTCAGCCCGCTTGCGCCGCGGTAAATTTTTTAAATTGTTTATATTTAAGGTCCCATGAGTGATACAACAGCAACGGTTTCGTCGTCGGATGGTGCGCCGAAGGTTTCCAAGATCAGCGAGGCGGTGATCCGAATCGCCGGCAATTCGCAGGATGGCATCCAGGCCATCGGCGGGTTTCTGGCGCGGCTGGCGGGCCGCAGCGAGCAGGAGGTCATGACCTTCATGACCATTCCGTCCACGATTTCCGGCGGGCCGTCCATTTTCCAGGTCCGCATCGGTTCGGGCGAAGTGCTCAGTTCCGGCGACGAGGCCGATGTGCTGCTGGCGTTCTACCAGCATTCCTACGAAGGCCACATCAATTCGTTGAAAAAGGGCGGCATTGTGCTTTTCGATTCCGATCACGTCCAGGCGAAGCCCGAATGGGAAAAAGATTATCATCACGTCGGCATTCCGATTTCCTCGCTGACGGTTGAAGCCATCGGCGGCACGGCCAAGGACAAGGGCAAGAACATTTATTCGCTCGGCCTCATCGCGCGGATGTTTGACCTCAACGTGACGAAGCTGGAGCAACTGGTGACGGAACGTTTTACCGGCAAGAACGAAAGCATTGTGAAGAATGCACTGGCGGCATTTCATGCCGGCTACAGCCATTCGCTGGGCGGCGTGATTGAAACCTTCCGGTTCGTGGACAGCAAGAGCAAGGTTGGCCGGCAGGTGGTGATGAACGGGAACGAGGCGCTGGGTTTCGGCCTCATTGCGGCGGGCGTGCGTTTCGGCGCGGCCTATCCCATCACGCCGTGGTCGGACATCATGGAATTGCTCCGGCGCGAACTGCCAAAGTACGGCGGTACTTTCATTCAGTGCGAAGACGAAATTGCTTCCATTTCCATGGCGATTGGCGCGAGCTATGCCGGACGTGTGGCGGTGACGGGGTCCAGCGGTCCGGGCATTGCGCTCAAGACCGAGGCATTGGGCTGGGCGGTGATGGCGGAAATGCCTCTGGTCATCGTGGACGTGCAACGGGGCGGCCCTTCGACGGGCATGCCGACGAGCATCGAACAATCTGATCTGAACATTGCCTGTTTCGGCAGCCATGGCGACGCCCCGCGGGTGGTCATTGCGCCTGCCAATGTTGAAGATTGTTTTTACATGGCGGTTGAGGCCGTCAACATTGCACGCCAATACAGCGTGCCGGTCGTCATTCTGACGGATCAGGGCATCGCGACCCGCATTGAGGCGTTCATCGAGCCGAACCTTGAAAAAGTTTGCCAGGACATCACCCCGGACTATACGCCCGTCCCCACGCACAAGGCTTACGATTTGGAGGCCAAGGACGGCATCACGCACCACGTCAAGCCCGGCACGCAGATCCTGGACGGCAAATATCCCATTGCCACCGGGCTCGAACACGACGAATACGGCCACCCGACCGGTTCGCCGAAATTGCACATGCAGATGAACGCCAAACGCCGCAGGAAATTGCAGGCTCTTGGCGCATCGCTGCCGGTGCCGAAAATTTACGGCCCGTCCGAGGGCAACGTGTTGCTCGTTGGCTGGGGCTCGACGGAAGGTCCGATCCGCGAGGCCGTGGATCGCGCCCGCGCCGCCGGCGACAGCGTGTCCTCGATCCATATCCGGCACATCAACCCGCTGCCGCCGGGATTGGAAAATATTTTCTCCGGCTTCAATCACGTTCTCGTCGTGGAAATGAACGACGAAGGACTTTACGGTTTCGGCCAGCTCGGTGGCCTGCTGCGCTCCCGTTATTGCGACGCGAAAATCCAGGGCATCAACAAGACCGACGGCCTCACTTTCAAGGTGAAGGAAATCCTCGAGCGCGCCAAAACCAACGTCACTGCCGGATTGCGGAAGCTGTAATTTTGAACCGCTTCCCTGCGGCAACGTCTAATTTATATTATCATGAGCCAAATGCTGACAGAAAATCCCGAACACGGCGAAACCACTGCCACGATTTCCACCACCGCGGCGCCCGGTGCCGAACGCAAGGGCCTGACCAAAAAGGAAATTGCCGCCGATCACCCGACGTGGTGTCCCGGTTGCGGCGATTTCTCGGTGCTGGCGCTTTACTTCAAACTCATCGAAAAACGCAAGCTGTGGCATGAGAAGATCACCACCATCGCGGGCATCGGTTGTTCGAGCCGTTTTCCGTACTTCGTGCAGGCCCACGGCGCGCACTACATCCATGGCCGCGCGCTGCCGTTTGCCTCCGGCATTTCACTTTCGCGGCCGGACCTGCATGTGTTTGCCTTTGGCGGCGACGGTGACGCATTCTCGATCGGCGGCAACCATTTCACCCACACCGCCCGCAAGAACATCAAGATGACCTACGTGGTCATGGACAACTGGGTTTACGGCCTGACCAAGAAGCAGACTTCGCCGACTTCGCCGCTCGGTTTCAAGAGCAAGACCGACCAGTGGGGCGCGGTGGATTATCCCATCAACCCGATCAAACAGGCGCTGGCCGCCGGCGCCACGTTCGTCGCGCGCACCACCGCCACGAACCCGAACCACGTTTTGCAGATGATGGAAGCCGCGATGGATCATGAGGGCTTCAGTTTCGTCGAATGTCTGAGCGAATGCGTGGAATTTTACGAGGGCGCGTTCGACGCCGCGAACCCGCGCAAGGGCGGCGTGTTCAATGAAATTCCGAAAACCCACGATGTGACCGACGATCTGGCTGCTTACAAACTGGCCGGCGCGGATTTCCCCGGCCACTTCGGCATTTTCTACAAGGTCAACAAGCCGACCAAAAACGCGAAGGAAGCCGAGATCAATCGCGGCATGATGGAAAAGGTCAAGGGCCTGAAAGATTGGCAGATTCTCCAGAAGACTTTTGACCGGATGAAGTAATTTACGATTTACAATTCACGATTTACGAGTTCGCGGACCATTCCCGGGCTCGTAATTTTTTATGGCGCAAAAACCGTAAATCATAAATCGTAAATGTCGCGATGCCGATCTACGAATTCGCCTGTCCCAAGTGCCGCCGGATTTTCAGCTTCCTTTCGAAGCGCCTGAATCCCGACCGTCAGCCCGTATGCCCCAAGTGCGGCCGCAGGAAATTGTCCAAGCAGGTCAGTTGGTTTGCCATGAGCAAAGGCCGGAAGGAACCCGCAACCGGAGGTGGACTGGCCGAGGACGGTCCACCCCTGCCCGATTTTGATGATCCGCGGGTCGAACACGCCATGATGGAGATGGAGCGCGACATGGCGCACCTGGACGAAAACAATCCGCGTCACATGGCGCGCATGATGAAGAAAATGAAGGAGCTTATGCCGCCCGGTTCCGTGCCCAAGGAACTGGACACCGCCATCAAACGCCTTGAAGCCGGCGAAGACCCGGAAAAAATTGAGGCCGATATGGGCGACGTGCTGGGCGGCTTCATGGGCGGACCGGCCAGCGGCACTGGTGATGATTATTCCCGTGATTCCGGGTTGTACGACTATTGAAATCCTATTCTTCCCTGCCCTTTCACGTGAAAAAACACCAAAACATTTTTCAGCGGCTTGTTCACATCCTGTCAATTGGACTTGTTGCCTTCGTCTGGGTTGGGAGCCGCAGTGAAGCTCCGGCGTCTCCTTCCGGTGTCGAGGGAACGAACTCCGCGCTGGTGCCGGCTCCGGTTCCGGTAAACGGGATCCAGGTGGTGAACACGTGGCCGCATGACCGCGGCGCGTTTACCGAGGGATTGATTTACCACGACGGCGATTTATTGGAGAGCACCGGGCTCAACGGCCAGTCCAGCCTGCGCCGGGTGGAATTGAAGACCGGCCGGGTGTTGCAACAAGTCGCCGTTCCTTCCGAATATTTCGGCGAGGGACTCACCGTGCTGAACGGCAAATTGTACCAACTCACGTGGAAGAATCACAAAGGGTTCGTCTATGATCTCGACACGTTCCGTCTGGAGAGGACCTTTTCCTATGACGGCGAAGGCTGGGGCCTCACCACAGACGGGCAGTCCCTGATTCTCAGCGATGGCACCGACCAGATCCGGTTTCTCGATCCGGCCACATTTCAGGTGCGACGTTCCATCCACGTTTCGGATCGCGGCCGGCCCATTGACCGGTTGAACGAACTGGAATACGTCCGGGGCGAAATTTTTGCCAACATCTGGCAGACAGGTTTCATTGCGCGCATTGATCCGGCCACGGGGAAGCTCCTGGGCCTGATCAACCTGGGCGGACTGCTTTCGCCAGCTGACTGTGTCGGCACGGATGTGCTCAACGGGATTGCCTACGATGCCGCCGGCGACCGGTTGTTCGTCACCGGGAAATGGTGGCCGAAGCTTTTTGAAGTACGCTGGAAATCAAAGCCCTGAAGTGGCTGTAAATTTCATCGCGCAACGCGCATCATGAGTCATGGCCCATATTCACGAAAAAATTGATTTCACCGTCGCCATCTTTGTGGTCCACGACGGCAAGGTCCTGCTGATTCACCATCGCAAGCTCGACAAATGGCTGCCGCTGGGCGGGCACATCGAACTGGACGAGGACCCGGAACAGGCCGCGTTGCGCGAGGCGATGGAAGAGAGCGGGCTCGACGTGGAATTGCTCGGCGATCGCCCACCCACCACTTCGCCCGGCACCCGCGCTCTCATCGCGCCGCGTTTTCTCGATATCCATCGCATCAGCGACACGCACGAGCACATCGGCATGATTTACTGGGCGCGGCCGACAAATGGGAAATTGGCGCTCGCAACAGAAGAGCACCACGACATTCGCTGGTGTTCCGACGCGGATTTGGACAAGCTGCAGCCGCCGATGTCGGACGCGGTGAAATGGTATTGCCGCAGCGCCATTCGGGAGATTTCAGGCCGGACATGACCACCAAAAAGGGAAGCCAGTTCAAGTTCGTTTGTTACGCCATCCAGGGTGCGGGTTCCTTCGCGGTGTCGTTCTATTTCTATTACCTCTATTTTCTGATGCAGCAGTGGTTTGGCTTTGGCGACAAGGACAACCTTGCCCTCGCCGCCGCGCTGGGTTTCGTTTACATCTTCGCTTCGTGGCAGGCCGGGCGGTTTGCGCAGCGTTGCGGCTATTTCACCGCCTTGAAGACCGGGTTCAGCATCATGCTGCTGGCTTTGGCCGCCGGCTCGCAACTTCACTCGGCCGCCGGGTTGATTCTGTCCAGCCTGGTGCTTTCCGTCGGCATGTGTTTCCTGTGGCCGACCATCGAGGCGCTCGTCAGCGAAGGTGAAGACGCGGAGGGTCTGCCGCGCGCCATCGGCACCTACAACGTCGTCTGGGCGGGGACCAACGCGCTGGCGCTTTTCACCGGCGGCACGCTCGTGGAAAAATTAGGGTTTCAAAGTATTTTTTATATTCCGTTCGCGATCGTTGTCGCGCAACTGGCGCTGACGTTCTGGTTGCAAAGACACGCGGATGAAATGGCCCGCGCCGCCCTCAATCACCCGGTGGTGATGCTGCCACCCGACCCGAATCGTCCGTCTCCGGCCAGGACCATGGCGTTCCGGCGCATGGCGCTGCTCTCAAACCCGTTTGCCTACGTCGCCATCAACACGCTCATCGCCGTGCTGCCTGGCATTGCCGTGCGTTTTCATCTGACGCCCATGTTCGCCGGCTTCGCCTGTTCGCTCTGGGGTTTCGCGCGGCTCGGAACTTTTTTCGCGCTGTGGTTCTGGCCAGGCTGGCATTACCGGTTCCGCTGGCTGGTCACGGCGTTCGCCCTGCTCATCGTCACCTTTGCGGTTATTCTGGCTGCGCCGAATCTTTGGGTGGTACTCGGGGCGCAAATCGTTTTTGGCGTCGCCATTGGCCTGATTTACTACTCGTCGCTGTTTTACTCGATGGACACGAGCGAGACCAAGGGCGAGCACGGCGGCATCCACGAGGCCGCCATCGGCGTGGGCAACTGCCTCGGACCTGGCGTCGGCGCGGTGTCGCTGCAATTCTTCCCGCAAGCCGCCCACAACGGCGTGGTTGCCGTCAGCGTGCTGTTGCTGATCGGGCTTGGCTCTTTGGTGGCGATCTGGCGAACAGCAAAGTGATTATTGCCACAGAGACACCGAGGCACAGAGATCGGATATGATTTTCCCCCTGCGTCTCGGTGCCTCGGTGGCTGATTCATTATCTTTGTGTCTTTGTGCCTTTGTGGTTAAATTTTTGCCATGTCTGCTGAACAACAACCAACGCCCGAACGCAAAACTTTGGACGATCGCGCCAAAATGTCCGAGCTGGAACGCATCCGGCATTCCACCGCGCACGTCATGGCCA
>Ga0265338_10004715_pt1 | contig 18249 bp, 19 predicted proteins | sample 42126metaG_FD_193579 | JGI IMG/M metagenome (GOLD analysis project Ga0265338, IMG submission 193579) | Rhizosphere microbial communities from Carex aquatilis grown in University of Washington, Seatle, WA, United States - 4-21-26 metaG | ecosystem: Host-associated > Plants > Roots > Rhizosphere... | reverse complement strand
CCGCAGCTGGGACACTTTTTTTACGCATAGTGTGTAGTTAATTAGCATTCTATCCATACAGGCTAGCACAGAACGGTCAAAACAGACTGCTTAAATTACCATTAACTCCCGTTTAATTATGCCATCGGCATCACAGCCGAGCGTCCGGCTAACGAATCATCTTTGAGATCTGCCTCACCGTCCTATAGAGCGCTTTTTGAAAGAACGTCTTCTTCACGATCTTTTTAAAGGTGAAATCATCAGCGTTGCGATCGATGACGACGGCGATCGGATGGACGAGCGTCCCCACATCATGCACCTCTTGACCCATGCTCTTATCTTTGAGGACAGTGTGGCCTGCATCGAGGCCGTAGCCGATGTTCGAGATCATGTTCACGTTCGGAGTGATGCAAAGGCCGTTGTTCGCCCATATCGCATACAACCATTTAGCATCGCAGGTGTTGTATGCGCCGGAATAGAGCCCTTCAAAGAATTTCATCCAGTGCGCCTTTTGCGTGCGATTCGTGACGGCTGAATCGATGACGCCATCTTTTTTGAACTGGGGAAAAGAAGACATCGAGTGGTCGTATTTTTTCCACGCGCGCTTCCATGTGGCCCAACCCCAGACATGCGAGAATTTGGAGAAATAATAGCTCGCATCTCCCCTTTTGTTGCCGAATTGGAAGTTAGAGCCGTTTATGTGCATGATCTTTGGGTCATTTTTGTACTTTTCAAGAAGAAGGGTGCAATACGGAAAAAAAGACAAGTCAGGAACGCAGTCGTCCTCCAGGATGATGCCGTCATCGACGCTTTCAAAGAACCAGTCGAGCGTCGTGTACCACCTAACATGCATGTTTATATTCTTCTCCGGAAAATTGGTGTGGAGCTCGCATTCCCAATCTACGCCGTCAAAGATCTTCCTGACGGCCTTACAGAGCTCGACGTCTCCCGGAACATCGGGACGAGGGCCATTCGCAGCGACAAAAAGCTTGGCAGGACGAGCCTCGCGGACTTTATCGAATACGGCCTGCGTCGTTTCCGGCCTATTGAAGAGCATGAGGAGCACTGGCGTATGGCATAATGGTTTGTTCTTTGTTGTCATGATATTTTTTGAGCCTTAGCTGATGGCATACTGCCCTTCGTATTCCTTGAAATAATTCTTCAGATACGCGACGACCTCATCTGCGAGCATACCCTGAAGCATCTCCATGTCTCTGTTCAAAGGATGGATCTTGAGACGATCGGGATTGTCGAGATAGCCTTTTTTATATGCCTCCTTTGCCGTCAATGCTACGTGCTGTTTGGATTCCTTTGGAACAAGGAACAGATTGTTGAACTCGAGAGCCACGATGTCATACTTGTTCCTAATTGCCAATTCTTCGACCATCGAGATGCTCTGGCCGGCAAAATGGCCTCCTTTCCAAGAGTAGTCAGGGCTCCATGTGACGCTAAATTTGACCGGCGGCGGGATTATCGTGTTCACCTCGACGCAGATGATCGAAGGACGATACGCGAAAAGGATCTTCTCCAAGATGAAATAGTCGTATCCGTCGATATCGAGGCTCAAGAAGCCGAGATCTTTCGGCGCTCCGCTTGCGGACAAGAGAGAAAGGACGTTGGCTGGCGAGACGCCCATACGCACAAGGCTGACGTCCTTGAGAGACTGGTATCTGTATGCGAGCTTTGCAAAGCTGTCGCCGCCGTATTCGACCGCGAGACCGCTCCAGCCGGATTGAAAGAGCGTATACGAGTTCGACATCGAAACGCCGTCAGCTGCGCCGATATCGACGCAGAACCTGTGCTTGACGCCGATCTTCTCGATCATGTCCTTGATGATGTCTTCTTCATTAAAATTGGAAGACTTCGGCAATCCGAGCGACGATTTCGGACGGATCCTCCTCACGTCAAAACCAAAGCTGTCGAACATGCCCCGCACCAGCACTTTGAACCGATTCATGAACGTCATCCCGCTAGTTTAACATATGGCGGTTTACTATGTATAATTGGCCATACCAAAGAACAATCATGCCTTTTTCAAGAAAAACCGGGGCAAGCGGGATGCGGGGCATGCTCAAAGCGGCCATCGACAGCCTCATATGCTTTGAATCGAGCTTTCACAAGAGAGCCCCGGCTTTGCAGGCAAAAAAACGCATCCTCATCCTGCGCAAGGACGGACTTGGCGACTGCATCATATTCTATCCGACGCTCGCGGCGTACCGCGAATTCTACAAAAACGACGAGATGACCCTCGTGTTCCCCATTGCGTTCAAAAGTCTGTCTCCTTTGCTCGCATCCATCGAAAACGTCATCTGGTTCGACGCAAAAAAATTCTCAGGCGATCTTTTGTATCGCAGAAAGTTCCTTCTTGACCTCCACCGGAAAAATTTCGACATCGCAATCTATCCTGTCTTTTCAAGAGAAGCGGCCGGCGACATGATGATGCGAGCGGCGGCAGCAAAAGAGACGATCGGGTTCAGGGGCCAAAACGACTCTTTGTATAACAAGGTCGTCTCGTTGCCCGAAACCGTCAGACTAGAGATCGACCGCGACATGCGCTTTGCAGAAAGCATCACCGGAAAAAAGATCGTCGCCTCTTTTCCCACAATAGATATCAAACGGCTTCCAAACGGGACATCTGACGAATTGATCCGCAAACATTCTCTGGATAAAAAACAGTTCGTCATAGTCTTCCCCGGAGCAGGCGAACCATACAAGATATGGCAACCGGAAAAATTCGCTGCGATCATAGACTATTTCATCGAAAAGGACGTGATGCCTGTCGTCTGCGGCAACGAGAGAGAAAGAGACCTGGTCAAAGAGATACTTGTAAAAGCGAGTCACGCCGACAGGGCGGTCGATCTGTCCGGACAGACTGATCTGCCGACCATGGCGCATCTTTTGGCCCGCTCGAAGCTCTATTTCGGCAGCGATACAGGCATACTTCACCTCGCCGTGGCTTTGGAAGTGCCTTCGATCGCTCTCGCATGGGAAGGCTCATTCGGGAGATTCTTCCCGTATGGCGATCCGAACCGGAACGTCGCGATAACCGTTCATCCCAAGACGCCAGCCGAAGCAGGATCCGCGCCAAGCGCACCGCTTGATCTCGGCAAGCTCCACCCTTCGGTGCGGGACATCTCTGTCAATCAAGCGATAGAAGAGCTCGAAAAGATGGAGCGCTCGCTTGACATAAATGCACACGACCATGAATGACGAACAAAAAAACCGCCTCATAGGGACCATCGTCAAACGCGAGAAGCTGCGCCCCTTGAGCAGGCCTGTCCGGCTGCTCAATGACCCTCTCCGCGCTTTCCCTTATTACATCTTGGCCGCGGTGAGCCACCTTAAACCATTCAAGATATCTTGGAAGACGCTCTGGGGAGATCTGATGACAGGCTATCTTCCAGAAGCGAACACCTTCTATTATTATGGCTATTGCGAAGCGAACCTGACGACATTCCTGCTGCGGTTCCTGAAAGAAGGCTCGACGTTCATCGACATCGGCGCCCATATCGGCTTTTATTCGATGTTCGCCAGCCGCCTCCTCGGCAAATCGGGCAAAGTATATTCATTCGAGCCGACGCCTTGGACTTTCAAACTTTTAAAGGAGAATACTGACGGGATGGACAATGTCAGCATATCCAACGTCGGAGCCTCTGACAGCGAAGGAGAGATATCGTTCCATGACTATGGCCCGGGCTACGGCGCATACAATAGCGGGAGCTCGGAAGGCACGATGCTGTCTTTCAAACCAAAGGAGATCACCGCAAAGACGGTCAGACTCGATTCGTTTTTCAGACAAAAAGGCATCCGGCCTGATTTCATCAAACTGGATGCCGAGGGGCTCGAATATAAAATCCTGAAAGGGCTCACAGAGACGCTTCGGACCAGCCGCCCGATCATAACGCTTGAAATGGCAGGCGATGAAAAGTGGTCCGAGAATCGGAACGTCTCGACGGAGATACTTTTCAATGCGGGCTACGTTTCGTACGCCATGGCCGATGACGGATTCATAAAAAGCTGCGATATAGAGTCGTCATACACATATACGAACATCCTGTTCATTCCGAAAGAAAAATTGAATTTAGTCTCACATCTGATAAGATAAAAACATGATAATCGCAAAATTAAAGGGCGGCCTCGGCAACCAGATGTTTCAGTACGCGCTCGGGAGGGTTTTGTCCTTGAAAAATAGCGATACCCTGAAGTTGGACGCCAGTGGCTATGGTGAAAGAGGAGGAGATACGATGCGCCATTATACTCTCGATAAATTTAGCCTCGATGTCGAGATGGCGACGAGAGATGAGATACAAAAGCTAAAATATCCTTTTGGCATCGTCTCAAAAGGCTGGAGATTCTTTAAATTCAAGTTCTTGCGCCAATTCAATGCAGGCTTCTATCCCTGCATCTTGCGCAAAAAAGGCGATATATATCTGGATGGCTTTTGGCAGACATACAAATACATGCCAGGCCATGAAGACACTATCAGAAATGATTTTGGCTTGAGAGATCCAATTTCTCAGTCTGCTGCAGCGATAGCAGAAAAAATCAAAGGCGGCAATGGCAGTACAGTATCCTTGCATGTGCGCCGAGGCGATTACATAAGCTCTCCCCGAGAGAACGCCTATCACGGCTCGTATGACAACGATTATTATTCCTTGGCTTTGAAACGCGTGGCAACAGAGCTTGCCAAACGCTCGATCTCAACATTCCAGGTCTTCGTTTTCTCTGACGGCATGGATTGGGTCAAGGAAAACATAAAAATACCCTATCCTACGATATACGTGCCTGATAATATCCCGGATTACGAGCAGCTTACCCTCATGGCGAAGTGCGATCACCATATCATCGCCAACTCATCCTTCAGCTGGTGGGGCGCTTGGTTGAACCCGAACATGGACAAAACAGTCATCGCACCAAAAAGGTGGGTCAAGAAATCTGAGTGGAGGCACAAAGACACGGTTCCGCCTGCATGGATACGCATATAGATATCGATCTCTTTTTTGAAGATCATTTCTGTTCGGCTTCGTGGTCAGCCTCGCACATTATTTTGACGAGCTCTTTGAACTTGACCTCGGGCTTCCAGCCGAGCTTCTTGCGTGCTTTTGAATAATCGCCGAGGAGGACGTCCACTTCTGCCGGACGGAAATAGCGAGGGTCGATCTCGATGAGGACTTTGCCTGTCTTCTTGTCGATGCCCTTTTCTTTCAAACCTCTGCCCTTCCATATGAGATCATAGCCAAAATGACGCGCAGCGAGCGCGCAAAATTCGCGGATGCTGTGCGTCTCGCCCGTCGCGATGACATAGTCGTCGGGCTTGTCGTGTTGGAGCATGAGCCACATTGCGCGCACATAGTCTGGCGCATAGCCCCAGTCGCGCATAGCATCGAGATTGCCGAGAAAGAGCGTGTCTTCCTTGCCCAATTTCATCCTAGCAAAGCCGCGGCTGACCTTGCGCGTGACGAACGTCTCGCCACGACGCGGCGATTCATGGTTGAAAAGTATGCCATTCACCGCGAAGAGCCCGTAGCTCTCGCGATAGTTCCTGGTTATCCAATATGCATAGACTTTTGCGACGCCATAAGGTGATCGCGGATGGAACGGAGACGTCTCGCGGAGAGGTAGTTCAGCGGCCTTGCCGAACATCTCGCTCGATGATGCTTGGTAGAATTTCGTCTTTATCCCGGATTCGCGGATCGCGTCGAGGAGCCGGAGCGTGCCGAGGCCGGTTATGTCGCCGGTATATTCAGGCAGGTCAAAGCTGACGCGCACGTGGCTCTGCGCGCCGAGATGATAGATCTCGTCAGGCTTGATCTTTTCAAGGAGCCTGTTCAGATTGCTGCTATCGGAGAGGTCGCCATAGTGGAGCTTGAGGCTGGCGCCGTTCTTGTGATGCGGGTCGCTGTATATGTGATCGAGCCGTCCTGTATTGAAGGAGCTCGACCTGCGGATGATGCCGTGGACTTCATAGCCTTTTTCAAGCAAGAATTCCGCGAGATATGAGCCTGTCTGGCCGGTTATCCCTGTGATAAGCGCGCGTTTCATAGGGCAGATGTTATCACATATTTTTTAGAAATACTATCGTGCGGCTTCCATGCTGTAAAACGTCAAAAAAAGCTTTTCTCCCCGGGCAATGCTAGAATTATCAGCATGAACAAGGAAAGCAACGCAAACAAGCCAAAGATCAGCGTCGTCATGCCGACCTATAACCGCGCGCTCTACATCGTCGAGGCGATCAAAAGCGTGCAGAACCAGACGCTGCGCGACTCCGAATTGATCGTCGTCGACGACGGATCGACCGACGACACGGAAAAAATTGTGCGTGGGATCGCTGCGACCGATCCGCGCATCTCCTTTTACAAGAACGAGCGAAATCTGGGTATAGCGAAAACGCGGAATCGCGGCGTCGGTTTGGCAAAAGCAGACTATGTGGCGATGCTCGACAGCGATGACGTGTGGGTTTCGCCGGACAAGCTGGCAAAACAGCTTTCTTTCTTTGAGCACAACGACAGGCTCGGCATCGTCGGAACGAACGCCTCGTTCATGGACGAGAGCGGGAAGCCAATAGGAAAGCGCACGCGTTTTCCGAGCGATGACGGAGATATCCGAAGGACCGAACTGTATAGGAACATGCTCATGCAATCGAGCCTCGTCATACGAAAATCGGCCATCGAAAAAGCCGGCGGCTACGATCCGAAATTCACCGTGTGCGACGACCACGACCTATGGCTCAAAATAGGCATCGACTGGCAGTTCATGATCCTGCCGAGCGCCAATCTCACGTACCGCATCCACAAGGGTGGCATAACCAAAGCCAAGCGCATAAAAACGGCCCGAGAGGAGCTGGAGCTCCTTTTCAAATTCAAAAATCATTACCCTGGGTTTTTGAAAGGGCTTTTGAAATGCGCTGCGAGATTTTTTGCATTCTGAATGCCTTGCTTAGCGGTCCGATTTTTTCCAAAGTTCCATTATCTCATCGCCGATCTCCTTCCATGAATGCGCATAGGAGACCCGCCTCACTTTTTCAACTTGAGCCTCGCGATTCTTTGGATCTGAAAGCCAGTGGATCTTTTCGGCTATCTCGCTCTTGTTCAATGGGTCGACGAGAATGGCGGCGCCTTTTACTTTTTCTGAGATGCCATTCTCTTTGGTAAGGATGAAAGGGACGCCTGCAGATACGGCGTCAAATATGATGTTGGGGCTTATCTCGCTCAAGGAAACAAGAATGACCGCCCATGCGCGGTGCAGGCGCTCGATGAACATGTCGTACGTGGCCTTGGTCGTGTCGAGCCTTATGACCGCCAAGCCGCTAGAAACGTCCTCGTCGCCTGCTCGCCCTTCCTTTTTTTCGAGATTCGCGAGCTCTCCGCGCGCTTGCTCAAAGGCCTCGATCAAGGCCTCCTGATTCTTGCTTTTTATAAATCGTGTGCCGCCGATGAAGACACGCCCTTCGGGCGGGCACGATTCTGTCTTGTCGGCGCAAAAGTTCTCGACTATCGCGCTCTTTTGTGGATCGAGGCCATAAGCGACCTCGAATATCTTTTTCTGCCACTCGGTGCTAAAGACGACCCTGGCGGCGTTTCTGAGGATCTTTTGCGCGGCTACGAACATCAGCTTCTCCCTGTCAGAGAGGCGGCCGAGGCTCGTGCTATAGAAATCCTTCAGCAGTACATTGTCGCCGGTGCGGTCGATGTACCTCTCCCAGAGAAAATCGCTGCTCGTACGGACGAGATATCTTTTGTTCATCAGCTTGCAAGCTGCGACTGTCGGTACGGCAGCCGTCCATGTGTCGAGCAACAGGACATGGTCAGCGTTCCAGCCTTTGCGCAAGATCTTTCCAAAGTAGAGGATGTGCCGCAAAATCGGCGGCATGGCCCATTCCCACGTATAAGCAGCCACGACGACCTCATGGCCCTGGCTTTTCCACGTCTCGTATAGATTTCGCGCGTATTGCGCCGATCCGCCGATGTCGGGGGGATAGACGCTCGTAGCGATGAGGATGCGCATGGGGCTATTATATCGTCAAGCGAGGATTTGTAAATGCGAGCATTTACAAAATCCGAGCGCAGACGATATATGAAGCGAAGCGAATATACCACGAGAAAATTTCTAATTAACCCTAGAGTAACCAATAACCAAGATACAATAAGCAAACGAATGCAAGCATTTTTGTACCCGTTTGGTTATTGGTGTTTGGTTATTGGTTATTACTGACTATTCCACTTTCAACGCATTCTTCAAAACGTCTTCGGGCACTTCGGGGATATCGGAGATCTCAAGGGGCGGCGACGGGAGTTTGGTTTCTTGAGGAAGGCGCAAGGGCGGTTTGGGGACGGGCGCCTCTGATTTTTCCGGCTGAACGGGCTTCTCCGGCTCGGAAGAGCGAGGAGGTTGAGGGGTCGGAACAGGCGTTCTGCTTGCATCGGATCTGGCCGGGGACGGCACAGGAATCGCATTTCTGTCGTCGGTTTTGATAGGCGGGGGCGTTTGAACAGGTTTTTCGCTTTCAGACGTCTTTGATGGCTCGGCTGGTTTTGGAGCCTCGGGCGGTTTTGCCATCGCCTTGGCCAAAGCGGCTTTGAGCTCGCTCACCCGCGCGGGCGTCGGCGTCTTGGAGATGATCGGTGACAAAGACGACAGCGGGACGGATTTTTGGGCATTGGCGTCCCTGACCAGTTTTATGCTCGGGATCTCGTCAAAGCTGCCTTCTATCTGCCTCGCGCGCGCCGGTATCGAATCTTTTTCCATGGTCTTGAAGGCTTCGGCAAAGGGCTTCACTTCGGCTGTGCCCGTCTTTGCCTTTGCGTCTGGCTGCAGAGGAGGAGCAGCTTGCGGACGAGGGGCCGCTTCAGATGGAGGTGGAGAGGAAGGAGAAGAAGAAGGAACAGCAGAAGAAACCGCCTTGTTCAGATCAGTTCCACGGTCTTTTCCTGCGGTCGGAGATTGTGCGGGAGCGGGCGCCTTGCCTCGCTCGTCAAAGCCTTGCAGAGAAGAAGCGGCCTGGTTCTCTTGCCCGGGCTTTACAAAGTAAGAAAGCGGGATCGACTTTGGCGTGGCGGCGGCCGATGCGACAGACGCGGCGGGCGGAACGGCAGGAGGCGCCTGTTTTGGGGATTGAGCGGCCTGTTGGGCTGGCGGCTTTTGGGAATAGGCCGGCTGATTTTGAGGCTGGGATTGGCTTTGGGGCTTTTGGAAAGGCGCTGCTTGGGCCATCGGCGGCTTCGATGCGGGCGATCCAGCAGGATCGGGCCGTGAGGCCGGAATAGATTTTAGAGTTGGCAAAGCTACTTTTATCGGCGCGAGCGCGTCGGCGATGGCTTTCTCGACGTCCGCGCGGTTGTGGGCGAATTGCTGGCGTGACATCGCCTTCACATCGTCAGCAGGAGAAACCGGAGGCAAAGCGATCGGCGGCAATGTCGTCGCAGAAAAGGGTTGCGAGCTGACGCCGTCGATCATCAACTTCAGATAGATCTGGTAGACGCCGAGGTTGACGATATCCTCTGCGGTGAAGGTCGGCATGAATTCCTTTTCCAAAACCTCCGCGTCATATGCGCCGACGCGGAAGACGATCATGGTGCCGACGTTGCCGAACACGGCCGCGCGCACCTCTTCTTCCATCTGTTCTATATATTGATGCGCCATGGTCAGGTTCAATTTGTACTTCCTCGCCTCGGACAAGATATCGGCGAACGATTCGTTCGCGAACGACTGGAATTCGTCGACGTACAGATAGAACTGGGGCAAGGTGCGCATGAGGGCGGGGCTCGCATCGGCGCGGCTCATGGCGGCCAGATAGATTTTCGTGATGAGCATGCCGCCGAGAAGGTTCGCGTTCTGCTCGCCCACTCTTCCCTTTGACAGGTTGATGATCATTATCTTCTTTTCGTCCAGGATCTTGCGCAGGTCGAACGAGGATTTCGGCTGGCCGATCATGTTGCGGATGAGCGCGTTCGACGTGAACTGGCCGATCTTGTTCTGAATGGCGGGCGTCGCTTCTGCGGCGAATTTTTCCGTATACTTTGCGAATTCCTCCGTCCAAAATGCCTTGACCGTCGGATCGGTGATGTGCGCGATGACGTCCTTGCGGAATTCTTTGTCGGAATACATGCGGTTGACGCCGAGGAGAGTCGCGTTCGGATATTCGAGCAAGGCGAGCAGCGTGTTCGTCAGGATGTATTCCATGCGCGCCGACCATGCGTCTTGCCAGATCTTTTTAAAGGTAGACATGAGGCCAGAGACGACGAGATGGCGCTTGTCGGCGTCGACTTGTTCGAGGACATTGAATGAGATGGGGTAATCGAGATCGAACGGCGCGAAATAGACTACGTCTTTTTTGCGATGCTCGGGAATATAATCGAGGAGAAGGTCGGCGGTTTTGCCGTGCGGATCGATGAAAGCCATACCCTCCCCGTTCTGGATGTCCTGGACAGCCATGTTCTCGAGCACGGTCGATTTGCCCATGCCCGTCTTGCCGATGACGTAGACGTGCTTTGTCCTGTCTTTGGCTTTGATGCCAAATTTGATCCGCTTGTTGCGCGAATCGGTTTCGGCGAAATAGGTTACGATCGAGTCGTCATACATAGGTGTTATTCTTGCTTTCTTCAGTATATCACAAAGTCAAAAGTTGAAAGTCGATATAAAGTCAGCAAAAGCTAGTACCTAGTTCCTAGTACTTAGTACCTAGTTAAGCCTAATTTGTACTAGGAACTAGGTACTCTGTACTAGGAACTTTTTTGCGGTTTGACAAGCAAAAACCCGGTGCCCTCAAAAGAGAGCACCGGGGTAATTTCGACGTTCGTCCAAACGCCAAAAATGTCACTACACTGGAGTGACTTCAGAGGCCAAAGCCACCGCACCACAAGTATGTGCAAACCTTGTGAGGGATTGCCTCTCTGCCCTGGCCGCTGCTTCGTATGCAACCTCCTCCGGCGTACCACGAATCTTTGCGGGTCTCTTGGGAAGAACTGACCCGGGATGTCTTTTCATCCAAAGCCTGCTTGCCGCCAAGATTTGTTCCGCCGCCGACATACGCGGCCTCCTGCCATCAGCAAGAGGTGCGATGTTTTCCTTATTGATTGCACTTGCCATTTTTTCTGCCTTTCTCCTAATAACTGTTTTTTGTTTTTTAAAAAATCCAACCTGCTTTTGTGCAGATCAGATACGTCCGGCGTCAGATCCGTCTGGCGCCACCCGATTGAAAATACTACTCCTGTAACCGAAATTGTCAAGTAACTGTGGACAACAGGTGGAAAAGCTGGGGACAAGAAAAAAACTCGCGCAAGAATCGGCCTCTGGCGCCGACCATTCCTAATTCACCTTGGCCGTCGATGTCGAGACCGAAGCATGCAAGACAGGCTCTATGGCCGAAGCGACGAGAGGAGGCTCCAAAAAGAGGTCGGCATATTGCGAATAGACGCTTCCGGCATTCCAGACGAGCCAGCTCGACAGTCCCGCGTCGGCGCTCGCTTGTATCTGCGCTTTTAACATGCCCGGCGTATACACGGCTCCGAGATCGAATCCCTGGAGCCATGGCCGGATCTTTGATGGACTGGACGATGCCGCAACCGAGCGCAGGACGGCATGATCCATGGCGAATTTGACGATCTCGTACGGATGCTCTGCCGGATTCTGGTAGCCATCAAAGCCGTCGATGTAATGGGACGGATAGACCATCGGATCGACGAAATCGAAATACGGCAGCACGTTCTCGAAATGCTGGCCGATGCCCATATCGCCCGCGTCGCTCGTCACCTGGCCAAAGATGTCCGCAGAGGTCGGGATGCCGAGAGGCGCCAACTGGCCGTGAAGATATGAAAAGAAGCTCGTGATCACCTCGGCCTTGGTCGTCGAAGCGGGCAGCGCAAAGACCGCGTTGCCGACGCCGTCCGACGGGAAGCGCACATAATCGAAATTGATCTCGTCGAAGCCGACGCCATACCCTTGCTTTGCGATAGCCGCGAGATAGCTCCAGGCGTCCTTTTTGTCCGGATCGATCCAGTACGCGCCGCCGGAATCTTTCCAGAGCGCGCCGTCGGCCTTCTTCACATACCATTCCGGATGAGCCTTGAGCGCGAACGGATCCTCGAAGTCCTGGATGCGGCCGATTGTATAGACGCCTTTTGCGTGGAGCCCTGCGATGAATTGCTCGATATCAGGGATCCGATCCTCTGCTGATTTGATGGAATCTATGGTCGGGTCGTCATATCTGGGGTCATCGACGACGTAGCCGATGCGTCCGCTGTAGTCTTTGATGTCGATGACGACCGAATTGATTTCTGTCCCTGTGGCATCAAGGAGAGAGAACATCTTTTTCTGGAACGACGGCGTGCCTGCGGCCCAGCTCGTAAAATACAGCGCATGCACTTCCTTCGGCGTCGCTATATGCGTGACCTGAAACGGCGGCGTTGCGGTCGCAGCAGTCACAGCCGTCGCTGTCATGGTCGTGGAAGCCGTCACATGCGATGTTGCTCTCGAAAAAGTCTCTTTTTGAGCAGGCAAAAGCCAGATGACCGCGATGATGACAGCGCAAAGAGCGCACCCAACAAAGAGAGCTTGCGCGAACGCTTTTTTTGACGGATTACTTCTCTGCATTAGGAATTGCATGCGCCGCTTTGTCGGAAAGGTCTTTTGGAGTCAGCGGAAAAACAGGGTTCTTCTCTTTGGAAAAGCCGGGCTTCCTTTCCTCGGGCGCCTTCACTGCCGAGCTGTCGGCCGGATCCTCTTTGACAGGCGAACTGCCCGCGAGCTTGATCCGATAGGCCATGATGATGACGAGGAGGCCGGTCAATATGGCCAGGATCTCCTTCAACAAAAAAGGCACTCCGAGAAAGAGGAAGAACATGATCCAGACTCCGACGATGACGATCCATTGGCGTTGGGACATAGAAATTAGTTGAAGGTCCATAAAGTCTATAAAGTCGTAAAGTCATTAAAGCAGGGGTGGGCATTCTTGAGCTTGCTTTATGGACTTTATGACTTTTGACTTTATAGACTAAATTTTTGATTGATAAAAGGATGCGTTCATGATATCATGCGAAACCGGAACTAGAAAGGAGCGCCAATGTTGAAAACAAAAATACTACAACTCTCTGTTGAAAATATCGCTCCCCATTCCAACAAGGCTTTACCTTTGAGGATCACCTTATACGATGGAGAACGATATGTCGGTATAGGCACCTTGCACTTTACAAACGGCAAGAGCAAAACATTAAGAATCGATTTTGATTGGCTGGTGCGAGTCCACGAGAAAGATAACAAAAGCGACGGTTTCGAGGAAAACGACGTCCATCCCATCGCCGAGGCTCTGCGCAAGAACTACCACATGGAATTCGAACATCCTTGCTTTGTCCTTGGTGCCAACGAACAGTGGAAAACCATCCGCTCGATCGACCACACCATCATCATGGTCTCGGACCAAGAAGAACATGCCAAAATCGCTGAAGGAGTCAAAGCCCTTCTGTAGTCACACGAGCCGCCGCGGACAGCAAACGCGCGGCTCATTTTTATAAGGCGGCACTTTTAGAAGATCTCAAGGTGTCGCCTTAAACTATAGTATAATTACGCCATGAAAAACCCCGTCATCTATATCGCCCGCGACATCGAACGCGCCCTCGGCAAGGAGCCGTCGCCCGGCTATTTTGTCGTAGCGAACGACGGCGAATACGCGCGATCGGTGCAAAAAAAATATCCCGATTTTGTCTTGATCGTCGAGTCCTCTGTCCCCCTTGACACATTTGAATTATTGGAACGAGAAGAAACGGCGGCTTTCATCGACAAGGCATCCAAAGGCGGTCCGGGGCAAGAAAAACCGGCAGTCATCGTCTTTAAAAATACGGCTCGCATCGAGGAGCTGTGCGCAAAAAAAGGCTGGCAGCTTTTGAATCCTTCTGCGGCGCTTGCCGAAAAGATAGAGAACAAGATCACCCAGACCGAATGGCTCGGCTTGGCCAAGCACGATTCTGCTGAATCGCTCGCGGGCCTTTTGCCGGCTTTCACTATCGCTCCTGCAAAGGATATAAAATGGGAAAAGAAGCCTCTCGTCCTTCAGTTCGCGCACGCGCACACCGGCCAAGGCACCATCCTCGTCAATAGCGGGAAAGAGCTGAAAGAGATCCAAAAGCAATTCCCTGACCGTCCCGTCAAAGCGTGCGAATTCATAAAAGGACCGACGTTCACGGTGAATGTGGCAGTAGTATCAAAAGCACCGGCGCAGAACACTTCGACAGCCGCGACGCAAGACGAGAGGAAACTTTTTCGATCCCCCGATGGGGGTAGAAAAAGTGTTCCTGTCGTCGTTGGCGGAGCGGATCAAGGATCTGCGAGTGACATCGCTATCGGCAATCCAAGCTACCAGATCACCGGCATGCCGCCACTCACCGACAGCCCGTTCGCGACCGTCGGCAACGATTGGAGCCTGCCGCACAGCATCCTCGGCGAGCGATTGCTTGGCGAGCTTCGCGACATCGCTGAAAAAATCGGCGAACATATGCGCGAGAGCGGGTGGTGCGGGCTTTTCGGCATCGACGTAGTCTACGATGAAGAGCGCGATCAAATGAAGCTCATCGAGATAAACGCCCGCCAACCGGCGTCGACCACGTTTGAATCGCAGCTTCAATCAAAATTCCGGGACAACGGCCTCGTCGGAGCGACGATCTTCGAAGCGCATCTCGCCGCGTTGACTGGTTCCCCTTTAACCGAAAAGCAGATCGAGATAAACGACGGCGCACAGATAGTGCAGCGCGTGACGAAATCAGTGCAAGGAATATCATTGGATCCGCTCGTAAAAGCTGCCCTTGGGCAAGCCATCGCAGAAGGCGAACATTGGACAGAAAAAATCGCAAAATTGAACGCTGCCGGCTATACGACAATCCCCTATTCGAATACAAAATCGAACTCTGATTTTTTGCGCATACAGAGCGACAAAGGCCTGATGGCGAACCATGGCAAATGGAACTCGCGCGGCGAAAAGATCATAGAGATTTTGGAAAAGTGATCTATTTACTCACCCATCCACCACCAGAACATATTTTCAATATCCTCACTCATTTGATGTGCATCGGCATGCAACAGAACGCCAAGGTATGACTGCAGGGACTCTTGAAGCCTTGTCACAGAAATTTTACCCTGTTTGTATTGTTCGACCTGACCCTTCAATTTCCGCAACATTCGCCGTTTTGTTTTCGTCCGAAGTCTCGTATGGTATGGTAGTACGACATAACCGAGAAAATCTATGCCTTGGCCATACTTCCGTATGCTGATCTTGTCTGGATGCAAATCGAGTTTTAGTCTCTTCTTCAAAAATGTGCACGTCAATGGCAGTATGTTGCGTAGATATTCCTCGGTGTCAGCGATAACAACGAAGTCGTCGGTATAGCGAGCATAATATTTCACTTTTAATTCATGCTTTACGAACTGATCAAAAACATTCATATAGACATTCGCAAAAAGCTGGCTTGTAAGGTTACCAATCGGTATGCCTTTCGGAGCGGAGCGCGTACTCTCTCTCTCGCAAACCACCCGCCTCGTCAATCAGGTAACTGTCGATGATATTTTCCAAAAGACGCATAGTTCTCTCGTCCTTTATCTTTTTCTTGATGGCCGACATGAGTATGTCGTGATCGACGCTGTCAAAGAATTTCCGTATATCGCATTTGAGCACAAAGCATGGTTTCGTGTAATTACGGCTCAATTTCCTGATGGTATCTCTGAAATATGCTACGCCTTTATGGTTCCCCTTGCTGATGCGGCAGGAAAAGGAATTTGGTATGAAAGTAGGATTGAATACTGGATACAAGACAGAAAAAATAGCGTGATGAAGCACCCTGTCGCGCACTGTTGCTTTGAAAATATGTCGGCGTTTCGGATCGCATATCCAGAAATCATGATACCGCCCATGCCGGTACGATCCACTCTCAAGATCGCGGTGCAGTCGAAAGATTTCCTGTTCAAGTTGCCGCTCGAACCTTGCCACGTCGAGCCTGTTGCGCTTGTCAGTTTTGAATGTATCCCATGCCGAAAAAAGATTTTCCGGCGATATTATTGAATTATATAAATTATTTTTACCCATAACGCATCCACACAAATATCATGAATGATTTAGATATCCCCATTTTCAAGAAAACTTATGATCTTTACAAAGAATTCAGTACTTTGCGCTCGACGGTACCAAAGAAAGACCGATATACCATCTGGCAGTCCTGCGAAAAATACATCCTTGAAATGATGGAATGTATTTTGACTGCGAGCCAACTACAGAAATCCATGAAACTACCTATCCTTGAAAAAGCGAGCTTGAAACTCAACATGGCTCGTACCTTTGTACGGCTCATGAAAGATACAAAAGCCCTTGATAGCAAAAGATATCTTGCTTTTCAGGCAAGTCTCGACGAAATCGGCCGGATGCTCGGCGGCTGGATACGATCGACCAAGACTTGATACAAGAATGCCCGCCTTTACCAATTGATAGACGGCGAGCATCTTGATCAAAGGAGATATTTCGGGAGGAAGGCCGAAGCCGAACCATAGTTGTCGTTGGCGTTGCTGACCCAGTTCGTGTCGAACTTGACATCGCCGTCGTTGAAGTTCCAGTACGGCGCGTTGTCGAAACGAACATCGGACTCCGGAATTTGCCTCTCGCCCATCCGTGGCACCGGAGCTTGAAAGCGATCCTTGTTGGAAACAAGGCGCTGATCTCGCTCCTGAATTTCATTCGGCGGCACCAGCCCCAGTAAATCCTACAGAGGCGTAATGGTCCGCACTAGACGAGAGGCAAGCAGTATCTCCTTTTCTGGCACACCCTTGCAAACCTTGATCTGCAAGGCTCTGGCCAATTTCTCGAAAGAGAAAGAGTTCGGCGACGGCAATCCGTAAACTGCCGTTCATGAGCCTGACTCGAGGATCAGTGTATCAAATTCTTTCTGCATGTAAAAGAAAATCAGGGCTACCCACGTTGTGGATAACCCTGAAAAAATTTCGAACAAAAGGAACAAGAGACAAGAAGTCAAAAGCGCCAAGAGTTCGATGTGCAAGTATCAGTTCTGCGGGAGGAAGGCCGAAGCCGAACCACAGCGGCCGACGGCGTCGCCGACCCAGCTCGTGCCGAACCCGACATCGCCGCCGACGAAGTGCCAGAACGGCGCGCTGCCGAAACGAACATCGGACCCCGGAGCGTCGAATTCGTCACCGGCACAGTCGATCCAAAGATCGTCATAGTGTTGAAGACGTTCCGGATGCGTCAGGATCATACAGCCGACGGCGAATGCGCCGAGGCCGAATTCACCAGAGGCATCTTCCATGACCACGCGTGCACGACGAACGGAACGGCCACGATGACGAATGCCGAATTGGGCAGGGACAATGAGAATGTCCGGATTGCCTTGTGCTTCGGCGAGCTGTTCCCAAAATTCGACCGAACGAGCCGACTGACGAATATGTTTCTCGTCGATCAGACCCTTGCGGTAGTTTTGGAACTTGTCCTTGTGAGCCGTGCTTATGGTGTCGAGCACCTTCTGGACAGCTTGGCTGTAGGTCGAGCCGAAGATGTTCGGATTCTTCATCCAGTTAGGGATAGCGAACCAGCCCTCGGCGTTTTTCGACAGTTCGACTTCACCCTTGTCAATCCGGGCTTCGAGGTCGCGATTAGCGAACCCGATGCCGGGGAACAGTATGCGGAGCTGATTGCACTGCTCGTTCAATTCCTTCGGCTTGTAGCCGGAGAGATAGCCGTAGCTCGACGAGATTTCCTCGTTCGCGAATTCTTCACGCATGCGATTTTTCGCGATGAAGTCCGCAATGTGGTCCGCGAGACCGGAGGCATTGTTGACGTTCTGGGCTTCTGGTTCGGACAGTCCCGCCTTATCATAAGCGGCGGCGACGATGTCCATGAATTTGCGACCTTTCGGATCGCGGTTAGTAACTGACGGAGCCAATGTTTTTTTCATCGGAGCCATCCTTTCTTTTTGTTTGCCAGATTCGCTCCAGCAGGTTGCGGCGTCAAACTCTTGTTACATCCTAGTGAATGAGATGAGCCCGGTAAAGCCCTTAAATAGAGCTACATTGGGCTCATCTCATGTTTGATTTCTTTTTTCAATGTCCTCAAATGACTGTTTTTATATTACACCTATCTTGTTAAATTGTCAATAGCAACAAAGGCAGATTCAACCTTCAAGTGCAACACCCGTTAAAATATGAGGTATGAAATACACACATTTGGGGGTTGAAGAACGCGAGAAGATCCAGGCGGGTTTGTGGGCTGGAAAGTCGATTAGAAGTATT
>Ga0265338_10004714_pt1 | contig 18250 bp, 11 predicted proteins | sample 42126metaG_FD_193579 | JGI IMG/M metagenome (GOLD analysis project Ga0265338, IMG submission 193579) | Rhizosphere microbial communities from Carex aquatilis grown in University of Washington, Seatle, WA, United States - 4-21-26 metaG | ecosystem: Host-associated > Plants > Roots > Rhizosphere... | reverse complement strand
CGCGGCACGGTCTGGTTGACGATCTGCATGGACCCGCCGCCGACCAGCTTCTTGAACTTGACCAGGGCGAGGTCGGGCTCGATGCCGGTGGTGTCGCAGTCCATCATGAAGCCGATGGTGCCGGTCGGCGCGAGCAGGCTGGCCTGGGCGTTGCGGTAGCCGTTGGCACTGCCCGCCTTCAGGCAGTCCTGCCAGGTCGCGTTGGCCAGGTCGAGGATGTCGCGGTCGAAGCCGGCCGCGGGTCGGAACCCGGCGCTGGCCTCGGCGTGCATGCTCATCACCCGGTGGTGCGGCGCGGCGTTCTTGGCGAAGCCGTCGTACGGGCCGACCACCCCGGCCAGCTCGGCCGACATCTTGTAGGCGCTGGCGGTCATCAGGCTGGTGACCGCGGCGGCGATGGCGCGGCCGCCCTCAGAGTCGTAGGCGTGGCCGGTCGCCATCAGCAGCGCGCCCAGGTTGGCGTAGCCGATCCCGAGCTGGCGGTACGCCTTGGTGGTGTCGCGGATCTTCTCCGTCGGGAACTCGCCGAAGGTGATCGAGATGTCCATCGCGGTGATGATCAGCTCGCACATCCGGGCGAACCGGGGCGCGTCGAAGGTCTCGTCGTCCTTGAGGAACTTGAGCAGGTTGAGGCTGGCGAGGTTGCAGCTCGAATTGTCAAGGGAGAGGTATTCGCTACACGGGTTGCTGGCGGTAATACGGCCCGTTTCCGGGTTGGTGTGCCAGTTGTTGATCGTGTCGTCGTACTGGAGCCCCGGGTCGGCGCAGTCCCAGGCCGCTTCGGCGATCTTGCGGAAAAGGCCCTTGGCGTCCACCTTTTCGATGGTCTCGCCGGTAAGGCGCGCATTCAGGCCGAATTCGCCGCCGGCCGCGACCGTGTTCATGAACTCGTCGCTGACCCGGACGGAGTTGTTGGCGTTCTGGTACTGCACCGAGATGATGTCGGCGCCGCCCAGGTCCATGTCGAAGCCCGCGTCGCGCAGGGCGCGGATCTTGTTCTCCTCCTTGGCCTTGGTCTCGATGAAGTTCTCGATGTCGGGGTGGTCAACGTCGAGGACGACCATCTTGGCCGCGCGGCGGGTGGCGCCGCCGGACTTGATGGTGCCGGCCGACGCGTCGGCGCCGCGCATGAAGCTGACCGGGCCGCTGGCGGTACCGCCAGAGCTCAGCAGCTCCTTGCTCGAGCGGATCCGGCTCAGGTTGACGCCGGCCCCGGAACCGCCGCGGAAGATCAGGCCCTCTTCCCGGTACCAGTCGAGAATTGACTCGATGGTGTCATCCACGGCCAGGATGAAGCAGGCGCTGACTTGCTGCGACGCGGCCGTCCCGACGTTGAACCAGACCGGGGAGTTGAAGCTGAAGACCTGGTGGACCAGCGCGTACTTGAGCTCGTGGTCAAAGATCTCCGCGTCCTCGTCGCCTCCGAAGTAGCCGTGCTCCCGGCCGGTCCTGGTGTAGACGTCGGTCACCCGGTTGATCAGCTGCTTCAGCGACCACTCGCGCTGCGGCGTGCCCACCGCGCCGCGGAAGTACTTGGTGGTCACGATGTTGGCCGCGTTGACCGACCAGAAGTCGGGAAACTCCACCCCGTACTGCTCGAAGTTGACCGAGCCGTCCCGCCAGTTCGTCATCACGACATCGCGGCGCTCCCAGGTGACCTGGTCATAGGGGTGCACGCCCGCCGTCGTGTTGATACGCCGGACCTTCAGCCCCTTAACGCGCTTGCCCTTGCGCGCCGCCGGCCCGCTCACCGTTTCCGTCATTGCTCCCTTTCCCCCTTGTCCGCGGATCCGCGCCGGATCCGTGCCTGTCCGCTGGCCAGTTGCCAGGCAGGCGAGCCGTTACTTGCGCTGGACCCCGTCGTCCGCTTTGGTGCCCGGACCGCTGTCCACGGCGTCGGGCAGGTGCCTGCTGCGCAGCTCGGAGATTGCCTTCTCGAAGTCGTCGAGCGACTCGAAGCCGCGGTAGACCGAGGCGAACCTGAGGTAGGCGACCTCGTCCAGGTCGCGGAGCGGCCCGAGGATGGCCAGCCCCACCTCGTGCGAGCGGACCTCAGCCAGGCCGCGCGCCCTGATCGTCTCCTCGACCCGCTGGGCGAGCATCGCGAGCTGGTCCTCGTCCACGGGCCTGCCCTGGCAGGCCCGCTGCACGCCCCGGATGATCTTGTCTCTGGCGAACGGCTCAGTGACCCCGCTGCGCTTGGCCACCATCAAGATGACCGACTCCTGCGTGGTGAACCGCCGCCCGCACTCCGGGCAGGAGCGCCGCCTGCGGATGGCCGCGCCCTCGTCTGCGACCCGGCTGTCGATAACCCGGCTATCCGGGTGACGGCAGAACGGACAGTACATGCGATCACCTCCCACCAGCGACGTGCGGCACCCATACCGACGGGGAACATCCACAACTTCTAGAAGAACCACATCGGTGTAACTACTAGATGTTGTGGTCAACCCTAGTCCGGACGGCACCCCTAGGCAAGCGGTGATGAATATCGAAGCAAAAATCCAGGCCAGGCTGGCGGGTCGGGCACAGGCCGCGGCGGGTCGGGCACGAGCCGGGTCAGCCGCGCGGCACCCAGAGCACCCGGCCGGCCTGAACCTGGGCGCCCGTCATTGAGTTCAGCTGCCTGATCTGCGCGACGACCTGACGGGGATCGGTCGCCGGGTCGTAGGCCTCGGCCAGCGACCACAGGCTCTGCCCCGGCAGCACCTGCACCTTAGCGATGTACCGGCCGGCCGGCACCGACCCCGGGCCGCCGTGCGCGGCCTGGGCGGCGGTCGCCAGCGCCACCGACAGCCCGGCCACCAGCAGCGCGGACACGCCGGTGACGGCCATCCGGCCACGGCGGGTGAGCCGGAGAGGCCGGGAGGGCTGGGTGGTCCGGGTGGTCTGGGTGGTCCGGGAGGGCTGGGCGATCCGGCCGGGCGGGCGGGACGGCGACACGCCCGGCGGTTGCGCGGGCGACGGGGCAGAAGCGTGCACCGGCGGCACGACGGTCAGCCGGGGGCCCGCCGTTCGAACCCGGGCGTGCCCTGACCTGAAGCGCCCGCCCGTGACCGGTCCGGCCGAAACGCCGGTCAGCACTGCCACCATGTCAACCACTCCTCTCAAACGTCAATTCGATAGTACACCCGTTCGATCGAGATCAGGTTCGATCGAACTGAGTTCTGCCATCTTTGTGCCTCGCGCGACCGACATTCGGCCGACACGTCGAACAGATGTTTGGTGATATGACAAATTGCCGCTAGGCTCGTATCCGTAAACCACAACCATGAATCGGAGGTTCATCCGATGGACGACCGTGCAGATCACGGCACTCCCGAAATTGCGGACGTACCGGTCCGCCCGAAGGGCAGGCCGGGTCGCAAGCCGAAGGGCAGCGCCCCCGTCGTGATCCCAGAGACGCCCGACAAGCCCGATCCCGACCACGTCCTCACCTGGCGGCAGCGCAAGGTGCTGCAGGTCATCCGGGACTCGGTGCAGAAGCGCGGTTACCCGCCGTCGATGCGGGAGATCGGCGAGGCGGTCGGGCTGACCAGCACGTCAAGCGTCTCCTACCAGCTCTCGACGCTGCAGCGGAAGGGCTACCTGCACCGTGACGTCGGCCGCCCGCGCACCGTTGAGGTCCGGCTGCCCGGCCACCCGGCCGTCCGCCCCGAGACGGGCACCGGCAGCCAGGTCGCCGCTCCCGACACCGAACTGCCCGCCGACGGGATGGACATCGCGTCGCAGGAGGCTACCTACGTGCCGCTGGTCGGGCGGATCGCGGCCGGCACCCCGATCACCGCCGACCAGCAGGTTGAGGACATCTTCCCGCTGCCGAGGCAGCTCGTCGGCGAGGGCAGCCTGTTCATGCTGAAGGTGGCCGGAGACTCGATGATCAACGCCGCCATCGCGGACGGCGACTGGGTGGTCATCCGGCAGCAGGAGGACGCGGAGAACGGCGAGATCGTCGCGGCCATGATCGACGGTGAGGCCACGGTGAAGACGCTCAAGCAGAGCGACGGCCACGTATGGCTGATCCCGCACAACCCGGCGTTCACGCCGATCCTCGGCGACGACGCCTCCATCCTCGGAAAGGTCGTGGCGGTTCTGCGGCGGGTGTAATGAGGGAGTGGGAGCGGTGAGCCGAGTGGAAGCGGAGAGCCCTGTTCGGCGCCCTTCGGGCGCCTTCCCGGGGGCTCCCACTCCAGGTCTCCCGGGGGACGACCCCCCGGAGCCCCCCGATGCGGGCTGCGCCCGCGGTGAGCTGGAAGGCTTCTATCCTCCGACGATGATCTCCCGCCGGTGAGTGCGAGCCCGGGCCTAGGCGCGGCCCGGGCCGTGGGATAGCCGCGGCCGCACCCGTGGTTGCGGTAACCAGGGCGCTCCGGGCCCCCGTTAATCACAACCACGTGACCGGGAGCGGGCGGAACCGGGCGACACTGCTACCCGGCGACACTGCTACCCGGCGACACTGCTACCCGGCGACGATGTTGACCAGCTTCGGCGGGCGGACGATCACCCGCTTGACCTGCTGGCCTGCCAGCGCGCGGGCGGTCCCGGCGGCTGCCATGGCCAGTTCGCGCAGCTCGTCCTCGGTGATGCCCGGGGATACCTCCAGGCGGTCACGGACCTTGCCGTTGACCTGGATCACGCAGGTCACCACGTCCTGAACCAGCAGCGCCGGGTCGGCGGCCGGCCAGGCGGCCCGCGCCACCGACGGGATCCCGGCCGGGCCGGCCGGGCCGTCCAGCACGGACCAGCACTCCTCGGCCGTGTACGGGGCGAACAGTGACAGCATCACCGCCAGCGCCTCCGCCGCCTCCCGCACCGCCGGGTCGGCCGCGCCCGGGCCTGAGTCGATCGCCTTCCTGGTCGCGCTGACCAGCTCCATCAGCCGGGCCACGGCCACGTTCAGGTGGAAGCTCTCCACCTGCCGGGTGACCTCCTCGATGAGACGGTGGGTCACCCGCCGCAGGTCCCGGTCGCCGGCCGCGAAGTCACGGCCAGGGTGGCCGGCCGCGGTCACGTCCGCCGCGATCCGCCACACCCGGGCCAGGAACTTGACCATCGCGTCCGGGTTCACGTCCGCCCAGTCGATGTCGTCCTGCGGCGGGGAAGCGAAGATCATCGTCAGCCGGATCGCGTCCACGCCGTACAGGCCGATCTGCTCGCCCAGGTTGACGCCGTTGCCCAGCGACTTGGACATCGCCTTGCCCCGGTTGATGACCTGGCCCTGGTTGACCAGCCGGGTGAACGGCTCGCCGAATTCGATCAGCCCCAGGTCCTGCAGCACCTTGGTGAAGAAGCGGGCGTACAGCAGGTGCAGGATAGCGTGCTCGACCCCGCCCACGTACAGGTCGACCGGGGCCCAGCGGTTGACGTCAGCGCTGCGGAACGGGCCGCCGTCGTAGCGCGGGGAGCAGTAACGGAACATGTACCACGACGAGTCGACGAACGTGTCCATGGTGTCGGTGTCCCGGCGGGCCGCGCCACCGCACTTCGGGCACTCCACGTTGACCCAGTCGGTGGCGGCCGCCAGCGGCGACACGCCCTTGGGGGCCAGGTCAGCGCCGCGCAGGTCGGGCAGCACGACCGGCAGCTGGTCGTCCGGGACCGGCACCTCGCCGCAGGACGGGCAGTGGATAACCGGGATCGGCGTGCCCCAGAACCGCTGCCGGGACAGCAGCCAGTCGCGCAGCCGGTAATTGACGGCCGCCTTGCCCAGGCCCTTGCCGTCCAGGGTCTCGATGATCCGCGCGATCGCGGCCTGCTTGGCCAGGCCGTCCAGCGGGCCCGAGTTGACCAGCACCCCGTCACCGGGGGTGGCCGTGCCAGTCGCGGCCGGGTCCGGCTGGTCGGTGGCGACGACGGTCCGCACCGGCAGCCCGAACCGCCGCGCGAAGTCCAGGTCGCGCTGGTCGTGAGCGGGCACCGCCATGATCGCCCCGGTCCCGTAGTCCGGCAGCACGTAGTCAGCCGCCCACATCGGGATCCGCTCGCCGTTCACCGGGTTGACCGCGTACACGCCCAGGAAGACGCCGGTCTTCTCCCGGTCGGTTGACTGCCGCTCGATGTCCGTCAGCTTCCCGACCTGCGCCAGGTAGGCGTCGAAGGCCGCGCGCTGCTCATCCGCGCACAGCTCGGCCGCCAGCGCCGAGTCGGCCGCGACCACCATGAACGTCGCGCCGTAGAGGGTGTCCGGGCGCGTGGTGTACACGGTGACCGGCTCGCTGCGCCCCTCGACCACGAAGTCGACCTCGGCCCCGGTCGACCGGCCGATCCAGTTGCGCTGCATGGTCAGCACCCGTTCGGGCCAGTTGCCCTCCAGTGCCTCCGCGTCCGCCAGCAGCCGGTCGGCGTACTCGGTGATCTTGAAGTACCACTGGGTCAGCACCCGGCGGACCACCTCGGTGCCGCACCGCTCGCACCGGCCGTTGACGACCTGCTCGTTGGCCAGCACGGTCTGGTCCTTGGGGCACCAGTTGACGTGGCCGTCCTTGCGGTACGCGAGCCCGCGCTCGTAGAAGCGCAGGAACAGCCACTGGTTCCAGTGGTAGTACTCCGGGTCGCAAGTCGCCAGCCGCCGCGACCAGTCGAACGAGGTCGCGTAGCGCCGGAAGGAGGCCGCCTGCGTCTCGATGTTCTTGTACGTCCAGTCCGCGGGGTGCGTGTTGTTCCGGATCGCCGCGTTCTCGGCGGGCAGGCCGAACGCGTCCCAGCCGATCGGGTGCAGCACGTTCTTCCCGCGCAGGAACCAGTACCGGGCCATCGCATCGCCGATCGCGTACGCCTCGGCGTGCCCCATGTGCAGGTCGCCCGACGGGTACGGGAACATGTCGACCAGGTAGAAGTGCTCACGCGGGTCATCGGGGTCGTCAGTGGCGCGGAACGGCTCGACCTCCGCCCAGTGCTGCTGCCACTTGTCCTGGATGTCGCGCGGGTCGTAGGCCTTCGCCTCGTCGGCTCTCTCGGCCGCAGTCATGGTGTCCTCACACTTGATCGGTCCGGCTACGGGAGTTACCCGTTAGCGGGGTCGCTGCCTTCGCTAATGGGAGGACCCGCTAGGAGGGTCGCTGCCTTCCCTAACAAAAAGAGCCCCCGTGCACGAGGAGCTGCCGCACCGACGGCAGTGTCCCGGCCCGGGTGTTCCCGGCTGGCCGGACTGCCAGTGTGGTCGGCGCGGCTAGCTAAGGAGCAGCCGGACAGGACGCATAGCCTTGATGTTACCGCATCCGCCCCCGCCGCGACGCTTGACGCGGCAGCGGGCCACGGGCCCGGCCAGGCAACGCCGGGGCGTCGCCTGGCGCGCATCCTTGACCCGGGCGGGCCGCCTCAATACAGTGAGCCTGCTCGCGCTATATCCCCTGATCAGCGGGCTATTAGCGGCAATTTCACGCGGCCGGCGGCCTTTCGCGACAGGGGACGGGAACTCGCGCAGCCTGCTTTGTCATCTCGGGTGGCGGGGGATTCATGGACGTTCCGGATGAGGCGGCCGCCGGGCCTGGTGAGGCCGTCGCCATCACCGGCGCGGCCGTACGGTTTCCCGGCGCCGCCGACCCCTGGTCGTTCCATGAGCTGACGGTCGCCGGGCGGCAGCTGTTCCGCGAGCTCGGCGGCGGCCCGGGCGGTCCCGGCCGGGACCGCCCGGGCGGACGGCGGGCGTCGCTGGCCGCGCTGCTCGACGACGGGCCGTACCGGCTCGGCCGGGACGACGAGCTCACCGGGGGGATCACCGCCCGGCACGTTCTCGCCGCGCAGACCGCGCTGGCCGCGCTGGCCGACGTGCCGCCGCTCGGCCGCCTGGTGTCACCGGGGCGCGTCGGGGTGTTCTTCGCCGACGTACCGGAGCCGGGGACGGCGGACGTGGCCCGCTGGGTGCGGCGGCGGCTCAGGCTGCGCGCGGGTGACCCCGGCCGCGGTCCGGCGCCGGCCGACAGCCTGGAGGCCGCCAGCGCCGCCAGCGCGCCCGGCGGAGGCTCCCGCCCGGCCCGGGTGGCGCTGCAGGACCTGGTGCTCGGCGCCGCCGACGCGATGAGCACCGTGCACCGGCCCGGCCCGGGCAGCCGGGCCGGCCACGGCAACGGCATGCCGCCGGATGGACGGCACTGCTCGCTGCGGGCCGTCACCGCGGCGTGCGAGGCGCTCAGCTCCGGGGAGTTCGACCTGGTGCTGGCGGGCGGGGTGACCAGGGGGGCGGGCCGCTGGGCCCGGCGGGCCGCGGGCTGGCCGGCCGCCGGGCGCGATCACGGCGGCGATCACGGTACGGTCCGGGTCTACGACGCAAGCCCCAGCGGCGCCCTCCCGGGCGAGGGATGCGGGGTGGCGGTGCTGATGCGCGCGGCCGATGCCCGGGCCAAGCAGGTCCCCGCCTACGCGGAGATCGCCGGCTGGCACTACGCGGGCCCGGGCACGCCCAACCGGGACGTGCTGCCGCCGGCCTACCTGCGGGCAGGCATCGACCCGCGGGATATCCAGCTCGTCGAGGGGCACGGCGCGGCGACCGCCGCCGACGACCTGGCCGAGCTCAGCGCGCTGCTCGAGCTGCTTGGCCCCCGGGCGGGCAACGCCGCCCGCGGCTGCGCGCTCGGCTCGGTCGCGGCCAACATCGGCGACACCCGGGCCGCGGCCGGCATCGCCGCGCTGCTCAAGACGGCGTTCGCGATGACCGCTGACATCATCCCGCCCGCCACCGGCTGCGTCCGGCCGAACAAGCTGCTGCGCGGGCCCGGCACGCCGTTCCGGCTGCCGTCCGCCGCCGAGCAGTGGCCGCAGACCCCGGTCCAGCTAGCGGCGGTCAACACCCTGGGCGCGGCCGCCGAGCCGGACGCGCCCAGGTCCGGCCCGGTGCACGTGGTGCTGCGCCGGGAGCGCGACGAGGCCCGGCGGCCAGGCCGGCGGCGTAAGCCGGCCCTGGCGCCGGGGTCGGCGACATTCTGAGCCGTGGCACCCGGGGGCCGCGAGTAGAGGGGCCGCAGCCACCCGCACTCGTTAGGGCTGATCCCGGGCGCGCTCGACGGCGGGCTCCCAGTTCGGCCGCAGCGGCATGCCGGACGTGCCGTCCTGGTGCAGCTTGACGCCGAGGATCTGGTGGAGCTGCACCACGTTCCGGTCGAAGCCCAGGATGCAGCCCGCCATGTAGAGCTTCCAGACCCGGGCGGTGCCCTGGCCGACCTCGGCGACCGCCTCGTCCCAGTGGGCGTCGAGGTTGTCGCACCAGGCCTTCAGGGTCTTCGAGTAATGCTCGCGAAGGTTCTCCTCGTGACGGATCTCGAAGCCGTTGTCGTTCATCATGCCCGCGAGCCAGCCCGGTCCCTCGAGCTCGCCGTCCGGGAACACGTAGCGGTTGATGAAGCCGTCCCGGTAGATGGACGGTCCGCTGTTGTCCGGGCGGGTGATGCAGTGGTTCAGCATCCGGCCGCCCTCCTTCAGCTTGCCGTTGAGGAACCTGAAGTAGCCGGCCACTTTGGCCTTGCCGATGTGCTCGGTGATGCCGATCGAGCTGATCGCGTCGAAGCCGGTCTCTTCGATGTCGCGGTAGTCCATGTGCCGGACCTCGGCCAGGTCCTCGAGGCCCTCGCGCTTGATCGCCGCCTGCGCCCAGGACGCCTGCTCCGCCGACAGGGTTACGCCCAGGGCCTTGACGCCGTAGTTCTTGGCCGCGTGCCTGACCATGCCGCCCCAGCCGCAGCCGACGTCGAGCAGCCGCAGGCCCGGCTTGAGGTCGATCTTGCGGGCGATCAGGTCGTGCTTGTACTCCTGTGCCTCTTCCAGCGAGGCGTCCTCGGACGGGTAGCAGGCGCAGGTGTACGCCATGCTCGGGCCGAGCACCCACTCGTAGAACGTGTTGGACACGTCGTAGTGGTGCGAGATCGAGCTCGCGTCGCGCTTCTTGGAGTGCATCGCGCCGATGGTGAGCCGGCGGCGGCCGGGGACGACCTCCTGCGGCGGCGGCGGGATCCGGGGGAACAGCGCCTTCGGGCCGCCGAGGTCGCGCAGCAGCTTGAGCCGGTCCGCCCGGCTGATGTCGCTGTTCTGGGCCTTGGACAACCGGGAGAGGGCCGCCAGCATGTTCCCGTCGACGTCCAGGTGGCCGGAGACGTACGCACGGGCCAGGCCGAGCGCGCCCGGCGCCTGGGCCAGGTAGGAGACGGCCACCGGTGACCGGACGGTGATCTTAATCGGCGAGCCGGGGGTGCCGGCGGTCGACCCGTCGTATGCCTCGAATTCCACCGGAGCGCCCGGGCCCGCGATCGCCTCGAACACCTGAGCCAGTGCCATGTACCGTTCCCTTTCTCGGATCTCAGCCGCCTCAGCGGCCGCGCACGCACTTGTCGTACAGGGTGAGCAGCCGGCCGTCGCCGTCGTACTCAGCCTTGAGCTTGTCGTACGCCGCCCCGTTGTACCGGCGGCGGAACTCTTCTTCGGAGTAAAAGGCCGAGGAGTACAGCGACTTGTGCCCGTCAAGCCCACTGACCTCGGCTTCTATCATCCGGTTGTAGTAGCCGTCGGCCTGCCCGGGCGGCAGCGGCACGGTTCCCCAGAAGCCCCAGTTGACGTAGACCTCGTCCGGCTTCATCGGGTACAGCGTCCACGTGCGGTCGCCGCGCAGGCGCAGCGGGCACATCCAGACCGGGGCCATCTTCACGTTGGCCTCGAAGAAGCGCAGGAACTCGTCGCCGCGGCCGACCGGGATCTCGACGTCCTGCACCACCATCTCCCGCGGCGGCTGGTGGCGCCGCTGGTACAGCGCGGCCGTCAGCCCGTACTTCTGGTCGGCGGCGACCAGCTTGCGGTAGACGTCGGAACGGCGGTACCGGCGCGGCCACAGCCGCCGCAGCGCCGCGTGCTGCACGCCGAACGCCCGTGAGCACCAGAACCAGTCGGTGTCCCAGCGCCAGATGTAGTCCCTGACCGTCAGGAAGTCTTCCCGGCTGGCCCGCAGCGACTGGTAGTAGATCTGCTGGCCGGTGTAGTCGCTGAGCCACGGCGCCTTGTCGCTGAACGCGCCCACGGTCAGGTAGAGCTCGTTCACGCTGAACGCGACGCCGTCCAGGAAGTCCGCCCGGTGCCCGTGGTAGCTGCCCGCGGCCGCGATCTCGGCGATCGCCGCCATACAGCTGTCCGGGTCGTTGAAGGCGAAGTGGCGCAGGTGCACGTACGGCTTGACCGGCATCAGCTCGATGGTGAGGGCCAGCGTGTACCCGAGCGTCCCGTAGGAGTTCGGGAAGCCGTAGTAGAGGTCGCTGTGCTCGTTGTCCTTGGTGGCGACGACGACCCGGCCGTCGCCGGTGAGGATCTGCATCTCGGTCACCGACTCGTGCGGCAGGCCGTGCCACAGCGAGGTCGACTCGATGCCGAGGCCGGTGACTGCGCCGCCCAGGGTGATGGTCTTCAGCTGCGGCACTACCATGGGCATCAGCTGGTGCGGCAGCGTCGCGTCGACCAGGTCCTCGTAGGTGGTCATGCCGCCCACCACCGCGGTCCGGGCGCCGGGGTCAACGTGGATCACCCGGGAGAACGCGGACACGTCGAGGGTGGCCCGCTCGCTGCCGGGCTGACCGGGGGCGGTTTTCTCGCGGTTGTACCGGAACAGGTTCGACGTCGGCTTGGCCAGCCGGACCGGGACCCCCGCCGGAACGGCGGCGTACTCGGCGTGGAGCCGCGCCACCGCGGCCTCGTGAGCTGCCAGCTTGGCCGGCGGCAGACCTGAGATGCCGGTCACGTGCTCCTCCTCACTTCCGCGGGCGCCCGCACCGCCAGTCCCCGGCGTCATCGTCATCCCAGACCAGGATGCGCGGCGGAGTACAAACGGGGCAAGCTCCGCACCTTGCCAGGCAACGGCTCAGGCAGTGTATCGGGTCACATGGGGACACTTTCGCAGCGCCTCACCTGCGAGGACGGCCCCGGGCGGGTCGGGCCGCCGACGGAGGGGAGTTGCCGGGCACGCGACGCGCGCCCGGGACCGAGGCGCCGGCGCCGGGAGACGGGGTCCGCATTCTTTTTGCTGTTATCATCACGGAGCGGGCGCGGCCTGCACGGATGCCCGACTGGACGGCGTCGGCGCCGCCAGAAATTATCGGATGTCTTTCCGGCCACATGCGGGCGGTTTCAACCTCCAGTGATTTCGTCCTGCGGCGCCTGAGACTGGCGGGGAAGAAGGGGCGGCGAGACCTTCCGTCGATAGCGAGAAAGCACGCGGGTACAGCACGAAGAAAGAAGTGAAAGGGCGTTCCGCGATGAAGCGTCATAACGCGCCTTCTTCCCGGGTGACCGGCCGGCCGCTTGGGCTAAGTTAACGCTTGTGCCAATTGAGGCCGCTTAGCCCGGCGAGCAGCGAGCAGGCCGCACTGGTGCGTTAGTCATCGCGGCCGGCCTGTCGGTAGGCGCTGGCGAGGTTGTTCCGCGCGGCCAGGGTGTCGGGGTGGTCGCCGCCGAGCAGCCGTTCCTGGTCGCCCAGCAGCGGCTCTGCGATTTCGATCGCCTGCGCGAGGCTGTCTCCCAGCTCGTTCGAGAACCACACCGCCCACCAGCGGAGCCTGACCAGCAGGCGGGTAACCTCGGCGTCGTCCCGGCAGGCAGCCGACGCGTCATACAGGGCCGTGACCTGCTCGACCAGGTCCCGCACGGCAGCCCGATTCTTGTGCCAGGACCTCGCGTAGGAGCTTGCCAGCTGGTCAAGCAGCGCCCCGGCGGCAGCGCAGGTACCTGCCAGCGTGCCGCGCGCGGCGGACTGCTCCCGGATCACCCGCATCACTAGGCGGTGCTCCACCACGGAGGCACCGTCGACGCTGAACGTCAGCAGCGACATCCCGGCCAGCCGGGCCAGCGCCCGGTCCACCACCTCAGCCGCTTCGGTGCCTTCGCCCAGGATCCTGTGCTGCCCGGCGGAGTGCAGCACCGACGGGCTGGTGGCGTTGTCGAGCACCAGCAGGCACCGCTGCCCGCCTGCCTCCAGCCAGTGCCGCACCGCCCGCCCGGCCGACTCCCGGTCCCCGGCTGGCAAGCCCAGCGCCGTCGCGATCTCTGCCAGTCCGGTCAGCAGCTCATCCTTGCTCTCGGCGCTGACCCACGCCACCAGCCGCCAGCCATCCGCCAGCCGGGCCCGCGCGTAGGCCGCCGCCAGGTGCGTCTTGCCGACCCCCCGCATCCCGGTCACCGCGCGGACCACCACCACCCGGTCAGGCGGCCCCGGGTCGTCAAGGGCCGCCAGCAGCCCGGCCCGGGACTGGAACGCCACCGGCTCCTGCGGGATCTCCCCCACCACCAGCGGCATCCCCTGACCGGACGGCCCGGTCGGCGGCCGGCTTTCCTGCAAGGCCTGCAGGAGCTGGAGTTCCAGTTCCTCGGGGGTCGCGAACTTGGCCGTGACAATCCCCGCCTCGCCCACCTGCTCACGGAAACTCCGCTGCCGCGCCTGCGGCTGAAGGTCCCGGTCGAGCAGCCGCCCCGGCGGGATCGCCACCACCGCGTCCTCGTCCAGCAGGAACACCAGCCGGGTGATCCCCGCCGCCCCCGCGGCCGCGAACTCCAGCTCGGTATACGACATCCCCGGTTCATCACGCACCGGCGACCCGTACCGCAACCCCAGCAGCCCGACATACACATCACAGCCGCGAACCTTGTCCCGGCAGTAACCGGCCCGCTTGGCGTCCCGCGCGGCGAAGTACGCCATGTCGGTCACCGCATCACCGGCCCGGGCCACCGCGGCCTCAGCGGCCGCCACGAACGACCGCCCGGCCGGGAACTCCCGCAACTCCCACGTATGACTCAAGAACACCCGCCGTGGCCCCGTCGCAACGCAAAAGGTACGCCACCAGCGAGCAACCCGCCCGCTCTAATGCGAGGGCCCTGACGGCGAGCGGGCCCGGGGTCGACTGCGGTCAGCGGTAGCGGGCGGCGGTCTTCGCGTCGGCGGCGTCGTAGGCGGCGGCTACCTCTTCCGGGGTCATCGGGAGGCGGGCCATGGACGGCGGGGCGCCGGAGTCGAGGGCCTGGCGGAGGAGGTTGGCCATGGAGTAGCGGGGGTTGTCGGCCAGGGCGCGGTCGAGGGCTACGTTGGCCAGGGCGCCGTCGCCGGACTGCCAGGCGACGAAGGCGAGCAGGGACGCCGGGGCGGCTACGTAGCCGGGGCGGGCCAGCCGGGTGAGGTGGGTCCAGAGGCTCTGGTGGGCGGCCCGGTGCTCGAAGTTCATCCGGGCCCAGGCATCGTCGCGGACGCGGATCTCGCGCAGCGCCACGGTGAGCCAGGCGGCGCGGTCGGCGCCGATCAGGTCGCCGTCGCGGGCGCGGCTGATGGCGTCCTGCACCGCTAGCTGGCCGAGGACGGCGGTGAGGCGGGAAAGCGAGATCGGCAGGCCGGAGCGGTCCAGCCGGGCCGCGCAGCGGGCGACGTGCGCGTGCGCCCGCCGGGTGGCCCGGTGCATCGCGGCGCCGCGCTTGCCGCCGGTGGCGACGATGCTGGCGGCCAGCTCCGCCCGGCTGGAGAGGACCGGGCGGTCGTCGGCGCTGAGGGCGCGGGCGGCGGGGTGGCCGGCGCTGCCCGGTTCGAAGGGGGTGCCGTCGGGCGGGCAGCAGCCCGGATCGGTGCATACGTAGGACCAGTAGCGGCCGTCCGCTACCCGCAGCACCTCGGTCAGCGCGAGGCCAGCCTTGGCGGCATGCTCGCGCAGCGCGGCGGCGACGGGCGCGACCTCGGCTTCAGTGCCGTAGCCGGCCGCGACGGCGGCGGTGACGCCCTGCGCGGTCAGCACGCTGACGGCGTGCGCGGCCAGGGTAGCGGCGGGGTCCGGGCGGGCGGGACCGGGGCGCGCCGGGTCCGGGACGTCATAGCGGAGCGTGAGCCGGACCCGGGAGTCCGGCGGCTCGGTGCCGAGGACCACGATGCTGCGGCCGGGGTCGAAGCCGAGCAGGCCAGGGATGACGGCGAGCAGGTCGGCGGGCGAGCCGATGCGTACCGGGAGCGGCGGAACCCGGGCGTCGAGCGTGCCGCCGACGGTCCGGGAGGCCCGGCGGCCGGAGCGCGGGACGGGTTGCTGGCGTCGCCGCGGTCGCTGCCGCCGGGGTGCGGCGGAGGCCGGAGCGGGGGGCTGGGCCGGGGGCTGGGCGGCGGAGAGGCTGGGTGTCATGCAGCCAGGTTCGGCGGCAGGCGGGGGTGAGGGGCAGGACGAAATGAGGACTGTGGATAAGTCGCGAGATATCCACAGGAGCCGGGAGGGGGGCTTGAAAGGGGGCGGGCGAGAGGTTAACGTCCCGGGGCGTGGGGCGGGTAGCGGGTAGCGGGCGGCGCGGCTACAGGGTGATGCCGAGCAGCGCGTCCACGGTGTCCCTGATCAGGTCGGCGTCCTCGGGGGTGACGGCCGCCCCGGTCGCCAGCACCGCGTCCGCCCAGGCGTCGACCGCGGCGACCGCGCCGGGGGCGTCCAGGTCGTCCGCCAGCCGCTCGCGCACGGCGGCGAGGACGGCGCCGGCCCCGGGGACAGTGCCCTCGGCGGAGACGGCCCCGGTACCGCGCTGCGACACCGCCGCCCGCCAGCGGCCGAGGCGGCGGTGCGCCGCCGCCAGCACGTCGTCGGTCCACTCCCAGTCGGCCCGGTAGTGGTGCGCGACCAGCGCCAGCCGGATCGCCATCGGGTTGGTCCCGGCCGCGCGCAACCGGGAGACGAACACCAGGTTGCCGAGCGACTTGGACATCTTCGCGCCCTGGTAGCCGACCATGCCCGAGTGCGCGTAGACGCGGGCGAAGAGGTGGCCGCCGTCACCCGGGGCGCAGGCCACCCGGGCGTGCGAGGCGCTCATCTCGTGATGCGGGAACACCAGGTCGCTCCCGCCGGCCTGCACGTCAAAGGACGGGCCGAGGTACTGCGCGGCGATCGCCGCGCACTCCACGTGCCAGCCCGGGCGGCCCGGGCCGAAGCGCGACCCCCAGGACGGCTCGCCCGGCCGCTCCGCCCGCCAGACCAGCGGGTCGAGCGGGTCCTTCTTGCCCGGCCGGCCCGGGTCGCCGCCGCGCTCGGCCGACAGCGCGGTCATCTCCTCGACCGACAGCCCCGACACGGTGCCCGGCCCGGCCAGCGCGCCGAACGCGGCGTCGGCCGAGCGGGCGAAGTAGATGTCGCCGTCCAGGTCGTACAGGGCGCCCCGGGCCGCGAGGCGCTCGGCGAACTGGTCGATGATCCCGATCGCCTCCACCGCCCCGATGTAATAGGTCGGCGGCAGGTTGCGCAGCGCCTCCATGTCGCCGCGGAACCGCTCGGTCTCGCGCAGCGCGAGCTGCCACCAGTCCTCGCCGTCCCGTTCGGCCCGCTCGAGCAGCGGGTCGTCCACGTCGGTGACGTTCTGCACGTACACGACCTCGTGGCCGGCGTCGATCCAGCTGCGAACCAGCAGGTCCCAGGCGGTGAAGGTGGCGGCGTGCCCCATGTGCGTCGCGTCGTACGGGGTGATACCGCAGGCATAAAGAGAGGCGCGGCGCCCGCCGGCCGCCTCGGTCAGCTCCCCCGTCGCCGTGTCCCGCAGCCGCAGTTCCGGCCCGCTACCCGGCAGCACCGGGACGTCAGCGCCACGCCATGCATCCATGATGCCAGGTTACAGCGCCTATGCCCGGTCACCACCATGAGCAGGCGCCGGGGCGGCGAGGCGGAGCACGCACCCGTTCGGCTGAATTCTCTTCGGTTTATCCCGAACGGGTACGTGGTGACTGCCGCACCGCCGCTTGTTACGTTTCCCGCATGAAGCTGGTCGCCGGGGTCGACTCCTCCACCCAGTCAACCAAGGTGCTGCTGGTGCGGGCGGACGACGGGACGGTCGCCGGGGCGGCCGCCGCGCCGCACCCGGACGGCACCGAGTGCCACCCGGACCGCTGGTGGGAGGCGCTGTCGGCGGCCGGGCGGCACCTGCTGGAGCGGGCGGACGCGGTGGGGGTCGCGGCCCAGCAGCACGGCCTGGTGACGGTCGACGAAGCCGGGGAGGCGGTCCGCCCGGCGCTGCTGTGGAACGACGTGAGGTCGGCCCCGCAGGCGGCGGAGCTGGTGGCCGAGCTCGGCGGCCCGGACGCCTGGGCGGCGCGGGCCGGCTCGGTGCCCACGATGTCGTTCACCGTCACCAAGCTCCGCTGGCTGGCCGAACGGGAGCCCGGCAACGCCGCCCGGGTGAGCCGGGTGATGCTGCCGCACGACTGGCTGACCTGGCGGCTGGCCGGCGGCGGGCCGCGCCGTGCGGGCGGGGCGGACGGTGCCGGGGGGCCGGACGGTGCAGAGGGGCCGGACGGTGCAGGGGGGCCGGACAGAGCGGGCGGTGCGGGCTGGCTGGGCGCGGGCCGCGACCCGGCGGCCGAGCCGGTGACCGATCGCGGCGACGCCTCGGGGACCGGGTACTTCTCCCCCGCCGAGGGCGCCTGGCTGCCCGGTTACGCCGAGCGGGCGCTCGGCCGCCCGGTGCGGCTACCCCGGGTGGCCGGCCCGTCCGAGGCGGTCGGCCGCACCGCCTGGGGCGCGCTGCTGTCCGCCGGGACCGGGGACAACATGGCGGCGGCGCTCGGCCTTGAGCTGGCTGCGGGCGACGTGGCGGTGTCGGTCGGCACGTCCGGCACCGCGTACGCGGTCAGCGGGTCGGCCGCCGCCGACCCGCTGGGCCTGGTGTGCGGGTTCGCCGACGCGACGGGCCGGTTCCTGCCGCTCGCCTGCACGCTCAACGCGGCGCGGGTGCTCGACGTGACCGCGCGGATGCTGGGGGTGGGCGCGGACGCGCTTTCCGACCTGGCGCTAGCGGCCGCGGCGGGCGCGGGCGGACTGGTGCTGCTGCCCTACCTGGACGGCGAGCGGACGCCCAACCGGCCCGCTGCCAACGGGGTGCTGCGCGGGCTGACCACGTCCAACGCGACGCCGGAGAACCTGGCCCGGGCGGCGGTCGAGGGGGTGCTGTGCTCGCTGGCGGACGCGGTCGACTGCCTGCGCCCGTGCGGGATCAGCCCCGCCCGGATCGTGCTGACCGGCGGCGCGGCCCGGTCGGCGGCGGTGCGGGCGATCGCGCCGGCGGTTTTCGGGCTGCCGGTAGCGGTGCCGGAGGCGGCGGAGTACGTGGCGCTGGGGGCGGCCCGGCAGGCGGCCTGGGCGCTGGCCGGGGGCGCCGGGCCGCCGTCGTGGCCGGGACGGCCGTCGGTGACCTATGAGGCGGCGGCGACGCCGGGGGTCCGCGAGCAGTACGCGGCGCTGCGAGACGACGCGGCGGCCTGGCAGGCAGGCTGACGGGCCCGGTAAACCCGTCCGCG
>Ga0265338_10004713_pt1 | contig 18250 bp, 21 predicted proteins | sample 42126metaG_FD_193579 | JGI IMG/M metagenome (GOLD analysis project Ga0265338, IMG submission 193579) | Rhizosphere microbial communities from Carex aquatilis grown in University of Washington, Seatle, WA, United States - 4-21-26 metaG | ecosystem: Host-associated > Plants > Roots > Rhizosphere... | reverse complement strand
GAATGCCGGAGATGCCAGCGTGTTCAGATATAAATATACCCCGCATTTCTGTTGCCAGAAATACGGGGTACGGGCCCAAGACAGGGACCAAGTGTCAGAGCGCCGAAGCGTCCGAGTTGCGGAGAACGAGACGGTCCTCGGCACCCCACCGGAAGTCGACGTCGTCGAGCCGGCGGACGTCGCCATACCACCTGCGGCCGACGCGGTAGACGCAGAGAACCGAGACGCTACCGTCGGAGTCCTCCACGAAGAAGAAGTTGGCATAGCCGTCGGTCCGCAGACCAACGTCTTCACCACTTTCCTGCCGTTCGATCAGTTGCTCGATGGCCGGGAGCGTGAAGGTATGCCCTTGCTCCTTGAGTGCCTTGGCGAGCAGATCGAGCGAGGTGCCCGGCCCGACCTTCAGCGCCGCAGCTGCCATTTCCCGGAAGGTAGTGCCTTGCGGGTTTTGGAGCTGGTAGACGCCGACTTGACCGGCTGCTTGTGCGGGCTGCCCTGCGGGAAGCCAGCGGTCAATGTCACCGTCGCGATAAGCCCAGTGTTTGCCGGTGAGGCATTTGCTGGTCTTCTTGCCTTCGACGTCGGTGGTACTCGTCGCTTTATGCAAAACGAGGGTCGGCGGCTTCGCGGTCGGTGTGGCAGCCGTGCCGTTCTTGAGCCAAGCAGTGAATGCGGCTCCAGACTCGGTCGGCTTTTTAACGAACCGCTGTTGGAGGTCGTCGGCATCGAACTGCGACCAATCCGTGTTCAGAGCGAGCACGGAGAGGATCTGCAGGGCTTGACCAGGACTAACTGGCTTACCCATGGCGTGTCTCCTTCAAATAATCAAAGAGCTGTCCTGTGTGCGGCAAACCGCATCCATCAGCTGATACACATTCTACTACACAACTCAAGTCTATGTCAATAGCTGCTTGAAAGGCCACTACTTCTCACTCAAGGACTCGTTTTTGCGTCCCCTGTGGCTCGCTGGGGCCGCTTATGGCGAGATTTTATACCGAAGTCGCTGTATCCCTTGATAGCACCAAAATACCCTTATTCTGCTTCACAATTTAGGTTCTAATATCGTTCAACATGCGGAGCAGATAGTTTTGGTGGAAGTGACCCATCCTCCAGTCATAAAAAACGAAAATAGCATCCTACAGGCGCCCGATTGATCGATGCTCACCGGACCGTCCAATGAAAAGTCATAAGGGCGGTCTTTTTTTACCCATTTGATGAGGGCGGCAATTGAGGGTATACTCTTTTTACAACCTATGGACAAGAAAAATCTCATCAAGGCAATAGAGGACGCACGGGGCTCGAAGGTCATTACCTACCTCACGAGCGATAGGCCCGGGCCCGTCAACGCGCGCGTCGCTGCGGACATCATCCCCTATTTCAGCAAGCAGCTGCGGGCGCTTACCGAAGGCGGCAAGGTACCCAAAATCGACCTCTTTCTTTTTAGCATGGGCGGCGATACCCTGGTGCCCTGGCGGCTGGTGTCGATGATGCGCGAGCACTGCGAGCACTTTTCCGTCCTTATACCGTACAAGGCGCATAGCGCGGCCACGATGATAGCGCTCGGCGCCGACGAGATAGTGATGAGCGACCTTTCGGAGCTCTCGCCTATCGACCCGTCGACCGCCAACGTATTTAACCCGCAAGACCCCGGCAACCCGCAGGGCCGCATCCCTATTTCGGTCGAGGATGTCATCGCCTACTTCGACCTGGCCAAGACAAAGTTCGGCATCAAGAGCGACGAAGACCTGACCAAGATATTCAATAAATTCGTCGAGGCCACCCCGCAGGTGCATCCGCTTGCGCTCGGCAACGTCAACCGCACCCATAACCTCATCCGGCTTATAGCCAAGCGCCTGCTCAAGAGCCACAAAACGCCTTCGCGCGACGAAGAGGTTGATAAAATAGTCGAGTATTTTACCGAAAAGCTCTACAGTCACCAGTATTATGTCGGCCGGAAGGAAGCTAAAGAAGAGCTCGGGGTTAAGTCGGTCGTGTATGCCGACCAAACGCTCGCTAAAACCATGACTGACCTTTACGAGGCCTATAAAAAAGAGATGGGCCTCGGCGCCGCGGGGTGGAACCCCGAACTCGAGCTCGGCAACGCCGGCCAAGTGCGCAAAGAGTACAAAATCGCCTATATAGAGAGCGTCACTACGGCGAATTATTTTGAAATATCGCTCGAGTTCAAGCGCCAGCAGATGATGATGCCGCAGCAAACCCCGCAAGGCCTTGTCCAAATCCCCCAAGAGCAAGTCGTCGTCCGCGTTGTTGAGCAGGGGTGGAAGTAGTCTGGGTTCGCAATAAATATTAGTCCCAAACAAGGCCGCTGCTGTCGGTTGTAGGGAGTACACCCGCATCCCAACCGCGCTCCCTCAATCTGCTGCTGCAATATTGGGCGATGCTAGGCAATGGCCATTGTGGCCACAATTGGATGTCGGTTGATAAAGTACGCTGAATATCCAAAAGGTGAACCCGAAGCCGGTCAAGTTGTTCTGGCGGGCCAGAGTATCCGGTGATTTCAAGATGTGGCATATAACCGCTTGCCCCATTGGTTGAAGTCGATGCGTCAGAAAAACTCTCTGTTTGCAAGGCGTGCAGTTTGATATCGGCAGAAAATCCCGTTTCGCCAACAGAGCTCGTAGTGCTGATTTTTATGATTTGCCAATTCGCATTCCCTCCGGTCATATCTCCTATTATACCGCGCAACGCCCACCGCCTGCAACCCGACGTATGCAAAACTTGCATATGCGGAGCCAATGGTTGACATAGAGTTTTTATATGATATAATAGCGACAGACTACCTTTTCACCCACGGCGACTTTCGCCTAATCGGAGCAAGTACAATGAAAACCGCTACGATATTTGGTGCCACGTTTGTGGTGTTGTTCGCAGTGCTGACAGTTTTCTCTTTTGTCGGCATTCAGCTGGACCTCTTGTTCAATCGCCAGTGGCTCACTGATGCCATTCCGGGATGGAATTGGTGGAACTATTTCACCACCGATCACGGCTTGAGTGTCCTGTATCTCCAGGGAAGTTCTTGGTGGTGGGTCCCGTCTTGCTTAGTCGCATTGTTCATGGCATGCGTTATTTCGCTAAAAACTACATAGGCCCTGTGTGCAGACTGCGCGGCTCAAAGCCGCGCGGTTTTTTCTTTTCTTTACATGAGCTCGACAAACACTAAAAAGTGTACTATTTTGCTTTCAGAGTTCTCATACAGAGGGGTAGGGGCCATGGCCTATTTACTCGGTCAATTGGTGGAATGTTTGTGGGTGATGTTTGTGGTACTCACCATACACGAATTTGGGCACTTCTTTGCCGCTTATTATCTGGGATTGCCAGTCTCAAGCGTCGAAATGGGAGTCGGGCCACGGATCTTCCAATTCTTGTGGAAAGGGATATGGTTTCGACTCTATCTCTTCCCTCTTTTTGGATTTGTCAGAACCTGCTGGCTGTCAAAAAAGCGCTGGAAAAATATTCTGATGTTCTCGGCGGGCCCCTTGGCAAATTTTGCGACGGCATTCCTCTTATACCTCGTATTTGGAGAAGGCCTCCGCACCACTCACTTTGAGTTACTGTTCTATGTATCTTTTTTCACGGGAGCTTTCAACTTGCTGCCGATAAAGTTTCGCCGCGGCGACTCTGATGGGCGGCAAATCCTGCTAGCGTTCAACAAACGCCAACATATGTAAAGAAGCATCGGATAAAATTCAAACAGAATGGAAAAGGAGGTATATCGTGGATGTTGGATCGAGGTCAGGATATCCGGCTTCGGCTTTGAGCAACTTTGCAGCGCATGCGTTCATGTTTGACGAAGTGCCGTGCGCTTCGATGGAAGGCTTGCTGCAGTCGTTCAAGTTCGACAAGCCGCACATCCAAGTCGAAGTCTGCAAGCTCGTGGGTTTCGGCGCAAAGCGCCGCGGGCAAAAAAGAAACAAAGCCTGGAAGCGCTTGCAAACCCTGTGGTGGAAAGGTCAAACCTACGACCGCCACGGTAAAGAGTACCAGGCACTGCTCGACAAAGCGTTCGATGCCCTTGCAGGCAACGATTCTTTCCGCCGAGCTTTGCTTGCTTCACACAATGCGGTGCTCACCCACTCGATCGGAAACTCAAATCCGAGCGACACGGTGCTTACTGAACGCGAGTTCTGCTCGCAGCTTACAAAAATACGATTGCGACTCCAAGGGGGCGCCTAGCATGCTAGGCGCCCCTTTTCTTATCCCTGTTTTATTTTGTATTCAATGTAGTATAAAAGTGGTATGACATCCTATGTTGCGCTGATCCGCGGCATCATGCCGCAAAACCCTAATATGCACGGCTCGAAGCTGCGCGATGTTTTTGAGTCGCTTGGTTTTAAAAACGTGCAAACCGTTATCGGCAGCGGCAATGTGGTTTTTGAAACAGCCTCTAAAAAAGAAGCTGCGCTAGAAACCAAAATAGAAAACGCACTTTTAAAGCAACTGCATTTTAAAAGAGCAGTTATTGTCCGCAGCCGCAAAGAAATAGAACGACTCGTAAAAAAGAACCCGTTTAAGGGTATTAAGGACGAGAAGCCGAATTATTTGGTGGTTACGTTTTTTAAAAACAGGAAAAAAGAGCTTTGCACTGTTTTAGACTTGGAGAGCGGCAAAACGCCGGCCTTTATGAGCGATCTTGAAAAAAAGCACGGCAAGGATATTACGACCCGAACCTGGAAAACTATCGGGCGGATTTTGGCTAAACTTACAGACAAACACTAGACAATTTTATATTTTGTGCTATATTTTTTTCAGATGCTACGGAAAGGAATCTCTCAATGACGAAAGCAAACAAAGCTATGCCGAAATCGCGCATGACAGTTGTCTACGTAAAACAGCCGTTTCCGAAAACTTTTTCGAAATCCATCATGCTCGTAGGGCCAACGCCCCGCTCGCCTGAGGTTGACTCTTGGCGGCCGGACGCGTTGCGTATTCTCAAGCAGCTTGGATACGACGGCGTTGTGTTTGTTCCGGAGCCTAAAGACGGCAAGTGGCGGCACAACTACGAAGGTCAAATTGAAACCGAAGAAAAAATGCTCAATAGGGCCGACTGCATCGTGTGCTGGATTCCGCGAAACATGCAGACCATGCCGGCACTCACCACCAACGATGAGTACGGCACCTGGAAACAAAGCGGCAAAGTGGTGTTTGGCGCCCCAAAAGATGCGCCGAGCGTTCGGTATCAGGAATACTACGCTCGGAAGCTCGGCATACCAACGCACGACACGCTCGAAGCAACGCTGAAATCTGCAGTGGAGCGTTTGGGAGTTGGCGCAAAGCGCGTCGGAAGCGAATGCCAAGTACCGCTTTACATTTGGCAAACCCAAAGCTTTCAGCAATGGTACCGAAATATGCGGGAAGCCGGCAACCGGCTGGAAGGCGCTCGGGTTGAATGGACTTTTCGGACCAGCAAGAATCGTTCGTTTGTTTTTGTATGGGTTTTGCATGTCGACATTTTTGTCGCAAGCGAAAACCGCCGCAAAACAAACGAGGTGGTCATTGCCCGGCCCGATATTGCCGCCGTACTCGCATATCGGCCCGGTAAAACGCTTATGGATACCGTCGTTGTGCTCGTAAAAGAGTTTCGCTCGCCGGTATCAAACAGCAAAGGGTTTGTCTTCGAGCTGCCGGGCGGCTCATCGCTCAAGCCCGATAAAAACCCAGAGCAAGTTGCGGCAGAGGAATTGTTTGAAGAAACGGGTTTGTCGGTTGAAGCCTGGCGATTCCAGAAACACGGATCAAGGCAGCTTGCAGCAACTTTCTCGGCTCATCACGCGCATCTTTTTTCGGTCGAATTGACCGAGAAAGAAATAGCCGAATTGCGGAAAACCGCCGGCGCTCCGCACGGAGTCGAAGCAGATTCCGAGCGTACGTATGTTGAAGTAAAAAAACTGAGCGAAGTAATGCAAGGCGACAGTTGCGTGGACTGGTCTATGCTTGGCATGCTGCTCTCAGTGTTGAACGAGCGGAAGACCGGTAAGTAAAGCGCGGAATATCAGACACCCGAACTATTTTTTTGAAAAATAGTTCGGGTTTTTTTATTGCTTAGCTTTTTGCTTAACAAATGCCGGCATTTGTGTACTATAGCTTTAGACGGATCCAAATCTGAGGAGGCTCATATGGGCATGTTTTCCGAGATCACCACCGAAGGCAGCGTCGGGACCTTTCTTCGTCAAATCAAGCATGAACTTGAGGCAAACAAAGAAAAAGCCGAAGTGTGCGCCGTTTTGAGGAAGCTCGGCAGGTTCGGCTTGAGCCAGTTTGAATGGACCGCGCCCGAATGGGCAAAGGGGTACGAAGAACTCTTCAAAGAAAAAACAGCATTCAAACTTGGGCAGCGCGTAAAGGTAACCAAAAATACCTTCAACCACGCGGATCTTGCAGTGCTTCGAGGAGCCGTAGGCAAAATCACGCTCATAGAGCCGCCTATGAAAAACAACAAAGCCTGCCGAGGGTACCGGTACGAGGTGAGCTTCGATCCCCTAGAGGGGCCTGATGACATCTCCAACTTCTTCCCGCTTTATGAGTGCGACTTAGAAGCGGTAGCTCCAAACGTTTCGGCATGATGCGAGTGGCCGCCATTTTATTACTTTGAGTAATAAAATGGCGGCTTTTTTATTCGAAATACATATGTTTGACAAAATCAATCATTATTTGTATATTATTTTTGGTGCAACTAAGGCTGTCTCTATAGGGGCCAGTCTTAAACCAAGAGCCTATAGGGCTAAGGAGATCTTTGATGATCACGCTCGCAAAGTTTGAGAAGCTGTGCAAATCCGATCCGTGGCTTAAAACCGCACTTCTGCGGTTGAAGCAAGTTGATGACAAACGCCCTTTCGAAAAAAGAATTCGGGAGAGCGTCGCATTTATTGCATTCCGGCCGTTCGCACAAGCAAAGCCAAACTGGACCGGAAAAATAGCCTGGCATGGATTCTTTCATAATTCTGGCGCGGCGGGTTCGGACGGCATTTTGTACACGTCGTATCCGTTGATTGTTTTCCGCCAAGGAGACAGCGCGGAATACCAAACGATAGAATTGTTGACTTCGGGCAGCCCAACGTGGGACTGCTCAATTCGCGAGGCAATGCAGTGGCACATAGACGATGCCAAACGAAGGAATGAAGCAATTACATTCGTTGCCATCGTCAAACCCCTGCAAGCATATGTGCGGCCGCATCATATGATGACAGAAATTTATGAAGTGTATAAATTTCCGGCTGACTTCAAGTTTGAAGCGTGGGTTGAAGTTCCCACGATCAAATACGACAACTATGCTCTCAACAAACAGCTCGCGACGGGTATTTTGCGCCAACACTTTCAAGGGAGGCTGATCGACGAGGTGAAGTTATTGCCAAAAACAGCAATGCTCGCCGATGCTGCAGCGCTTGTAAAAGGCTTCAATCGAAGAGAAGAGTTCGTGCAGCTTTACCTTGAAGCTGCGAAAAACCAATAAGCATATCTGCGCCGCCCTCCAAAAAAGGGCGGCTTTTTTGTATATTTGCACTGGGGTCTTGACTTTAATATATTTATAGTTTATTATATAAACCAGTTTCAAAGCTCAAAAAGGAAGGAGCAGCACATGTACGATACACTCTTGGCCCTCCGCCAGGGCAAAGTTGTTGAAATCGAGGGCAGGAAGCTCAAGATGGTTGACGATATAATCGAACCCGGCGACGTGTACGTCGCCGAGCGGAATACCGGCCCGAAGGTCCTGACCGCAAAGTCGGTCAACGAGCACGGAGGCTACATTCACCCAACGACGCCCGACTACGCGTTCGATATTTGCGAATGCGTAAAAGTCTGCGAGACGTAAGACCCCCGAAACGGAAAAAGGAAGAACCCTCCGTTTCGAGGGTTCTTTTTTATATATAAAATAAAAAGGGCCGCAGACTTTGTCTGCGGCCCACTTATATTTGGGTTTTCATTTTTAGGCCGGAAAACCCCTACTGATACCGAGGACCGTAGGACCAGACCCTGCGGCAAGTGTCGCGATAGCGGTCGGGGACCTTGGCGCTATAAGCGTATTCGATAGCACCCTGCCAACCCGACGGCGAGCCGGCGACGAAGCTCTCGCCATTGGGGCAGACGAGCACGACGAGCGCCCAGTAGTCGTCGACCGAGATGGCGTGCTGCACGTCATCGACGCAGTCGCTGCCGCATTCCCTCACCGCGCGCAGGCGGGTCGGATTCATCTGCGAGCCGCGCTTGACGACGAAATCGCCGGAATCGTTGGTCGCAACCGCGATATACTGAGCCTGCGCTGCCGAAGACATGAGACCCACACCGCAGACCATCAACCCAGCCAGTACGGCTACCAAGAGAAACTTCTTCATCTGGTATTCCCCTTTGTGTTGTGTTAGGAACTTTCAGTCAGAAACCTGACAAATCCAACATACCAAAACAGATATAATCGTCAATAAAGAAAAAGGCCGCGCTGTGGACGCGGCCTACTTTGCTATTTTTCTGCAGCAACCAGGGGGCGCAGCGCCAACAGCATGTCAACTTGTTCTTTAAAGTGTCCCTGCCGCGCCTCGATGTTGACGTATGGCACGCCATGCTGAGCGCAGTAGACCGATAACGATCCGTCGTCGGTCATGGCGGCCGTGTTTTGCAGCGCGACATTGTACTTTTTTGCCCGCAAGGTTTCGTACAATGCTTCCGTGGTGACAAAATAAAAATCACTGGGACTCCGGGCAGGATTGCGATTGATCTTCGGAGCTTCCTTCCCAAAGAATTCGCCCGGCAGATAGCTGTCGAGAGAATAACCCCCGCTATTGTTATGGATAGCTATCATCGTGCCGCCCGGCACTTTTGCCATGTTAAGATGCTCACGCACCACCCAGGCAAACGATGCCACCGCGCTGTGCGCCTCTTTCGAGTAGCGATGGCCCACAAATTCCAGCGACTTTTGTATTCCCGCGTCCGTGAACATGCGGTTAGGGTCGAACGAGTAGGTAACCCCTTTTAGGGTAAAGGTAACGTTGCGCGGATGCCCAGTGCCGTGGATGATCTGCACGAGAGTACCCCCGCCGTCCTTGGCATTGATGATACTCATCGCTGCGGCGACGGCGGTCGTCTCGCTGTAATGCGGCGCAAAGTACGTCTGACCGTGACCCTTGGAATATACGCGCACGCGTACTTCGGTCGAGCCGATGAGGTAGTCGAAGTTCAGGTCGTGGGCCCCGGCCGCCGCTCCCGAAAAGAGCAGCAAAAAACCGGCGGCGCAAACGCGTATTGCGCGGCCTATGCGCGTGAGCATGTTTTCATCTCCTATGTCCCGAGGAACCTTTGCACTTTTGACGTCTCAAAACAAAGTAAGGTATTGTACCTTGTTAGTCAACCTACCCCATGCGGCTGGTATACTAAAGGTACCGAAGGTTTATCATGAATCGAAAGTACATTGCCCCTGTTGTGCTTTTTGTCATAGCCCTCTTTGCCGTGCTTTTTGCACTGCTAAGGAACTATTCCTTCCGCGTATTTGACCCAAAAGGGCTGATAGCTCGGGACGAGAAGGATTTAATAGTGCACGCCGTGCTCCTCATGCTCATCGTAGTAGTGCCGGTGTTTATACTCGCCTTTACTATTGCGTGGCGCTACCGCGCCGGCAACACCAACGCGACTTACACGCCCAATTGGGAAAACTCGCCGATGGAGGAGTTGGTGTGGTGGGCGGTGCCACTTGAGATTATTTTAGTGTTAGGCGCGCTCACCTGGAGCAGCACGCAGCAGCTTGACCCTTACCAGCCGCTTAACACGCCGGGTGCGCCGCTTACCATACAGGTGGTGGCACTCGACTGGAAGTGGCTTTTTTTGTATCCTTCGCTCGGGATTGCCAGCGTCAACGAGCTTGCGCTGCCGGTAAACCGCCCCGTCGAGTTCGACATAACCGCCGACGCGCCAATGAACTCGTTTTGGATACCGCAACTCGGCGGGCAGATATATGCCATGACTGGCATGGTTAACGAACTGCACCTCGTGGCCGACCAAACTGGCGCATACGAAGGCTCGTCCGCCAACTACAGCGGCGACGGTTTTGCGCAAATGAAGTTCATGGCAAACGTAACCTCAGAAAGCGACTTCGACGCGTGGGTTGCATCGGTCAAACAGACTCCGCAAACGCTTAGCTTGTCGGTTTACCAAGCGCTGAGAGACCCAGGCACCACTACCCCCCTGGTATATGCGTCGGTCGAAAAAAACTTATACAATGCTATCATCATGCAGTTTATGTCCCCCTCCGACACCATGTCCGACTCTATGTCGGGAGATATGAGCCACTAACTATGTCATTCTTTTTTGGCACTCTGACTTTAAGCGCGCTCATGCACGGCCCCATAGAAACCGTGGGGCAATTGGCAGTCGTCTTTGGCGTGCTTCTAGGCATTGGAGTCATTTCCTATTTCAAAGCCTGGAGCTGGCTCTTTAAAGAGTGGTTTACTTCGCTCGACGCCAAAAAAATCGGCATCATGTATATAGTGCTCTCCATGGTCATGCTTGCGCGCGGCTTTATAGACGCGCTCATGCTGCGCGGCCAGCAAGCGATTGCGGTCGGCGCCGATACGGGCTTCCTTTCGGCAAACCACTTCGCGCAGATATTCAGCGCGCACGGGGTTATCATGATCTTTTTCGTGGCGATGCCGTTCATGTTCGGTTTTCTTAACATTATCATCCCGCTCCAAATAGGCGCACGCGACGTCGCCTACCCTTTGCTTAACTCGATAAGTTTCTGGCTCACGGCCGCGGGCGCGATGCTGATTAACCTCTCTTTGGTTGTCGGCGAATTTGCGGCGGCCGGCTGGCTCGCCTATCCGCCGCTCTCCGAGCTCCAGTACAGCCCGGGCGTTGGCATCGACTACTACATATGGGCGCTCCAAATAGCCGGGATCGGCACGCTGCTCTCGGGCATCAACCTCTTGGTAACGATTATAAAAATGCGCGCGCCCGGCATGCGGCTCATGCGCATGCCAGTGTTCGTATGGACGGCATTCGGCTCGATGTCGCTGGTTATTTTTGCTTTTCCGATACTCACGGTAACGCTCGCGATGCTCGGCCTCGACCGTTATTTAGGCATGCACTTTTTTACCACTAACCTCGGCGGTAACGCGATGCTCTACGTCAACCTTATTTGGTCGTGGGGGCATCCGGAGGTGTATATTCTGGCACTCCCGGCTTTCGGCATCTTTTCGGAAATCGTGCCGGTGTTTTCGCAAAAGCGGCTTTTCGGATATACCTCTATGGTAGTGGCGACGCTCAGCATTGTCGTGCTTTCTTTTATGGTGTGGCTCCATCACTTCTTTACGATGGGCGCAGGCGCCGACGTAAACGCATTTTTCGGGATCATGACGATGGTCATCGCGATACCGACCGGCGTTAAAATATTCAACTGGCTTTTTACTATGTTCCGTGGGCGCATTATTTTTACGACACCTATGCTGTGGTTTATGGGTTTTTTGGTTACCTTTACCATAGGCGGCATGGCAGGCGTGCTTATGGCGATACCGGGCGCGGACTTCGAGCTCCATAATAGCCTCTTTTTGGTCGCGCATTTCCATACGATGATCATCGGCGGCGTTTTGTTCAACTTTTTTGCCGGGTTTACGTATTGGTTCCCCAAAGTATTTGGTTTTACCTTAAACGAACGTTTGGGGCGCTACGCGTTTTGGCTCTGGATTCTGGGCTATTGCCTTGCGTTCATACCTTTATATGTGCTCGGCATCATGGGCATGACCCGCCGTTTGGATTATGTCGATCCAAACTCCGGCTGGCATATTTTGCTAGTGGTTGTGGCAGTCGGCGCCTGCGTTATCGGGCTGGCGCTTTTATGCCAGGCGCTTCAAATAATAGTGAGTATCGCGCAGCGCAAAAAGCGCGCGGTTGGCGGCGACCCCTGGAACGGCCGCACGCTTGAGTGGGCAACGCACTCGCCGCCGCCCGTATACAATTTTGCCCGCATACCGCACGTACACGGCCGCGATGCTTGGTGGCAGACGAAGGAGGCTAATGCTTCCGAAGGAAGTTCGCTCAAAGCTATCGAATACGAAGATATTGAACTGCCTAGAAACACTTCGGTCGGTCTTTTCATAGCGGGCTTCGCGTTTTTCTGCGGCTTCGCTTTAATATGGCACATATGGTGGCTCGCCATCGTTAGTGTGCTCGGCGTCATGCTTACCGTTATCATCCGCTCTTTTGCCGAAGATATAGAATACACGATACCCGCGCTCGAAGTGGCAAAGATGGAAGCCGATCTTGCTCGCACGCATACTCTATGAACGAACACCAACATACCTCGATCGCAAAAAAAGACCTGACCGATGACAAAGTGGTATTTGGCTTGTGGATATACATTTTAAGCGACTGCGTGCTTTTTGCCGGGCTTTTTGCGACGTATGCGGTGCAGCACACTGCCCTCTTTGGCGGCCCGGCACCGAGCGATATTTTTAGCCTCTCCGGCGCGCTTGTTGAAACGCTCGTACTTTTGACCTCGAGCTTTACCTGCGGGCTTGCAGTGCTCGCAGCGTACAAAAACAAGAAAGCGCTCACGCTTCTAGCTCTTGCCGCAACCGTGCTTCTTGGCGCAACGTTCGTGGGAATGGAATATATCGAGTTTAGCCGTTTAGTTGCCGCAGGCCACAGCTGGCAGCAAAGCGCTTTTCTGTCATCCTTTTTTACGCTGGTCGGCACGCACGGGCTACACGTTTCGCTCGGTCTGCTTTGGATGCTGGTGTTGATGGCGCATATATACCTGCGCGGCATACAAACAAGCACGACGCGCAAACTCCTCGCCTTCAGTATTTTCTGGCATTTTCTCGATATTATCTGGATATTTATTTTTACGTTCGTGTACCTCTTCGGACTAATGTAATATGACTTCGCTCACTTCATATATAACTGGGTACGTGCTCTCGCTTCTCCTCACCATCGGTGCGGCGGGCATCCTAGAGCTGCACTTCTACACACATCACACCTTCCCTACGCACGAAATGCTTACCGTGCTATTTGTCGCGCTCGCGCTCGTGCAACTGGTAGTACAGCTCTACTTCTTTTTGCATGTGGGCAAAGGGCAAAACAAGCACTGGAATATGGCCGCGCTTGGCTTTGCTCTTTTTGTCATAGCCATCCTGGTGGGCGGCACGCTGTGGATTATGCATAATTTGCAATCGCGCATGGTTACCGGCAATCCTTATATCGGCAACCAAATACAAGTACAAGACGAAGATGACTAGCCTCGGCGCGTACTACCGGCTTACGAAACCCGGTATTATCTACGGCAACGCGCTCGTTGCGGCGGCAGGGTTTTTATACGCGTCGGCCGGAAACATCAACTGGTTTTTATTTTTTCATACCATACTGGGCCTTTCTTTCATTATCGCAAGCGCGTGCGTGTTCAATAACTATTTCGACCGCGACATAGACAAAAAAATGGAGCGCACCAAAACGCGAGCGCTCGCTGCCGGAGACATAAGCGGTTCTGCGGCTTTATAGTTTGGCATGCTACTTTTATTGGCTGGCGCATTGATGCTATTTTTCCTTACGAACTTGCTTACGCTCGGCGTAGCGCTTGCCGGCTGGATCATCTACGTGATTGCCTACACGCCGCTCAAACATATAACGCCGCACGCGCTTTGGGTTGGCGCGCTTGCCGGTGCCACGCCGCCGGTCGTGGGCTATGTTGCGGTTACTCACATGCTCGACTTTACCGCCTTGGCATTTTTTATATTCCTTTTTGTATGGCAGGTACCGCACTTTCTGGGCATCGCCGCATACCGGTTCGACGAGTACCATGCCGCAGGGATACCACTCCTCATTAAAAATAGGCCGAACGAGAGCGGCAAAAAAACAGGGCGTATTATTTTTTACTGCTCGCTGGCGGTCCTTTTAGTATGGTGCGCGGCTTTAATGCTCCATAGATGAAACAGGTACGGTACGATAGTGCCGAGCAAAAACGCGCCGACCATGCAGGTGCGCAAGGCCGAAGTTTCATCGCCGTTAAAAATAACCGTGCTTAACCCCACGAGGTTTATAAGCAAAAGCCCGGCCATCACGGTATAAAAGTTGATGACGCTCCACCATGTAAACGAGGCAAAATCGTTGGGGCTTATGTGCGCAAAATGCTCCATGTAATGCTCGATACCCTGCGCCGCGAGTTTTTCCTGCTCGGTTTTTACGCCAAACAGATAACCGACCGCAGCGCCCACAAGCCCCGCGGGTATGGTGTACGGCAGTGATGCGAGCGCGAACTGTGAAAAAGAAATAGTGAGCGTCACGACGATAAAAAAGAAAAAAGAGGTCATGATAAGCCGCGTGCGCCTGAAGTTATCGTGCACGGCGTATTTGATGCCCACCACAAAGCAGAGAAAAATGGTGAGCGCAAGGATCACCAAAATAATAGAAATCGGCAGCTCAGTCATCTTTACAGTATACCGCAAGTACTTGCATGCTAAATGTATTTTTGCTATAGTTATGTAATCGCCCATCAGGGCAGTCTCGCGGAAATTCCGCACAACAAAAGGAAAGGGTTTGCAATGTCTCCATTGCGAAAGGAAGTTCTTTACGTCGCGTTCGATGTTGAAGCCGCCGGCGATAAGCTCGAGGTGCACAGTACCCTCTCGGTGGGTGCCTGTGCGGTGAGCCGTAGCAAGCTCGCCTGCAAGGAGTACTTTGAAAAGGGCTTGGTTTTTTATGCCGAGCTCAAGCCTGCCTCTCTACGGTACGTAGAGGCGGCGATGCGCGTTGGGTGTCTGCACTTGGAGTGCCTCGAAAAGCTGCGTGTCCACGACCCGCAGTTTGATCCGAAACATGCACAGTTCGACCCGCTCGCGGTACTCGGGCATATGCAAACGGCATGCTAAAGTCCGGATGCTGCAGCAGAACGCTTCGAGACATGGCTTAAAAAGGTGGCCGGTAACAAAGTAGTAATACCGGTTACCGATACGGTGTTCTTTGACAGTCCTCATGTAAGTGCGTGGATCGGCGCTTCCGGCGTGCCGGGCAGCTTGCTTGGGTACAGCGGCCGCGACCTGAAGTCTATGTACCAGGGCTACACCGGACGCAAAAACGCACGGTTAAAAGAGCTTAGGGTAGACAAAAACGAACAGCCTCATAAAGCCGACGCTGACGCGGTCGAACTTGCGCAAAAAACCAATCTGCTTGTGTATGAGAAGCTGGGCTGGTAAGTATCCCGGAGCTTTTGCTCCGGGTTTCTTTATTACATCTCCGGAGAGTTCGGCGCTTTTATTCCGTGTATGATGGAAACCGTCGTGCCTCGGGGGCTCGTTTGTATGTCTACTATAGCGCCGAGCTGGCGCGCGAGCGACGATACAATGGTGGTACCCAGTCCTTCTTTTACGCGGTTATGGTCGGGACTGATACCTACGCCGTTGTCCGCGACGGAGAGCTGCCATTCATCCGCGCGCTGCTCGTATGACACCACTATGTTGCCCGCCTTTCCTCCCGGAAAGGCATGCTTAAGCGCATTGATAACCAGCTCTGCCGTAATAAGCCCCAAGCTTATCCCTGCAGCCGAGGTAGTCATGCCCCCTCCTGCCTTTACTTCAAGCGTAATAGGCTTTATATCGCTTACATGCCTTCCTATCATGCTTTGGGAAAGACTCGCGCACAGGCCACTAAGATACGGGCCGACTTCCACCTCTTCGCTCAGACTCGTTGTATCCAAGAATTTTTCTACCGTTGCTATAGACATGATGCGCTCGTGGGCGTCCTGCAGATGAGTGCGAACTTCTAGAGACTCTACGGTCTCGGATTTTAAGATGAGCACGCTGGCAATAAGCTGCAGGCTGTTGGCCATGCGGTGCTTCATCTCTTTTATCATCAGGTCTTTTTGTTTGGACAACTTTTCCTTCTCTTCGTCCAAAAGCTCCTGACCGGTTATGTCGCCGACAGTCAAAAGCAAATGCTTGCGCTGGCTGTTTTCATACATAACTTCCCGCGCGCTTAAGAGCATCGTGCGGAGCCCTATATGCGCGAAGTTGTGGACAATTTTATACTCCTTCATCACCGCATGCTCGGGTATGATGTGGTTGAGAAAATGCCGGAGCGCGGGAATATTGTATTGTCCTTCGCCGATGTCGTACAGCAACCGGCCTTGCGTGTCGTGCTTGCTTACCTGGAACTTCGTATAAAAAGATCGGCTTGCGACTATAACGCGCAAATCGGCATCCAGTACTAAAAAAGGCTCATGAATGGTGTCAACAATTGCCCGTGTAAGAGCGTTGCCTAACTGAGTATCGGCGAATGGTTCGTCGCCGGCGAAGTAATTATTCACTTTTTTCTCACTTCTTTAGTATATAGCCCTTGTATGTCATCTTCATGAGGGCTCCATATAAAGAAAAGGCCCTCTTACGAGGGCCAAAAGATCTTAGTGTTTTTTAGCAAATGACACTCACTTCTGCATAACGCATTCGCGCGGGGTTTTGTCGATCCGGAAGCGCACTATTTCAGCAAAGCTAAGGCGGTTTTTAACCGTGCGGTGCGGAAACTTTATTTCGCACACCATCGGGTAAAGCGAGTCATCCGCAAGCTCTTTGCGCTGCTTTACGGTGACGCCGCTGCTCACCTTTCCGCAAGGAACGAGCTCGCCGGCTTTGTTGTACTGCGCAATTTTGAAGTCTTTGACCATGCCAAGGCGCGAAGCAGTCGTCGAAGGCACCCACCCCGTAACGACAAAATCTTCCGTATGGTAGCGCTTCCACTTCCAACAACCGAGCGGCCGCGGAGCATCCTCCGACTTGCCGTCGAGCCGATACGTCGACGACGCGCGCTTGTCGTAAAGCACCAGCCCTTCCCAACCATTCGCAAGGCTTTTTGCTTTGGCCGCTTCAAACGATTCGTCGAGCACTTCAACCACGCTAAGCGCGCGGGCTTGGTGTTTTGCAAAAAGCTCGCGAACGATATCGAGCCTATCGATGTACGGCAGCGAAGCCACCGGTTTGCCTTTGTGCACAATCACGTTGAAGAACACGAGATTAATGGGCGAACCGTTTGCCTGAAGCGCAACGGCGCGTTCCGGATTGGACTTAACAAACCGCAAAAACGTTTCAAGCGAGTCGTTGCCGTTTACGCAAGCGAGCATCTCGCCGCCAAGCAGCGTATCTTTTGGAATGTTCATTTCCCGGAGCTCTTCAACGAGCGCCGGAAAGCGCGACGAGAGACTACTGATGCCGCGCGAATACAGCTCTATCCGACGCTCGCGGCCAAAGCCGGTTACTGGCACGAGTGCCGCGTGACCGTTGCGTTTGCGCTCGATTATAAGATTGTCGTTTCGCTCCAGTTCCAAAAAAACTGAGTCGTTTGCTTTCTCGATCGGCTTTGCACCGACAAAGCCTTTTTCAAGCGGAAAAAGGTCGAAGCTTTGCAGCGTTTCCACATAACCCTCCTATGCGGTTGTGGTGAAAGAACTGTCTTACAAACTACCATAATAGAACTTTTTTGTCAAAACTAGGTGCCAAAAAATGGCCTTATTGCAAGTTTTTTTCCTTGTTTCCCTACTTGACAACGTAAGTTTTTTATGTATAATTATGAGCGGACGTTCGAGTACAACCTCCAACTGAAAACGGGAGAATGTCATGCTACGCATGGGGTTTGCGGCTGGGCTTTTGCTTCTGGCCGCCACGTCGGCCTTTGCGGCCGATGCAAACTGTCCGCAAGGAGTTGCGGACGTCATCCTCGGATACGTTACGTGGATGAAATTCTTCGCAGTCATCGCCATCTTATTCGTCACGGGCGGAGTCTGCTTCATCTTCTGGGGAACCATCCAATGGATGGTGAAGCACTTCTGGACGCTCATTCGCGACGTGGCCGACATCTTGGCGCATCTCGTGAGCTATGGGTTGATCGTATATGGCGCGTTTGTACCGGAGGCGTATCAGCTCTGGCCCGTGCTCGCCGGCTGCGTTCTTGCCTGCGCAAGTATCTTTCTCACGATCACCCTGCGCGGGATCGAGGGTGATAGGCCGACCGGCATCTTCGCATACCTCACGCTGCTCTATGGCGCGGTTGCGATTTATTACGGCATGAACGAGATCGGCTTCCTTGCCGTTCTTGCGCTCATGGGGACGCTTGGCTTCTCGGCGATTGTTACGCCGTTTTGCTACTCGTTCGGGTTCCGCCGGGATTCAGACATCGCGCCCGGTACGATCGCGGCGCTCATGCTGCTTGGTGCATACATCGTGCAGCAAGTAAGCTTCCCGCACGCACCTGGCGATCAAGGTGTTCCAACCCG
>Ga0265338_10004712_pt1 | contig 18250 bp, 18 predicted proteins | sample 42126metaG_FD_193579 | JGI IMG/M metagenome (GOLD analysis project Ga0265338, IMG submission 193579) | Rhizosphere microbial communities from Carex aquatilis grown in University of Washington, Seatle, WA, United States - 4-21-26 metaG | ecosystem: Host-associated > Plants > Roots > Rhizosphere... | reverse complement strand
TCGATCAACAAATACGACATTATCATATCTCGTGGTTTCTTCGCCATAGTCGAGTTTTAGTGATACGCTGTTTTGTTCACCTGACCAAATTTTCACAAGTCCTGCGTCAAAATATTTTTGTTGCGTTATTTCAACCCCTTGTCGTGCAAAGTCAATAATGCTTGTATCGATTTGTGTCACAAATATAAATAGTTGTTGACAATATAAATCGTACTATGAAATTTCACATGAAACGTTACCTTTGTGCCATTTTGAACCAGGCGTAAAACCCAATCTTTTCGCCAAACGCATTAAAGCACGAACAGTTTTAAATGATCTGCTGTGTTTTTGTTTCGTTTGATCACTATTTGCAATTTCTTTCATGCGTTTTCGTTGCTCTTCAGTTCTTTTTTGACCACGAAGTTTAACGTTGCGTTTTTCAATTGTTTCGGGTGATTGTTTTCTTTTATTTTTAACTTTATAGTTTCTACCGTGATTTTTTCCAATTAAAATATTATGTTCTTTTGTGTGTACTTTACCACGATTTCCATTACCAATTTTTACACATGTTTCTTTTGTTGGTTTCCACCCACTTGTACCATCACCACCTAACGTGTGGTTGCACGCGTAACGCGTTCTTTCTTCGTTATGTATAAACGTTCGAAGTTCGCGTATTAAAACCTTTTCAACCTCAAAAGCTTCATTCTCATCGTCAGTCTCGAACCCAACGACGCGTTTCCAGTCGTGGTTCTTTGCAATTTGTTTCCAGTGATTTGAACGTTTTTTAAAATCATTCACACGACCTTGTTTACCTTTACCAACATATCCTGCAATAAATTCATTATTGTTTTCAATAAAGTCGACATAGACGCAAAATTTCTTTGTGAGAATAAATTTCATTAAAATTATTTTAATGTCTCATGTAATATACGTCACATTTTTCTTATGACGCCCGCCACTTGTTGAAGTAGAATACTTGTTGCTATGTCGGCCCGTGTCTGTTCGCTCAAGTATTGATCTGTGAATTGATACTGTAACTTGTGTCGTTCAAGCATGTGTGACTCGACGACAAAGTTTGTGCCGTTAAATTTTACCTTTCGCGGTATTAGTTGATCAATTACATTACTGATTGATGTATCAAACCATCGAAAATATTCAAAAAATGCGCCAAAATCAAGTTTAGATTGTAAACGATTGAAATATGTGTTTGTGATTGCGGACAATTTGGGATAATCTGAAGAAAACATTACCTCAGGTGCACCCATTGCGTCTCCCATTGCATCTAATGACGAGAATATCGTCACAATATCACGATTGAGCGCGTCGACTAACGAAAATTCTACGCTAAACCTAACATCATCTGTTGGTTGTTCATTCTTTGCTATTTCATAAACTGGTGCAACTGCTGCCCATGGAACAGAATTTACGAGATCTAAATCGTTATATCCTCTGACGCGAATTTTATTGTCACACACCGCTTCGTCAAAGTACGGTGAAAGCATGCTATAATCAAATATTTCTCCAACAACGGCTCTGCTTGAAACAGGAAATAACGTTCCAGACATGTGCATTTTATTTAGACTAAAATCTAAGAAATTTATGTTTCCTTTCGTGTCAGTGTCACGAATTTCTTGTTTTGATAACGTGTCAATGCGTAGTTTTTCAAAAGATCCTGGATCGGCTTTATTAAAGTTATAATTTATTGCTGGATCATCGACACCCACAGATTTTACGTTTCTTACGTGTTCTTTCCACTCGCGTATTGTTATTGCTTTTGTCCAAAATCTTACGTTTGACATTTGACCAGAAAATTTTGAAGTTCTTGCTTGTGGAGTTATTGATGCGTCTTCAAGATATATTGTACCCGGGTACATGTCTTTGTTGCCCAGCACAATGAACGAACCTGATCCATTAAAATCAGTCACGCTTCTAAATGCATTTGTCGCGACTAAATCGTCGTCAATGACCTGTTGGCTGCTATCTAAAATTATGTTTACGTCTAAATCGTCTGTGATGTCAGTTTCAATTCCAAAATCTGTTACATTAAAAATTGACGATATTGATGCGGCGTAATCAATTTCTCCGGCGTTTTGTTTACCAATTCGTAAAAAGTATGAAGATGACGTAGGTATTGGTGGTGAGTGTAAATCTCCACGCTGTAGTCCAAAACTTATGTTCCACGCATCACTATCAAAAATGCTTTGCGTAAGCATTGGCAGTGTCATGACTAAAGTTTCTGTGTTCTGACACGGCCTCGCGTACAGCGTAATGTTTGAATTTGAACCTGATGTCGCGACAATGTTTACAATTGTTCCAATATTATTGATGTTTGTAATAGAAGAACCTGTTACACAAAGTCTTGCGATACTTTGTGATACGTATGATATATTTGGCAAAAATTTGACAAGCATTTCACACGTCCATGATCCTGACGTCAATAAATTATCAGATACGTTTGTTGTTCCCGTAACGTTTCCAAACGAATTCGTCACAAACGTTCCTACGGGATATGGTATGCCGGGTTCAACGCGTGGTTCAACAAGATAATTGGACGTCACGATTGATGACGTTGAAAATTGCACAAACGTGCCGACAGTTCTTTTTGCTTCTCTTGATTGTTCAAGCGTTCGATTTGTTGGTCCACCATATTCACGTATGCGCATGCTGTTGTCGGGATCAATTCCCATCGCACGTAAAAATGACTTTACGCTGTTCAATGTACCCTTTGATTTAAGAACATCAGGCAAATTTATCACTATTCGTTTTAACAGTTCATGTTGAACAGTTTTTAGTGACGTTTCAAACGTGCCGTACGTGTCAATGTCAATATTTTCTGCTCTAATGTATTGTTCTATTGACGCGTCATTAAATAGAGGTGGGAGATAAATTCCGCTTTGTTGTAACAAATCCAACATAAAATTATTTGGAACATTGTCGTAATCATCATAAGATACTGTTTTAAGATTTCGAAATTGATCAATGTATAACTTAATTTCATCAAAAAATTTCGCCCATATGTATAACAATGACAACATTATTTGTACGGTACTCTTTTCGCCATCTCCCGGAATTCCAATGCCTGACGATTTTTGTATTTCAGTCGTAGAATTAAATCCGCCTTGATCGCTGCCTTCAAGAAGATAATGTTGTGGTATTAGTTTTGTAATTAAATTGGGATTTTCAGCATCATACAGTGATGCACTTGCAAGTAGTTCATTGTTTAAATCAATTGTCGGTTGATACGCTGGAAAAAGCACGGGTAACGTTTCAATCTTTTCGTAGATCAAATTGCTTGCTTTATCTAACGATGCGTCTAATCTTAGCGATGACGTAAAGTTAGTTATTAATGCATGTAAAGAATTTCCGCTACTATCTATCACTATTCCATTCACCGGATCGTCGATTGTTGACATGATTGGCGGTGGCGGTTCATTGAAACGATAATACAATTTTAGATCAGAAGTAGAAAATATTGATTTTTTTGCAAAATTTGCTTGTTGATTTAATGATCTAACTGAATGAAATACGCGAAATTCATCAAGTACACCACTCAACATTTGAGATTGTGTAATCACACCTGTTGATAAGTTTATCGTTCCAGATACATTAGGAACGCCTATAAAAAAGCTTGCTGCATCATTGTTTAGATCATTTATGATTGTTGATGTTTTTGATTTAGACACCGATTGTTCGTTGACAAATGCTTCAAGATAGTTCACAGAATTCTCTCTGTTTATTTGCACACAAATGTGATTGAACACTCCTTTTGATATTTCAAATGGTACAGTGATGTCACCAAACCCTTGAGATACAACGCTAAACCTTGCTTCAACTACGTCTGTTGAACTTGGCATCAAGTATAATGCTATTCCTTCAGAGCTTCCTGACATTTTTTGAAACACAAATTGTGTAGAATTATTTGTCACCGGTAGAAAAAGTTGCATTTCTGCACTAAATGACGTGCCATGTGGATTTAAGATTGGATCACCTGATCGATTTTTTGATATGTCAGGGTAAAGTCCACCTGCAACGTCTTTAACTTCAATAAATGAACCAGAAAATAGTAGTTCTCCTTTGTACGTTGGAAACTTTTTAGTCAAAACCCAATTTTCAAATCCTGTTAATTTTTCTAAAAATGCTTCAACCTCTTGTCTCGTTCCATCAAATGGATAACCGTTTATTATTTGATCAAACGTAAAATTTATCTTCGATTCCGCAGAAGAAAAGAACGTGTGATTTTCAAATTTTGACCAATCGACTTTTAGTTGTTGCGTTGATTTAAGCGCAGCAGACGTTATGTCGTACATGAACGATGACGTACTTTGAATGTTTGTGTCTGCAACGTCCGCAAACGTAAGTTGCACAGGACGACTTCCTGACAATGCCGACCGCACAAATGACGGAATGTTTAATTGTGATTGAGCCACAAAATATAACTATGACGTTTACGCAGAAAGCACTCTAAACGCCTGACTTGCATCTTTATACACCCTTTGCACGCCATTTGTTTTAATCAATATATCAATTGCATACGTGTGTTCAGGTACCAAATTTGACATGTCAAGTTCAAAAAACATTCCTGATGTATCGCTTGAAACACGCGTTGAATTGTACTTCGTGTCAAATGGAATTTTGACATCGTTCGTTTCAACGTCACGAACTTGATAATGTACGTCACGTACAACAATTCCAGGTAATTCAACGGGAACTTTAACGACTGTTATTAATGGTGATGAATAATCAAAAATGTTTACGCGTAACGTTGTCGTTTCACAAATTGAATAATCATCAGACACTCCTAACACGTTGACGACGTATTTTTTTGTGCCTAATTGACTTGACGTGCGTTGAGGTGGATAAAACGTAACAACGCTTCCTGTTGCATATCCAATTGAGTTGTCAAGTGAGCTCCAAATTGGTGTAAACGTTAGTGATCCACTGTTTATGAGCTCTTTTGTGATTTGTTGCGTTGATTGTATAGTGAACGACGAAGAATACACGCCTACGACTGAATTAATTCCTGAATAGTGCTGTGACACAAAATAGGGCAACACAATGCTTCCACCTGACACTGGCATTTCTAATCGTAGTTTTAAACTGTTTGTCCCTATAACTGCGTTACTTGCAGACAATATGTTTGATAATCCACTCCCAACATAATTGTACAAAAACAACGTTGTTGGTGTGTCTATATGCGCAGCCTGACTGTCGTCTTGAATTGAATTATCAAATTTAATTACGAGTTCAGGAACGAGCGTTTTGTCGTATGCTGACCTTGCGGCAAAACGCTTCACAAAATAAGTGTGATAATCATTTTCTAACGTTGAGCTAAAGGCTATTCGAAATCCCTCATCGGGTATCAATCCGGATAGCGTTGCAGACACCATTTGTGTCACGTCAATCGATAAATCTTCTTCGCCTTTGAATGTCTGTGAAGATTTATAATTGCTAAAATAGTCTCCTACTGCAGGGGGAATTGATGCTAATGCACACCCGGGTGCGTGCCAAAGAATTGACGACGTAGAACCAAATGATGAAGTGAGCCAATTACATGCATCGATGTCTGAATATTGAATGATGTCACGTCCTGCTCCCTCATCAAAAGAAGCAGACAGCGGAAACACGTCGATTGTAAAATTTGAAGGTGTCGGTTGTCCACCATAAACATCGTGAAGTATCATTTTTGCATTAAACGATGCATTCGATATATCAAGCTTATTTTCATTTATTAATTCACGTAAAGGATTTAAATCAAAGTGTATTAATAGTCGAGATAATTCTACGTTTGGAACCGACTCAGAAGACGAAAATCCATACAATTTGTACAAATCACACGTTCCAGCACTACCCACGTTTGCGTTTAATGTATGAACGTTATTGATAATTCTATTAACAATATATGTATCTTTGTCACAAACGCAAGTTTTTATCATGGCATGCCTAATCTTTCAATAAGTATTGTCGGATTGGCATAAATTTCGATGTCAGTTACACGAACAAGTTTTAAATTGTTTTCGTTAAAATAACAATCTTGTTCACGATCAGTAAGATATTTTTTGTAAATTTGAACATCACGTGGAGTTTTATACTTAAGAATTTCTTCGATGGGTCGATTTAGTCCGTGCCAATAAACACCATCAAGTTGAACGTAAGTATTAATATTTTGAATATAAAAATCAATTGCCCAATTCTTCACAAGTTTTTGTCGAATAACGTTTTCAGTATTAAACAATTCTACAAGATGATTATAACATACGTCCTCTGCGCGTGATTTACGAAACGTTCCATTACGTTTCCTTGTTTCGTGTGCTTTATGAGCATTTTCAATCAAATTAATTTTATCTCTTATTGGACCGTGATTTAAAGCATTTTTAATGCCATACTTCACAAGCATTCGTTGTTCTAATCTGTCGCGTAAAATACTTGATTGTAATGGATGTGGTGCACCATATCTTATAGTAACAGTTTTTTCTTTTTTTATTTTTACTTCTTCAATTTGTGATATAAAATCAACGCCATATTTTGTTTGTAAAGTTTGAGTAATTTTTTCCTTAACTACGGGCGATTGAAAAGAACATGTCACACCATAATGTTCAAAACACGTTTGTTCTTTTTTTTCTTTTAAAACACCACTTTTCTGTGATTGATTTGCACATTTTTTATCACAAAAAACATATTGTGCATTTCTATATTTGTATGGACGTATAAGTTCTTTATCACAAAAATCACATTTAAATATGCACCTACGTCCTTTAATTTTATGTCCATTTCGTTGAACTGTTACAACGTTTATGATTTCTATTAACATAGAATTAAATTTAATTTATCTATCAATAACTGATAAGCGATAAATCATGATGCCTTACCGATTATGTCGTAGTTGGGCTCCTGTAAAAAATAAATTCCCCCGCGCGGGGGCATTGCAAGGTCCATGAACGTGTTGTTTGCTATGTCATGTACAACGTTGCTGTATTGACGGTTGTTAACAATACCCGAAATGTTTTGAACCTGTAGATCAATTATTGATAAGACACCTGTCGTTGAAAATATTGTATTTCGAATGTTACTGATTTGCAATGGCTGATCAATGTTAACGTTTTTTATGTCAAACAACTTTATCAACTTTGTCAAAATATTTTGTAAGATGACGCTCTTGTTCAATGACGGGTCCGTCAGAATGTTGAAGTTGACAGTAAAATTAACTATTCTTGCGTCTAACACGTCAATTGCGTCTGCTATTTGACGATATGGGTTTAAATAACGAATAAGATTTTGTTTCAACGTGTCTGAAGACGTCGTCAATTTACCATCGATATCCCTTGAGATTATGTAAAGTTGCGTTGCAAGTGGGTTAATGGGATTTGACTTTGCTTGTGCACGAAATACTCTGCCAAAATTTGAAGGCAACGTGTAAATTCTCGCCAACAAATCTTCTCGAGACACAATTCTTTCTTGAGAATTTTTTACTTGTGGTGCAAGAGTTGATAAGTCTGTAGGCGTGGGCGCATCATCTCCACCTTTTGCGGGAATGTCGTTTGTGATTTCAATGCTATTTTTCACGCTTGATGCGATCGTTGCTGACGGGTTGTTTGGAAAAAATACGTTGATTGTGTTTATGTTCTTTACTGAATTCTTTTGAACATTGTGATTTAAACCACCGCCATATCTGTACGTTATAGACAACGTCGTGTTTATTGCAGCAACGCCCAATGTCTTCGTCTGTATCAACATCAATGGATCAACTGATATTCTTGAAAATGTTTTCGTGTAAGGAAACGCGATTGCAAAATCAGATGGATCTGGAATTACGTCGTCCTCAAGCGTGTCTGCGCTCCCACCACCCAACGTTAACATCGTTGAGCGTGTTGCTAAATCTACGTCCGCAGTGTATCGATAGGGCGCGGGCACAATTTTTATAACGTCTTTCACGATGTCGGCATCTACAGCGGTGTTTAGCACATTTCGATAAACGACGTCCTGTGTCAGGTGAGTTACTTGATAATACGTGTTACCGACACCATCAGTCACCGACAATATGTCTGTCACGTTTGGATTGCTGAGCGTAATTTTTTTGAAAGGTTGAAACGTTCCCAACGATATCGTTTCAGTCGTCGTGTTTCCACTTATACAAAGTCCAGCCAACGAAAATATGTACGTCAACGGTGTGCCATTTGTTGATTTTTGTCCAATCACAATCGTTGACTTGTACGTGCCATCAGAATACTTGCTGCTAAAATCTATGTCTTCCAAAAGAATGAATTGCACACCATTGTCGGCGGAAAATATTGAGTTTTGTTTTATTATCGGTAAAGCGTTTGCATTTGGTTGTTGAACGTTGTTTTGTAATATCACCGGTATTTGTACGTACACTGTCACCGGAACTATTGCAGGTGCTGCACCAGCGATCGGCACGCCGTCTGCTTTCAACGAACGTTCAATGTTAGTTAGTTCAACAGCAGTCGTAGAGTTTAGTTCACTAAATTGATGTGACAAGTAAAACGACATGTGGTCGCCGACAGCGGCCGCAAAGTCAAGAAATAACCCACCCAGTGACGCTTCACTAAAGTCACTGATGCGATCAGGATAAAATTGACGAGCATAGTCAAGCAACATTGCTCGAAAGCTGTTAAAATCGCCGGCTAAAAATTGTCTAACGCGTACTGATTTTAGATCATCCTGATTGACGGCCATTTCACAATATAAATATGATGTCGTGTCACAATGCGTACAATCGAACCTTTAAACTTTTCTTTTGAACGTTTAAAGACGGCACGTCATATGTGATAGTGATGTCTTTGATTGCAAGATTTTTGTTTCCCGTGTTTACTGTCACAACGCTAAAATCGTCAAGTTCAATGTATGGCATCCACTTGCTGACAGCGGCTGAAATTCGTTGTATCGCCTGAGTTCCAAAGTCTTGGTCAGACGCGAGCTCAGATAACAGCGGGCGTAAGTTTGCACCAAAATCGTATAGTTCAAGACGCTCGCCCCAATTCGTCAGGAGCAAATTTTTCAAGTTATCGTTGACTTGGTCTGCAAGCGAATAACTCATCACGAACAACCCGTCAGTCGTCGACAACTTCAACGGTGTCAAAATTCCAACAGGCGTGGGTGTAGCTTTCGTTGCATTTGTTTGTGCATCAATTTGAGTTACACCAACAGACTTGAAAGAAAATGTTGCCACGTGAATAAGTAATTTCCAGCATTTAAATCACTCAACGAGCGAAAACTCGTTGAAGTCAGTTTAAATTTCTTCTTCTTCGTTTTCAGGTTTATTCATTTCACGTTCAATGTCAACTTTAATTCCTGCTTTTTCACACAATTGCGCTGCTTCATCCAATTTAGTGCTAAGCATCGTCCACCGTTCTTCGTCTGACATTTTGTCAGCAACTTTTTCACTCAAAGAAGCAAGTTCACAAGATGCAAAATAATCATCGTACACTTCACCGTTTGCAAGAGTTGCAACAATCAAATGTATTGACATATAATCGGCATCAACTTCTATAAAACAATCTAGTCCTTCAAATTCATCATGAGGCGGACTTGTTTTTGTTTGCTTGATAAGCCGCGTAATCCACTTTTTTAGTGCAATTGGCGAAATAAATTTGATAGATGATTTTACTGTTTCAATCTCTTCTCGAATTATGCGTCGTAGTCGTTTCTCAGTTAGAATTGCCATGTGTTTTCCCTTCACTCACTAAAAATAAATATTCCTTCGACATTACTAATGAAAAAAAAATGTCGACGTGATAAAAATAATTTATCACAATTCTCAAAATATTACACTAATCCCGTTAAAGTTGCAACAGACTTTGTCATTCCACCACTTGCGCCGACTATCAACCCAACGATGTCAACACATATCATTGCCACAATATCTTTAAGCCAAATTAACAATGACGCAATGAACAATTTTGGAACAATTATTAACAATCCAAGATCTATCAACAATTGTAATATGATGTCAAACGCAAGGTCAAATACTTTCTTAGGAAGCCCGGGTAAATCTAACACGATGTCAATCGCAGGTGGAAGCACGAGCTTTAACAACAAATCAAACGGCATCTTGATCATCCCGATGCACAAATCAAAAAGAACAAGTGGTGGCACGGGCAAATTTATGTCAGGGAACTTTATATTTGGTGGTGAAGGAATGGTGGGCATTTGTAAACTAATGCCAAGATCGATTAGCTTTGCTGCGAGCTGCGGTAATTGTATGTTTAATGCTAACGCGAGGTCGGGTGGATTTGGTGGAAATGAAATGTCAGGTGCAAGAAACGAAGCATCGAATATGGCGGGGGCGAGTGGCGTCGAGCCATTGATGTCAAGTGCAAGTGCTGTCTGTTCAAGAAGTATGTCTTCAAAAATGGTGTGCCAAATTGGATTATTTTTAGGATCATTTAGTTGTGTCGACAGAAGCGCAGCAAATGGATCGGGTTTAAACCAAAACGCATTTTCAGTCGACAACGTAGTGACATTCGTGATTAGCGGTCCTGCAACAGGAGGCAAAGGAAATAACGAACTGAAGATTTTTGTTGAAGGCGTCCCACCGGCACCTTGGTCGTTGCCCGAAATTAAAAGTCCCAACGTCTCCAACAAAAAGCGATCTTTTGCAGCTTTTGTAAGTTTTCCGTCTTGAATGAGGCCGATCCCGGTCAGGATTGGGCCATAGAGAGATGCCATTATTATAATTTAATTCACAAAATGTAATTTTGACAAAAATGTGTTACAATTGTGTTCATGAGCAAATCAAAAGAGTTTTACTATCCTCTCGAAGATGACGCCGCTGAACAACTTGAACTTATTGTAGTTGAAAAAACTCCTGAACGTGATGTATCAATCAATGTCTTTGACGTCACGTCAGTTGATACATCGCTTCCGAAGCGCAAGCAAAAGAAAAATTATCAAATCAATTAGCGAGTTTTTTCACAAATTCTTTTGCAAACCAACTTGCGTCATTGATCATCAAGTCGTCTTCATTGAACGTTTTTAGGAACTTCAATAAATCGTTTACCTTTATTGGTTTACCCATCTTTTGAAGTTCTTTTGCGACAAGCTTTGTCTTTTGTTCGACAGGTGTATCAGTTCGCATCGAAGCCTGCTTTCCAGGCCCAATGGTGTCAGGCTTGTCTACCTTTTTTGTCTTCTTCATGTCATGATAGTCTTGAGGATATTCTGTCGCAGGATATTCTGTTTTTGCGTATGCATCTACTTGTTCAAACGCCTCTCGAATAATTCGACGCAGTGATCTAATTGTTATTTTCATTTTGATTTCTCACAGGTTGAAAGAGAAGTGAGTAGTTGTTCAAGTGTTGCCTTAATTTTTTGCAGCTCATCAGTATCTATTGACGGTGCGCTTATTTCTAATTTTTGTTCAATCACAGGCATTGCAGTTGCAGGTGTAGGTTCAATCGCCTTAGCGACGTCATCTATCACGTGCCCGCCCAATTCTAACGCTTTTAACAATGAAGTTTTGCTCATGAAACTCGCAGCAATCGTTGTAAGTTCTGGGGCGTCTGTTGATAACGCATTTAACGCCTTTGTAACACGTAATTGTGGAGCAAACTTCTTCAATAAAGCACCTACACACGTCAGCGTTCCCATCGTGTACGCAAGTGGATGTAGCATGAATTCAGAAATTATTGCTTGAATGAGTGTTGTCGTCATATTAATAATTAGTTTCATGACGATGAACTAAAACCATGACGTTGTTTAATTTCTTCATATGGAAAAAGTTAAATTGTCACGCGAAGAAGCGACTGATGAGAAGTTGACAGTCGCTGCAAAACACAAGTATAAATTATTACCCACAGGAAAACCTCATATTTCATTCTCAGAAGTTTCATGTTGGGTTAATTGTTCATATGCACACAAGCTCATACACGTGCAGCACGTTGACGTTCAGGTTCCAAGTCCATTTTTGGTTTTTGGAAGCGTTCAACACAAGTGCTGTGAAAATCTGTTGAAACACGGTGATCCAAAGATTGACATCGCAATCAAAAAATTAGAAGAAGCGTGGCACGAACATCCTGAGTTTGAACAAATATTTTCGTTGGTGAACGCAAAACGTGCATTGATTGAAGTGACACCTGAATTGAAGCCATTCTTGGATGAGCGATTTCCTGGATGGGAGTGGGTTAGTTCAGAAGAGTTATTATATGAAGCAGTTGAAGGAACAGAACACGCGTTCAAAGGCTTCATCGACATCGTCATTCGTATCAAACAAAAGAACGGGAAATACACGTATTACATTATGGATTTTAAAACTACAACGTTTGGATGGCGACGAGAAAAGCGTGACGATAAAGTTTTACAATCTCAATTGATTTACTACAAAAATTTTTATGCAAAGAAACACAACATAGATCTCAAAGACATAAGGGCAGGATTTTTGTTACTAAAACGCGGCGCCAAAGTTGGACAAAAAATCGAACTCGTATTAGTATCAATTGGTGACATAACTCGTGGAAGAGCGTTAAAAGTAATTAACAACATGCTTTCATCTGTATCAAAAGGCATTGCACTAAAAAACAAAAGTGAAACGTCTTGTAAATATTGCGTGTTTAAAAATACACCGCATTGTCCATAAACAGTAACACTAGTTTCCTACGATTTAAATCACTCAACGAGCGAAAGCTCGTTGAATAAATTTCTCTTGATAACGTCGCTCATCATTTAAGATGCTTATACACTCCCAAAATACGTCCTTTACGAGTATCACCACGACCGGAGACCTTGTATATAGTTTTTCCAATTTGGCGAGTGCCACCGTGCCATATGCCATCATCGACGTCTAATTCTCCCGATGCCAATTGTCTTTCAAAATCTTGACGTACTTTACGTTCATCATCGTCAATGCCTTCTTCATCAGAGCTTCCGGCATTTTCATCATCATCATCTGACCACCCAAGCTGGGCTGCTTGTGCCTTTGTGGACGTTGCTAATATGCCAACGTCGTGTAAATAATTTACCACAATTCTCAAAATATTACACTAAATCATCTTTTAAGTGCATCGAGAATGTGTTGAGGTGTCATGCGTTTGTTACGTGTGACAAGTCGTTCAAATGTGGTGTCTAATATGTACGTTTTTGTCCAATCATCGTTTGACCTCACTGAGCGTCCCACAGATTGCACGAGTGACCTCATCGTACACCATGCATACCATCGTGGAGATTTTCTCATTTTTGCTCGTATGACCTCGTCACCCAAGCATGGGAACGGAATTTTACAAATGATTTGAAACCTTCCCAAGTCACCCACGAGATTTAAACCTTCGCTCATGCCAGGTGACACAAGCACAGTCGGTTTCTTGCTGTTGACGTGTGTGTCAAGCATTGGTACTCGATCGGCTGCCGATGTTTGCACAAGCATGCGTGGTCCCAAGTTTGCTTTTGCGATTGCGCGAGCAATTGTGTAATTTGTTACGTGAATAATTCCCTTTTCATTGGGGTGACGTGCAATTATGTCTTTTACCTTTGCGACAATTTTTGGTATAGCTTCATCGACGTTGCCCAGTGTAACCTTTGCTGTGGGTTCATAGGAAATACCAAACGATTTAGAAGAGAATGGAGTGTTGATCGAGATAAACGCTGCGTCCTTTGGCAGGCCTGCTGATCGATAAAATATTTCTTTGTCAAGAATAGTTGCGCTCATCAATAACTTCTTTTCGCCAAGTGGATACAACATGTGTTGTGCGTGCCAACCCACTTGAGTGGGTTTTAGCTGAAAGTTGTCTTTTCCTCGTGAGACCAAGAAGAAACTTTGCTTTCCTCCTTTTTCTTGTACAAAGCGATTTACTTGACAAATGTGCTTGTCTAAGTCAGTGTAGTGTTTTACAAGTTCAAAAAGTTCGGGTGGCATGTTTTTGTTTGCTATCATTTCAACAATTTTAGCAAGCGTTGTGCCAATGAGCGAACACAACGTGGGAGCGTATATTTCTATCACCCACGTCATCAATTGTTCATTTGTTAGTTTCATTGATGGAAACGCTATTTGCAGTTCTTTTAACGTAAAATCACGCTCAAACGTAATTGTTGCCCATCGCGTTAGCTCGCTTTCGATGTTGTGTGCCTCGTCACACACAAGCAACCCACGCCGACGAAGACCTTTTGCATATGTTGTTTCGCTCAAAAAGTATGAGTAATTCGTCACCCCAAACAAGCCTCTCTTGAACGCAGACTTTTGTAAACTATACGGGCATAGACACTCATCGTTGCACATTGAAACGAGGTTTCCAAACTTACGTCGCAGTCGCATTGTTTCACCACAAGATTGACCTGGAATTTGGTGACATGAAAAATTTGATGATGATCTAATGTCCCTTACGAACATTGGAAAATCATGTGTGTATTGATCTTGCAACGTCTTTTGACACGTGAGAACATATGACTGTGTGTCTTTTTTAATCGCGTTAAATAATCGCGCAAGCGTCACAGCAATTGCACTTTTCCCAACGCCAGTTCCAAGTTCTGCGACAACAAATTCACGTTCGTTCACGATCATTTGTTCAACGATGAAATCTAGTGCGCGGGACTGATCATCCCGTGGTGTTTTCAGTGGAAAGAAATCACGCCAATCAGGATGATTTTGCATTGTGAAAGATTATATACGGATTTTCACAAAATTACACTATGTATTTTGCATCAAAGTATGATACAATGTGTTCATGAAGTTGATTTTTCTTGACATCGATGGCGTGTTAAACTCACACGGCAATCCTGAAATTGAGCATGACAAAGTTTTGCTCCTGAACGAAATTGTGAAAGAGACAGGAGCTGACGTTGTCATAACGTCAACGTGGCGAATTGGTCAATCGATTGACATGCTTCAGAAAACACTGAACGATTTAGGGTTTACGGGCATTGTCGTCGGTAAAACTGCAGAGTTGTGGTGTCGTGGTGAGGAGATTGACGATTACTTGTACCATCTATCTGATGTAAGATACATAGTAATAGATGATTTGTGGGTTGATGGACATGATTTTTGTCAAATAAAAACGAACACAAAACACGGGCTCACAAAGTATCATGTTGATTTAGCGATTATGATGTTGGGTGGAATGAAATAATTATTTTCATGAATATTCGACTTCTTCGTGAGCACATTCGTAAAATACTACGTCGAAGAGGAAATCTCGTCCACAAAAAGCGCGTTAGACATTGCAGAGACACCAAAAGACATGTCGTTGCTTGTGCAACGTCCAATGTTTTAGATAAATCACTCAATTAACACTTTTGATGAAAAAATGCCATTCGCGCCGTCCGAGCCGCCTGCGATTCCGCCCATCGTCGTAACAATTGGCGTTGCTGTCACTTGACCACCTGCACCACCATTATTCAAATGTGTGCATAAAATTGCTTTCGATGCGTTCACCGACCCAAGTTTGATAACAGCGTTTGTAGCAGGCGTAAAAACTATCTCGCCATTTGTCTTTATTAAAACGCTCGCACACTTGTCAGGATCAATCGGCGCGTCTATAATTCTACCTTGTTCGTCTCGTTGATCGTCTCCTGTGACAAGTATCACTAAATCATGGCGCGCTACAAGCCTTATCTTGTCTGATCTCATCACGCCTGCACCTTCGCCTTGTGAGCCATCTGACACATCACCGCCTGAGTGTGCAGATGTAGCCTTGTCTATCTGCAACTTCGTATCAATTTTTGTGCGTTGCCATCCTGCGATGCGAGTGCGGTCATTCTTGTAGTCAGGATCACCCTCACCAGGCGATAACTCACTCTTGCTCTTGCCAAGTTCATTGAAACCAAGAGAATTTTTGACTTTCGTTCCCGCTGTCGCGTCAGTCTGTCCACGACCGGCGACTAGATCGATCACGCCAACGCCTTCACCTGGCAAGTCTGTTTCGGGTAATTTTGGCACGTTGCCGACGTCAGGATCAGCATCGTACAGTGCAGACGTTGAAGTCCTATCAGTTCCCATCACGACAAGCGTGTTGTTTGAACCCTCAATGAACAGTTCGCCAGGTCTGCCTCTATAACGAGGCACAGGCTCTATCTGCAACAGCTTTGCTGCGTCTGCACCGGTGATCAAATTTTCATAAGACTTTTCGTCTCCCGGCAACGTCGCAGTCTGTCCCACAATGTATCGATTTCCATCACCATCAATGCCAACAGCGCCATTTGGAAAATCATACGTGACAGTCGTGCCATTTGCGGTGTCAATCGTTCCTGGAACGTATGAAGGATCAAGCTGTCTATTACTATGCGTGTGGTTAACATCGTCAACAAAGTTAGGCTCAGCAATCTTACTTATCCAATACCCAAGTTCGTTCACTTTTGCGTCTGGATTTTCAAAGAACGCCCAAACATGTTCACCAGGCTTCACAGGCAATGACAGGTGCGTCATCATCGGGTACATGACGAGCACTTGCTCACTCGCTGCCGTAGAAATGTTCAACGTGCGACGTGCAATGATTGAATTCCTGGGCGCGACTGATGCATAACGTATGTTTGACACCTGCAACGTGTGTTCCCAATACGTTAGCTTTGTGTCGTCAATCATTTGTGGATCTGATATGACGTCAAGCACGACCATGCGTAAGAATATCGGAAAACCACCTGTTTGAACGTTGTCAAAGCGTTTGACATCGAGAACTTTCCCGTAGCTTCCCTCCGCTATATTTTTTATATACCCGTTTTGATCGTAGTTAGTTCGCACAATTATTTCTTACCTGAAATTTGTGAAAAAATCTCTTCAGGGCTACTACCACTATCTTCGTCTTCACGAAGCTGATTTATATGTTCAGCAAGTTTACCGAGTTGCTCGTTGCTTTTCTGCATTGTTGCGATAGCGGCATGAATTGCACGTGAATGGACTGCCCAGTCAGAACCACTATTTCCAGCAATTTCAACGAGAATTTGTAATGTACAATGAGCGTTTGCACGATCTATAACACAATTGTTGTAAATTTCCGTTAAAAGTGATTTTCGTTTGTTTGAAAGACCTTCAATGTCACCAAGAAGCGCCTTAAATTCTTCAGTCTTTTTTTCAAAATCAATTTCTGATGGTGGAATAAAATTCGACATATTAATAACTAATTCTCAGTAGTCGTTTTCATCCTCTTCCTTTTGTTCCACATACAATCGCTTTATCACCGCAATCGCAGTGATGAGCTGTTTGTGTGACAAGTTCGTCAAATCTTTCATGTAGAGGCTCATTGCTGCCTTGCTCACGATGTCTATTTCGTTCTTGTTTTGAAACAACGTTATGATGCCGTTCAATGTTGACAGCTCATTTTCTGTGCTCACATTTTCACGTATTGCGTGTAACCTGTCTAAAATCTCCTGTGAAGCAAACTGATCTTCAAGTTGCACGTCTTGAGACTGCACCGAACACTTCTCCTCGAGAATGTGATAGTCTGACAACGTCAGCGACTCGGGATCGTCTATTGACAAAAACTTCTTTGTCGACTGTGACTTCTGCTTCGTGCGAATTATCAGCCAATTCTTTGCACACACGTTGAAGTACGAAAATGCTGCACAACCTCGAGTTGGATCAAACTTGTTCAAAGTCTCGAAAAGAAAACACACGCAGTCATTTTTTAGCGTCTCGTACGAGTCGTGTGCAGACGTAAACTTGTGTATGTTTATTAGGTTCTCAACGAGCTTCTCAAAAGCAGGAGCTATCTTTATGACGTACGTCTTATTTCGCACGTTGAAGTCATCCTCTGTCTGATACTCGACGACCGCAGCCTGCGTGTCTGCATTGAAGTACATTCGAGACTGACGTGCCTTTTCACGCTCTTCAGGAGTTCCGGTTGTGGGCTTGCGTCGTCTGCGTTGTACCATTATGTTTTAATTTTATAGCATCTTGAAGAAGTTGTAATGTTTACAGATAATTATGTTTGAGGTTTTATGAAATCAATCAACGAAATGCTTGACGAACTCGACAAAGAAATAAATGCAGAAGAGCTTGATGAAGCCACCGGTGAGACTGAAGACGAGTGGTTTAAACAAAGTGACAAAGAAGTCGACGACAAGCTCGCCGCAAAAGGACTTCGCAAGGCAAAAGCAGGCACTCCCGGAAAATACGTTGACATTGATGGGCAACGCGTTTGGGCAACGTCTAACGATGATTTGGACGAAGCGGTGGGTGATAAAGAAGACGATTGGTTCTTGCAGAGCGATGAAGAAGTAGATGACAAACTTGCGTCAAGAGGCTTACGAAAAGCTGACGCAGGAACGCCTGGAAAATATCGTAATGTCGATGGTAAACGAGTTTGGTCGACTGAAGTCAACGAAGACGGGCCCGTTG
>Ga0265338_10004711_pt1 | contig 18253 bp, 17 predicted proteins | sample 42126metaG_FD_193579 | JGI IMG/M metagenome (GOLD analysis project Ga0265338, IMG submission 193579) | Rhizosphere microbial communities from Carex aquatilis grown in University of Washington, Seatle, WA, United States - 4-21-26 metaG | ecosystem: Host-associated > Plants > Roots > Rhizosphere... | reverse complement strand
AAGATCCGGCGCCGCCGACCGCGATTATGTAGAAGTTAGAAGGCATGAAGTCAGATTGAAGAAGTGAGCCCGCTCCCGGTTGGAGCGGGTTTCATTTCTTCGGTTCGACCTTTCTGTTATTGATTCCTCCGTGATCTCACCGTCCTCTGTGGTTAAATCTCTCTGAGTGTCCATCGCACAAAATGTTGCCCACATCCGTGAACGCCTTGCCGCTGCCGCGCGCCGCGTCCAGCGAGATCCCTCTTCGATTATTTTGATGGGCGTGAGCAAGACCTTTCCCCCAGACTCCATTCGCGAGGCCTACGCCGCCGGCATTCGCGTCTTCGGTGAAAACAAGGTGCAGGAATTTGGTGGCAAGGCCAGTGCGTTGGCTGACTTGGCCGATATTGAATGGCACCTGATCGGACACCTCCAGACCAACAAAGCCTCGAGGGCAACCGAATTGTTCGGTGCCATCGACTCGGTCGACTCTGTAAAACTGGCAGACAAACTGAATGCAGCCGCGGAGAAATCGGGAAAGTTGTTGCCTGTCCTCATCGAGGTCAATGTAGGTGGCGAAGACGCGAAGAGTGGAATCGCTCCCGGTTCAGAGGAACTCGAGCAGATCCTGTTGGGCGCGCCTCGGTGGAAGAATCTTCTGATCCGTGGGCTCATGACCGTGCCCCCGTACTCGAATGATCCAGAAGAAGCGCGGCCTTTCTTTCGTCGGTTGCGCGAAATGTCTGATTCCATTCGAGTGCGCAAACTGCCAGCTATTTCGATGGAAAACCTGTCGATGGGCATGTCACACGATTTCGAAGTGGCCATCGAAGAAGGCTCGACGTGTGTCCGCATAGGCACAGCACTTTTTGGGGAACGCACGTGATCCCGATCCACGACTCTTCGGCCGGCGCGACATTCACTATCAAAGTTCACCCTCGTGCAAAGAAAAACGCCATCACTGGCCAAGTCGGCGATGCCCTCAAAGTGGCACTCGCCGCTCCCCCGGTTGACGGAAAGGCAAACGAAGCCTGCATCGAATTCTTTGCAAAACTTTTGAAGGTGCCACGATCCTCCGTTACTATTGCAGCCGGCCAGACCAGCCGGAATAAAGTGGTTCGGGTCATGGGCTTGACCGCGCGGCAAGTGCAGGACCGGTTGGGAATCTAAGGCGGACGCGGGCGAGAGCACCCGCGCAACACCATCGGGAGGCACTTTGACCTTCTCTGAACGCTTGCAGGAAATTCGAACCGGTTTCGAGCGGCCCTTCTGGATCGCCAACCTGACGGAGATCTTCGAACGTCTCTCCTACTACGGAGCGTTCGCGTCGCTCGCACTCTACCTGCAAGAACGGTTGAATTTTTCGACCGAGCAAACCGGGACTCTCACGGGCATCTTCGGCGGCATGGTCTGGTTCATGGCAATCTTCGGCGGAGCCGTCGCCGACCGCCTTGGCTTTCGTCGCGCACTGTCAGTGGCGTATCTAGTCCTCGCGGCCGCCTATTTTCTCATTGGATCGATCAGTGCGCCTTGGCTTGCTCCGGTTCGCAATACCGTCCCCCTGGTTGTCTTTGTAGGCTTCATCCTCATGCTGCCCGCGCTTGGCGTCTCCTTGGTGAAGCCTTGCGTTGTGGGAACGACCGCGCGTGCCTCGAAAGAGAACGTTCGCTCCATCGGCTATTCGATTTATTACACGATGGTGAACATCGGGGGGGCGATGGGGCCGTTCTATGCGGAATGGGCCCATCGGCACATGGGCGTTGAGAATGTATATCGGATTGCGGCCGTCAGCGTTTTCGCGATGTTCTTCGTGGTGCTCATCTTCTTTCGGGAACCACGCAAGGTGGACGATCAGCCTCCACCATCCGTAGTCACCGTCGTGCGAAATTTTTGCGTAGTCGTCGGGCATGCTTGGCTTGTTATTCCGGTGTTGGTGTTTGCTCTTCTCCTCCGGATCGCCATGTTCTTTTTTCCATTTACCGCGCCCTGGTGGATTTGGATTGCACTGCTCATTCCCGTCCTTGCTGGCATCAGCCGGTTCATGTGGTTCTTAGTAATTTTCACCGGCTATTGGATTGTTTTCTGGCAGCAGTACATCATCCTGCCGGTTTTCATTGTTCGATACATCAAGCCAAGTTTTGATGAAAGAATTTTGATGACCGATGGTTTGACCGTGATCTTCTTTACCATTGTCGTGAACTATATCAGCCGGAAAATTCCTGCCTTTGCGTCCGTCATTCTGGGTACGGTAATCACCTCAATTTCGTGGCTGATCCTTGCCTATCAGCCCACAATTCTAGGCGCGGTGCTTTCCCTTCTTGTCCTGGCTGTCGGGGAGATCATCCAAGCGCCGCGCTACTACGAATATATTTCGCGGCTGGCGCCTCCGGGACAGCAGGGGACCTACATGGGCTTCGCATTCCTTCCCATCGGCATTGGATCTCTGATTGGCGGGTGGTTCGGTGGAACGATCGTTCATCATTTTGGAGAAGTGGCACACCAGCCGGCGCGAATCTGGTTTAGCGTGACGGCGGTCGGCCTGGTGACGGCCCTCTTGCTTTGGATTTACGACAAGACAGTACGGACAAGAGGTAGTGCGAGTCCTGCTCAATAAAAAGAATTAGCATCACCGCAATTTTCTTCGGATTCCATTATCATCGCCGCCCATGATGGGATGGGCTGGCGCCCGTCGCTCAACGACCTTGGATCATGGCGAAGCGAACGATTTCTCCCCAGTACATTGCCGATCACATCCGCCGCGTTTTGAAGGATGGCGGTTCGGCTCCGCATTCGGAAGAAGTGCAGCACTTTTTCAAAGAACAGGTGCAGTCGCGCGGCTGGTACACGGCTGAGCTCCGCAAACTGGCCATACGATTCCGTCGCAGCATCGAGCGGGAGCGCGGCATGGAATTCGTGGTGCAGGTTGCTGACAGGCTCTTCTCGGGCCGGGTACTCGAAGAAAAGGTATTCGCTGTTTTTCTACTGGAGAATCAGACGAAGAGTTTTGCCGCAGGCGAGTTTCAGCTGTTTGCTTCATGGATCGACCGCGTAACAAGCTGGGCAGATCACGATTCGTTAGCGCACTGTCTTCTGTCTCCGATGGTGAGCGCGGACCCGGCTCTTGTTCGCCAGGTCCTTGCGTGGGCGAAAGCAAAGAATCCCTGGCGACGACGCGCGGCCTGCGTCTCTCTGATTCGCGGGGCAAGGAACAAGCAATTTTTCCCGGAGATCACGCGCCTGTCGGGAATGCTCCTGGAAGATCAAGATGACATGGTGCAAAAGGGACTCGGCTGGCTGTTGCGAGAAACCGCCAAGTTTGATGCCAAGCGAACGGTACCGTACCTGATGAAGATTCGAAAGAAGGCTCCGCGGCTGGTGCTTCGTACAGCGTGCGAAACGTTGCCCGCGAAGACTCGGGCACGGGTCCTTGCCTGACAACCCGGACAGGGCAGCTCACTAGCTTTCGGAAAGGAACTTCACGCGTTCGTGGCTTCCATCGCAGTAAGGTTTGTTCGCCGACGCGCCACAGCGGCAAAGCCACGAATCATTCCCCGCGAAGATCACGGCCCCGTCGGCGTTCAAAATCGTCAACGATCCCTCGGCATGCAGTGGCCCATCGATGGTTGGAATAATCAAGAGAGGACCATCACCCGGGTCGGGCAGCGGGTCCTCAGTCGGTGCGGCCTTGCCGGGGTCGTCAAATTCCACGGCAAAGTGACTGTTGTCGCAGAACGGCTTGTTCCTGGAGGCGCCGCAGCGGCAGAGCGCGACGCGAACGTCCTTGAGGACAGTCTCGCCAGTTTCCTTGCGGATCTCGATTTGTCCGCGCACGTAAAGAGGGCCAGCCGGCTCTGTCTGGATCGTGTTGGCGGCGTCGGGTTTTTCAGTCAAGGCCCGATCATTCGCGCGGTAATGAAGAGCCCCGGTCGGGCATCGATGAATGATGGCCGCCATCTCCGCCGCTGGGACCGCGTCCGGATCAATCCAGGGCCGGCGATTCGGATCAAACGCAGCGCTCGATCCTTCGACGCACTTCTTCGCATGGATACAACGCTTCAAATCGTAGGTGATGATGATTTCGTTCCCTGCGTAGTCGTGCGCTTTCATCGCTCGCTCTTCCTCGACGGCATTCGGCCTTAGTCAACGTACATGTTGTCGACGTAGCACCAGCGCCAGTCCTCACCCGGTTCAAATGACTGCATGATGGGATGCTTAGTCTGATGGAAGTGAGCGGTGGCGTGCTTGTTCTTCGAAGAATCGCAGCAGCCAACGTGCCCACACTCCAGACAAAGCCGGAGGTGGACCCAGGTATCGCCCATTTCCAGGCATTCTTTGCAGCCTTTACCACTTGGTGTGACCTTGCGGATTTCGCTTACGTGTTTGCATTTTGCGGATGCCATCGATGCGTGCTCCTCTTAAGAATTGTTCAAGGCCTTGGTGACTGCCGTATCCTGCGTTTTCTCCTGAAACCAGTTCGGATAAACAGGTGCAGGCCTGGTGAGATCATCCAGTTCTTTCAGTTCGGCTGGTGACAACTTCAGGTCAAGAGATCCCATGTTGTCTTCGAACTGGCGAACATTGCTTGCGCCCATCAGAATCGTGCTGACGTAGTCTTTGGAAAGCAACCAGGCCAGCGCCAGTTGGGCGACGGTCGCCTTGTGGTCAGTCGCCATCTTCAGCATGCGATCGATGAGCGCATAGCCTTTTTCTTTGTCGGTCGGCAGGAAATCGAAGTTCGCCAGCCGTCCCTTACCGCCCGTCGGATCCTTGCGCGTGTAACGGCCACTGAGGAAACCGCCCGCCAGCGGGCTCCACACAACGATGCCAACGCCGGCATCCTTGCAGAACGGCACCACTTCATTTTCGAGATCACGACCAACCAACGAGTAGTACATTTGTGCGGCAATCATGGGTGAATATCCCAGGCGCTGCTGGATTCCCAACATCTTCGCGGATTGCCAGGCATTGAAGTTCGAGTATCCGACGTAGCGCACTAAACCGCGCTGCACGAGGTTGTCTAATGCGCGTGCCGTTTCTTCCAGAGGCGTGTGCGGGTCGAGGCGGTGGATCGAGAGCAGGTCAATGTAATCGGTCTTCAGACGGCGCAGGCTTGCTTCGGCGCCGGCGACTACATGCTGAAATGATCCACCGGTCGCCAGTAGTTCCGGACCGGTTCGAAATCCAACTTTCGTGGAGATGACGATATCTTTGCGGCGTGAGCCGAGCGCTTGCGCCAGCATCACCTCGGCCCGGCCTTCGGTATAGGAGTCCGCGGTATCGAAGATGTTGATTCCCGCATCCAGGGCGCGCCCTACGAGATGATCGGCTTCCTGTTGCGGAGTTTTCCAGGTTTGAGCCATCGGGTGGCTGGAGCCGGTGCCATCCCCGAAAGTCATCACCCCATAAGCCATGCGGGAAACGATCAGTCCGGAGTTTCCCAGGCGGGTGTATTGCATGCGCGCTCTCCTTGAGTGACTTTCAGTTCAGACGCGAAGAGGACGCAGGAGGATTCAAAAAACGTCCTTCAGTGCCCTACGTTTTCCAGGTACTTTTCGACTTCGAGTGCCGCCATGCAACCGGAACCGGCGGCGGTGATCGCCTGGCGGTAGCGGCGGTCCTGCACGTCACCGCAAGCGAAAACGCCGGGAACCTTCGTCAACACGTTGCTATGCGTGACCAGATATCCATCCGCATCCATGTCGAGCTGCCCGTCGAAGATTTTGGCATTCGGAATGTGTCCGATGCCAAGGAACATCGCGCTGGTCGGAAAATCCCAGCTCTCGCCGGTCTTGACGTTGCGCAAACGCAGAGCGGTCACTTCCTTTTTGCTTACATCAAGCACGTCGTCAACAACCGTATCGGTCATGAACGCGACCTTCGGATTGGCGCGCGCCCGATCAAGCATGATCTTCGATGCACGAAACTCTTCGCGGCGATGTATGAGCGTGACTTTGCTTGCAAAGCGCGTGAGGAACGTGGCTTCTTCCATAGCGGAGTCGCCGCCCCCGATTACGGCGATTTCCTTCCCTGAAAAGAAAAACCCGTCGCAGGTGGCACACGAGGAAACGCCATGCCCGATCAGCGCGTGTTCATTGGGCAGGCCAAGCCAACGGGCGGAGGCCCCGCTGGCGATGATCAAGGTATGCGTCTTGATGACTTCCTTGCCGATGGTCAGTTCCAGAGGCTGTTTGCTGAGGTCTGCCTTCGTGACATGTCCGATGCGGTACTCCGCACCAAACCGCGAGGCTTGCTTGCGCATGTTTTCGATCAGTTCCGGACCCTGGATGCCTTCCGGGAACCCCGGGAAATTTTCGACGAGCGTCGTCATGGAAAGCTGACCACCCGGCTCGTGGCCCTCGATCACCAGAGGCTTCAGGTTGGCGCGCGCGGAGTATAGAGCGGCGGTGTGGCCGGCGCAACCGGACCCAATGATCACAACATTGCGTATATCCATGGTATTTATCTAGATTCCAGGAAACAGATTTCGTTGCAAACCGCGAAAAGACCCGGAAATTACGGGTTCTTCTTATGAGCAGGGGCCGTCTTGGTAGACGTTCCCACACCCAGCCGAGCCAGTTCCTGCGGCACCATTTTCCGCACGCCCAGAACGTCGCGATAGCGATTCAGAATATCGGACGCTGTTCGGAAGATCGGCTCGTAAACAGTTTGATCTGTTGCCGGCCCACTTTCTCCTCCCGAACACCGCGACAGCACAACGGACGCTTTACCAAAACGCTCGAGCTTGATGCGGGACACTGGCGTGTTCGCCGACAACATGGTGCTGGCCGACGCGATCGCTGAGGCGCTGTCTTCAACCGAAACCTGCATCAGATCCTTGGGATCGCGAACGCGCAGCACTAGTGTCTCGACCATGTTGCTGGCGTCAACGCTGAACGAGTACTGGACGTTGCTGAACGCGTTCGAATCGGGGAACTCGCGGCGTACCCGCACCCAATCGGCGGCCGAACTAGGAGTGGATCCGGGAGGAATTGGTTGCATACCCGGAATCGGCGTGCTCGGATCAAGGGTCGAGTGGCCGCGCGCTACTTCGTAATCCTTGCTGAACGCGGGCCTGCCGGGGATCTTGGCCAGAGCTGCCGATAGTTCCTTTTGATCGTCCGCGGAAGGCGAACAGACGTTAATCACATTCACCTTCACGGGAGGCTGCTGAGCATAAGCCGTAACCGCGGTGAACGCCAAGACCAAGATCAGGATTTTTTGAGAGAACACGGCGGAATTGTATCAGGCAGGGAAAGTCCAAAGTAAGAAGTCAGATGACAGAAGTGGATTCACGGGACGAACAAAAGTAAAGTTGGCCCTAAACTTTCGAAACCAATTCCATGAACTAGGCCCTCAGCCGTCTTGGAATGCCTAGTCTGCGGCTCCGGAGTCCGTCTCGGGTGCCCCGTGTCTCCGTAATAGTTGGGGCAGGTTCTGGGAGAAAGCCGAGCGTGGCAGAACCATGTCGCAACCTACTTCATGGGCCTTCTGTTTCAAATCGCCTTGTACATGAGAAAGAAACCCGATGATCGAAGTTCCCTTTTTCAGCTTGTTTTTCAGCTTCGGAATCAGCGCCAGTGGCTTGGCATTCGCGTTATTCAAATCGAAAATTATCAGGGACGGCTTCTCTTCACCATTGGCCTTCATGTGGTCGTCGAGATCTTTCTCACTTTTCACGAACTCCACTTTCACGTTCATCTTGCGGCCGGTGTCCTGAATCTTGCTCAGGAAGAACAGGTCCTCTACAAACGCGAAAACGCGAGAAGCGGCGTCCTGCCGCTGCGCAGGAAGTGGCTCGGGATCTAAAACGGGATAAGCTGCGGAAAAACCGGGACGACGCGCTCCTCGATTGCCGTTGCCATCGCCATTGCCACCCATATTGGCACGATAGCTGTGATCCATGGGCGCAGTAAATATGCCCTGATGTTCCGAGCGTTCGCGGCCCATCGCTCCGCCGCCACCACCACCACCGCGTCTTTGCGAGCGACGCCCACGGCGCCGTTTGTGCTTCCCTCCTCCCGAGGAGGAGTGTCCGGGTCCAGCATTCATAGATTTTCTCTTGTGAAACGTGTTGAAATTATTCCCCGGCCTGAATCGCAGGCCCGATTGTTTCGTCTTTCCTTCGCGCTCGCTTGCGGTGAGGGTAATACACACCGACTCGCGGCTGACCGAACCCACTTCGGCTGGAATGCTATTTGAGATCGTCGCTCAAACTATATTGGCGCCTGGAGTTTGTTTGGGGCGCGAACGGCCAGCCGAGAAGCATGGCCGTTAGGAACAACTTGATGTTACTCATGAAACCGCCCGCCGCGCAAGGGGGGAGTGCCCTTAGTTTTCCACATCAGAGGCATTACGCAAGGGGGCGTCACACTGTACATCACTGTGCAAAGGTGTTGCACTCCTTCATGTCGCCGGTGCTGAAACCCTTCTGAAACCAGTCCACGCGCTGCTGGGAACTGCCATGGGTGAATGTCTCCGGATTCACACTTCTCCCGGCCATGCGTTGCAGCCTGTCGTCGCCGACGGCGGCTGCGGCTTTCAGTCCTTCCTCCACTTCTCCGGGATCGAGCAACTTTCTTTGGTCTGTGGAATGTCCCCAGACGCCAGCAAAACAATCTGCTTGTAGTTCCAATGCGACCGAAAGCTGGTTTGCCGCGCGCGGGTTGCGTTCCTGCGCAGCGCGAACTTTGCCCTCCACACCGATCAGCTTTTGCACATGATGCCCGATTTCATGCGCCAGGACATAGGCCTGCGCAAATTGTCCCGGTACCCCAAAGCGCTGTTGCAGTTCGTCATAGAAACCCAAATCGATGTACACCTTTTCGTCCTCAGGGCAATAGAACGGCCCGCTCGCGGATTGCGCCATTCCGCACGCAGAATCGATGCTGTCACGGAACAAGACGAGCTTAGCGTGGCGGTACGGCACACCTTGCTGGCTGAGAATCTGGCTCCACGTTTTTTGCGTGTCATCGAGAACGAATGAAACAAACTGTACCAGCGGTTCTTCTCTCTGATCGCGCGCTGTGTCCGGCTGGCTGGTTTGCGTGGGACTCCCCGTCGTACCAATCCCTGCGAGCGACAAGAAGTTCTTTTTGAAGACGAGGCTCAAGACCAGCAGGATGAGGAAGCCACCGATGCCAATGTGCGCGCCTCCAAAATTGAACCCACCTCCGCCGCCTCCACCACTGTCATCTCTGCGGTCTTCGAGGTCGTCGCTTCGTCCCCCTGGTGTCCAACGCATAAGATTTCTCCTGGATCAAAAGTATAAGAAATGACTGCTGCCCAGCGAACGGCCTCGCGCGAAGGCAGAATGCCGCTCATTTTATACACAAACGGGTCAGCATGGCTCGGGCCTGAAGTACCTCGTTCAGCCTGCCGATAGAGATAGAGTGAAGACTGATCATCCCTCAGCCCGTACCGCAGGCGCAAGTTCGCTCGCCGCTCCAGGACAGCGGTTCGTTGCGCGCCAGCCCATTCTTGACCGGTCGCAAAAAGTCTATGGGTACGAACTTCTCTTTCGGAACGGAATCGAGGATTACTTCAATGCCGATCCCGATTCGGCGGCCCGTTCCACGCTCGATAGTTCCCTGCTTTTTGGCTTGAATACGCTTTGCCGGAATACACGCGCATTCTTGAACTGCACCCGTGAGATATTGCTCAAGGACCTCGCAACCCTGCTGCCACCAAGCCAGACGGTAGTTGAGATTCTCGAGACCGTCGAACCGGAGGATCGCGTCGTCGCTGCCTGCAAGCGCCTCAAGGACGCCGGCTACCTGCTGGCCCTCGACGACTTTGCTCCCAATGATCCGCGAGTACCGCTCTGTCCCTTTGCGGACATCATCAAAATTGACATCCGGGCAACGCGATTGGAAGAGCGCGCCGGCCTGATGCGTCGCTTCGGCTCGCCAAAATGCAAAATGCTGGCTGAAAAACTTGAAACGCCGCACGAGTTCTTTCAGGCCCGCAACATGGGATTTTCATATTTTCAAGGGTATTTTTTCTGCCGTCCCGAATTGGTGATTGGGCGCGAGGTGCCCGCGAACCGAATGCGCCACCTGCGATTGCTCGAAGCCGTTTCCCGTCCCGAGATCGACCTCGGTGAACTCGAGAAGATCCTCAAGCAGGAAGCGTCGATTTGTTATCGGCTGTTGCGCTATTTGAACTCCCCGGTGTTTGGCCTTGCACTCGAAGTCCGATCCGTCCGCCACGCGATGGCCATCCTCGGGGAACGGGAACTGCGGCGCTGGATCCGCCTGGTGGTGACAGTCGGCGCCGCCGAAAGGGGCTGCAGTGAACTGGTCCTGATGGGGCTTGCAAGAGCTCGCTTCTGTGAATTGCTCTCGGCCAGACTGCGATTTACTAACGATCTCTTTTTGATGGGATTGCTCTCCATCATGGACGCCATCCTGGAAATCGATGTCAACACGCTGCTCGACCAAATTCCCGTTGACCATGAGACCAAGGCAGCGCTGCTTGGCCAGAAAAGCAGTCTTCGACCTCTCTATCAGCTCATGCTGGCCCAGGAGTCCGGAGAATGGGAGAGAGCCGAGAAACTTGCCAGGCAGCTGAACCTGACAGACGAAGAAGTCGGCGAGGGCTGGTGGGAAGCCCTCACCTGGGCTCAGGAAGTAACAACCACGACGTGACGAGCTGGTTTGATCGCCGACGGACAGATATACCTACGGCGCCTCGATCAACTCCATTTTGCCTTCGCGCGTGCGGTGCAGGACCATGAGTTTGCCTTTGGGATCGCGGAATACAAAGACATCCCGGTCGCGGAAGTGCGCCTCTTTGATCGCTTCCTCCAGCGTCATTGGGCGCAACGCGACGGAATCGGCGGAACGCACCAGATGCACTTCCGTCGTCTTGGCCACCGACGGGAACTTGTGGACAGTCACGGAAACGGTGGCGGTTTCAGAAAGCCCGAGAACGGCCTCAACATTTTCTTCCAGCGACTGGCCGTTGAATTTCTTCACCGCCTTGCGCTTTTTACTCAGCCATTTCGTCTTGTATTTCAGCGCCTGCTTGTGGAGGTGATCGAGCGCATCGTTTACGGCAGAAACCATGTCCGTCGCCTGCGCCAGACCGACAATCGGGCCGTTGGGTGGATTGATGGTGATTTCAGCTTTGTGACGGTGTTTTTCGACGGCGAGAACTACTTTGGTTTCGAATCGATCGCCCAGAATTTTGCGGATCTTATTGAGGCCGGTTTCAACTTCTTTGCGGATGTTGGGAGAAACTTCGTACTGCCTGCCAGTGAATTCCACGTTCATTGAGCGCCCTCCGGAATTTCTCAGTCTAAAAATGGGCACTGCTTAAATCAAAATCAATTGCACTTCTTTTTCGAGTGGCTACTTCTTGACCCTCCTCTGGTGTGTACTCGGGATTTTCATGTCTTCCCGGTATTTCGCCACGGTACGGCGTGTTACATCGATCCCTTGTGATTGCAGAATGCGGGTAATCTGCTCGTCCGTCAAGGGGCGGCTGGGATCTTCCTCTTCAATGAGCTTTTTTACACGGCGCTTGAGAATCAACAGCGACGTCCCGCCGCCTTCCGGTCCTTGCACGCTCTCAGAAAAGAAATACCGCAATTCAAACACGCCCTGGGGCGTATGCACATACTTGTTCGCGACGGCCCGGCTTACGGTCGAAGGATGCACGCCGATTTCTTCGGCCACTTCTTTGATCATCATCGGCTTCAGTTGGTCGATTCCTCTCTCGAGGAAGTCCTGCTGGCGCGCGACAATCGAATAGCAGACCTTGGTGATCGTCTGTTTGCGTTGCTCGATGTTCTTGATGAGCTGGATGGCCGACTTGTAGCGGTCCTTGACGTAATTCCGGGTGTCGCGGTCGTTGCCGTCGCGCGTCAGAAGCTTTTTGTACGCGGGGTTCAGACGCAGCTGCGGCATATCCTCGTCGTTCATGATGATGAGCCACTCGTCGCCGTGCTTCACGAAGGCAACGTCGGGTTCAATCAGGCGGGCGGGAGTCTTGTTGTACTGCAAACCCGGACGGGGATCGAGAGTGCGAATGTATTCGAGCGCCGCTTGAACGCCTTCTATGGGGCGGCTGATGGCTCGTGCGATTTCCTTAAATTGCTTAAGCGTGACTGCCCGCAAATGCTGGTCGACAACCAGGACCGCATCGTTGAGCACTTGCTCAGTGGTGCCGTGGCCATTGCGGTGCATTTGCAATTGCTGCATGTGATAGCGCAACTGGCGGAGCAGGCATTCACGAAGATCGCGGCACGCCACACCTGGCGGATCAAACTGGCGCACCACTTCCAAAGCTTCGTGCAGATCGGCAATCGTGAAATTTACCGCGATGCGTGCCGGGGCAACCGCTGCAGCAGCCGACGATCCACTCCCAGCAGCGGCAGGTGCCGCCACTTCGCTGGCGGGACTCGGCACCGCTACGTCGGGAGCAAGGACCGACTCATCCAGGCCATCGCTCGCCGTCTGCGGGTGGGTTGGCGGAATAGATAAATCTTCTTCTGATGAAATGCCCAGCGAGGACAGATCTTCGAAAGACGATGCCTCCCCAGATGTCTCCGGACTTGAGGCCAGTGCTGCAATCCCCAGCGCCTCGGCCTGCCCTACGATTTTGGCCTGCGCTTCGGCATCGGCTTCCGGAGCGGCTGCCGGTATGACCCCTAGCAACTCATCGTCGCTGGCAATCAGGTAGCCTTCTTCGTTCAGGTTGCCGATAATCAGTTCTGCCGCTTCATGGACCTGCGGGCTCACCGAAATCGCACCAAGTTGCCACATCAGGTGATCGGTCAGGTTGCCCGGCTTTGACAGGAAGTTTTCGAAGGAAGGCTTCTCAATCTCTTCCATTTCCCCGGAACTGCGATAGCCGGGATCCAAATACTCCTGGAAGAACGACCCAAAGTCGATCTCCTCGAAGGGATCCTTCTTTTCTGTCGCAGTGATGGGATTTTCTTCGGTCGTGGCCTTCGCAGCGATCCGGTCGCGCTCTTCTTCCTGGCGCCCGACGTCGTCGAGCATCGGAACGGCATCTTCCAGTTCTTCCAGCACGGGATTCTCAACCATCTCAGCATTGATCATGTCCTTGAGCTCGAGCTTGTTGAGCGCGAGCACCGAGACCATCTGCACCAGGCCCGGAGTGAGGATCTGCCGCTGCGATAGCTTGACGTTCAGTTTGTGCTGAAGAAGAACCATTTCTCCCGAAAACCTATTCTGACGTTCACCCACCCGGTTGGTCTAAAGACCATCCAAGTTGTGGAAAATTTAGCTTCTCATGCGCCAAGGCAAATCGACTTGGCACGAAGGTTCATCCTGCCTACGCCTTGGTAACTACCCGTCGCACCCTCAGACCAGCGAAAAGCTCTCGCCCAAATACACTCGCCGTACCTCGGGGTCACTTCCCAGTTGCTCCGGCGTTCCGGCGCGAAAAATCCGCCCTTCGTTGATGATGTAGGCTCGATCCGTCACCGAGAGCGTCTCTCTGACGTTGTGGTCGGTGATCAGGATGCCTATGCCAGCGGCCCGCAGATCCGAAATGATCTTCTGCAGGTCCAGAACAGCGATCGGGTCAATCCCGGAAAACGGCTCGTCCAGCAGGATGAAGGTCGGGTTGATGCAGAGCGATCGGGCAATTTCCACCCGCCGTCGTTCGCCGCCCGACAGCGCATACCCCTTGTTTTGCCGGATATGCTCCAACCCCAACTGGTCAATCAGCTTCTCCGCCTTCTCCCGGCGTTCATGCCAGGAGATGGGCTGAGCTTCGAGGACGGCGAGAATATTCTCCTCGACCGTCAGTTTCCGAAAAACCGAGGCTTCCTGGGGGAGATAGCTGATGCCATACTGGCGCGCCCGTAAGTACATGGGAACGCTGGTGATATCTTCATCGTCGTACAGCACCCTACCTGTGTCGGGAGGAATCAGGCCAACAATTGCATAGAAGGTGGTGGTCTTTCCGGCGCCATTCGGTCCCAGTAGGCCAACCACTTCGCCTTGCAGAACCTGAAGACTTACGCCGTTCACTACGCGTCGGCCACGGTACGTTTTACCAATTTCGTCGGTGGCCAGCGTGTGCATTTATCGTGCCACTTGCGTCCTTGTGACCGCCGGGGACGTTTGTCTTCCTTCTACGAGCACCCTATCATCGTGTCTGTAGAAAGTCAACGAATCGCCCGTAATCTTGCCCCGTTCGGCATCAAAAATGCTAGGCGGTCCGCCCGTCAGTTCGAACTTGTCGTCCGAGGCGGTATAGACCAATTTATCGCCGGTGGCCCTTCGGGCAGACTGGGTGATCCCAATGCTGTCCTCTGCGACGATTTTCTCGAGTTGACCCGGAGTTCCAGGGCCTTGCGCGACGCTACCTTGCGACTGGCTCCGCGCGACCAGAAAAACGGTCATTTTTCGAGCTGTCATAGTCGTGTCCGAACCCTTCGCTGTAACCCCGCCATCGAGAAAAATCCTGCGGTCGGAATCGTTATAAGTCAGGTGTGCGGACGTGATCGTCACCGGCGTCGCTTTCCCGTTCTTATCCACCTGCACCAACACAGTGGTGACCGGCTGACTGGCATTCCCTTCTGCTATGAGAGAACGGTGGTCGCGATCGAAATGCAAGATCGGAGCTTCCACGACGTTCGCGTTCTGCCATAAACGGGTGTTGCCCGTGTACACGGCAATCGCCGGTGAACGATGTGCTGTCATGCTCCGGCTTGCCACATGAATCGGGTCGGACGACGCAAGCATTCCGCCGTCCGGCTGCACCTTCAGATCCGAATAGGTGCTCTTGACGTTGCCGTCTGCGATCGCGTCGCCGGTCGTCCGATTGATGCGTACGGTCTGGGCGGTCGTCGTCATTCCCCCATCCACGACCCGTGGGGATCCAGTCAGAATCAGCATCTGGTCGGAGGATGTGTATGTTCCACGCTGGGCCCACGCCTTCTGGGGTCCGCTGGAATAAACCAGGCCTCCCGCCTGCGTCAGCGTTGAAACTCCACCTCCTGGCCGGAACAGGACGTCAAGCGTAGGGCTAGTTGAGACCCGGTCGGGCTGGCCCGTCATACTACTGACGATCCTGGCGTTCGGTTCGCCATGCAAAGAAGCAAGGTGACTGTTCTCAATGAATTTCGCCGTAAACCGGTCCGCCGTGATTATCGTCTTCTCCCGGGAACCCGGTTGTGTGATGAGAATCTGCGGAGGCCCGCTCGTCTCGGCCAGGGTGAGTTGACGCCCATCTTTCACGACGAAATCCATCACCGGCGCCGTCATCTCAACTTCCTGCGCATCTGTGGACGAAGAGGTAACGCCGGCCCCGTTTGCAGATGACTTTTTTTGAGCCAGACGCACGCCCTCTTCCGCATGCACGGTCTCGAGCACCTGCTTGCCGCCAAAGTGCAGAGTCACGCGTCCTGCGTTGGCTTCGGCCGGTTGTGCCCCCTGCATCTGCAGATGGACATTACCGCTCAACACAGCCGTCTTGAGGAGGTTCCGGGCGCCGGTGAGCAATTCAACACGGTCCGAGCGGGCCCCGGCGTCGGAACGCCCATGAAACTCGCTTTCGACCTGCCCTTCTGCCAGCACGCGCTCTACGGTGTTGTCGTCGCGCAAGAAAAACGTGGCGCGTTCGGACTCGAGTTTTTGCTGTTCGCGGGCCATGCGCACATGACTCAGCAAGACTTCCCGGGGACTCTTGGTGATCTGACCGCGATCCGCGCTCAATCGGAACTGCTGCGGGCGGGTGACGGCCATTTCCACAGCGGAACGAAGCGTCATGATGCCGGTATTCGACACATATTCAATGCCCAAAGCTGAGCCGGAAGCATCCGGAGTCTCGAACATCACTTTCCCGCTAGCGGAAGCGTTGCCTGTGTTCTTGTTGAAGACCACACCCTCGGTTTCGAGATGAATCGGGTTTCTTGACGGCGTGGAAGGAGGCGTTTGATCCGAACTCTTGATGCCCTCCGGATTCGCTTCGAGGTCGATGAGTACTTTGCCCTTCGCCGTGACATCGCCAGACTTGGGATCGAATTCAAAATCGTCTCCCGTGATGCGGTCGAAGCGCCCTGAGTCTTTGCCATACACCACGATTTTGACATTGTGCAGTTCGGCGCGTCCGCCTTGCTTGAACTGGACCGCTTTGGACGCACTCACCGTGAACAGCGTCCGGCCTTCGACGGACTTCGAGATCGAAAAGCCCTCGGCTGTCTGCTGAATGTCCAGTCCGACTTTGACGGGAATTTCGCGCACAACGCCCCGTACCCGCCAGCGCGCGTAGAAATACATCCCGGCCACGATCGCAACCATAAGGATTGCGCCCGCGGCAAACCAGCGGCGCAGCCGTGTAACGGGGAGAGTCATCTTCTGCCTAGTCTAAAGGAATGGCAGGAAGCAAGGGGGAAGGCAGAAGTCATCCCCCTACTTTCGCCAGATTACCGGCGCACTAGCGTGCCCGCGATCATGTCGTGCAGAGCCTGCTTGCGCTCGGTGATTCCCGCCATGATGAAACCGACGCAAAGGATCATTCCTGAAATGATCTTGGCAAAATGTCTACCGGTCGCGCGGGCAAACGAAATGCGGTTGCCGTACAGGTCGGTCACTTTCATGCCGAAGATCATCTTCCCCAGAGTCGCCTGGTAAGACGAGCTTTCCATGAAGGCTTCGTACACCCAGCCGCCGACGATAGCTAGAAGGACCGTCAGTCCTCCGCCGAGGACGTTCAGCAAGAGTCCCCCGTGGCCCAGCCCGCCCATCGCCAAGCCGCCCAGACCGAAAATCGCGCCGATCGGGAAGATCACCACTCGAATAAGCACGGCGTCGACAATGGCGGCAATGACGCGGATCCAGAATCCACCGTAGCCAACGCCGGGTTGCGCAACAGTGTAACCGGCAGTGGCGGGATAACCGGCTACTGGCACTGGGGCCGGCGAGACGGGCACTGGCGGGCCGGTGGGCGCTCCACAGCGGCCACAAAATTGAGCGCTGGCGGCGTTCGGCGCTCCACACTTGCTGCAGAAGAGTGTTCCGTTCATGGCGGGCACTATAAGGGTTTCACGGAAAACTGTAAAGACTAAGGTGTCGATGTCTTCGCAACATCCTTCAATGTCAACTCCAGCCCGCCGAAGTCAGGATGATCGTTCATCCCCAGCGTGTACGCGATGTCCAAGCGGTCTCCGGCGAGTAACTGCAACCGTTCACAAGACTCTTTCATCCCCCAACCCATCGCCTTAAAGCTGATGTTGCTCCGCCAGGAATTTTGTGGGGACTTTGGGACTTCTGCGCTACCGGGACGCTTCGACATCGCCGACGCGTCCGGGTGACAGCGCGGGGCAAAATCATGGACGGCGCCGTCCGCTTTCGAGCCGTCCTGCACGGCCGGTGCCACCCGCATCCGGACGTGCTTGTCCTTTACCGCTTGCGGAGGCGTCATAAGGCGCACACCGCGCGCGGTAAATACCGGCTCAGGATTCTCCATCCCAAACGGCTCCAGCAAACTTAGAGCGTGGTGCATTTCGGGCGTCACCTTATCCAGAGGCAACTCGCGATCAAACTCAAGTTGCGGTTCGAAGTCTGCCAGGGTCAACCGGGCGCGAGCGTACTGATCGAGATGCTCACGCAGCTTTTGCACATTCCCTCCCGGGAGCGCAAAGCCGACCGCATGGGCGTGTCCACCATAGCGCGAAAAGAGGCCGTGGCACGATTCCAGTGCGTCCAAGAGATGAAAAGCTGGGATCGACCGTCCCGAGCCGTGGGCCTCTTCGCCCTCACGCGAAATCACTAGCGCCGGACGGCCGTAACGTTCCACTACCCGCGTCGCCGTGATGCCGATGACCCCGCGGTGCCATGCCTCGCCGTCCACAACCACGCAATACGCTTCGTGAAGTGCCGGCTCTTCTTCCAGCCGGCGGAAGATACTCTCCATGATGCGCCGCTCTTCTTCCTGGCGTTCGGCGTTAAGCTGGTCAAGACGAATAGCGATGTCGCGGGCCCGCGAAATATCTTTTTCGCTGAACAGATCGACCACATCGCGCGCAACATCCATGCGGCCAGCTGCATTCAGCCGCGGCGCAATCCGGAAGGCAACCTCGGTGGATGTAAGAGCCCGTCCATCGCCGAGTTTGGCCACTTCGAGCAGAGCCCTCAGCCCAGCATTGACGGGCCGGCGTAATCCCTCGAGGCCCAACTTGGCAAACACACGATTTTCACCGAGCAAAGGAACCGCGTCCGCAATAGTCGCAATCGCGACCACCTTCATGAATGACATCAGCAAGCGAGACTGATCCTTCGAGTCGAGCCGCCGC
>Ga0265338_10004710_pt1 | contig 18257 bp, 10 predicted proteins | sample 42126metaG_FD_193579 | JGI IMG/M metagenome (GOLD analysis project Ga0265338, IMG submission 193579) | Rhizosphere microbial communities from Carex aquatilis grown in University of Washington, Seatle, WA, United States - 4-21-26 metaG | ecosystem: Host-associated > Plants > Roots > Rhizosphere... | reverse complement strand
AGTCGTTGGGTGACTAGGTCAATACGGCCAGGGAGCGCGACGCCGATGGCTTCGTACTCGATTTCCGGGTGCGCGGTCATGAGGCTGCCAATGCGCTGGATCAGTTCCTGGGTGAACGTCCAGGAATCAGTCCCGGTGTTCATGGATTCGCGAGTCAGGAAATTCGTGTCCAAGCCTGCCAGAGCAATGGCGGTGGTGACGGGGCGAATATTGACGCCGATGATGCCGACGCGTTGCTCGTTGAGGTGCAGGAACTTAGGCTTTCGGCCGCGCGGCAGGTGTCCGACGCCGCCCTCATTGACCCAGCGATCGGAAATAAGTTCTTCGGTGATGGCGGAGACGGTGCTGCGCTGGAGGCCGGATTGCCGGGAGAGGTCGGCGCGGGAAACGGGCTGATGTTTGCGGATGAGATTCAGGACGATGCGCCTATTAATATCCCGTGCGGTGCCGCTGGTGGCGACCTGGAAATTGTTGAGATCAATCTTCCGCACAATACAAATCGGGGTTTGTTGTTATCCAAAACTATATTGAAACGAAAAAAATGTGTCAACATCTTTGATGAGGTTTTTTGATTTAGGCTGGGATGCCTGTAATCTGCGCTGATGGAGGAAGCGCGAGGATGACCCGGCAAAAGTCCGAAACGAGGTCGCCTCGGCGAGGCGATCCTACCTACTGGATCGGCCGAGGCTCTGTTGGTTGATGGCGAGAATGCCGTCGAAGACTTCGCGAAGTTGCTCGGGCGCAGGCGGTTTGGTCAGGAAAAGCGTCGCGCCAAGGCGCATGGCGCGCTCGCGGTCTTCTGGTTCGTCGGATGAGGTAAGCACAACCACCGGCGGCGCAGTCCTTTCCGGGTGCGCGCGCAGCCATTCGAGGACTTCAAATCCGTTGACGTGCGGGAGTTTGAGGTCAAGAAACATGACGCATGGCGGGCGGAATTTGGCCGGATCGGCGAACTGCCGCTGGTTGGTCAGATAATTGATCGCTTCCAAACCGTCGACGGCGACGCACGTGTCTACGAGGATACCAGCCTTGTTCACAGCGCGCCGGAAGAAGAAAACGTCGTCCGGCGAGTCCTCGACGAGCAAAATGGCGTGCGAATTCATGCGGCGGCTACCGGGGCGGCGAGGGTTTCAGAGACGTTGGCCGGGGTGAGGTCCACCCAGAAACGGCTGCCCTGGCCGGGGCTGGATTCCACGCCGCAAGAGCCGCCCATGCGTTGGACGGCGCGATGGACGATGGCCAGCCCGATGCCTGTGCCTTCATAATTCTGCATGTCGCCGACACGTTCAAAGATGCTGAAAATTTTGCGGTGATAAGTGGGGTCGATGCCGATGCCGTTGTCTTCGACCCAGAGGCGGACATGGCCGCCGTGGCGCAATTCCGTGCGGATCTGGACCTGGGGCTGGACGCCGCGCCGGACGAATTTGGTGGCGTTGTTGATAAGGTTGCTGAGCGTTTGTTCGAGAAGAAAGCGGTGAGCCAGGACGCCGGACAAGCCGGGCTGGATGGTGATCTCGGCGTTGTTGGCTCCGTTGAGGGCGAGGATTTCCTCGACGATGGGCTCCAGGCGCAGGGGCTCCAGGCGGACGGCTTCGCGGGCGATGCGCCCATAAGCGAGGAGGTCGCGGGTCAAACAATCCATGCGGCGCGCGGCGCGGTCAAGAGCGAGCAAATGGCCGCGGCCTTCGTCGTCGAATCGCGGCCCGTAGTCTTCCAGGAGCACTTGAACGTAGCCGGTCAACGAGCGCAATGGCGCGCGCAAATCATGAGAGACGCTGTAGGAGAACGCCTCCAACTCCTGGTTGGCCTCCTGCAGCTCGACGTTGAGCTTTTGGATGACTTCGAGCTGTTCGGCCTGGCGGTGGTTGTGGGCGGCAAGATCGTCGGCTTGGGACTTGATGATTTGAGTCTGGCGCGCCAACTCAACGAAGACGTTGACTTTGGCCTTCAAGACCTGGGGCACAATCGGGAGGAACAAATAGTCGACGGCGCCCAGCTCATAGCCTTTGAGGCGGTCGAGGTCTGTGGTGTTGTAGCCGGTGATGAAAATGATGGGAGTTTTCTCGAAGCGCGGGCGCTGGCGGATGAGGGAGGCGGTTTCAAAGCCGTCCATGTTGGGCATGTTGACATCAAGCAAAATGACGGCGAAATCGTTGCGCAGGAGTTGCTCGAGGGCCTCGACGCCGTTGCGGGCCTTGATAATGCGCTGGCCCAACTCGGACAGGATCGCCTCGTGCGCGAGCAATTTGCCGGGCTGATCGTCCACCAGAAGGATGTTCACCAGTTCCCGCGATGGCGCCCCGGCAGCGCCGTTGCGTTCGGCTCCGGCGGAATGGAAGGGCGATTGATTCATACGGGAGTGGGTCGTGTTTTAACGGTGCAACCAGACGCGCATCAGGGAAACCAACTGGTCGCTGTTCACGGGTTTGGCGATGTAATCGGACGCGCCGGCTTCCAGGCATTTTTCGCGGTCGCCTTTCATGGCTTTGGCGGTGAGCGCGATCATCGGCAGCAATTTGTGGCGCAGGTTGCCGCGAATGACCTGCATCGTTTCGTAGCCGTCCATTTCGGGCATCATGATGTCCATGAGCACGAGAGCCACGTCGGGCGTTTGCTCGAGCAGTTTGATGGCTTCGCGTCCGTTGGAGGCGCTGAGCACCTGCATCGAATGCCTTTCCAACAACCCTGTGAGCGCGAAAATATTGCGAACGTCGTCATCCACGACGAGCACTTTCTTGCCTGCGAGAGCCTCGTCGGTGTGATGCAGGCGTTCGAGCATGCGCTGTTTTTCGGGCGGCAGGCTGGTGACGACGCGGTGCAGGAACAACGCGGTTTCGTCGAGGAGCCGTTCCGGTGACTGGACGCCTTTGATGATGATGCTCTTGGCGATTTTGCGCAGTTGGACCTCTTCGGCCTCGGAAAGGTCCTTGCCGGTGAAGACGACGATTGGCAATTCGCGCAGCGCCGGCTCCGCCTCGACTTTGTTGAGGAGGTCGAAGCCGGAAATGTCCGGCAGTCGCAAATCGAGCACGACGCAATCGAAGGCGCGGTCGTGCATCAATTGCCATGCCTGGTTGCCTGCGGAGGCGCTGGTGATTTCGACGTCTTCATGCGCCAGCAATTCGATGACGCTCTGGCGTTCGACGTCGTTATCGTCGACGACGAGCAATTGCTTGACACGCGGCTTGGTGAATTGCTGGATGCGGGTGAACGCCGCTTCCAGGCCTTCGGTGGTGACCGGCTTGTTCAAGTAAGCGAAGGCGCCGCGCTCCAAGCCGTGCTGGCGCTCTTCTTCCATGGTGATGATCTGAACTGGAATGTGGCGCGTGGAGGGATCCTGCTTGAGGTGGCTCAGGACCGTCCAGCCGAGCATGTCGGGCAGGAAGATGTCAAGACTAATGGCCGACGGCTTGAATTCGCGCGCGAGCGAAAGGCCGACGCTGCCGCGCATGGCGACCAGGCCCTTGAAGCCTTTGTCGCGGGCCAACCCGAGCAACACGCGCGCATAATGTGGATCGTCCTCAATGATGAGGAGGGTCGAATCGCCTTCCTGCACGTTGTCGCGGTCGTCCGGAACGGTCTCGGAGACGGCTGCGGGGAGGATCTTGATTTGTTGCGCCTCCGGGTTGGTGGCGGGACGCGCGACGGACGGGCCGGCGTAGGTCTGCGGCAGGTAAAGGGTGAAGGCGCTCCCTTTGCCAGGAATGCTGACGAGCTTGATTTCACCGCCGAGCAGGTTGGCCAGTTCGCGGCTGATGGCCAGGCCCAACCCGGTGCCGCCGTATTTGCGGCTGGTGCCGGCGTCGGCCTGTTGGAACGCTTCAAAGATGATCCTCTGTTTGTCCAGCGGAATGCCGATGCCGGTGTCGGTGACCTCGAAGGCGAGGACCAGCGGCGAGCGTTTCAGGACGGGGTGATCGGCGGACCAACCCGTTTGGGCGGCGCGGACGGCAAACGTGACCTTGCCTTGCTGGGTGAACTTGAATGCGTTTGACAGGAGGTTTTTCAGGATTTGCAGCAACCGCTTGGTGTCGGTGATGAGCTGACGCGGCAGATGCTGCTCGAGGCCGACGACAAACCCGAGGTTGCGGGTGTCGGCGACGTGCCGGAAGTTGCGCTCGACGGTGTCGCGAACGGACGCGAATGTCACTTCCTCCGCCTCGATGGTGACGGTGCCGGATTCGATCTTTGAAAGGTCGAGGATGTCGGAAATGAGGTTCAGGAGGTCGGTGCCGGCGCTGTGAATGGTCTTGGCGTATTCGACCTGCTTTGGGGTGAGATTGCCATGCGGGTTGTCAAGCAGTTGCTGGCCGAGAATCAGGATGCTGTTCAGCGGCGTGCGCAATTCGTGCGACATGTTGGCCAGGAACTCCGACTTGTATTTGGATGTCAGCGCCAGCTCGGAGGCTTTTTCCTCGACCGCGCGGCGGGCCTGTTCGATTTCCTGGTTCTTGCGCTCCACTTCGGCGTTTTGTTCGGCCAGTTGGCGCGCCTTCTCGGCGAGCTCCTGGTTGGTGCGCTGCAATTCGATTTGGCGGGTCTGCAATTCGCTGGCCAGCTCCTGGGATTGCTGCAAGAGGCGTTCGGTGCGCATGGTCGCCTCGATGGTGTTGAGCATGATGCCGATGGAGCCGGTCAACTGCTCCAGAAACGCCATGTGCGTCGGCGTGAATTGGCTTAGCGACGCCAATTCGATCACGGCCTTGGTCTGTCCCTCAAACAAGACAGGCAACACGATAATGTTGGCCGGCTGGGTGGCCATAAGGCCGGAGCTGATTTCGATCTCATGCTCGCGAACATTGCTGAGCAGCATCGTCTTCTTCTCGACGGCGCATTGGCCGATCAAACCGTCGCCTGGGTAGACAGATTCGCCCATGGAGTGCCGGCGGCGATGCGCGTAGCTGGCCAGGAGCTTCAAGTACTGCTCCTCGTCGCGGGATTCCATTTGGTACATGACGCCCTGCTGCGCGTTGACCAGCGGCGCCAATTCGGAAAGCAACATGCGCCCGACGGTCAACAGATCGCGCTGGCCCTGCAACATGCGGGTGAATTTGGCGATGTTGGTCTTGAGCCAGTCCTGCTCGGTGTTGCGCTGCGTGGTGTCGCGCAGGTTGCTGATCATCGCGTTGATGTTGTCCTTCAATTCGGCGACTTCGCCGCGGGCGTTGACCTGAATGGAGCGGGTCAAGTCGCCCTTGGTCACCGCGGTGCCGACTTCAGCGATGGCGCGCACCTGGGTGGTGAGGTTCTGCGCGAGGAGGTTGACGTTGTCGGTCAAGTCCTTCCACGTGCCGGAAGCGCCGGGGACGTTGGCCTGGCCGCCAAGGCGCCCTTCCACGCCGACTTCGCGCGCGACCGTCGTGACCTGTTCGGCGAAAATGGCCAGCGTGTCGGTCATGTTGTTGATCGTGTCGGCCAGCGCGGCGATTTCGCCTTTGGCCTGCACGGTCAGTTTCTGGTTCAAATTGCCGTTGGCGACGGCGGTGACGACTTTCACGATGCCGCGAACCTGGTCGGTGAGATTGGACGCCATTGAATTGACGTTGTCGGTCAAATCGCGCCACGTGCCGGCGACGCCGGGCACCTGCGCCTGGCCGCCCAGCTTGCCTTCGGTGCCGACTTCGCGAGCCACGCGCGTGACTTCCGCGGCGAACGCGCTCAATTGGTCAACCATGACGTTGATGGTGTTCTTGAGCTCGAGGATTTCCCCTTTCACGTCGGCGGTGATCTTTTTGGACAGATCGCCCTTGGCAATCGCGGTGGCGACTTCAGCGATGTTGCGGACCTGCGCGGTGAGGTTGCCGGCCATGACGTTGAACGAATCGGTCAGGTCCTTCCAAATTCCCGCGACGCCGGGGACGATGGCCTGGCCGCCGAGCTTGCCTTCGGTGCCGACTTCGCGGGCCACGCGCGTGACTTCCGAGGCGAACGAGAGGAGTTGGTCGACCATCGTGTTGATGGCTTCCTTGAGCTGCAGAATTTCGCCGCGCACGTCAACTATAATCTTCTTCGACAGGTCTCCGTTGGCTACTGCGATCGTCACGTCCGCGATATTTCGCACTTGCGCAGTGAGGTTGCCGGCCATGGAGTTGACGTTGTCGGTCAAGTCCTTCCAGGCGCCGCCGACTCCCGGCACCACCGCCTGGCCGCCCAGCTTGCCTTCCGTGCCGACCTCGCGCGCCACACGGGTAACTTCAGAGGCGAACGCGTTCAACTGGTCCACCATCGTGTTGATGGTGTTCTTCAGCTCCAGAATTTCCCCTTTGACGTCGACGGTGATTTTCTTGGAAAGGTCGCCGCGCGCGACGGCGGTCGTGACCTCGGCGATGTTGCGCACTTGCGCCGTCAGGTTGGACGCCATGAAATTGACGTTGTCGGTTAGGCCTTTCCACGTCCCCGCCACGCCCGGAACTTCCGCCTGGCCGCCGAGTTTGCCTTCGGTGCCGACTTCCTTGGCGACACGCGTCACCTCCGAGGCGAAGGCGTTGAGCTGATCGACCATCGTATTGACGGTGTTCTTCAATTCGAGGATTTCGCCCTTCACAGCGACCGTGATCTTTCGGGAAAGGTCGCCATTGGCGATGGCCGTGGCCACTTCAGCGATGTTGCGCACCTGGGCGGTCAAATTGGACGCCATGAAATTGACGTTGTCGGTCAGACCCTTCCACGTTCCCGCCACGCCCGGCACTTCGGCCTGTCCGCCGAGCTTGCCCTCGGTGCCGACTTCGCGCGCCACGCGAGTGACTTCGGACGCGAAGGCATTGAGCTGGTCGACCATCGTGTTGATGGTGTTTTTGAGTTCCAGGATTTCGCCCTTCACGTCCACCGTGACCTTGCGCGAAAGGTCGCCGCGCGCGACGGCGGTGGCGACTTCAGCGATGTTGCGGACCTGGGCCGTGAGGTTGCCCGCCATGCTGTTGACATTGTCGGTCAAATCCTTCCAAGTGCCGGCCACGCCGGGGACCTGCGCCTGGCCGCCAAGCTTGCCTTCGGTGCCAACCTCCCGCGCCACGCGCGTGACCTCGGCCGCAAACGAGCGCAGTTGGTCGACCATCGTGTTAATGGCTTCCTTGAGCTGCAGGATTTCGCCGCGCACGTCGACGGTGATTTTCTTGGAAAGGTCGCCGTTGGCGACCGCGATGGTGACTTCGGCGATGTTGCGCACTTGCGCGGTGAGATTGCCCGCCATGCTGTTGACATTGTCCGTCAAATCCTTCCACGTGCCGGCCACACCGGGGACGATGGCCTGCCCGCCCAATTTCCCTTCGGTGCCCACTTCGCGCGCCACGCGCGTGACCTCGGCGGCGAACGAGCGCAATTGATCCACCATTTTGTTAATGGCTTCCTTGAGCTGGAGAATTTCGCCGCGCACGTCCACGGTGATTTTCTTGGAAAGGTCGCCGTTGGCGACGGCGATGGTGACTTCGGCGATGTTGCGCACCTGCGCGGTGAGATTGCCGGCCATGCTGTTGACATTGTCGGTCAAATCCTTCCACGTGCCGGCCACACCGGGGACGATGGCCTGCCCGCCCAATTTGCCTTCGGTGCCCACTTCGCGCGCCACGCGGGTCACTTCGGAGGCGAACGAGTTCAATTGGTCCACCATCGTGTTGATGGTGTTCTTCAACTCCAGGATTTCGCCTTTGACGTCGACGGTGATCTTGCGGGAAAGGTCGCCGCGGGCGACAGCGGTTGTGACTTCGGCGATGTTGCGCACCTGCGCGGTGAGGTTGGACGCCATGCTGTTGACATTGTCGGTCAAATCCTTCCACGTGCCGGCCACGCCTGGCACCTGCGCCTGCCCGCCCAGCTTGCCTTCGGTGCCCACTTCGCGCGCCACGCGAGTCACTTCGGCGGCGAACGAGCGCAGTTGCTCGACCATCAAATTGATCGTCTCTTTGAGCTGCAAAATCTCCCCGCGAACGTCGACCGTGATCTTCTTGGAAAGGTCGCCGTTGGCGACAGCGATGGTGACGTCGGCGATGTTGCGGACCTGGGCGGTGAGGTTGGACGCCATGCTGTTGACATTGTCCGTCAGGTCCTTCCACGTGCCGGCCACGCCGGGCACCTGCGCCTGCCCGCCCAGTTTGCCTTCGGTGCCCACTTCGCGCGCCACGCGCGTGACTTCCGAGGCGAACGCATTGAGCTGGTCGACCATCGTGTTGATGGTGTTCTTGAGTTCCAGGATTTCACCCTTCACGTCGACGGTGATTTTCTTGGAAAGGTCGCCTTTGGCGATGGCGGTGGCGACTTCGGCGATGTTGCGGACCTGGGCGGTAAGATTGCCCGCCATGATGTTGACAGAGTCCGTGAGATCCTTCCATGTCCCCGCCACGCCGGGCACAATGGCCTGCGCGCCAAGCTTGCCGTCGGTGCCCACTTCGCGCGCCACACGCGTGACTTCGGCGGCGAAGGAGCGGAGCTGGTCAACCATCGTGTTGATCGCCTCCTTGAGCTGCAGAATTTCGCCGCGCACGTCCACGGTGATTTTCTTGGAAAGGTCGCCGTTGGCGACGGCAATGGTGACGTCGGCAATATTGCGCACTTGAGCCGTGAGATTGGACGCCATCGAGTTGACGTTGTCGGTCAAATCCTTCCACGTGCCGGCGACGCCAGGCACAATCGCCTGCCCGCCCAGCTTGCCGTCGGTGCCCACTTCGCGCGCCACGCGCGTGACTTCCGAGGCGAAGGAATTCAATTGATCCACCATCGTATTGACAGTGTTTTTCAGCTCCAGGATTTCCCCTTTCACATCCACGGTGATCTTCTTGGAGAGGTCGCCTTTGGCGATGGCGGTGGCCACTTCGGCGATGTTGCGCACCTGGTCGGTGAGGTTGTTGGCCATGAAATTGACCGAGTCGGTCAGGTCCTTCCACGTGCCGGCGACGCCGGGCACGATCGCCTGGCCGCCGAGCTTGCCGTCGGTGCCGACTTCGCGCGCCACGCGCGTGACTTCGGAGGCGAAGGAGCGGAGCTGGTCGACCATCGTGTTGATGGCTTCCTTGAGCTGCAAAATCTCGCCGCGAACGTCGACGGTGATTTTCTTGGAGAGGTCGCCGTTGGCGACGGCGATGGTGACGTCGGCGATATTGCGGACCTGCGCGGTGAGGTTCGACGCCATACTATTGACAGACTCCGTCAGTTCCTTCCACACGCCGCTGGCTTTCTTGACCTGCGCCTGGCCGCCGAGCTTGCCTTCCGAGCCCACTTCGCGCGCCACGCGCGTGACTTCCGAGGTGAACAGGTTGAGCTGGCCGATCATCGTGTTGACGATTTTCGCGCTGCGCAGAAACTCGCCTTCCAGCGGGCGGCCTTCGACTTCGAGCGACATCGTTTGCGTCAAATCGCCCTTTGCCACAGCGTCAATGGACCGCGTGATTTCCGAGACGGGCATGACCAGGTCGGTGACCAGCGTGTTAATGGACGATTCCATTTCGCGCCACGCGCCCCCGCGGGCGCCGAAGGAAGCGCGCTTGCTGATTTTGCCTTCCTTGCCGACGACGCGGCTCATGCGCTCGAGCTCCTGCGCCATCATTTGGTTGGACACCATGATCTCGTTAAACGCGTCGGCGAGCTTTCCGGCGATGCCCGCGATGTCGGACGGCAGGCGAACCGAGAAGTCGCCATCGCGCGCGGATAAGAGCACGCGCAACAACTGGCGCGAATCGAGCGCGTCGCCGTCGTGGGCGTTCTGGCCGTTGGCCAAAGGAGGCGACGCATCCCCTGCCCTTCCGTTCTCCGGTTTGGTGATTTTGGGATCCGACGCTTCAGTCGATCTGTACACACTCATACATACGAAATTGCCCTTGGGGGGAGGCTAATTTTGTTTGCCACTCAAGCCCAAATGTCACCATCAGTCAACCTTGAACACCTTTTCTTGGCGCCCGATGGCCAAATTACGGGAAACCCCTAATATTCCCCACCCAATTTCCCCGGCATCCCTGATGCCCCGCCCCAAATACGTTGCGCGGATGAACTCCTTCGATCAGTGGCAACACCAGTGGCTGGGAATGGACGCCCAAGCCAGCGACCTTACCTTTCTGCAAATTGCCTGCCGCGGCGTGATTGTCTTCGTGGCCGCGCTCATCATGGTGCGCGCCGCCGACAAACGCTTCCTATCGCAAAAGACCGCGTTCGACGCGGTGCTGGCCTTCATGCTGGCCTCCATGCTCGCGCGCGCCATCAATGGAAACTCGGCGTTTTGGGCAACCATTGGCGGCTCATTCGTCCTGGCCGCCGTGCATCGCCTGGTGGCCACGGCGTCGCGCCGCTGGCATCGATTCGGCAACCTCGTCAAAGGCCACGCCAACCTTGTCATTAAAGACGGCGTCGTCCTCACAAACACGCTCCTCAAGCACGACCTCAGCGAACACGACCTCGCCGAAGACCTGCGCCTGAACGGCAATGTCGACTCTCCCGCCCAGGTCAAACTCGCCTTTTTCGAGCGGAACGGCCAAATCAGCGTTGTGAAAAGGGAGAAGTGATTCCTACACTTCGCGGTGAAAAACTTCATCCCGCCTGAACTGGACTGCATTCTGCGCGAGACGCCTGCGCTCCAACGCGCCTTCCTGGTCGGCGGCTGCGTTCGCGACGCGCTTTTGGGGCGGACGCCTGGGCCGGATTTCGACGTCGAGGTCTTTGGCGTTTCCTACGAGGATCTGGCTGCGGCGCTCGCGCCGCGCGGCAAAATCGATCTGGTTGGACGCTCCTTTGGCGTCGTGAAATTGAACACCGGCGGGCCTCACACTTATGACTTCACGATTCCGCGGCTGGATTCAAAAATCGCGCCCGGCCATAAGGGTTTCGATGTGCAATTCGATCCTTCCATCACCCCGCAGCAAGCCGCCGCCCGACGCGATTTTACCATCAATTCCCTAATGTACGATCCGCGCGAAGGCCGCGTGCTGGATTTCTTTGGCGGCCAGGGCGACCTGGAGCGGCGAATCCTCCGGCACACCAGCGGCGCCTTCGGAGAAGATCCATTGCGTGTGCTGCGCGGCATGCAATTCGCCGCGCGCTTCGGACTCTCGCCGGCGCCGGAAACGGTTGCATTGTCGCGCGGCATCAAGAATGCCTGCGCGCAGCTTCCCGTCGAGCGCGTGCGCGAGGAATGGTTCAAATGGGCGCGCGACAGCGCCCTGCCGTCGGCGGGGCTGAAATTTCTGCGCGCCGCCGAATGGATCGATCATTTCCCGGAATTGGCGGCGACAATCGGCGTGCCGCAGGAACCGGAATGGCATCCCGAAGGCGATGTGTTCGTCCACACGTGCCATTGCTGTGACGCCATGGCGCGCCTGCCGCAATGGCAAGGCGCCGATTCCGAAACCCGCATCGTCCTCATGCTCGCCATTCTCACGCACGATTTCGGCAAAGCGACCACCACGCACGAGGCGCTGCGCGACGGCGTGATGCGGATCGTTTCGCCCGGACACGAAGAAACCGGCGAACCGCTGGCCCGCGCATTCCTTGAACACATCGGCGCTCCCGTTGCGATCCAGGACCGCGTTGCGCCGCTGGTGCGCAATCACCTTGTCCATTTTCAAAGCGTCACGGACCGCTCGATCCGGCGGCTGGCCAAACGCCTAGAGCCCGAGAACATCGAGCGCCTTTGCCTCGTCATCACTGCGGACAGCAACGGACGCCCGCCGCGCCCCGTGTCCGAACCTGAGAACGTCAAAATGCTGTTGACGCGGGCGCACGAACTCCAGGTGCGCCACCAGCCTGCCCCGCCCATTCTCATGGGCCGGCATCTCATCGAATCCGGCATGAAGCCCGGGCCGGACTTCGGCTCCATTCTCGCCGCCGCCTACGAAGCGCAACTCGAAGGGGCCGTCACCGACCTGCCCCAGGCCCTCCAATGGCTCCGCGCTCATTTGGGGTCACATCTTGATATTTGACATTTGGCGCAGCCGCTTCCGCTGGCCTTCGCCGTCCCGAAATGTCAAATATCAAGATGTGACCCCAGAGGCTAGGAGCCGGAGACGTCGAGGCTGAGGACTTCGCCGGGCTCGCATTCGATGCGCAGTTCCATGGGGCGGCAGCAGATTTCGCAGTCGGTCACGAACTGCTGGCTTGGGATGGACGTGTCAACTGTCACGTCAAAGCTCTGGCCGCAAAACGGGCATTGGACTGTTTCGTTGACTTGCAAGCGAACGTCAAAACATGCGTCATTTGGAGCGGTTTAGCTTCTTCTCGTGCTGGATCAGCCCGAAGAAAAAGGAGGTCTTGCTCGAATCCGGCGTTTGTTCGTGACGATAAAGGTTCCAGAGCAGCGACTGGCTGGAGGCGCCCGTTTTAGGGTTCTTCTCAGCGCGCCAAAACGACCAGATCTGCGAGTACTCGCGGATGATGGTCCGGTTGTTCGGGAACAACGGCTCAATCAATGCCATGACTTGCAGGCGTTGTTCGCCGTCCGGGTCGCGATGAAACGTGTAGAAGGGCCAGAAGTCGACGCGGCGTTTCAGGGCGCCGTTGGCGGTGTTCGTTTCGCGGGTGTCCGAGTAAAGAAAAAAGAAAATCCGCGTGCGGGTGCGCTCCAGAGGCGGCGAATGCAGGCGGTTGAATTTATAGACGGGCCACATTACCCAGTCGCTCTCCAAATCTTCGGTGCGCGCACGGCTGTAAAATGGAAAAATCCGCCGCTCCTCCTTGGTCCCGTGAGCAAAGACGTACAGCGGCCAAAACACGTCGCGCTCATCGTAGCCCCGGACGTGGTCGTGGATCACGTTGTATCCGAGCGGCCAGCCATAACACACCATCTCGCGGTTGGTGGAATGGGACACGTTGTAAAACGGGATGATGGTCAGGTTGGTCTGGGCGTTGGTCGTTTCGAGATCCTGCCGGTTGTTGATGTAAAACGGGAACAGCACAAAATAGCGGTCATGGCCGCCCACCGGATGGGATTCGCCGACAGTATCCGTCTTAAACGTCAGGCCTTTGTGCTCGACGCCATAAAAGGGCCAGAATTGCCAGCCGGTCAAATTCTCGCCGTGATGCTTGTCAACGAATGGAAAGAGGTAATTGTCCGTCACGATGCCGTGTTTGATGGTGTGCGAATAGGCCGGGAACATCACGAAATGGATGTAGTCGTGAAAGAGGCGATTGCGCAGCGTGCCGTAAAACGGAAGGACTGCGGTGTAGTCCGTGTTCGTGTCGGTCGACCGCGACTGGAAGTAGAACGGGAAGAGCGTGAACCGCCTGGACTTGGTATCGGCTTGATTCTCACCAGCGCCAAAACTAATGACCTGCGCGAATTGCCAGCCGTGCTCGACTCCGAATTTGCGATAGGTCAAAAGCGGATAAAGGAAATCAAATTCCTTCCAATCGACGTTCGTGGTATGGGTCCAGCACCAAAGCGGCGGGCAAGCTATTTGTAATTGGGAATCAGTTTGTTGCGCATAAAAAAGCGGCCCAATCGCCTCTTCGCGCCAGCCCTCATCAAGCGTCAGCCGAAAGTTGGAATACAGCGGGCCTGCCACCACATCGTTGGTCGGGAATGCTTTGGCCGGGTTGGTGACGACTAGAGTGGCCGTTAACGATAATGCAAGCCAAACGAGGTTCCCCACCCCCTTCCAAAAGGCCTTCTGCATCACTTTTCGGATTGACGATTCCAAGCTCAGTTTATATATTAATTTCAACACTTGAGGTTTTTACCTCGGTTCCTCCAGACCCAGTGGCGATCTTGCATTATCACTACTGGGTCTTTTTTTTGTCAGCGTCCAGCCATAATGAACCAGCATATTCAGCAATGCCGGCAAGAAGGTCAAACCGGCGACCATGCACGCCGCGATGCCAATGGACATCACCAAACCAAGGCTTTGGATGCCCTGATGCTTGGCTAAAATCAAGCTGCCAAAACCGGTGATCGCCGTCAGCCCGGAAACCAGCACCGCTTTGCCCGTGCTTTTGGCGAGGATCCCCGCGTGCAATTCCTCGGCAAATCGATTCAGAATATGGATGCCGTTGGTGACGCCAATGCCGATGACCAACGGCAGCGTCATGATGTTGGCTGGATTGAATCGGATGTGCGTCGCCCCCATGATCCCGGCCGTCCAGCACGCGCCAATGGCGACCGGCAGCAACGAGAGAATCACGCAAACGAGCGACCGAAAATGAAGAAACACCATGATCGCGATCGCCCCCAAGGCATACAACGCCGCCTCTTGATAGCTTTGTTTCAGCAGCGTCGTGTATTCCAGAAGCTGGACCGGAGTGCCCGTGACGCGCTCCGGATGGGGCTCCAAGGACTGGCGCAATTGCGCGATGAACTCGGCCTGGTTCTCATGTTGCCAGACGTCCTTTTTCGGAAAAACCTCCACCTTGAAATAGCCGTCGTGGCCAACGAACCGGTTGCGCAACGCGGGCGGCAAATCCTCCGGGCGCAGCCTGCCGGTTGTCTCCTGGGATTTAATCGTCTGAAACGTCGTGGCGATGTCGTCGAACAGCGCCAACTGATACAGCAGCAGCTTTTGTTCGACGACGGGATCGCCAGAGCCCATTTTGACGCGCAACGTTGATATGGCCTCGCGCAACGAAAGAAGCTCTTTTGACAAGTCGGGCTCATCCTTGGCGGTGGCGTCGGCGGCGAGCGCCAAATAACCCATCGTGCTCCAGAGCGTGCGGCTCAGCTCGTGGATTTGAATCGGCGGAATGTCCGGCGGCGGTTGGAACGTCGCGCCAACCGGGTGGCTTTCGATTTCGTGGACGGCTTCGATATCGGGCGTCTGAAACTTCAAATCTGCGAGCTTGCTCTTGATGTCGCGGACCAATTGAAGCTTTTCGGTCTGGTCCTGCGTTAGGATTTCATAAATCGATTCCCCTTTGTCGTCGCCGTCGACGCTGGCAACGGTGGGAAGCGCTTTGACCTTCAGCTCGATTTCGCGAGCTTCCTGGAGGTTGGTGGCGACGATTGCCGCCGAGAGAAGCGATTGCCCGGAATACAGGAGCTTCTTCTCATAAACCACCGCCGGCAACCCGCGGCTTTGCATGTCAAGCAGGTTGTAATCAAAACTGACGCGGGGGAATTGCGTCAACGCCAAGGCGCACAGAAGAAGCGTGGCGATGACCACCGGAATCGGCCGCTCGAGCCAGAAATTCTCAATGTGCGCGCGCCGCTCAACCGCCGACGCGGCATGATCGATCACATTCTGGCGCCCCTTCATCAGGAGGATCGGCAGCAGCGTCATCATCGGAACCAGGCACAACGCCAGCCCGCCTCCGGAAATAATCCCCATCTCCTGGATGCCCTTGAAATCGGTCAGGCCCATCGCAATGAACGCGCCGGCGGTTGTCAGAGCGCCGGTGACGATGCCCTGCCCGGTGAACACGGTGGCCTTTTCGACAGCTTCTTCCGGCGAAAGCCCGCGGCGCATCTCCTCCTCGAACCGGGTGATAAAGTGAACTCCAAAATCGATCGCCAACCCAATAAGGATCGGCGCGAAGGTGATCGTGAGGATGTTCAGGTGGCCAATCGTCAGGAAAGTAAATCCCATCGTGTAGCCGAGACCGATAACCAGGCAGACGACGGCTTTGAGCGGGCGTCCGGTTTGGCGATAGGCGTAAATGAAAATCAGCGAGCAAACGACCAATGAAACAATGCTGGCGAAGATGGAATCGTGCTCGGATTGATTCATCTCGTCCAATTCCAGGACCGGCTCGCCTGTCAGGCCGACGTTCAAGCCCGGCACCTCAATCTCCGTTTGGTGCATCAAGTCGCGGATGCGTTTGACTGCGTCGGATTGGACTTCGCTATTTCGCGCCCGGGCGGTGACGAGATAAATCTGGCCGTCGCCGAAGGTCAGGTAGAGGCGTTGTTCGGCTTCCTTGCCGTTGCCGAAAAGGGCGTTGATCCCCGGCGACACCGGGGCGCCAGGCATCTGGAGGCTTCCGGTGGCCTGGGTGACGATGCGCTCGAGGGCAGGCAACGCGCCGAGCATCGCGTCGTTTTGGGCGTTCTTTTCCTGTTTGGCGGTGCGGAATTGCGTGTTGATCAGCCCGAAAAGCGAATCGAGGTTCGTCGCCTGCGTGAACTGCGCGATGAACGGGAGATCGTTGCTCAGGGTGTTGTTCAACTGCACGAGGTCGTTCGCCGGAACAAACAACAACGCCTTTGGCCCAAGGGAATTCAGGTCGCCCTTGTAAAAAACGTCCGTGAACAGGTTGGTTTCCGGCTCAAGCTTCGCCGCCAGGCGCTCGACGAATTCGCGGTTGCGCTCCATGTTGTCGCTTTGCACGACGACAGCCAGCTCGTCTTCGCCGGGAAACTCCTGGCGGAATTTCAGGAACGCCTGGTGGTACTTTTTGTCCGAACCGACGAGGTCGTCGCGGTTCATGTCCAGGTTCCAATTCCGGACCGTCACGAAGACGCTCAGCGCAAATAGCGCAATCTGCGGATAAATGAACCAGTTCGGAAAACGGCAGACCGCCCGCGCCAGTAAGCGCAGCGCGCGAGCAAATAGGGTGTCAGCGACGTCAGTCAAAGCAAGCGGCCGGAATGCGGATTACTGCGGCAATTCGGCGTTCGAATAAACCTCTTTGACATCGTCATGTTCCTCCAGAGCCTCCAACAACCGGTTGACAGCCGCGACGGCGGCATGCTCCTGCACCGGCGCCATCAGCGTCGGCAGCCACGTGATTTCCGCCGCGTCGGCCTTGATGCCTTTGGCTTCAACCGCCTTGTGGACCGATTCGAAATGCGCCGGGTCCGTAAGGATTTCAAAACCGAAGTCGTCGGACTTGAAGTCGTCCGCGCCGGCTTCCAGCGCGGCTTCCATGAGCTGATCTTCGCTGGCGCCCGCGCGCGAAACAATAATCTGGCCGCGGCGTTGGAACAAGCGGCTGACCGAGCCGGCGGCGGCAATCGACCCGCCGTTCTTGGTGAGAAGACTGCGGATTTCCGAAGCCGTGCGGTTCCGATTATCCGTGCTCAGCTCGATGAGGATGCCGACGCCGCCGGGTCCGTAGGCTTCGTAAGTCAGATCTTCATAATTGACAACCTCCCCCGAACCGGTGCCGCGCTTGATGGCGCGGTCGATGTTGTCGTTGGGCATGTTGGCCGAGCGGCATTTGAGCAGCGCCACGCGCAGGCGCGGGTTCATCGCCGCGTCGCCGCCCGCGATTCTGGCGGCGATGCTGATTTCCTTGCTCAGCTTGGCGAAGATTTTCGCGCGCTTTGCGTCAACGGCGCCCTTGAAATGTTTGACTTTCGCCCACTTGCTGTGTCCTGACATAAATTGGATTGACTGGTTGCGTTAACAGGTTGCTAGCTCAACGGCTCAACCTGCACGGCGGTGCCGTAGCATAGCACCTCGGTGATGCCGGCGCCAATTTCCGCCGCGTCGTAGCGCACGCCGATGACCGCGTTGGCCGTGAGCTGATTGGCGTGCGTGATCATGTCCCGGAACGCGTCGTCCCGCGCATGCTCGCAAAGTTCGGTATAAATGGTGATATTGCCCCCAAACAAGCTCTGAATGCCGGCGCCAACGTTGCCGATCACCGAACGCGAACGAACAACGATGCCCCGCACCACTCCAAAATTCTTGGTGATGCGATAGCCGGGCAACTCAAAAGCCGTGGTGGTTAATGGATGCGTCGCATTCATGCCACGGATTCAACACGAACGCCGCCGCGAGCACAATCACGGAGTGAGGCGGCCGCCGCGCCGCTCCAGCCATCCCATCGCCCACGTCACCCGCAATCAGCGCAAAAAACACCCAACATTTCCCAAAATCCGTGCAGCGCACTTCGCCTCGCCTTGCGAAAAACCAACCGTCCGCGAAGCCGTTCTTTGTGTTATGAAAACGCAGATTGCCCTTCTCAGCCTCTTGGCCCTCGGCCTCGCATCCCAAACAGCCTACTCCGACACCGCCGACTACGCCGTCGCCCAGCGCGACCTCCATTCACGCGTCTGGCAAAAACTCACCCTCGCCACAAACGCCGCCGGCCTTGTCGGCGCCAACGTCCACTCCTACACCGAACTCCGCAACGGCCTCTGCCGCCTCGAAAACGGCGTTTTGGTTGACTTCAGCAAATTCGCGGCGCAGATGTCGCAGCGTCCGTCCAGCCTGCCACGTGAGACTTGCACTCGTGCCGTCAAGAAGTTTAAAAAGTGAGGACCGACACAAGGATAAAAAGTGAGGACCGACACAAGGACTGACACTTGCACGTCCGGCTCCCCCAAGCTATAATGATCCAGCGAATACAGGCGGAGCAACGGAAGTGGTTCCGACCGACCCCAATAGCGTCCAACTTAATTTGTT
>Ga0265338_10004708_pt1 | contig 18272 bp, 17 predicted proteins | sample 42126metaG_FD_193579 | JGI IMG/M metagenome (GOLD analysis project Ga0265338, IMG submission 193579) | Rhizosphere microbial communities from Carex aquatilis grown in University of Washington, Seatle, WA, United States - 4-21-26 metaG | ecosystem: Host-associated > Plants > Roots > Rhizosphere... | reverse complement strand
ATGAGCGCGAAGAAGGAGGGGGCCACTAGGGGAACCACGGGTTCCCCTAGTCAGTAGCTCTGGCCTGGACGGCCGGCGGCGAGCCACTCGCGCACCTCGAACCAGTGGCTCTCGCGCAGCGCCGCTGCGACGCGCTCGTCCGTGTGCGCCGAGTAGAAGACGTTGTGGTCGAGGTCGCAGCAGATGGCGACGTCGGCAAGCTGGATGTCGGGGACGAGCATCAGCGCGTCGGCCGGGAGCCTCGCCTCGGCCACCGTGTAGTGCTTGAACTGGAGCTCGGGCGCGATCTCCATCAGCTCGGGCCAGTCGGGGCAGGTGCGTGAGCTCATGCCGTCTCCAGTTCTGCGGCCGCGGCAATCTCCTCCCGCGACCACCGGCCTTCGAGCCTGACGAGCCCGCGCTCCTCGCCGGCCGGATAGACGACGAAGACGAGCGCGTCGTCGAGCGAGTGGTACTGCTCGCCGCTCGCGTCCGTGAGGTCGACGCGGAGATGCAGGCGCCCGTCCGAGAACGGCGGCCTGTCCGCGTCGAACCGGAGCGACACCCTGCGCGTGCCGTCGTCCCAGCCGAAGTCGGCGGTCTGCGTCTCCCCCGAGGCGACGAGGATCCCCGCGTCGTCCCGGAGCTCCCAGACGATCCGTGGCGGCGGCAGCGCCGAGTCGGCGGACACGTCGACGGCGATCGCGAAGGACTCCCCGGCGAGCAGTCCCTGCGTGCGGGCGGCGCCGTCGGGCCCGAGCAGCCTTGCGCCTTCGACGCGCGCCGTGTCGCCGCCCCACTCCTTCAGCCCGGCGGCCCGTTCCTCCGGATTCCGTTCGCCCGCAAGCAGCCGCCGGTACTCGACGATCGCCTCGTGCGTCGGCCCGTCGAAGGCGACCGTCCCGTCCTTGAGCAGCACCGCGCGGTCGCAGAGCCGCTCGACCGCAGACGCGTCGTGCGAGACGAATACGATCGTGCCGCCGCGCTGCTTGAACTCGAAGATCTTGCCGAAGCACTTGCGCTGGAAGGCCTCGTCGCCGACGGCGAACACCTCGTCGAGCAGCAGCACGTCCGCCTCGATATGCGACGCGACCGCGAAGCCGAGCCGCATGTACATCCCCGACGAGTACGTCCGCACCGGCAGGTCGATGAAGTCCTCGAGCCCGGCGAACGCGACGATCTCGTCGAGCTTCTCGCGGATGACCGCGCGCCGGAGACCGTGGATCGAGCCGTTGAGGTAGACGTTCTCGCGCCCCGTCATGTCGGGATGGAAGCCCGCGCCGAGTTCGAGCAGCGAGCCGACGCGGCCGCCGACCGCGACGGTCCCGGAGCTCGGCTTGACGATCCCCGACAGGAGCCGCAGCAGCGTCGTCTTCCCCGAGCCGTTGCGGCCGACGAGCCCGACTGCGCTTCCCGGCTCGACCGAGAACGAGATGTCGCGCAGCGCCCAGACGTCGGTGCCCTTCACGCGACCGCGCGCGAACATGACGTCCTTCAGCGTCCGCTGCTCGCGCGGATAGACGCGGAACTTCCGCGCGGCGTGCTCGACCGTGATCTCGCCCGGCTTCACGCTGGTGACGGTACCGCGAGAGCGCGCCGGACGATCTCCGCGAGCGTCCGCACGAAGGCCGGATCGGCGTTCGGCATCTCGATCCGCTCGAGGCGCATTCCCAGCTCCGATGCGCGTTCCCGGGCCTCGACGTCGAGATCCCAGCGGATCTCGAGATGGTCGGAGACGAAGCCGACGGGGCAGACGAGCACGTCCCGGATACCCGCCTCGTGGAGCGCGGTCAGATGGTCGAGGATGTCCGGCCCGAGCCACGGCTCGCCCGTCGGCGACTCGCTCTGGAACGAGAAGCTCCAGTTGTCGCCGATGCCGGCCTGCTCCGCCACCAGGGCCGCGGTCTCGAGCAGCTGGTCGCGGTAGGGATCGCCCGCGTCGAGGATCCGCGCCGGCAGCGAGTGCGCCGTGAAGACGACGTGGGCGTCCGTTCCGCGGACGCGGCCGGCGAGGAGCTCGACGAACCCCGGCTCGTCGTGCCAGCTGTCGACGAACGTGAGCTCGGCGCGGCCCGCCAGCGCCTGCTCCAGCTGGTCGCGGTAGCCCTTGATCGACATCGCCGAGTAGTGCGGGGCCAGCACGAGCCCGGCCACGATCTCGGCGCCGGCGGCCAGCGCCGCCTCGGCGGCATCGGCGATCCGCGGAGTCCAGTGCTTCATCCCGGTGAAGACCGGCAGCTCGAGCTCCCGCGCGAGCGCGGCGCGCGTCTCCTCGGTGATCGCGTTGAGCGGCGACGAGTCCTCGATCCCGAGCCGCCGGTAGCGCTCGACGAGATCCTCGAGGTTCTCGGGGGCGATCGGCCGCCCGCCGCGGATGTCGGCGTAGTACGCAGGCACGTCGGCGAGCCGCTCGGGCGAGCCGTAGGCCATCAGGACGACCGCAGCCTTCACGGGCGCACGGTAGCTCACCCGCCGCGTCGTGCAGGATGCGAGGCGCTACGAGTTGGGCGGCGCCTCCGGCGCGGCGTTCGCCTTGGCCGGCGCGGGGGCGGCGGCGGCGGGCAGCGCCGTCGTCAGCGTGTCCTGGGCCCAGCGCTCGCTGAAGCCGGCGAGGAAGCCGACGACGAACACGGCGAGCTTGTGGTCGGACTCCGGGTCCTTTGCCGAGATCGGCAGGTGCAGGAGCCCGCTCGTGAAGGCGAACGTGATCGCGAGCGCAAAGGCGCCCCCGATCAGCGGGCGCAGGCCGCCGAGGAAGAACGCGTACGGCCGGCCGACGTCGTAGTCGAGCTCGAACTGGCCCGCGTTGATCCGCTGGACGACGCTGACGACCGCGCCGATCGCCCCCGCGATCAGCGCCGCGACGCCGCTCATCCAGCCGAAGGCGAGCGCGATGCCGGCAACCGCGGAGATGACCGCTGCGACCGTGGCCATCCCGGCGAAGTAGATGATCTGGGCCTGTCCGTTGGCGGCCTGCCGGTAGTAGGCCTCGGTCTCGTCGAGCGCCTCGATCTCGCTCTTCAAGACGGAGGCGTTCTCGTGGTCGGCGTGGGTGCTGCTCTCGTCGACGAGGCTGAGGAGGTGGGAGGCGGAGGCGGTGACGAGCTGGAGGCAGATGCGCTGGCGGACGCCGGTGAGCACCGTGCGCGCGCGGACGGCGAGCTCGTCGCAGCGGTGCAGCTCGCCGGCGATCTCGTGACGCCCCTTCGTCGCCCAGTCGCTCTCGCGGTGGAAGCTCCACGTCGAGTGCTGCCAGGGGAACCTCCCCGGCTTCTCGGTCAGGGCGACCGCGCTCTCGAGATGGGTGCACCAGAAGGAGTGAACGAGCTTGCCGTGCCTCCGCTCGAAGCGGCCGAGCAGGTCGTGGTACGCGGCCGCCGCGTCGCCCGGCGCGCCGTTCCGCAGCTCCCGCCACCACGCGAAGTGCGCGTAGACGAGCTCCGTGAAGGACGGCTCGTGCGAATGGGCGACGGCCGTGCGGTGGGGCCGCGTCGTCGTGGGCGTCGCCGTCGGTGCAGCCAGCGGCTGGAGCACTTCGGTCACATCCGACCTCCCGTGGTTCGAGCCGCAGAGCGTTTCGGTGCAGGGTACGTCCTCGTGCGCACGCGCACAAGGGGCGCTTGCCCGGCGGGCGCGGGCGGAGTACGGTCCGGCGTCACGAGGTCTGCGGCCTCCACGAGCCCTGAAGGGAGAGCGCATGCCTACGTTCATCGCCGGGTCCGCACCACGCTTCACCAGCGTCGTCGCGCACCCCGCCTCGGCAGCCGGCGCCCGCGCCCGGGCCGGCCGCGAGACCGCCGCACGCGCACACGGCTTTCCGGCCGAGTCCGGGCTGAACCTGCGCTTCTCCGGCGGCAAGACGATCGAGAAGCTGACGTTCACGAACATCTACCTCGGCGGCGCCGCGGCATGGAACGCGGACGACGTCGCCAACATCGACAAGGCGCTGTCCGGAGCGATCGGCGATCCACACCTGAACAACGTGCTCGCCCAGTACTACGCCGACGGGAATCCGACCGGGACGTTCAAGCCGTCGCGGATCCTCGAGGGCAAGCTCGCGCCGAAGGTCTACCGCAACACCATCGAATCGTTCGTGACGTCACTCGACCAGGCGAACGGGCTCTCCGGCTTCGACCTGAAGTCGACCGTGTTCTGCTTCATGCTCCCCGCCGGAACCGTCCTCGTCGACGGCGTCTCGAGCGGGCACGCCGAGCACGACGACGACGATGACGACGACGGGAACGAGAAGCCGAAGCACAACCCGGCGCTCGCGGAGAAGGACGAGGCGTCGGACTCGAAGCACGGGCTCGGCGGCTACCACGGCTCGGTGCACGCGAAGCACGGCTCGAAGAGCGACCTCGTCTACTACGCGGTGGGCGTCTACTCCCAGGGTGCGAACGGGATCGTCGCGTTCGACAAGCCGTGGAAGAACGTCTGCGCGACCTTCTACCACGAGCTGTGCGAGGCGCGCACCGATCCCGACATCGAGGACGCGATCGCCCTCGGCGACACCCCCGCGGCGGACAAGCTCATCGGCTGGTACTCGGACAAGGGCGGCGAGATCGGCGACATCCCGATGGACGAGGCCGGATCGAATCTCGGCCTGATCATGAAGGAGGTCAAGATCGCCGGCAGCAGCACGAAGGTGCCGATCCAGCTGATGTGGTCGAACGCGGTCGGCGGGCCGGAGGGTCCGATCGCGACGAAGCACCCGGCCTCGCCGCACTAGCCGAGCTTCAGCGCACGGCCGAGCCGCTGCAACCACGTGTCCGCGGGCACGAGGAGGCCCCGGCCTGCGAAGCCGACCATCCGGTCGAGCGAGTCGAGGTACGCCTGGGCGAGCGCCGCGTCGTCGCGGATCGCCCAGAGCGCCTCGCCGTTCGTCCACGCGGCGTCGCGCGCGCGGCCGACGTCCCACATCGCGACGACGTCGTCGATGCGGTCGACCCGGTGGACGAGCCGGTCGAGGGCGCGGAGCCAGCCGGTGACGTATTGCCGCTTGACCTGCGTCTCGGTCACCGCGAGCAGCGTGTTCACGGTCTCGAAGTCGTGGTGCTGCGGCGAGCCCTCCTCGAGGCCGATGCCGAGGTCGCGACACGTCGAGACGAGCGCGACGGGGAGGTCGCGGTTGATGTGCGCGTTCATCCCGGCGAGCGCGAACTGGAGGGGGGCGATCCCGCGCCTCGACCGCGACTGGAACAGCGGCAGCCACGCGTGCGGCGTCGCGCTCGGATCCTTCCGGTGGGCGTCCACCGCGTCGAAGAAGAGATCCGCGAACGCGACGTCGAGCCGCTCGAGGAACCGCGGATCCTGGAACACCGTGCCGGCGAGATGAGCCTCGACGCCCTGCGTGACAGCGAGGTAGAGACGTGTGAAGCAGGCGACGCCGTCGCCACGAGGCAGCGGCGACGCGATCGCCTCCATCCGCGCGAGCACCTCGGCGACGGTGACGGGCCGGTCCATCGCCCGACGATACGCGCTTGTCCGGGCGAGGCGGGAGCGGTACGGTCCTGCCCTGCGGCCCAAAACCGATCTCGAGCCTTAGGGGGGCTGCGTGATGGACTGGATCGAGGAAGCCGACGGCGTCTTCCGTGGCGGCGGCGTCAAGGGCCTGGGGCTCGCGGGAGCGCTGCTCGGGTTCGCCGAGCATCCGACGAAGCCCGTCAAGAAGTGGGTGAACGTCGCGGGCGCGAGCGCGGGAGCGATCCTCGCGTGCTATCTCGCGACCGGCCACGACGCGAAGAACATGGTCGACCTGATGAAGGAGACGAAGTTCGGGGGCTTCCAGGACTTCCCGCGGCCGGGCGGCGAGTACGTCGGCGGCAGCATCAACCTCTTCCGCAAGCACGGTCTCGCGCGCGGCGAGGCGTTTCGCAAGTGGTTCAGCGGGGAGCTCAAGGGCGCGACGTTCGACATCACGAAGACGCCCGACGGAACCGACTACCGGCTGAAGCTGATCGCGGTCGACGCGACGAACAGGATGCTCCTCGTCCTGCCCGACGACCTACCGCTCTATCGGCTTCCGGGCGAGACGAAGGCGATCGACCCGGACCACTTCGAGATCGCGAACGCGGCTCGGATGAGCATGTCCATTCCCTACTTCTTCGAGCCGGTACTGCTCGTCCGCGACCGGGTGATGGTGCAGGACGCCGGCGACGCAGGCGGAGTCGCCCTTGGACTCGCCGACCGGCGCGACGTGGACAAGGCGAATGCGGCCGTCGGAGGCGGGAAGGCGGCGACGTACCGCGAGCTGACGCCCACGGAGACGAAGACGCAGGTGTCGACGATCATCGACGGCGGGACGCTGTCGAACTTCCCCGTCTGGCTGTTCGACGTCGACACGAACAACAAGCAGCCGCTGACCCGGCCGACGTTCGGCTTCACGCTCACCGGAGGGAAGGGCGTCGGCGCCGGGTTCAACAAGGTCGTGTCGCGCATGCCGTGGGCGGTTCGGTTCGGCTTCGACATCTTCCACACCTCGCAGGAGGCGTGGGACACGCGGTTCGTCTCGCACTCGACGCGGGTGCGGTCGATCGCCGTCGACGCCGGCACGATCGCGACGACGCAGTTCAACCTCACGGAGGCGGACCAGGACCTGCTGATCAACAACGGGCGCTCGGCCGCGAACGCGTTCCTCGCCAAGTTCACCCTCGCCGACTACGAGAACACGTACGGACGGAAGTTCGACGACGTGGCGCCGGGGAACGGAAAGCCCGCCGCGAAGGAGCTCGCCGGGAAGGGCTAGACGAGCGAGGGTGCGTGGACGAGCTCGACGAGCCGGCCGAGCACGTCGGGGTCGGTCTGCGGCAAGACGCCGTGGCCGAGGTTGAAGATGTGTCCCGGACGCTCGCCCGCGCGGGCGAGCACGTCGAGCGCACCCGCCTCGATCCGCTCCCACGGCCCGAGCAGGAGTACCGGGTCGAGGTTGCCCTGGACGCCCTTGCCGTCGCCGGCCGCCTCCCAGCCGGCATCGAGCGGCACGCGCCAGTCGAGCCCGAGCACGTCGCCGCCGGTCGCGGCGAGCAAGGCGAGCAGCGGCGTCGAGGCGCCCGTGCCGAAGTGGATCGTCGGCACGTCCACCGCCGCGAGGATCCGCGCCGAATAGGGCGCGACGAACTCGGCGTAGTCCGCCGGCGAGAGCGCGCCGACCCAGGAGTCGAACAGCTGGATCGCGTCGACGCCGGCCGCCGCCTTCGCGGCGACGTACCGGGAGAACTGCTCCGTCAGCCGTTCCATCAGCGCGTGCCAGACCTCCGGCTCCCCGTACATCAGCGACTTCGTGCGCACGAAGTCGCGACTCGGCTTACCCTCGACGAGGTAGCCCGCGACGGTGAACGGCCCGCCGCAGAAGCCGACGACGGCGCGTTCGGGCTCCAGCTCGGCGCGGACGATCCGCACCGCCTCGAGGATCGGCGCCGCCCACTCCTCCGGGTCGGTGACGTGCATCCGCTCGACGTCGGCGGCCGACTCGATCCGCCGCTCGATCACCGGGCCGACGCCTTCGACGAGCTCGACCGCGACGCCCATCCCGAGGACCGGCGACATGATGTCCGCGAACATCACCGCCGCGTCGACGCCGTGCCGGCGCACCGGCTCCAGCGTCACCTGGGCGCAGAGCTCCGGCGTCCCGGCCACCTCGAAGAAGCTATGACGCTCGCGTATCGCCCGGTACTCCGGCAGCGATCGCCCGGCCTGGCGCATGAACCAGACCGGCGTCCGCTCGACCGGCTCACGGCGAGCCGCACGCACGAGGAGAGGCTCCATCGCGGCCTAGACTAGCCCGGGCATGAGCGCTTCCGGCCCCCTCGTCGTGCGCTGGCACGCGCTCGAGCGCGCGCCGGTCGAGGCCGGATCGCTGCAGCAGGCGACCGTCGAGGTCGAGAACGCCGGCTCGGCCACGTGGCGGACGCGCGGGCCGAAGGACGGCCTGTTCGTCGCGTACCACTGGCTCGACGAGCGCGGCAATCCGATCGTCTGGGACGGCCGACGCACGCCGTTCGAGCGGGCCGTCGCTCCCGGCGAGACGCTGCGCCAGCGGTTCGACCTGCGCGCTCCGATCCCGCCCGGCCGTTACCGGCTCGCCGTCGACATCGTCGAGGAGCTCCGCTTCTGGCTCGCCGAGCTGGGGAACGCTCCGCTCGAGGAGGAGGTGGACGTCGTGCCGCGCGACGCGTCCGCCGCGCGCGCGTTTTTGCCCGACGGCGCGGAACCCACACCGGAGTGGCACGAGCTCGCGCGTGCGCTGCACGCGGAGGGCTACTCCGCCGTCGGCGGCGCCGTCGAACCCGAGCGCGGACTGCTGCGGCGCAAGAGCGCGGAGCTCGAGCCGTATGCACCCGGCGGCGGCCGCCATCCCCGGTTCCCGCATCCGCTCGTCTGCCCCTCGCTCCTGCCGCCGCTCGAGCCGAACGCCGAGGTGGCCGGACTGCCGGCGTTCGTGCCCGAGGGCGACGAGCCGTCGATGTTCGACGGCCGGCTCGTGGTCAGACTTCGATCGCGATCTGATCGTCGACGCGCCTGAACACCCAGGCGCCGATCGCGAGCGAGACGAAGCACGCGACGATCGCGTAGACCGTGTCCGCGAGCGGCGGCAGGACGCCGTAGAAGAGCGGCGCGCGGATCGACTGGACGATCGGCGTCAGCGGGTTCAGCCAGTGGATCAGCTTCACGAGGTGCGGATGACTGCCGATCGATCCGCCGACCAGCGGATAGATCACCGGTGTGAGGAAGAACCAGGGCACGAGGAGTGCCGCGACGATGAACTCGATGTCGCGGAAGATCGCGTTGAGCGACGCCGCGGTGAGCGCGAGCCCGGCGACGAAGCCGACGGCGAGCAAGGCGAGCGGAATCGCCAGCCACTCCGTCGCGCGCACGCGGGATAGCGCGACGAAGTTCACCACGAGCAGGATCGCGAGCATCGCAACGAAGCTGACGAGGTGCGCGCCGACGACCGAGAGCGGAACGAGCTGGCGCGGGAAGCGCGTCTTCCGGATCAGGTTCGCGTTGTCGAGCATCGACCGGCTCGACGACTGGAGCGCCGCCGCGACAAAGGTCCACACGATCAGCCCCGAGAGGAGGAACAGCGGGTAGTGGCCGCCGCTCGCGAACTGCGTGTGCAGGATCACGCCGAAGACGAACAGGTACACGGCCATCAGCAAGAGCGGGTTCGCGATCGTCCAGACGACGCCCAGCGCCGAGCCGCGGTACTTCGCCTGGAGATCGCGGCGGAAGAGGTTGCCGAACAGCTCGCGGTAGCGGAAGACGTCGACGTACGTGTTCATGTCCGCCCACCGTAGACGACGTCCCGGAGGAGCGGTGCGAGCTGGGCGGCGTAGCCCCGCGTCGTGTGCGCCCGCTCGACGCGGGCGCGCCCGGCGGCGCCGAGGGAGCGCGCCAGCTCGGGATCGCCGAGCACACGCTCGATCGCGGCGCGCATCGCGGCGGGATCCTCGGGCGGCACGAGCAGCGCCTCGACTCCGTCGTCGACGTAGTCGCGGAGGATCGCGCGCTCGGTGGCGACGACGGCCCGCCCCATCGCCATCGCTTCGAGCAGCGCCGTCAGGCCGCCACCCTCGGATCCGTACGCGTACGTGTCGGCGCGCTGGGGGACGACGACGCAGGCGGCCTCCGCGTAGAGGCTGCGCAGGTCGATCGACGAGACCCGCTGCACGCGTGCGTTGCGCGGCAACGCGAGCGACTCGAGATTCCGCGGATGGACGACGAGCTCGAGCCGCGCGTCGAGATCGCCGCACGCCGCGAGAAAGGTCCGGTAGTCGCGCGAGAGGTCCTTGCCGACGGTAAGGACGACATGCTCCGTTGCGGCCTCTTCCCGAGGCGTGAAGAACCGCTCGTCGATCGGGACGAGCATGACGTCGAGCAGCTCGGGCGGGAACCCGTCGGCTAGCAGCTCGGCCTGCTGCGACTCGCCGAGGCAGATCACCCGCGCGCTCGCGCGCAGCGAGCGGTCGAGCAGCGCGCGCCTCCTCGGCGTGGCGCGCCGCCGGATCAGGTTCAGTCCGTAGTTGACGACGACCGTCGGGAGCCGCCGCGCCCGCGCGCCCAGCGGCGCCAGATTCGCCATCGGCGTGAACAGGACGTCCGTTCGTCCGAGCTCGAACGGCAGCGTCAGCTCACGCAGGTTCCACGCGAGCCGGTCGACCGGAGCCGGCAGCGGCCGCCGGGTCAGCAGCGCGTCGTAGACGCGCGCGTCGATCCCGTGCCCGGCGAGATGGTTGGCGCCGAGCAGCGTCGAGTCGGGCTCGGATCCGGCCGCGACTCCCCTGAGCAGCTCGGCGCGGGGATTCTGGAAGACGAAGGTCGCCCTCACCCGAGGTCTCAGCGCTTCCGCGCGTAGATCGAGACTCCGGCGTAGTGGGCGGCGCTGAGATGCGCGAGCGTGCCGAGCGCCAGTCCCACCTTCGGGATCTTCGAGAGGCGCCGGCCGTACGGCGACGGCGGCCAGCCGTCCGGCCGCTCGAGCCGGCGCACGGTCAGGCCGGCGCGCATGAACGCGTACACATACGCCCATACCGAGTGCACGTGCTCGTTGATCCCGAGCGCCTTCTCGCTTTCCTGGTTCGGATTCTCCGGGCTCCGCCTCAGACCCCTCGTCCCCTCGTTCAGCCCGGCGACGACTGCACCGCGACGCGCGACCCGAGCCATCTCCTTCACCATCCGCGGCAGGTCGAGGGCGTGATGGAGCGTGGCCACGCAGTAGACGACGTCGAACGCCTCGTCGGGGAACGGCAGGTGCTCGCCGTCGGCCTGGACCCGGCCGAAGTCGCCGTAGAACGAGCCGCGCCCGAGGCCGATCTTCGGGTCGACGAGGATGTCGGTGGCCACGAACTCGCAGTCGCGCTCGAGCCAGAAGCGGGCGGCCCAGGCCTTGGCCGCGCCGACCTCGAGCACGCGCAGGCCGCGCCGGTCGCCGACGTAGCGGCCGAGCAGCATCTCGAAGGAGTGGGCGTTCCCGAGCCACGTCAGGTCGTCCCACCCGAGCTCGCGGTTCACGAACGGGAGCACCGAGTCGACCGCGTCGTCCGGCTCGTACCAGCCCTCGGCCCGGGCCTTCTCGACCCAGCCGGCGGTCTCGCCGAGCTTCTCGCGGGCGCCGGGCAGATCCTCGTGGAGCATGAGCGGGATCCCGCCCTCGACTCCGAACGACCGGCCGCAGCCCGTACAGGCCAGCGAGCCGTCGACCTCCACGAGCCGGGCGCGGCAGAAAGGGCAGCGAAGGAGCTCGAGGAGGGGCGCGTCGACCAACTCGCGGGCCAAACTACCGGAGAGGAGCCGCAATCCGACCGTGCCCAAACACCTGGTTAACAGCCCTTGGTTAGGCTGACCTCCGTGGTACGAGCCGCACGAACCGAGCGGCGGAGGCGGGCTGCTCCGTGACGGTCGCCGCGGCCGCGCTCACCGCTCTCCCCGCCAGCCTGCTGACGATCTGGCTACTGCTGCGCACCCCGGCGGCGCGCATCGTCGTCGCAGCGCCGCGCGCCGACCGGTGGCACAAGCGCTCGACGCCGCTGCTCGGCGGCAGCGGGATCATGGCCGGCCTGCTCGTCGCCGTCGGCGTCGCCCTCGCAACGGGGCTGATCCCGGCCAGCCGCGAGCTCGCGGGCATCCTCGGGGGCTGCGCGATCCTCTTCGTCGCCGGGCTGCTCGACGACATCTACCGCCTCTCGCCGCTCGCGAAGATCGCCGCGCAGGTCGCGGCGGCAGTGGTCGTGCTTGCCGCCGGAATCCGCGTCGAGATCATCTCGAACGACATCGCAGCCACCGCGCTCGGCCTCGTCTGGCTGATCGGGATGACGAACGCCTTCAACCTGCTCGACAACATGGACGGCCTCGCCGCGACGCTCGCCGCGATCGCCTGCGTCTTCTTCGCCATCGACGCGTACACGATCCACCCGAGCAACACCATCGCCGTGCTCTCGCTCGGCATCTGCTTCGCGTGCATCGGCTTCCTGCGCTACAACCTCCGCCTCACCCGGCCGGCGGCTGTCTTCATGGGCGACAGCGGCAGCCAGGTGCTCGGCTTCGCGCTCGCGTCGCTCGGCCTCGCCGCAAGCTGGAATGTCGCCGGCTCCACGGTCGCGACGCTGCTGCTGCCGATCCTCGTGCTCGCGGTGCCGATCCTCGACACGACGCTCGTCACCGTCGTGCGCATCCTCGAAGGGCGGCCCGTCACGCGCGGCGGCCGCGACCACACCTCGCACCGGCTCGTCTATCAAGGATTGTCGGACAAGCGCGCAGTCGTGCTGCTCTGCGTCGTCTCGGCAGCGCTGGGGCTGACGAGCCTCGCGTACCGGGTGCTCGACGACACGTTCATCACGCTCATCGGCGTGCTCATCACCTTCGCCTTCCTGCTCCAGTTCGGCAGCTATCTCGCCGACGTGAATCACGCGCCGCTCGAGGACCGTGCGCCGTCGTTCGCGCGCTCGCTGCTCGTCCACCGCCGTCGCCTCATCGAGGTGCTCGTCGATTTCGCGCTCATCTGCGCCTCGTTCCTCGCTGCGTACCTGATCGTGGTCAAGGGCCACGGGACGATCTGGCAGCGTCACGTCTTCCACGTCGCTCTCCCAGTCGTGCTGATCGCGAGGTACATCGCCTTCATCGCGTTCGGCCTCTACCGCGGCGTATGGCGCTACGCCGGGGCGCGGGACGCCTCCGCAATCTTCCTCGCCTGTGCGGTTTCCGACGCGGCAGCGTTCGTCGTCGTCTGGCGGAGCGTGCCGTTCGACGGGTTTCCGACGAGCATCTTCTTCATCGACATGCTGATCTGCACGATGCTCGTGGGCGCTGCCCGCTTCTGGGAGCGCGGCGTTGCGCGCGGGCTCGCCACACTCGTTGGACGCGGGACACAACGGCGTGATCTCATCGTCGGCGCGGGACGGAGCGGCCGCAGCCTGCTGCGCGAGCTGCGCGAGACGCCGGGCGAGCGCGTGATCGGCTTCGTCGACGACGATCCGGAGCTGCGCCGCCGCCGCATCCAGGGCGTGCGGGTGATCGGCGCCATCGACGAGATCGGCTGGGCGATCGGCCGGCTCGAGCCCGACGCGGTGCTCGTGACGATTCCCGAGGCGCCGCGTGAACGCCTCGACGCCGTCGTCGAGGCGTGCTCGCGCGCCGGCGTCCCCTGCCGCTTCGTCCGGCGCGAGATCGATCTCGACCCCGGCGCCGTGCTCGGCGCCGCCGCCGATTGAGCGCGACCGCGACGCCCTCGCCGCGCGAGGCCGAGGTGCGAACCGCGCCCGAACGGACGCTGAGCGACCGCATCATGGCGGTGCTGCCGCTCACGAGCGTCTACGTCTGGCTGTGCATCGTCTACCTCGTCGAGGCCTGGAATCGCGCCACACCGTGGCTGTTCACGGACGAGCTGGAGCTGACGCAGCTGTCGCGCTCGATCGCGACGACCGGCCACGCGGCGCGGCGCGGGACTCCGCACTCGTTCGACTCGCTGTACACGTACCTCACCGCGCCGATCTGGCTGATCCACGACGTCGCGCAGGCGTACTCCGGCGTCAAGTACCTCGACGTCTTCGTGATGGCGTCCGTCGTCTTCCCGACGTACTTCCTCGCGCGCCTCGTCGTTGGACGCGGCCCGGCGCTGTTCGCCGCCGCGGCGGCCGCGGCGATCCCGTCGCTCGCGTACTCCTCGTACATCGTCGAGGAGACGCTCGCGTATCCGTACGCCGCGCTCTGCTTCTTCCTGATCGCGAAGACGCTGGTCGAGGGACGGCGCGCGCGGCGGCCGTACGGCTGGGCAGTCGCAGCGGTGATCGCGAGCGCGATCGCCCCGGCGGTGCGCGGGGAGCTCGTCGTCGTCCCGATCGCACTGGCGCTCGCGCTGTTCTTCGCCGTCTGGTCGAGCGAGTGGGCGCGCCGCCGCCGGACGACGTGGTCGTTGGGCGACTGGCTCGGCGTGATCACGCTCGCGTTCGGAGCGATCTTCGTGGTCAGCGCAGTGGGGAGCCACCACTCGCAGGAGTGGTACGGCGTGACGACGTACTGGAAGCATCGGATCATCGTGCTCGGCGATTGGGCCGCAGGGTCGCTCGCGATCGGGCTCGGCGTCATCCCGCTCGTCGCCGGGCTCACGTCGCTCTTCCGCGCGCCGGGTGAGGAGCCGAGCCGCGAGCTGCGAATGTTCCGCTGCGTGACGCTCGCCGGCCTGATCGGCGTCGGGATGTACACCGGCATCAAGGCCGCGTACCTCTCCACCGTGTTCGCAACTCGCGTCGAGGAGCGGAACCTCATCTACGTCGCGCCGCTGCTGCTCGTCGGCACGGCGATCGTCCTCGAGCGGCGGCGTGTCAACTACTGGGCTCTCGCCGGCGCCACCGCCTACGCGGCGTACCTCGTGATCGGGACGCCGTTCCAGATGGGCGTCCAGCTCTACTCGGACGCGCTCGGCTTCTCGATCTTGCAGCAGGCGAACCGATACCTCTACTGGACGCCGTCGACCGGTCAGTGGGTCCTCCTCGCGGTGCTCGCCGGCGGTGTGCTCGCGCTCGTCGCCATGCCGGCGCTGCGCTCGCGGTCGCGGATCGCGGCGGGGATCGCGACCGTCCTCGCGCTCGGGATCGTCGCGTGGAACCTCACCGGCGAGATCGGCGCCGCCGCCGGCACGAACTCGATCAGCCGCACGGCTGCGGCGACGCTGCGGCATCCGTTCACGTGGGTCGACGACATCACGCATCAGCAGCCGACGATCTATCTCGGCGAAGGAGAGGCCGACCAGAACCCCGAGTGGATGCTCGAGTTCTGGAACCGCTCGATCGTCACAGTCGGCAGCCTCGACGGCAGCGTCGCCGGTCCCGGCCCGTCCGGCGGACCGAACCTGGCGCTGGACGGGACCCTGTACTGGACCGCCGATCCGGCGAACCCGGGCCGCCAGTACACCTACGCCGTCGAGGACTGGCCCTGCGTCGACTTCGCCGGAACGTACCGCGGCCGGCACTTCTACCGCGCAGGCGGCGGCACGAAGCCCTGGTATCTGATCCAGCTGACGCATCCGAACCGGTTGCGGGCCGAATGCGTCGGCATCTACCCGGACGGCTGGAGCGGAGCGGCCGACAGCGAGTACTTCCGCTTCTCCGAGGGTAAGGGCGGCTGGCTCCGCATCGTCGTCTCGCGCCGTGACTGGGGCGGCGCTACCGGCCCGAGCCCAGTGCACGTCCTGCTGGCTCCGCTCACCGTCAACGTGAACCACCAGCCGGCGCTCAGCCGAACGTCGCGGCAGGTCGATCTGTCGATCGACAGCGGGCAGACGAAGGTGTGCTGGCTGCCCGCGCCTGCCGACCGGTTCGGCGCGGCCGTCGTCGTGGACAACAAGTTCATCCCGCATCAGATCGATCCGTCGTCGGGCGATGTGCGCGTCCTCGGCGCGCAGGTCAGCTACACGTTCGTCAAGAAGGCGCCGCCGCCCGCATTGCGGAACCGCTGCAGGTGAAGACGCGTCACCGGATCGCGAGCAGCCGCTCGGGATGCTTGCGCAGGAACCGCACCATGGCGCGCGCGTGCCAGATCGTGTGACGCGTGAGGAAGCGCTTGTCGATCACCGCCGCGTACTCGTGGTGGACGATCGCCGCGGGGACGTACCACCGCTCCCACCCGGCCTTCGCCGCGCGGTAGTTGAGGTCGATGTCCTCGCAGTACATCCGGTAGCCGGCGTCCCAGCCGCCGATCTCGTCGAGCATCGCGCGGCGGAGCAGCAGGAACGCGCCGAGCATCGTGTCCGTCTCCACCGGCTCCTCCGGGCGCTCGTCGAGCAGGTAGTGGCGGCGCTGCCACTCGAGCGGCGGGAACAGCTTCCGCAGCGGCGTGCGCCGGACGATCGTCCCGCCGACGGTCGGGAAGCTCCGCCGCGACGCCTGCCAGCTGCCGTCGTTGTAGAGCATCTGCGGCCCTGCAGCGCCGCACCGCGGATGCTCCTCCATGAAGGTGCGGAGGATCGGGACCGCGTCCGGCTCGGCGATCGCGTCGGGGTTGACGATCAGCACCAGCTCGTGCTCCGTCAGCTCCGCGCCGAGGTTCGCGTTCGCCGCGAACGAGAGCGGCCGTTCGTTCACGTGCACGCGCGTGCCCGGCGGCAGCTCGGCGGGGACGCTGCCGGGAATGTTCGCGATCACGAGCAGCTCGTCGACCTGCGGCGCCAGCGGCGGCAGCGACGCCTCCAGCTCCGCCGCGTGGCCGTGCGAGATGACGACGGCGCTGACCTTCATGCCAGCGCCTGACGATAGACCTCGACGGTGAGCGCGGCCGTCCGGTCCCATGAGAAGACCTGCGCGCGTTCGAGCCCGGCGTGCGACCACGGCTCCGGATCGGCGAGCACGCGCACGACGGTCTGGGCGAACGAGTCGCGCCCGGCGTAGGCGATCGCTTCCGCACCGACCTCCCGCACCGCCGGGTCGTCGGTGGCGACGACGGGCGTTCCGCACGCCATCGCCTCGGCGACGGGAAGTCCGAATCCCTCGTACCGCGTCGGGAAGAGCAGCGCCGCTGCCTCCTGGTAGAGCCGGACGAGCTCGTCCTGCGAGACGAACCCGCGCACGTCGGCGCCGCGCCGTCGCAGCTCGGCGACGAGCGACGCGTCGCGCTCCGGTCCGACGACGACGAGGCGCCGGCCGGCCACGCGTGCCGCCTCGGCCGCGAGCAGCGGGTCTTTCCGCTCCTCGACGGAGCCGGAGAGAAGCAGGTAGTCGCCGCGCGTCCCTCCGGGCCGGAACGCAGAGTCGTGCGCGAGCGGCGTGACGACGATCTTCTCCGGCGCCGTGTCGTACAGATCGACGAGATCGTCCTTCGTGCGTTGCGAGATCGCGAGGACGCGACGCGCGCGATGGACGGAGCGCGGCACGACGAACCGGAAGATCGCCGTCTCGCGTGCCCCCATCAGCGAACGGTCGCGCTCGAACGAGAGGTCCTGCACGGTGAGCACCGCAGGGCACGGCAGCAGGAGCGGCAGCGAATGGACGAAGTGCGCGAGCGCGGGCCGCAGCCGTCGCAGGAGCAGCGGCACGCGAACCGCCATCCGCAGCTCCTGGACCCGCGTCGGCAGCGCAATCGGCTCGATGCCTTCCGGGACGAGCTCCGGGTGCCGCGTGATCGCCGCGAAGCGGAGCCCGTCTCCGGCGGCCGGCAGCGCGCGCAGTAGCTCACGAACGTACGTCTCGTCTCCCGTGCGATGGCGTCCCAGGACGTCGGCGTCGATGATGACGAGTGGATCGCTCATCCCGCCGCCTCACGGTAGACGTCGAGCGTACGCCGCGCCGAGTCGTCCCACGAGAACGCGCGCGCCCGCTCGAGGCCGAGCGCCCGCAGCTCGCCCCGCCGGGCGACCGCCTCCTCGATCCCGGCCGCGATCGCGGCGACGTCGAGCGGGTCGACGAGCACGGCCGCACCGCCGGCGACCTCCGCCGTCGCGCCGCCGGCCGACGTGACGACGGGCGTTCCGCACCCCATCGCCTCGACCACCGGGATGCCGAAGCCCTCGTACAGCGACGGGTAGGCGACGCACAGGGCACCGCGGTACTGGCGCGCGAGCTCCTCGTCGTCGACTTCGCCGAGCCACGTGACGCCGTCGCCACGCACGTCGATTCCTCCCCAGCCGCGCGCACCCGCGACGCGCAACTCCAGGTCGAGCCGAGCCGTCGCCTCGATCACGCGCGCGAGATTCTTCCGCGGCTCGAGCGTGCCGACGGCGAGAACGTAGTCGCCGTCCGCGCGCGCGCCGTCGGGCGCGAACACGGCGTCGACGGCGTTCGGCACGACGCGCACCTTCTCGCGCGTCACGCCGAGCACCGACTCGAGCTCGTCCGCGGTGAACTCGGAGACGGCGACGATCCGCCGCGCGGCGCGGAGGACGCGCGGGACGATGTGCCGGCTGTAGTTGCGCGTCCACGTCGGGAAGGCCTCCGGATGGCGGAAGACGGCGACGTCGTGGACGGTCACGACCATCGGGACGCCGGCGCGGATCGGCCCGCGATACGTCGGGCAGTGGAGGACGTCGGCGCCGCGCGCCTTGTGCGGCAGCACGTGCGGATACCACGCGAGGTCGAGCCACAGCGTTCCGGCGCGTCCGGAGGCGAAGCCGCTCAGTCTGCGCAGCGTCACCTCCCGCTCCAGCCGCGGCAGCAGCGCGTGCAGGTAGCGGGCGGTTCCGGCGCGTGTCTGCGCGAGCGCCGTCACGTCGACGGCGACGTTCACGCGAGCGCCTGCCATGCCGCGAGATGCGCGCGACCGTTGTCGAGCCAGGTGAACCGGCGCGCATGCTCTAGCCCGCGCGCGGCGAG
>Ga0265338_10004707_pt1 | contig 18273 bp, 10 predicted proteins | sample 42126metaG_FD_193579 | JGI IMG/M metagenome (GOLD analysis project Ga0265338, IMG submission 193579) | Rhizosphere microbial communities from Carex aquatilis grown in University of Washington, Seatle, WA, United States - 4-21-26 metaG | ecosystem: Host-associated > Plants > Roots > Rhizosphere... | reverse complement strand
TGATTTATTAAGTAATTAATAATGTATAATTAATAATTAAATACGATGAAGACTTCAATTCTTATTCAAAGAAATTGTCGAAATTCATATGTATCAGAGTAAGATGATAAATCGAATATCCAATAGTTCATTCTTAAAAGAGAATCAGGTTGCCGGAGTTTATGTGGATATGCTTTCGGAAGATAGTTTATCTTGTAAATTAGTGATTCTTGAGAAGAAAAAAGGAAGTCTTCATATTGTACAAAAAGCAGAAACTTCGTTGGATAAATTATCTGAAGAAATTTCTACCAAAATCCCGTTATGTGTAATAATTGACGGAAAGGGAGTTTTGCTTCGTGAATCAAAACAAGAAAATCTATCTGACGAACAGCTAATATTACAGGCTTTTCCAAATGTAACTGTATCTGATTATTATGTACAGCATATTGAGTCGGCACAACAAACTATTTTTGCTTGCTTTGCACGAAAAACTGCAATTGATGTTATTTTTCAAAAACTCAAAGCACAATCTTTTACTATACTTAATGCCTCTTTGGGGGCTCTTTCTTTAGCCAATATTGCCACATTAAAAGAGAACGGCAAAGTAATAGCCTATCCATATAATATTAATATTAAAGAAGGTACTCTTCACCAAATCACCAAATCAAAGGAAACAAATACCAATTTCACTGTTATTGGTGAAGAGAGTATTCCATGCACACACGTGTTGCCTTTCGCGGCAGCTTTTGGATATTTCACGCACTCTTCTTTGTCTAACATAAACTCCGAGATTATTGAACATGGTTTGACCGATTATTCATATTTGAAGATTATGAAAAAAGGTGGCTTTATGTTCTTAATAATGTTGTTTGTTATGTTACTGGTTAATTTTCTTTTCTTCAGTTATCAAAATGATAAACAAAAGCAATTAACAGGTGAACTAAGCCAATATCAGCAAACAATACAGCAATTGGCTGCTTACAAAGAAGAAATTGCCGAAAAGGAAAAAATTACTCAAAATGGAGCTTGGGGTTCAAACTCTTACTTTTCTTATTATGCCGATCGGATTGCCGCCTCTAAACCCGATGGTATTGTATTGCAAAAAATGCAACTATTTCCTGTAACACTTAAAAACAAGAAGTTTGATTTGAACGGAATTCGCAAAGACACTATTTGTATTGCAGGAGTAACTAGGAATAGTATGTTGCTTAACGATTGGACAAAAGCACTACAAGCCCAAAAGTTTGTGCAACATGTGGGCATAACAAACTACACCCAACAGGAATCTAATAGCGGTAGCTTCACCTTAGAGATAGCATTGAATCCGAAAAAAGAATAGCCATGTTAAAAGCCGGCTCCTTATTATATGCTATTTTCGTTACGCTTATAGTAGCCCTGCTTACTATGAGTATTCTTTGGGGGCACTATTACGGCACTATTCAAATACAAAACTCTATCAAACGAACACAGCTCGAAAATAACATTCATTCGGCTATAAACAAAGCATTGGTTTTTCCTGATAGCTTACCGTATAATCAAGAGTTGGTTTCTATTCCTTTTAACGACAACCTGCCTGTTACATTAAAAAGAACCCATTGGGGTATGTATGATATTATTACAGGTCGTGCTGCTTTCAAGAAAGATTCGGTAAAACAAATAGCATTTGTAGGACAAATGGCGTTTGATGCTGATAGTTTAGCCCTTTATGTAAGCGATAAAGGAAAGGAAGTGTATATCAGTGGTAATATTTTGATAAAGGGTAGATGTGATGTGCCTACAGGTAACTTCAAGTATGCTTATATTGGTTCTCGAAAGCTTGCTAATAAACAAATTTTCCCTTCCAAAATGAATAAGAGCAAGGCGGATTTACCCAAAATCAATGAGGCTCAAATCACCTACAATCAAAACCTGTTATTTACAAAACCAGAAAGTTTGCCTAAACACATTGAGTTAGTAGATTATTTGGAGAAAAGGGATTCGGTAGTAGTTTCGTTTCAGGAACCAACACTTGTACTTTCCACCCAAGAAGCCTATGCATTAAGAAACAAAACACTGATTGGCAACATTATAATTATTTCCACCAAACTGATAAGCATTGAACCAAGTACAAAGCTGGATAGGGTTCTGATTTATGCTCCCGAAATTAGAGTGGAAAAGAATGTGAAAGGAAATATGCAGCTTTTTGCTTCGGACAGCATCTTGGTGGGTGAAAACTGTTTGTTAAATTTCCCAAGTTGTATCAGTCTACTATCGCCCAATGTTTCTTATTTGAAAATATCCAAAGGAAGTAAAATCGTAGGTAATGTGATTCAGTTTCAATCAGGTACAACATTAAGCAAATCGCTTGTACAAATTGACGCAGATGCAGAAGTGCAAGGGTTTGTTTATAGCAACGGGTATGTGCAACAGCAAGGTAAAATAGCCGGTTCATTGTATGCCAATCAATTGTATCTAAAAACCAATGCAGGGTATTATGAAAATCATCTGGTGGATACTGAAATTGATTTCAATAAGTTACCTAGAGCGTTTGTTTCATGTAATTTGTTCAACAATAAAAAGCAACGTGTATTGTCATGGCAGTATTAAACCGTAAAATACAAGCATCTACTTTGGTTGAGGTTATTGTAGCTTTGCTTATTATCCTTACTTGCTTTGGTATGGCTATGATGGCAATTGATAGCAATTATAAATCATCCAATACCCATGCGTTGATACAAGCACAGCAATGCGTATTAATGGAGAGAGATAAAACCATGAAGGAAAAACGATTTATTGACGAAGAAATAAGTTGTGGGAAAATAAGAATTGTAAAAACGCTAACTGCTTTTCCAAACTCAACAGAACTAAAGGTATTGGAAATACAAGCCTTTGATGCTAATAAGAAACTATTGGTTTCACAACGAGAATTAATTATTACCGAATGAAAGCCTTTACCATTGTAGAAATCATTGTAGTACTTATTATCACGGCTATTGTGGTAAGCGGCTCCATGCTGCTTTATTCGAATATGAATAAGATACAACATAGCAGCTTTAATAAAGGCGAAGAAGAGGCTGCATTTGTATTGCTTACGGATGTGCTACGTAAAGACTGCAAAGAAGCCAGAAGCCTTCGGTACGCAAACAATGAATTGAATTGCATCAAAGAAAAGGAAGCTATCAGTTATGAGTTTGCTGCGGAACATATTATACGCAAGGCTGCGGTTATAGATACCTTTCCTTTTAAAACAAGTACACCACTTGTTGGGTATGCAGATTCGGCTCATCTGGTGGTTAACAGTTTATCGTTTAGCCTTAGTTTGAAAAATGATTCTGTCCCTTTTTATTTATACAAACAATATTATCCGCAATTTATGATGGATAATGTTGCGAAAAAATAATAGCTCGGTGCTCTGCACCTCTTTGTTTCAATATTGATATGTAGCTATAAATAGAACGGTACTCTGTACCTAAACAATTAAGTGGTTTTGGGATTTATATTTTATTTTGCGCTCTGAAGGAGCTAATTCATTTATTTATTAAGTTGGGCTTTCAGCCCGCTAATTCGATTATTGAACTATTATCCCAAGGCGACGCTTCGCTTTGCCATTGGGCTGAAATAAGTTGTCCTTCCAGGACGATTAAAACATTAAATTGAATACCAAATTGAATCAATAATTGTCCTATGAGTATACAACTTTCGGAAGTAAAAAAGAAACATAAGCAACAAGCAGCTAAAAGCAACAAGAATGAATGGCTGCAACGGGTGTTGAGCTATGACATTAGTTTTTCGGGTAAAGGATTTTCTAACAAAAAGAAAGAGGCTTTTTTCGGAGAATTATATATTTTACTTTCATCGGGTTTGGATTTCCGTTCGGCCTTAGAGATTGTGGTAACGGAGCAAACTAACGATAAGGACAAAAAAATGTATACGGAGGTTTATGACCAAGTGGTGCGTGGCACCTCTCTATCCAATGCCTTGGAAGCTACCGGCAGGTTTAATAAAAATGATTATTACAGTGTGAAGATTGGTGAAGAAACGGGACGAATTGCCGAAGTGCTGGAAGATTTAACTACTTACTATGGCCGTGTTATCAAACAAAGCCGCCAACTTATAGGAGTGTTCTCCTATCCTATTTTAGTTCTTTGTACTGCTTTTGCGGCCGTATTCTTTATGTTGAATGTGATGGTGCCTAAGTTTCAGGAGATTTTTAACCGTTCTCATGCCGAGTTGCCTGCTCTTACAAAAAGCATTATGAATATCTCTAAATTCAGTTCTAATCATGCCGGGATGTTTTTCTTATTTGTATTTGCTATAGGAATGTTTTTGTATACCATCCGCAATAAAGAAAGTTATCGAAGCATCAGTAGCAGATTTGCCTTGCGCCTGCCTTTTTTTGGTAATATAGTAAGAATGATGGTGCAACAAAAACTGTTTCAAACCCTGGCTTTGCTTACTGCTTCACATATCACGCTTTCCCATGCTATTCAACTGGTACGACAAATGACGACTTTCTATCCTATGGAAAAGGCTTTGGAGAAAATGGAACATGACATTATGCGCGGTAAATCCTTGCATGAAAGCATGGCTGAATGTTCCATCTTCGATAAGCGGGCAAGCTCCTTGGTAAAGGTGGGCGAAGAAGTAAATAAGCTGGAAGATATTTTCAAAACCCTGAGCAAACAATATTCCGAACAATTGGAGCATAGCATTGGTATGTTGGGTGGGTTATTGGAACCTATCCTAATAATTTTTATAGGGTTTTTGGTAGGGGTTATTTTGATTGCTATGTACTTGCCAATGTTCCAAATGGGAAGTGTCATACAATAGGGTTAAGTTTTTGTGTGATTAGATTTTTTGTTCTGTGCATTTGGAGAATAATTTTTCAAATTGCAGTTTGGCTAAAGCCCTATAAATTGCAGTTCTTTATACCGTTGGATAACTTCGACTGCGCTCAGTTACCACGGCAATGATTAGAGTTGACAGATGTAGAGTGTTTCAAATGAAGGCCATAGATTATTGATAACTACTTAATAAGTTTGATATGTTTAAATTTATTAAATAACATTAATATTTGAACTTGCGTTAAAATTAATTAAATAAAATCAGCATTTTTGATAAATTATCTCTAATAATATAGATATTATATAGCTTATTTCTAAATTATTACATTCAGAATCCATCTCTATTAAGATTGTATTGGTATATTAGGTGGTTTATTGGAAGCTATCTTGATTCTATTTATGGGGATATTGTAGTGATTATTTTGATTGCCATATACTTACCTATGTTCGAGATGGGAAGGGTGATACCGTAAAATATTATTCGATAAAAAGAGTATGAATATCAAATTTAATGAAATATTCATATTGTAAAATGATTACTTGTCAGAAAAAAGTATATATTTGAGTCCTTTTTAGTTTGTAAAGACCATAGCCTATAAATAAGAAGATTAGATTTTTTTGAATAATGAATATTGTATTATCAGTAAATGATAAAAATAAAAAATAATTTAAAAAATATTTTGGTGAAAGCAACAATAGCATATAATACCAACCTTTTAAATAAGGTGATTATGAAACGATTTTACTTTAAAAAGTACTTTTGTATCCTAAGTATTCTGATGGCTTCGGTATTTGGAAGTAGTAATGTGATGGGAGAAGACAATTTAACGTATTTTGAATTTACTTCTTCAGGAGCATACTTTACAAGTTCTGTTTCTGGTGCTAAAGACATTGTATTAACAAACCCAGCAACAATTCCTGCAACAGGGACTTTATCGGGTGGAAATCCCGGTGGATATTTAAATGGCATGAAGAGAGCTTCCGGGAATCAAAATAATACATATGTATTAGAAATACCTGTAAAAACTACCCGTTATAGTTCACTTAAACTAAGTTGGGATATGAGATTCTCGTCAGCTGCAAATGTAAGTCAAGCAACAGTTGCTATTGATGGGAAAATTGGAACCGGTTCATATTCTTCAATTGAAACTGCTACCGGTTATAATAAACCCAACACAAATGGATTTATTAGTGTTCCTGTTCCTCCTGAATCTTTAGTTTTAGGTCAGAGCTATGAAAATCAAGATAGTATAACTATTAATCTGACAATTACAGTTTTAGGTACAAGTACACAGACTATCGGAATAGATAATGTTAAAATCGTTGGAACAGCTACTTCTAGTGCCCCACCAACCTTAACCACCCAAGCAGTATCTAATATTACTACAACCACTGCTACCGGTAATGGAACTATTACTGCTCTTGGTAATGGGGTAACAAGTAGTGGTATCTGTTGGAAAACAAGTACCGGCCCTACAACTGCAAATAGCAAAACTACTAATGGACCAACAACTGCTACATCCTATACAGGAAGTATGACCGGTTTAACGGCCAATACAATATATTATGTAAAAGCTTATGCAATCGGTAGTGGTGGTACAGGTTATGGTGGTGAAGTTAGTTTCACTACCTTACCTAATGCACCTACAATAGCTTCTGGAAGTAATGTTACAAGAAATAGTTTTACGGCCAATTGGAATGCTCCTGTTTCTCAAGGCAGTGCTTCTTATACTTACACCGTTCAAGTAACTGCTACCAGTGGCAATTATAGTACTCTGGCATTTACTCAAGCAGGTATTGCGTCCGGTACCTTATTACAAGCAGTAACCGGATTAACCGCAAGCACTACTTACTATTATCGTGTTATTGCTGTGAATGCAGCCGGTAGTAGCACTTATTCTGCAGAAGGAGCTGTAACTACTACTGCTGTTTGTCCTGCCCCCGTCATATTGAGTCAGCCAAGCTCATTTGCTGTTAATCAAAACGGAACGGCATCTCTAACGCTTACAGCTAGTGGCACAGGATTATTCTATCAATGGTATAGTTCTCCAAATGCTAATGGAAGCAACTCAACAGCAATTACAGGAGCAACTCTGGCAAGCTACAATGCACCAACGACTACAGTCGGCACCACTTATTTTTATTGTATAATAAGCAGTACCTGTTCTACTTCTGTAACAAGCAATGTTGTTTCTGTTCAAATAAATATACCCGTATTCTCTGGAAATAACCTCTGTATAGAAGCAGAAAACTTTGCTCCTACTTCAAATTTATCTCCAATGCAAGTTGTTTCAAATTCATTAGCTTCAAATGGACAATTCGTTATTATGTCTAAAACTGTTGATGGCGATCATGGAGGTAGTTATTTATCTCCGACTGCCTCAGATGGGATACTTAAATACAATTTTAAATTGAATCAATCAACAACAATCTATCCTTGGTTGAGAGTAATATGTCCAAGCACATCAAGTGACTCTTATTGGTATCGGATTGATAATAATACGACTTGGCTTCAATGGCACACACCAATTAACCCACAAACTTCTGATACATTGATGTGGCAACCATTAAATGCAATACTTCAGAATGATGGTGGTTATAAAATAATGGGTATCAATATGTCAGGAGGTGATCATACAATAGAAATTACATATAGGGAAAAAGGAACTACTATTGATAAGATACTGTTAACTGATTGCGCAAATGGAGTTCCTTTTGGAAAAGGATGTGGATTAATCAATCATTCTCCAATTGTAACGCAATTAATACCACCCCAAAATTTAATCCAAAATTCAACTGAAATTGAAATTGATGTGTCTAGTCATTTTTCAGATCCAGACTGTAATGATAACCTAACTTTTTCTTATAGTTGTCCTACATCAACTCCGTTTGTCACAATAGCAGATAATATATTAAAAATTAATCCTACAATAGCAGGGGTTTATCCTATTACAGTAAAAGCTACTGATACGCATGGAGCACAAGTTTCGACCACATTTACCTTAACCGTTCAGCCTGCATCTAATGTACCCTTTACGGTATCCATTCAAGTTCCAGCAACAAAAGTATGTGCTAATACGCAGTTACCGTTAACAAGTGTTGTAACTGGTGGCAATGGATCTACCTTTAGTTATCTATGGCAATCTACCGGAGCAACATTTAACTGTTCAACATGCCGTAATCCAATAGCAACTATTCATAACGATGCCACTATTATTTTAACGGTTACTCAAGGTTCACAAACTGTAACCGATTCTATTTCAATTAAAGTTGCAGCAGATTTTAATGTGATTGCCCCAACAACTATTTGTAAAGGACAACTTGTACAGTTAAATACATCTAAAGACAATGAAAAGTATTATTGGTCACCTATTTATATGTTTAGTTGCCAGGCATGCTCTAATCCTACTATAGAAGATTTAGCCCAAACCATGCAATTTCAAGTGAGTTCAGAAACCTATTATGGTGGTTGTGTGAATACAAAGACATTTACAATCAATGTAGAAGATTATCCTAACTTAGACCCGGAAACAGTACAATTAAAAATATGTAATGGAAATAGTGTACCGATGAATATTACATTAAATAATCCATCTAATTATAGTTTTAATTGGAGTCCAAGTACAAATGTATCCAGTACGACAGTATTAAATCCAATTTTATCGCCGAATGTATCAACCATGTATACTTTAACAGCTTCAAGTCAACATGGCTGTTCGGTTTCTAAAAACATATATGTTCGGTCCATCAATATAACGGATAGTATTCCATCCGTATATACTATAGAAAAGGGTACTGATTTAACAATAAATCATCCCGGTTTTGATGATATTACATGGAGTTCAAAGACTTACATAACATCTAAAAGAAATGCATTTACTGTATTCAAACCGGATGTAAGTATAGATGACACATTAACTATGTGGTTAGATGGTTGTTCGCATGACAAATCTATTCGAATCAATGTTGTGGAAACACCTAAAGGCTCATTTACTTACAATGCTATTGGTGGGTTATCGATACACTTTAATGCAGTAATCACTTCAACAAGTTATTTCTGGGATTTCGGAGATGGTCAAACGGGTTCGGAACAATCGGAACGATCTCCTAATCATACATTCCCCAAAGAAGGAGCATATAATGTATGTTTAACTCAAACCGGTACAGGATATTCAGTAACAAGTTGTCAAATAGTTCATGTAAAAGAAATAAAAGGCGAAAATTGTTGTCATTAAAAAATACTAAACATTATAAATCAGAAATAGAAACAATGAAAAAAATCAAATTAGGCAGTACTACAAAAGCAGTTATCATTTCTACCATAATTTCGTGTATTTGTTTTGCAACATATACTTATTTCACAAAAGAAAAGATCGGATTTGTTCGAACAGGTATTCTTATACAAGATTACACCGGAATGAAGGAAGCCAATGCTCAAATAGAAGTGGGATATAAACAATTCCAATCGGAATTAGATTCTTTACAATTCAAATATAAACTTTATCAAGGCATGAAGGAGACCGGAACCGGGGCTGAAAAAGGTGAAGGTGAAAGAGGACTGAAACTAATTTCAGAGCAAATAGAAAATCTGAAAAAGAATGCCGGAGGACAGTTAGAACAGCAAAAGAGCGAGTTAACAAAGACAGTTCTAGATAATTTAAATATTCAAATATCCCGTTATGCAGAGAAACATCATTATACCCTTATATTAGGCTCTACTAGTGATGGCAGTTTGTTATATGGTTCAGATAAAAAAGATATTACTGATGAATTGGTTGCTGAATTGAATTCAGACTATAAAAAAGGGAAATAACCCGTAGTGCATTTGGAGAATGAATTTTCAAAATGGATTTTGGCTAAAGCCCTATAATGTTGCATTTTATACCGTCGGATCACTTCGACTCATTTCGACTACGCTCAATGCAAGTCGCTCAGTGACCGAAGCTAGGTTACCTAACTTCAACTGCGCTCAGTTACCACGGCAATGATTGGGTTTGCTACTTATTTTTTCTAAATGCACTAGGGGCTTAAATAATTAATTTGATGAAAAAGACTAAAATCTCTGTCTTTATTTTTATTTCCTTGTTATTTGTTTTGTTGGGGTGTAAAAAGACAGTTAAAGCTTTTCTTACAGAAGTAAGTACAAGTGAAAATTATGTGAAAACACTGCATGATGGTGTGGTATATATAAAATGTGCCTATCGTCCCCCTGAGTTTTTGGTTTTAAGAGAGTTGGAAAACGATAGCAACTCAACTATAAAACAGAAACCATTTGAGGATGCCTTAAAATCGTATGAGCATGGTGTTTATTTTGAAGTTAGAATTGGCATGGAAGATGGCTCTAATATCGTAAGAAAAGATATAAGGAATCAAGATGAATTTAAACTACGAGTAAATTATTTAAATTATGGACTCTTACGGGATTTTTTCATAATTAAAGAAAATGGAGATAAAGTTTATCCCATTAGTTACAATTACTACAACTTAAATGGCATATCCAATACGGCTGATTTTATATTTGTTTTTTCCAGAGCTCAATTAGTAGATGCAAAAAAAATAGATTTGTACTATACAGATCATACTTTTAATATTCAAAGAGAAATACATTTCTCCTATCCAATAGAATTAATAAATAAGAAAGAAAATATAAAATTCGAATAAGATGATACGAAATCCTTTTGTATTAAAAACGATCAGTATAACATTAGTAGTACTATTCTTTGGTGAGATTATATATCCAACGACAGCCATGGCTATGTTAACCAATGGTGAAACACAGCCGGATATTTATGGTTATTCATCACCCGAGAACTCGGAAAATGTCGGACTATCAACAGGGATGTTTAATTATTCGATTCCCATTACATCTATACCTGAATATCCTATGGGTATAAGTTACAAATCCGGTTCAAATCAAGATGATGAAGCAGGGGTATTTGGTTATGGGTTCTCCGGTTTTTCCGGAGCTATTGGACGAACTGTTATGGGATTACCCGATGATTTGAACGGTGGACCTAAAACATATAAATTTACTAACCAAGTAAACTGGTCAGCATCTGCTGGCGCTTCTATTGGAACACCTGGCCCAATAGGTGTCTCTGCTGGTCTTACTGTTGGATATGATAATTATTTAGGTTGTTTTATGTCTACAAATATTGGATTAAATGTAAATATAATTAGTAATAATTTTGTCTCTGCCGGATTAGGTCTGGGATTCGGCTCTGATAGCAGATCTGATAAAGTAGGATTTGGTGGCGGGTTTAATTTAAGCACTAATATTAAAGGAGCTGGTTTACTTAATGCTGCAAGTAACATCGCTATCAATGCATCTAATATGTCAAATAAAAAGGGAGTTAGTGTTCAAACGGTATTTTCACTAAGTGATTTTAAGATGACACCGCCTCCAATTTCAAGTACTGCAATACCTCCTTTAGCTAATGTGTCTCCTACTTCTGTTAGTTGGGGTTTGAGTTTAACTGTTCCTTTGCCTCCCGTATCTGTAACAGCTTCATATAATCAAACCGATGCAAATGATACAAAACCCTTTTTAGGTTATGGGTATATGTATTCAGACAGATGTAATAGAACACAGGAGGGATATACTCAAATGTCTGATTTTGCTGTTGAAGGTGAGGATTCATATAATGGAGTGAATCAGTCAAACCCCGTGTATTTACAAAAAGATTATTTTATAGCCAATGCTATGGGTATTTCCGGTAATCTACAGTTGTATCAGAATCATTATGGACTTGTTTCAAGAAACAGGGCAAGAAGTCAATCTCGTGATATTGGTTTAGTTGGTTCAAATACAAATAGAGAAGAAGTATATCCATGGACAGGAATCAATCAAGCACGGTTTAATAAAGATTTGAATATTCTCGACTTGTTTAAAAAGAAAAAAACAAAAGATGATCCTAAAAAAGATTTAGATAATATGTTGTTCTATGAGAATCAACGGGCAACCCTTGACGAAGAACCCTATCGGTTTAACGGAACTACTTTTAGAATGAAAGGTGATTTAGCCGGACAATTTAATATGGTAACCGATGGTGTGAAAGATAATTCATTTTTAGGTTTATCTTATACGCCAATTGCCAATGCTAATAATGGGAAATTAGGATTTATAACACTAGAATCCAAGATGCCTCTATTAAAACCTCTCTTATCCTCAACTCAGCTTAATGCAAATCAGTTTGAGAGTTCTACTCAGATTCGAAAGTATACTACAAATGATGTAACAACAAAATATGGAAATACTTCAGGAAAATATTTTGATGAAAGTTTTTATATGCACTATAATCCAGATGGCAGTAAGTTTAATATTCTGGAATCATTAAAACAATTGCAAATTACTGAAAATAATATTAAAAAGAATCAATACATAGCCGATGAAATAGCCTGGATAGATATAAAAAAGGCTGATGGTATGCGTTATATTTTTAACCTACCGGTTTATGCGAATGAATCTCAACAATTCCAGATTTCCGGCAAAGGAGATACCCCTCCAGGAATGAGTAATGATAGATCAACCTATGTCACACCAGGTGGTCATGACAGAGGGAAAGCGGAGATTACCAACAACTACAAATACCCTTATGCCTGGTTATTAACCGCTGTGGTGGGAGCCGATTATGTTGATAATGATAATATACCGGGTCCTAGTGATGGAGACTTAGGGTATTGGGTGAAATTCAAGTATATCAAAGTAGCTGATAATTATGTATGGAGAAATCCTTATGCCGGATTAACCCATTTACCCGGTGCTATTGAGACAAGTGAGAATGACTCTTATGCTATGCAAAAAGGGTCTAAAGAAATTTATGTTCTTTCTGAAATAGAATCAGCAGATTACATTACTAAATATACTTATGGAGATAGGGCTGATGGTTATGATGCACCAAATACAATATATAATGGTAAAGCTATAAATACACGTCAACTTAATGCCTCTTTTGCAAATACCGGTGGAGGTATTGGAGGTCATTCTCAAAAATGTGTTACACAAATTGATTTATACAAAAAACATTTCCAAGGAAATAATTCAGGAAGTATAAGTAAAACTGATTATCCTTATGGAAAAAGAATACAATCTACCGTTTTCGACTATGACTATAGGATATGTCCTCAAACGCCCAATAGCTATCCAACTGTTAGCAACCCATATAAAGCAAAGTTAACCTTAACAAGGGTTCAAAATATTGCCTATGATGAGAATAATAATGCAATAAAGTTACCTTCTTATAAATTCTCCTATTGGGGTGATACAAACTCAAAATACAATCCCGATTATGATAATGGCATGAAGGATCGGTGGGGAAATTTCTCCTCAGAAGCAAAGAAAACAGGAACCAATAATGGAGTGAATTATTATAGCAATTACTGTGAATACGATGAAAGAATTGCTGATGATAATGCAAAAGTATATCAGCTAAAGTCTATTAGATTACCTAGTGGCGGGATGGTTGATATTGATTACAAGGCAAGATCATACGGCTATGTGGGTAATCAAACCCCCTATGTTATGAGACGAATTCTCCCAACCAATTTTCCAACCAATAATATTGACAATGGAAGATATACTTTATATGTAGATGTTTCGGATATTTACTGTGATTTAGTCAATAAAGGAAAGATTGGAGATGCTCCAAAAGGTTTAGGAATTAGTTCAACCTATTTTAATGGATATCCCGGAGGACGTCCTATCGTACAAAAAGGAGATGAATTATATGGAGAAATAGCCTTTTATCAAGAACCAAATAACCACATTGATCTTAACCCAATTGAAAGCAAACTTCATATTGAATCAGGAACAGCAAAAGTCTATAGTCTCGGAGGAATAACGTCAGTAAAAGTTAATGGTTTTACAAGATATTATCAAGCAATCACTTTATATAACGATGATTCAACCATTCCATTTGTAACAGCTTGTGCAAAATACATGTATACAAGTTCCATTCAAATGCGGGCAGTTAAAGAATCCCTTAGCCCTGGCTGTGGAAATATTCAATCAGTATTAACTCGTTATGAGCTAATGAATCAAATGAAACCTCTTGCTGCCGCCCAAAAGATGATCTCAAATTTTCGAAATTTAACGAGAAAATCAAGTGATCGAGAAAGCAAATTTGATGGTTGTTTTGGAGCGCCCGGTACTAATTTCTTTAGCGGTTTATCATTTATTCGAACCAATATATACAAGGGTAAATATACAGGCACAAGAGTAAATAAATTAACCTATACAGATAACTTTTCCTATGGGAAGGATGTGGCAAATGATAAAAACTCGTATGGTACCGTTTATTATTTTGATGAAAATTCAAATGGAGCAAGTCGTTCTGCCGGCGTGGCCACTATAGAACCGGGTGGAGGAAAAGCTGCAGTTATAGATTTAACATCAATGAAAGGGATTGGATATGCTCCTTCCCCAACCATAATCTCATCAAGAACTACTGTTCTTCCGGTATATAAGAATGATAAAACAGCCGGTATTAGTTCTCGTAAAAAAGGAAAAACGGTATATGAGTTTTATACACCAAAAGATATAGGCTTAGGTATGAGAGATACTTATGGGGAACAAGTGGTAGCTCAACCAGCAAACTCCAAGGGTCATTTTTATATGTTAATGACTATTGCGTATATAAAATTTAAAATTTTCGGAAAAAAAATAAAGATTCCCTTTCCCTTACCTATAAATTTAAGATGGAGTAGATATGATAATTATACAATGAAATCATATAAAGATGTTGATTATTCAGACATTTATGGTGCACCAAAGTCTATTCTTCAATATCAGGAAGGTTCGGATAATCAACTACTGGCAAAACAATATTATGAATACTATAAGCCTGATGAAACAATACCAACCTACAAAAATGGGTTTGAAGCCTCCAATATTGTGGCAAATAATAGACCGGGAATGGTGGAGCAAGCGTGGGGCGAAACTTATAGTACAAAAACGGCTAAAATCAAATTTATTCCTTGGTTAATGCATTTTGGTGCAAACACACAAAGAACATTTGTATATACTAATATGCAATACAAATATGTGCCACCTATTATTAAAGAAACAACTACAAATGTTGACGGGTTGGAAGTGAAATCAACGAATACCGGTTTTGATTATTATACAGGGACACCTGTTGAGGTAAGAAGTACCGACTCTTACAAACAAACCAAAATCAAACGAGTTGTTCCTGCTTATTGGAAATACTCTGAAATGGGTCCGGCAACAGCTGTAAATAATGAAACTTATCATAATAACCTGACTGCCGTCACCGGTGAGTACTTGTATTTAAATCAGGTGGATAATAATAGCCTTTTAAGTGCCAATATTACTACCTGGTCTAAAGCGGCTACGGGTCCAAATTCAACCGGATGGAGGGTTGCCGATTATTTGCAGCCTGAGAAAGTTATAGATGCTAATAACTACAGATACCTTTATAAGAAGGTGGCGGGAGATGATATTAAAGCTGCCTATGAAAAAGGTGCTACTGCGGATGTCATGATCAGTCGCAGTGCTATCGGGGTCTATCGGAATTATGAGCAATATACTTATGACGTAAATCTAAATAAAAATGGGACTTATGCTTCCTTTACTCCATTTAATTATGGTCCCGGAGGTCAGTCTACTTTATCATGGAAAAAAGTGCTGACTAATGAGCTGTATGATGCCAACGGTACTTTGTTGCAATCTAAAGATATCTTGAGTAAATATGTAACTCAACATATGGGGTATAATTTCTCCAACGCTATAAGTGTGGTTGCAAACTCAAGTTACGCCCAGTCAGCATATGAGGGTGCTGAAAACACGTATAAGAACGCAGCGGATACCACACAAGTATTTTTGGAAGCTGATCGATTTAAACTTGGAGATGCTTCTGTTGTTAAAGTGGGAAGTCGTAGTCCAAGCCCAATAGATATAATTCAATCCTATGATTCATTATTGAATTTTACTAATCTTCAAAAACGACAGCAGATAATTGCAGTTACAAGACCTGCCATTCCAATTACAAACACCGTAGTAGGAAGGTTAGCAGTCACTTTCAATAATGGTATTTCGCGCACTTTAATCATAAAAGTAAAGGATGCTAGTACTTATCAAGTAACAACAGATGCGGGTGAGTTATTCGAAGGATTTTTATGTGAACCTCAGAAAAATAAATCTACAGATATTTTAATTTTTGATTGGGATAAAATAAAAGTATTGAATTACATAGCTAATAATGTGAATGGTTATTTATCATCTTACTATAATGATGTTCAAATGGCAAATTCTAAATGCTCTGGAACATTGAAATATATCATACCGGGTGCTCTTCCTATTATGGAAGCACATACGGGAATCTATGTATTTTGTTTGGATCCGGGTAAAACGGGAACGACGGTAGATCTACCTGTACAAGATCCGCAACAAGTGCTTAAATTTAAGAGTCTTGTTTGGGTGTATAATACTTCACCTTCGCAAACCGCATTGAATCTTCAGTTAGTAGATGCCAGTAATCATGTAGTGAAAACAGCAAGCACTACTATGGCAACTCCGTATGTAAAAGCAGGTAATTGGTGTCTATTGAGAACTGATTTAGCCATTTCAAGCTCAGAACTGAGTACTAATTGTAAGGTTAGGGCCTCTGTTAGCAATGGTGCATCATCCGGAACTGCCATATATGATGACTTTAGGGTGTTGCCATACGATGCTGAGATGAGTAATAAGGTGTTTGAACATCAGTTCAATAGACTTACATCTACCTTGGATGCCGACAATTTTGCGACTTATTATAATTACGATGCAAGAGGTAGGGTAACTGAATCAAAAATCGAAGTGCAAAATATCGGTAAAAAAGTAGTGAAGAAAATGAGATATCATGATCAAGTAGATGTTAATGCGGACTAGCTTCGGCACTTCGACCACTTCGACTACGCTCAGTGGCCCAAGCTCAGTTGCCTAGCTTCGACCACCGTCTGCTAAAGCAGACGGCAATGAAAGTGGACGGCAATGAGTATAAGGACTTTTAACATTATTAGAAATTATTTAGAATTAAGTCAAAGTATAATTAGAAGAGGCTGTAGTGGATTTGGATAAATCAGAGTTATAAAATTTTGGCTAAAGCCTTTGTTTTGAATTCAATAAACATCCGTCGGTTAAAACAGACGGCAATGAAAAGCTACAATATTCATTGTCCGATCAAGTTGATGTTGATGCAGATTCATAGTATAAAACAAATTAAAAAAACAGATTTAGAATTTTAGTTATGCCAAATAGACCTAAATTGATTATTCTTCTGGCTTTTGCATTTATGTTGTTTAATGGCAGCATATTGTATGCACAACAGAAGGACTCAACAAATGAAATGAACGAAATAATAACAAAAGCCTTCTTCCCTTTTGAACAGGGAAGTGGAGCGATTTATTTCAATAAAGTTGTGTATGATCTCAAAGACCCTTTATCCATATTTTCGACACCGAACGAAGATGCTTATCTGTCTTGTTTTTATGTGTTCAATGGAAATAAGTTTGCTATTAATCTGGGGGAAATTCAGGCTATGTCCGATGGACAGGTATTTATGTCCGCCAGTTTGATTAACGCTGAAATGTATATTGACTCCATGCATACAGAAAATCCTATTACTAAAACCAAACCTACTTATGAGGATGTGGTGAGTCTTTTTAAAGATGATTTTGGTGATGACGTGTTGACTGATTTGGGACAAGAAACGGTAAACAAGGTACTATGTAGAAAAATTAAAGCCGGGTTCTCTGCTTCTAAAGATTATGTTTTGCTCTGGGTGGATGCCAAAACCAATAAGTTAGTACTTATGGCCGACTATCAGGATAAAGCATTTGATGTGTATTGGATAAAAAGCATGACCAATGTCCCTGCTGAATATGATTTCAGTATGTCCTTACCCTCACATGAGATTCAAAATCTGGCAGGATTTACTGTGATGGATATGCGCTTTGCAGATAAGAAACTGAATCAAACAATTGAGTGATATAGAATATCTGAACCACGATTAATGGATTTAAGGATTAGAAGGCTAATTTAAGGATAAAATCAGCGTAATCATGTAAATCTGCCAAATCAAAGCTCAGATAAATGATACGGAACAAATGGATGAAAAAACATTTAAATACACTGGCATAACCCGAAAAATAATTGGTTGTGCTATGGAAGTGCACAAAACGTTAGGAAACGGGTTTCAGGAGGTAATATATCAAAGGGCATTAGCAATCGAAATGCAGGATGCAAATATTGAATTTCACAGAGAGTTTGAGATGCAGATTTACTATAGAGATATCCAAATTGGCACTAGAAGAGTCGATTTTCTGGTAGAAAGAATTATATCTGTTGAATTAAAAGCATTAACAAAACTGGAAGATGTGCATTTAGCTCAAGCAATCAATTATTTAGAAGCCTACAATATTGAGGTGGGGTTGTTAATCAATTTTGGAGCAAGGAGTCTGGAATTTAAAAGAT
>Ga0265338_10004705_pt1 | contig 18281 bp, 19 predicted proteins | sample 42126metaG_FD_193579 | JGI IMG/M metagenome (GOLD analysis project Ga0265338, IMG submission 193579) | Rhizosphere microbial communities from Carex aquatilis grown in University of Washington, Seatle, WA, United States - 4-21-26 metaG | ecosystem: Host-associated > Plants > Roots > Rhizosphere... | reverse complement strand
CCCGCGTCACGCGCCTGCGCGACCTCACGGTTCGACGTCGGCCCCATGACGAGGATGGGTGTCGTCGGAAACTCGCCACGCAACGCAAGCGCCTCTCCGACGGTCGCGACACACAGCGCGCTCGCGCCGGCGCCGAGTGCCGCGCCCGCACAGTCGATGGCGCCGTGGCCGTAGGCGTTCGCCTTCACCACCGCCCAGACCTCCGAGCCGGAGGACTGCAACAACGCCTTGACGTTGCGCCGCAACGCGCCGAGGTCGATCGTGATCTCGGATCTCACGCGAGCGGCGCGCGCTGGAGGCCGTGCCCGGCGAGTGCGCGCTGCAGCGCCGGCAGCAGATCGGACGCCATCAGTCCGGGCTGCGGATCGACGAGCTCGGCGGCCACGCCGTGCGCGACCGCTGCCGTTCCGGCGGCGAGCCGCGCCTCCATCCCCTTCGCAAGGAACGCAGCGACGATGCCCGTGAGCACGTCGCCCGACCCGGCGGTCGCGAGCGCCGGCGTGCCGTACGTCGCGACGAGCACGCCTTCGCGCGGGGAGGCGACGATCGTGTCCGCACCCTTGAGCAGGACGACCGCGCCGAAGCGAGATGCCGCCCGCCGGACCGCGTCGAGCCTGTGCGCGTCGATCTCGCGGCTCTCGGTGCCGAGCAGGCCCGCAAGCTCGCCGCTGTGCGGCGTCAGCACCGTCGGCGCCGAGCGCGCGAACGGCTCGAGCTCCCACAGCGCGTCCGCATCGATCACGATCGGCAGGTCGAGCTGCTCGAGCAGGATGCGCACGAGCTCGACCGTTCCTTCGCTGCGCCCGAGACCCGGGCCGATCGCAACCGCGTCCGCCTTCTCGGCCGCTGCGAGGATCGCGTCGGCCGAGCGCGGAAGCAAACGCCCCGAGGAGTCCTCGGCCAGGGGCCGCTTGACGACCTCGAGCAGCCTCGTCTCGAGGACGGGCAGCGTCGACTCCGGCGCGGCGATCGCGACATAGCCGGCGTCGGCGCGAAACGCGGCGAGCGCGGTGAGCATCGGCGCGCCGGTCAGGCCGCGCGAGCCGCCGACGACGAGCACGGATCCGGCTGTGTACTTCGTCGACCGCGTCTGCTTGCGCGGGACCTCGAGCAACGCGGACGCGGGAACGAGCGCATGCTCGTGCTCGCGCGGCCGCAGCCCGATCGGCGCGATCTGCACCGAACCGGCATGGAAGAAGCCGGGCGCGATCGCCAGGCCGACCTTCGCCGCGCCGAACGTAACGGTGGACGACGCGTGCACGGCGACGCCCGGCACCTCGCCGGTCGACGCGTTCACGCCGGAAGGAACGTCGACCGACACCACCGGCCGCCCGCTCGCGTTGATCAGGTCGATCATCCGCGCGGCGTCCTCGCGCGGCGCGTCCGTGAGCCCGATCCCGAGCAGCGCGTCGACGATCACGTCGGGCTCGCCGAGGTCACCGACACCGTCGACGATCGTCACATCACGACCCGCCTCGCGCAAGACGCGCGCGCAGACCTTGCCGTCGCCGCCGTTGTTGCCCTTGCCGCAGACGACGGTGACGCGGCCGGGGAACTGCCGCAGCACGTGCGCGGCGACGGCGGTGCCCGCGCGGTCCATCAGCTCCTCCAGCGAGCCCTGATGCTCCGCCTCGGCGCGGCGGGTCTCCTCGGCCGTCAACAGCGGTTGCAGCCTCATGCGTCCGCCACCACCGCGACCGCCGCTGCCAGCTCGCGCGAATGCGTCATCGAGAGCTCGATCTTCCCCGCTCCGACCTTCTCGGCCCACTTGGCCGTGCGTCCGGTGAGGTGCACGCCGGGCTTCGGACGGCCGCGGATCTCGATCTCCTTCCACGTGAAGTAGACGCCGGAGCCGAGCGCCTTCCCGACCGCCTCCTTGGCGGCGAACCGGCCCGCATAGTGCTGCGGCGGATTCGGCTTCGAGTCGCAGTAGGCGCGCTCCGCCTCGGTGAAGCAGCGCGCCTTGAACTCGTCGCCGTGCCGGGTGAGCGCGCGGCGGATCCGCTCGATCTCGATCAGGTCGACCCCGATGCGCATTACAGATTGGCTTCGAGCCAGTTCGGGACCTGCGCGATCGACGAGACGATCGCGTCGGGCTGCACCGTCGAGTGCTCGACCTCGTCGGGGCGGAACTTGCCGGTGCGCACGAGGATCGTCTTCATGCCGAAGCGGTGCGCGCCGAGCATGTCGCCTTCGAGATCGTCGCCGATCATCCACGTGATGTTCGGGTCCGCGTCGATCGCCTCGAGCGCGGTCGTGAAGTACGCGCTGGAAGGCTTACCGAGCACGGTCGCCTCGGTCTCGGCCGCGTACTCGAGCCCGGCGACGAACACGCCGGTGTCGAGCCGTGGCCCGTCCGCGGTCTGCCACCAGCGGTTCTTGTGCAGGCAGTAGAGGTCGGCGCCCGCCTCGAGCTCGTGAAACGCGCGGTTCAGGTTGAGATAGGAGAAGATCCGCCCCACCTCCTCGCCTTCGTCGGCGCCGCCGATCAGCACGGCGTCGACGTTCATCCCGACGAGCTGGAGGCCCTCGAGGTCGTCGAGGATCCCGGGCATCGTCAGCGCGAGCACGCGCTTCCCTTTCAGCGCCCGCGCGGCGACCGCGCCGGTCGTCTGGAGCTCCTCCTCCGAGATGTCGAAGCCCATCAGCTGCAGCTGCTGGATGAGCTGCTGCCGCGAGAGCGTCGTCGAGTTGGTGACGAAGCGCAGCCGGTGACCGGCCTCGCGCAGGGTGCGCACAGCAGAGACCGCTCCTGCAATCGGGACGCCCGAAACGTGCAGGACGCCATCCACGTCCAGGAGAATGGCCGCCATGGACGTCGATTCTATTCACTCGGAGATCGCCTTCAGGTTCTCGCGGTCGAGCGGCCCGGGCGGGCAGCACGCGCAGAAGAGCTCGACGCGCGTCGAGGCGCTCTTCGACGTCGAGGAGTCGTCTGGCCTGACCGCAGCCGAGCGGCGTCGCGTGCTCGAGAAGCTCGGCCCGGTCGTGCGCTCGATCGCGCAGGACGAACGCTCGCAGCTGCGCAACCGCGAGCTCGCGACCGACCGAATCGTCGAGCAGCTGCGGCAGGCTGTGAAGGTGCAGCGCAAGCGCCGCCCGACGAAACCGACCGCCGCCTCCAAGGAACGGCGACTCGACGAGAAGAAGCGGCGCGGCCAGACGAAGCAGCTGCGGCGCGAGCCCGACGACTAACCGGCGGCGTAGCTCGACGGAGCCGCCCAGTAGCGCAGGTGTCGGCTTGGCCGGCACCGGAGCGGGATACTCTGAGCCGCCGTGGACGAGTACACGACCATCCTGGGCCAGGCGCGGGCCGGCATCGCAGCGGGACGCACGCCGAACTGGCAGGTGCTCGAGGCGCGCATCAAGGCGATCACGCCGGCCGATCCGGCGCGCGAGCGCCGCGCGCTGCAGCAGCTGAAGACGCTCACGTCACTCGCCCGCGCTCGCGCGCGCGTGACCCCTCCTCCGCCTGTCGCGCCGCCGGTGCGGCGGCTCGCGCTGCGCGAGCGGCCGACGATCACCGGGAACATGGACGTCCGCCGCGAGACCGAAGGCGACGCGTTCGTACTTCGCTGGGAGGCGGCGCCGGGCGTGCTCGAGTGGGCAGTGCGGCTCAGCGAGCGGAGCGACCCGCGCGGTGCCTATGCCGTACGCGAGGAACGCGAGCTCCCGGGAAGCGCCACGTCGGTCGAGCTGCCGCTCGGCGAGAACGCGCTGCGGGTGCACCTGCTCGGCCGCGGGCGCGGCGGGAAGCTCGTTCGGCGCGCGGTCATGTCACCGCTCACCCCCGAGTCGTGGGGTGAACGCTGGCAGCGCCGGGCCAGCGCGGCCTAGCGGAACTAGATCTGGCGGCCGGGGCGGTCGAAGCGAGAATCGACGCCGTACACGGCGCCGAGAATGCAGATGCCGAGGAAGGCGATGAGAAAGGCGATAGCAACCATGCCCTGATGATGCCTAGCAGGGACTATCAGGACAAATCGTGCTACTATTGATTTGCATTATGAAACCTGATAGATGGCTCGGGGTCGAGCTGCGGCACTTCGCCGCGCTCCAGGCAATCGCCTCGACCGGCTCGTTCGGCCGGGCCGCCGAACGGCTCGGCTACACGCAATCGGCGATCAGCCAGCAGATCGCCACCCTCGAGCGGCTCGTCGGCGAGCAGCTCGTCGAGCGCCCCGGCGGGCCGCGCCCGGTCTCGCTGACGGCGGCCGGCCGGCTGCTCCTCGGCCACGCCGAGTCGATCATCGCGCGCCTGCAGGCCGCCCAGGCCGACCTCCAGGCGCTGCGGGCCGGCGAGGCGGGGACGCTCCGCCTCGGCACCTTCCAGTCCGTGGGCGCACGCGTCCTGCCGGAGATCATGCGCCGGTTCACCACCCAGTGGCCGCAGATCGAAGTCGAGCTCGAAGAGCACGACGACGAGGAGATCGCAGACGCCCTCGAACGCGGCGAGATCGACGTCGGCTTCGTGCTGCTGCCGGTCGGCGACGCGCCGCTCGAGACGGTCGAGCTGCTGCGCGACCCATACGTCCTCGTCGTCGCCGCTGAGTCGCCACTTGCGCAGTCGCCGCCGTCATTCCGCGAGATCGCCAAGCAGCCGCTGGTCGGCTTCCGCTCGGGGGCGTCGACCGACCCGATCGTCGCCGCGTTCCGCGCCGCGCGGGTCGAGCCGCACTGGGCCTTCCGGACGAACGACAACCAGACCGTCCAGGGCCTCGTCGCGGCCGGCATGGGCTGCGCGATCTCCCCGCTCCTGACCGTTGACACGAGCGATCCGCGGATCGCGATCGTCGATCTCGAAGGTGCCGTCGAGCCGCGAATCGTCGCAATTGCACGGCATCGCGACCGCTATGCCTCTCCCGCGACCCGCTCGTTCATCGAGACGGCGCTCGCGGCCTAGCCAACACCCGCATCGGGGGTGGACTTCGGTCATTGCGCCTGCAAGGATGGGCGGCGGAACGCTTGCGGCAGAACCTTTCGCCTGCGTTGCCCTCTCCCTGAACGGGGCGGTTGTCCGGTGCCGCAGCCGAGGCAGCCGCCCCGTTTGGGATTGGCACGGTGTTCCGCTCCGGCGCCGGCCAAGCCGGCACCTGCGCTACTGGGCGGCTCCGTCGAGCCTACGCCGCTAGTTCGCTCCGGCGCCGGGCAAGCCGGCACCTGCGCTACTCGACGGTGACGGTCTTCGCCAGGTTGCGCGGCTGGTCGACGTTCAGGCCGCGCAGGCGCGCGATGCGGTAGGCGAGCAGCTGCAGCGGGATGATCGCCAGCGCCGCCTGCAGGAACGCCGGCGACTTCGGCACGTAGATGACGTCGTCCGCGTGATGCTGGATGTCTTCGTTGCCGTCGGTCGCGATCGCGATCACGTGCGCTCCGCGCGCGCGTGTCTCCTGGATGTTCGAGACGATCTTCTCGTAGACGTGGATGCGCGTCGCCACGACGACGACGGGCGTCCCCTCCTCGAGCAGCGCGATCGGCCCGTGCTTCATCTCGCCTGCCGAGTACGCCTCGGTCGGGATGTACGAGATCTCCTTCAGCTTCAGGGCGCCTTCCAGCGCAACGGGCAACCCGATGTGCCGGCCGAGATAGAGGAAGAACGGCTTGTCGTAGAACCGCTGCGCGATGTCCTCGATCGGATGGTCGGCGTCGAGGAAGCGCTGCATCTTCGACGGCAGGTCGTACAACTCGTCGAGGATGAACTCGACCTCTTCCTTCGGGAGCGTCTCGCGAATCTGCGCGAGCTTCAACCCGACGAGGAAGAGCAGCGCAATCTGGGCGGTGAAGGTCTTCGACGCGGCGACCCCGACCTCGAGACCGGTACGCGTGTAGAGCACGGAGTCGACCTCGCGCGTGATCTGCGAGCCCATCATGTTCGTGATCGCGACGGTGCGCGCGCCCTTCTCGCGGGCGAGCTGCATCGCCTGGATCGTGTCGCGGGTCTCGCCCGACTGCGAGATGCCGATCACGAGCGTGCCCGGGTCGATCACGGGGTTGCGGTAGATCCACTCGCTCGCGATGTCGGGCTCGACCGGAACGCGCGCCCATTCTTCGATCGCGTAGCGGCCGACGACGCCGGCGTGGTAGGCGGTGCCGCACGCGACGACGACGATGCGCTTCAGATGGCGCAGCTCCTCCTCCGACATCCCGAGCCCTTCGAGCACGAGATGCCCGTGGCGAACACGGTCGCCGATCGTCTCCGCGACGCCTTCCGGCTGCTCGAAGATCTCCTTGAGCATGAACGTCTCGTAGCCCGACCGCTCGGCTGCGTCTTCGTCCCAGTCGACCTCGAGCACGTCGTGCTCGACGAGCTCGCCCGTCGTTGCGTCGGTGAAGGTGACACCGGCGGGTGTGATCGAAGCGATCTCGCCGTCGTTCGGGAACTGCACGCGCCGGGTCTCGGACAGGAACGCCGCGAGGTTCGACGCAAGGAAGTTCTCGCCTTCGCCCAGCCCGACGACCATCGGCGTCTGATGCCTGACGCCGACGAGATGGTTCGGATGGTCGTGGTGGATGAGCACGAAGGTGAAGTGCCCTTCGAGCTTCGCGTAGGTCGCGCGCATCGCTGCGACGAGGTCGCCGTCGTAGGCGTCCTCGAGCAGGTGCGCGACGACTTCTGCGTCGGTCTCCGACGTGAAGGTGTGACCGGCGGCCTGCAGCTCCTCGCGCAGCTCGCGGTAGTTCTCGACGATCCCGTTCAGGACGATCGCCATCTTGTTGTCCTCGCACGGCGTCAGCGGATGCGCGTTCAGCTCGGTGACGCCGCCGTGGGTCGCCCAGCGCGTGTGCCCGAGGCCTGTGGTCGAGACGGAGCCGTTCGAGCCGGCCGCCTCCTTCAGGAACGAGAGGTTCCCGACCGCGCGGACGTACTCGAGCCCGCCCTCCTCGAGGAGCGCGATGCCGGCCGAGTCATAGCCCCGGTATTCGAGACGCTGAAGCCCTTGTAGAAGCAGCGGCTTCGAGGCCCGGCTGCCGACGTATCCGATGATCCCGCACATCCGGAGCCTCCTTCAGCCTCTGGAAACGCAAAAGCCCGGCTGATATGTCCGCTCCGACGGTGGACCGGTCAGCCGAGCTCTCGGCGAACGAGCGCTGCGATGCTAGCACAGGCCTGTGAGGCCATTTCTGGGCTCTCAGCCTCCGCGAGCACGCGAATCAGGGGCTCCGTGCCGGACGGGCGGACGAGCACACGCCCCTGCCCGTCCCACTCGCGATTCAGCCGTTCGACCTCGTCGAGGACGGCCTGTGTCAGCTCCCGGTCGGCGACGGGAACATTCTCCTTGTGCTGTGGCCAGCGCGACATCACAGCGGCCGCCTGGCTGAGCGTGCGGCCCTCGAGCGCGCCGCAGAGGAGCAGCCCCGCGGCCAGCCCGTCGCCGGTGACATGGTCGCGCAGGAAGATGATGTGACCCGACTGCTCGCCGCCGAGCAGCGCGCCCTCGCGCTGCAGCGCCTCGAGGACGTAGCGGTCGCCGACGTTCGTGGTGTGCACGCGAATGTCGTGCTCGCGCATCAGTGCGTGAAAGCCGAGGTTCGTCATGACGGTGACGGCGACCTGGTCGACCTGCTGGTCGAGCGCGAGGATCGCGATGATCTGGTCGCCGTCGATCACCTCGCCGTGCTCGTCGACGGCAAGCATCCGGTCCCCGTCCCCGTCGAACGCAATGCCGAGGTCGAAGCCGCCTTCGACGACGGTCTGCTGCAGAAGCGCGAGGTCGGTCGCACCGCAGCCGACGTTGATGTTCGAGCCGTCGGGGTCGTCGCCAATCGCGTGCACCTCGGCGCCGCAACGCTCGAACGCCTGTGGCGCGAGCCCCGAGTAGGCGCCGTTCGCACAGTCGACAGCGATCCGCAGCCCGGACAGGTCTACACCGAAGCGCTCGAGGATGTGCTCCATGTACGAGTCCGTTGCAACCTCGACGCGCTCGATCCGGCCCTGGTCGATGCCGGGCGCCGCCGCGAGCAGTTCCTCGATCTGCTCCTCGGAGGTGTCCGAGAGCTTGTGGCCCTGCGAGTCGAAGAACTTGACGCCGTTGTACTCGGGTGGGTTGTGCGAGGCCGAGATGACGACGCCGAGGTCGAGCGCGAGCAGCGCAACAGCGGGCGTCGGCAGGATCCCGCCGAGGATGCAGTCGCCGCCGGCGGAGATCACGCCGCGCGCAAACGCCTCTTCGAGCTCGACGCCGGACGCGCGCGTGTCACGGCCGACGAACACTTTGGCCGCGCCGGTCCAGAGCGACGCGGCACGGCCGAGACGCTCGACGAGCTCGGGTGTCAGAAACTCGCCCACGACGCCGCGCACCCCGTCGGTGCCGAAGTACTTGCGCGCCACGATGGAGCGCGTTAGCGCTTGCTGAACTGAGGCGCCTTGCGCGCCTTGTGCAGGCCGGCCTTCTTGCGCTCCACGATACGCGCGTCGCGCGTGAGGAAGCCAGCCCGCTTGAGCGGCACACGAAGCTCAGGGTTCACCTCGACGAGCGCGCGGGCAATGCCGTGCCGCACAGCGCCGGCCTGGCCCGAGGGCCCGCCACCGTGGACGCGAACGCGAAGGTCGTACTGCCCGTCGAGCCCGGCTGTCTTCAGCGGCGCGGTGGCCAACATCCGATGGACCATGCGCGGGAAGTACTCCTCGATCGACTTGCCGTTCACCCACGTCGCGCCGTCGCCGGGGCGCAGGATCACGCGTGCGACGGAGGTCTTGCGCTTGCCGGTGCCGAGATACTGAGCTGGAGTCGCCATTTACACCTCGAGAGGGGTCGGTTCCTGAGCCTCGTGCGGATGCTCCGAGCCCGCGTAGATCTTGAGCTTGGTCAGCTGGGCACGGCCGAGCTTGTTGCGGGGAAGCATCCCCTTGACGGCCTTGCGCAGCACTTCCGTCGGCTGGCGCTCGAGCTGCTGGCGCAGCGTCCGCTCGCGCAGTCCGCCCGGATAGCCGGAGTGCTTGTAGTACATCTTCTCGTCGAGCTTCTTCCCCGTGACCGCGACCTTCTCGGCGTTGATCACGACGACGAAGTCGCCGGTGTCGACGTGCGGCGTGAAGGCGACCTTGCCCTTGCCGCGCAGGCGGTCGGCGATCTGCGTGGCAATCCGGCCCAGGGTCTTTCCCTCGGCATCCACGAGATACCAGTCGCGCGCGATCTCACCGGGCTTGGCGTTGTAAGTCTTCATACGGAGAAAGGGCGGACAGACCGTCCGCCGGGCGCGAATCGTAGCAGCCCCTCCCGGAATTCGGCCACCCCTCCGTGGGACGGATGGCGGATGTACGGGGCCCCGAGGGCGTTCGCCGCGATCCGGCCCACGGCGAGCACCCGGCGGCCCCGGGCGAGCTCGTCGGCGAAGCGGCGGCCGGCTGCGACCTCGGCCCGCGTCGGCGCCCGGTTCGAGCAGTCGGTGCCCGGGTGGGTCGGCACGACGTTCCAGAGCAGCACCTGGTCTGTGAGGCCGAGCTCCGCGAGCACGCGCTGGACGATCGTCGCGGTCGCCTCGGCCGGCCCGCTGCCGGTCAGCTGGCGTTCCGACGTAAACGGGATCCCCGACACGCGGGCGCCCCGGTAGCCCGGCGCCTCGCCGACCAGGAGCAGCGGCGCCTCGCTCCGGGCGTCGAGATAAGCGGCGAGCCGCTCGCGCCGGAGCGCAGCGCCGGCGCCGTCCCTGTAGAAGTTGGTCGTTCGCCCGATGTGGGCGGCGGTGAGGCGGTCAATGAGCGAGCGCATCGAGATACGCACTCTGACGGACGGCGGGCAGCAGCCGCCGGAGATCGCGCACGCCGTGGCGTCGTTCCTCGACGGCGCGCAGCACACGCTGGACCTGTCGCAGTACGACTTCAACCTCGGCACGGAGACGGCGGCGATCGTGGGCGACGCGTTCCGCCGCGCCGCGGCCCGGGGCGTCAAGACGCGGTTCACCTACAACGTCGATCACGGGATGCCGATCCCGGTCCCGCCGCCGTCCGAGCCCGACGTGCAGCTGATCGCGTCGCTGCCGGTGGAGAGCCGGCCGATCGCCGGCATCCCCGACCTGATGCACCACAAGTACGTGATCCGCGACAGCGCCGACGTGTGGACCGGCTCTCTGAACTGGACGGACGACTCCTGGTCGCGGCAGGAGAACGTGGTCGCCGTCGTCCACTCCGAGGCGATCGCGAAGGCCTATCGGATCGACTTCGACCAGCTCTGGACGACGCAGGACGTGCTGAAGACCGGGTTCGTCGACCCGCGCTGGGACGACGGCGTGCGCGCGTGGTTCACGCCGGGGCACGGCGAGGACCTGTCGATGCGGATCGCGAAGATGATTCGCCGCGCCAAGCGGCGCGTGCGGATCTGCTCGCCCGTGATCACGACCGGGCCGGTGCTCGGGACGCTTGCCGAGGTGATCGCCGACGGTCACCTCGACGTCGCCGGCTGCGTCGACGTGACGCAGATCCGCGAGGTGATCCACCAGTGGGAGGCGAACGGCAACGTCTCGTGGAAGCTGCCGCTGCTCAAGGCGGTGATGGCCGGCCCGTTCACGGGCAAGCTCTCGACGCCCTACGGCGCGGGCACCGTGCACGACTTCATGCACGCGAAGGTGACGATCTGCGACGACACGGTCTTCGTCGGGTCGTTCAACCTCTCGCGCAGCGGCGAGAAGAACGCGGAGAACGTGCTCGAGATCGAGGACGCCGCGATCGCCGAGCGGCTGGCCGGGTTCGTGGACGAGGTCCGGGCGCGCTACCCGGCCGTCACCATCCCTGCCAGTGCACCAGCTCCTCCCGCGCCCGCTGCCGCTCCTTGAGCCGCGAGCCGGCCGGCGCGTCATCGCCGGGCTTGCCGATCAGCGCGAGCCCGATCGGGACGACGTTGTCGGGCAGGCCGAGCAGCTCGCCGAAGATCTGCTTCTGGTCGGGATGGCCGATGAACGCGCTCGCGAGGCCTTCGTCGATCGCGGCGAGCAGCACGAGCATCATCAGCGCGCCTGCGTCGACGAACCAGTACGGCACGGGCCACGTCACCTCGGTGCCGCCGGTCGCCGCGAGCTTGTCCGCCTCGTTGTAGCGGGCGTGGTAGAGCGACTCGTTCGCGGAGATCACGAGCAGGACCGGCGCGTCGGCGATGTAGTTGCGCCCGCGGCGCGAGTAGTGCTCGTCGCCGAACGCGCGTGCGATCGCGTTGCGCTTCTCGTCGTCGGTGACGACCACGATGCTGCCGCCCTGGCTGAAGCCGCCGGACGGAGCGCGCCTGATCACGTTGACGACGCGCTCGATCTGCTCCTGCGGGAGCGGGTCGGGCAGGAAGGCCCGGTGCATCCGTCGCCTACCGAGGATCTCGCGGAATTCCACAGGCGACACCGTATATCGTCGGCCGCATGACCAGATTCGAAGGACAAACAGCGTTGGTGACCGGCGGCGCCAAGGGCATCGGCGCCGCGACGGCAAAGCGGCTCGCCGCCGAAGGGGCGACCGTTGTCGTCGCCGACTTCGACGAAGCGGCTGCGCAGGAGACGGCGAAGGAGATCGGCGGCGAGGCGGTTCGTTGCGACGTGACGAAGCGCGAAGACGTGGAGGCGGCCGTCGAGGCGGCCGCGGCGCACGGATCGCTGGACATCCTTGTCACGTGCGCGGGGATCATCCGCGACAACCTGCTCTTCAAGATGACCGACGAGGACTGGGACGCCGTCATCGACACGCATCTGAAGGGAACGTTCTTCTCGGTGCGGGCGGCGCAGAAGCACATGGTCGAGCAGAAGAGCGGGAAGATGGTGCTCATCTCGTCGACGTCGGCGCTCGGCAACCGCGGCCAGGCGAACTACTCGACGGCGAAGGCCGGCCTGCAGGGGATGACGAAGACGCTCGCGATGGAGCTCGGGCGGTACAACGTGAACGTGAACTGCGTCGCGCCGGGCTTCATCGCGACGGCGATGACGCACCAGACCGCCGAACGGATCGGCATCTCGTTCGAGCAGTTCGTGGAAGCGGCCTCCAAGGAGATCCCGCTGCAGCGCGTCGGCGACCCCGAGGATGTCGCAGGCCTGATCGCGTACCTCTGCTCGGCAGACGCGAGCTACGTCAGCGGCCAGGTCGTCTACGTGCGAGGCGGCCCGTAGCCCCGGTCAGATGAGCTTGAGGCTTCGCGCGACGGCGAGCAGTTCGTGCTGGCCGAAGTGGTGCGCGAACATGGTGATCTCGCGCCCGTCTTGGTGCCAGTCGAGTGCGTAGTCGCCCGACACGCGCGCGCAGCCGGTCGGTGCGCAGTCCTCGACCAACCGCGCGGGCCGCCCGTGGATCCACCAGGTTGCGAGCTGCAGCGGAAGGCCGAGCTGCCCGCAGGTGTGGGACGCACCTTCGGCGACGTCGAGCGTGGTGCCGCCGGGAGTGCCGTACGAGGCGACGATGGTGAACTTGACGCCGCCGCACGGAGGCTGGAGCTGGACCCCTGCCAGGGTCAGGCCTGCTGTGTACGAGGGCCGAAACAGATCCTGCTGGAGGTTCTGCGATTCGGCGACCCACGGATCCCGCGCAGGCGCCGGCGGGGGCGCCAGGGTGAGCGTCGGTCCGTAGGCGCGGATCAGGTTTCCGCCCCACGCGCAGGAGATCCCCCACGGCTCGTCGCCCTTGCCGAGGCGGCAATTCCAGCGGGCCGAGGCCGGCCACTCGTCCGCGACAGTCCTGATGATCGCCCGAGCCCGGACACACCCGATCGTGCCGGACTCGATGCGCACGGTGTAGGCGAACGTCCCATCGCCGGTGACGATCGAGATCGGATCGCAGGTCCGCGCGCTCGCGCCCCCGCCCCGCGCTGCTCCGATCGTCGCTCCGGCGGCAATCGAAGCCACGACTACGAGAGCGGCCAACCGAAGCGACGAGAAGGAGTCCACTGCAACTCAGTATGTGTCGACCCACCGAACACGGATAGCTCGTGACAGTCACCAGCTGTCCCGGCGTGCACCGGACATGTCGAATCCCGACCAGGCGTTCCTGTCGTCTCCACACGACGACGGCGGCTGCCGCCAGACTGGTCTCGCTGCGGCACGTCCGTGGACTAGTCGTGATGGTTTCGACACGGTGTCTGACACCGGCCGTGGGCGATAGGGGCGCGGCTAGTTGAGGCGATTGCCGACGGCGTCGTACGCGACATAGGTGTACTGCGCGCACGGCGACGCGGCGAGCTCGTCCTGCACCATCGTGAACAGGACCGAGTCACGGCGCGGGCCGTCGTCGTCGCCCGGGTCGAGGCGTCGGCGCAGCACGCCCTCCTGGGTGAACCCGAGCTTGCGCGGGATCGCGAGACTGCGCTCGTTGTCGGGCTCGACCTGGATGTCGACCCGCTCGAGGCCGCAGACCTCGAAGACCGCCCGCGTCAGCACCGCCGTCTGCTCGGTCGCGATCCCCTGGCCGGTCGCGTCGGCAGCGACCCAGTAGCCGATCTCGAGCGAGCCCTCACCGCCGCGTGGATGTAGGCCGCTGCCGCCGAGCTGCTTCGTCTCCTCGCGGTTGAAGATGCCGTAGGGGAAGTTCTGACCGAGATCGAACTGGCCGCGGAAGCCGCGCAACAACTCGACCTTCTCCTCGACCGTCTGCGGCTCGAACCGGATCCACGGCATCCACGGCCGCAGATGCTCGACGCTCAGATCGATCGCCTCCTTGAGCAGCGGCGCATCACGCGGCTCGTAGCAGCGGATGACGAGACGATCGGTCTCGATCCGATAGGGCGGCGGCGCGCTCACGATTCGTAGCGGAGGATCCACTCCGCGAAGAACGGCTCGGCGATCCGGTACCCGTCGTCGATCCTGATCACGAGCTCATCATCGCTGAGCGCGCGAATCGCCTTCCGAACCGTCGCGTCCGAAGGCAGGTTGTGCCGCCGCCGGTACTCCTCGCTGATTTGCTGGTTCGGGTCCTCGGCGAGCGCCTGCAGGACGAGGCGCTGGCCGCGCGCGGCCTTGTCCCAGATGCGGTCGAAGTGCGCGTTTTCCGACCGGAGCACCGCGGCGAGCGCGTCGGCGAAGTCGTCGCCCGTCGCGCTGAACCCTTCCGGCACCTCTTCCCAGAGGAAGTAGCAGAGCTCCTGCGTCGCGTACGGATGCCCCCGGGTCACGCCGAGCACCCGGCCGACGATCTCGTCGCCGATCCGGCGATCGGTCTCCGAGAAGCGCTGCACGATGAACGGCGCGAACAGCGCGGGCTGGATGACGCCGAGCTCCATCTGCTTCGCGCTCCGCCAGAACGGCTCGTTCTCGTCGTTGAAGATGCGGCGCATCAGGTCGCGCTTGCTGCCGAGGTAGATGTGCGCCACCTCGCCCTGCCGCTGGAAGACGCTGCGCATCAGCGCGGGCAGGTGCGAGTCGATCGCCACCACCTCCTGGAACTCGTCGATCACGAGCGCCGTGCGCAGCTTCCGCTCGGCCGCGATCTGGGCCGGCAGCTCGAAGAGGCGCTCGAGCGTCGCATCGACGTCCTCTCTGGCATGGCCGGCGTCGAATCCGAAGCTGACGTTGCCGGTCCGCGCGTCGAGCGTGACCTTCGGCGTGATCCGCAGCCCGCTGAACAGCGACCCCACCTTCTCGCGCGCCCGCGCGAGCGGCGGCGCGAGATCCTCGTAGATCGACGTCGCGAGCTTCTCGGCCAGCTTCTCCTTCGACGGAGTCGCGAGCAGGTCGACCTGCGCGACGAGCACCTCGCCGGCCGCGACGAGCTCTTGCGAGGCACGCCAGACGAGCGACGACTTGCCGAACCGCCGCGGCGCGAAGAGCACGACGTTCTGGCCGTTTCGGATGTCCTCTTTCAGCTCGCGGGTCTCGGCCTCGCGGTCCGTGAAGGCCTCGTCGAGCGCCAGATCGCCGTAGCGGAACGGGTTGCGATAGGTCCTCGGCAGGCCTAGAGCATACCAGATGGCACCGTGCCACTTGGGACGATGCCAGTTGGCACGGTCACTCCCACTCGATCGTGGCCGGCGGCTTGGACGTCACGTCCAGCACGACCCGGTTCACGGCGGGGATCTCGTTGATGATCCGCGAGGAGACGAGCTCGATCAGGTCGTAGGGCAGCCGCGCCCAGTCGGCGGTCATCGCGTCCTCGGAGGTGACGGCGCGGATCGCGATCGGATAGCCGTACGTGCGCGAGTCGCCCTGCACGCCCACCGAGCGGATCGCCGGCAGCACGCAGAAGCTCTGCCAGAGGTCGCGGTAGAGACCCGCCTTGCGCACCTCGTCCTGGAGGATCGCGTCGGCCTCGCGCAGCGTCTCGAGCCGCTCCTCGGTGACGTCGCCGATGATCCGGATCGCGAGCCCCGGTCCCGGGAACGGCTGGCGCCAGACCATCCGCTCCGGCATCCCGAGCTCCTCACCGACGCGCCGCACCTCGTCCTTGAACAGGAGGCGCAGCGGCTCGACGAGCTTCATCGTCATGTCGTCGGGCAAGCCGCCGACGTTGTGATGCGACTTGATCGTCTCGGCGACGCCGTCGGTGCCGCCGGACTCGATCACGTCGGAGTAGAGCGTCCCCTGCACGAGCCACTTCACGTCGCCGAGCTTGCGCGCCTCGTCTTCGAAGACGCGGATGAACTCCTCGCCGATGATCATGCGCTTGCGCTCCGGATCGGTGATGCCCGCGAGCTTGGAGACGAATCGCTCCTGCGCCTGCACGTGCACGAGCGGCACGTGGTAGAGCCCGTCGAACGTCTCGACGACCTGCTCGGCCTCGCCCTTGCGCAGCAGGCCGTGGTCGACGAACACGCACGTCAGCTGGTCGCCGACCGCCTTGTGCACGAGCAGCGCGGCGACAGCGGAATCGACGCCACCCGAGAGCGCGCACAGCACGCGCTCCTTGCCGACCTCGGCGCGGATGCGCTCGACCTGCTCCTCGATCACGGCGGCGGGCGTCCAGGCGGGCGCGGCGCCGGCCACGTCGTAGAGGAAGTTCTTGAGGACCTCCTGGCCGTGCGGCGTGTGCACGACTTCCGGATGGAACTGCACGCCGTAGAGCTTGCGCGCCGCGTCCTCGAACGCCGCGACGGGCGTGTGCTCCGACGTCGCGACGATGCGCGCGCCCGACGGTGGCTCGACCACCGTGTCGCGATGCGACATCCACGCGGTCTGCTCCTCCGGCAGCGTCGAGAACAGCGCTCCGTCGCTCGTGCGCATGCCGACCTTGCCGTACTCGCCGGCGCCCGTCTTGTCGACGCGACCGCCTAGGTCGAGCGCGAGCAGCTGCGCGCCGTAACAGATGCCGAGCGTCGGGATGCCGAGCTCGAAGATCTCCGTGTCCATCTTCGGCGCGCCGTCCGCGTACACCGAGGCCGGACCGCCCGAGAGGATCAACGCGATCGGGTTGCGGCGCCGGATCTCGTCGACGGTCGCGCGATGCGAGACGAGCTCCGAGTAGACGCGCGCCTCGCGCACGCGCCGCGCGATCAGCTGCGAGTACTGCCCACCGAAATCCACCACCAGCACCGGCCGCTCCTCGGGGAGCGGGTCCGGATGGAGCTGCACGACCTCAGCCGCGCCGGTAATTGGGAGCGTCCTTCGTGATCGTGATGTCGTGCGGGTGCGACTCGCGCAGCCCCGCACCGGTGATCCGCACGAACCGCGCCTGCTTCATCGCGTCGATCGTCGGCGCGCCGCAGTAGCCCATCGCCTGGCGGAGACCGCCGACGACCTGGTGCAGGACGCCGGCGAGCGGGCCCTTGTACGGCACGCGGCCCTCGATGCCCTCCGCGACGAGCTTCTCGACGTCCTCGACGTCGCCCTGGAAGTAGCGGTCCTTCGAGTAGCCCTTGCGCATCGCACCGATCGACGCCATGCCGCGGTATTCCTTGTAGCGCTCGCCCCGCGCGAGGATGACGTCGCCCGGCGACTCGTCGGTGCCGGCAAGCATCGAGCCGAGCATCACGCAGTCGGCGCCTGCGGCGATCGCCTTCGCCACGTCGCCCGAGGAAGTCATCCCGCCGTCTGCGATCACGGGCACGCCGTGGCGCGATGCTGCGTCGGCGACGTCATAGATCGCAGTGATCTGCGGCACGCCTACACCGGCGACGACCCGCGTCGTGCAGATCGAGTTGTGCACGATCGCGTTGTCCGCGACGAAGCTGTGCGTCGGACAGTCGACCTCGATGTCGTACACGGGCACGGCCACGCCCAGCTCGCGTTGGCCAAGCTGCTTGACGACGTGAAACTCCTCGAGGTGGCGCTTGGCGTGCGATGTGTCGAGCCGCGCCCGGTAGGAGTCTCGACAGCTGTCAGCACGGGCACCGGCGAGCCCGCCGACCGTGCCAGGCTCGCGAGTGACGCTCGGCAGCGAGCCGTGCAGCAGGAAACAAAGGACCCCAAAGAGCTCCGTGAGCTGTCGCGAGCTGTTCCGGAAGCAGATGCGCCCTCCCGCTTCGACGTAACCGTCGCTGTCGACCAGACCATCCAGCAAACCGCGGAGGAACCGTGGGTCGTGGCACATGTACTCGTTCGGGAGATGCTTTTCAGCTCGCTTCCCGAACTGCGCCAGCAGCCGTGCCCACTGCAGCGAGAACAGATAGACGTTGATCACTCGGTCACGCTTGGTCGTGGGACGAACTCCGGTGACTTCCTCGACGGCGTCGACGAGCTTCGCCGCGACCTCGTCCTCGTGAGGACCGAACGACCAAGAGACACGCCCGATCTGGGACCGCCCGTTCGTGTTCAGAAACGCATGGCCGTCCCCGAGGAACGTGCCGAAGAGATACCCAAGCGAATAGGACTCTCGAATCTCGGTCCGGTAGCGCTTCAACCGCGGCTCGCGGACAGCGAAGTCGTGGAGGTCGATACTGAGCTCGTCCGGCAGCTCGAACGTCACCCACCGGGGCGCCAGCAAAACGTCATCGGCAGCCGAGGCAACTTCCTTCCAGCGCAACTTCGACCCGCCCGTCTTCGTGGGTCTGTCGAGCACCTGGGTATAACCTCGCGCCTTCACAGTCGCGGCGGCCACGGAGCTGAGATCCCCGACGAAGAAGTTGTGGTCAGGAGTCGCCACGGTCTCATTCGCGCTCTTAACGTGGCGAATCGCGACGACGTCTCTAATCCCAGTGCACCAAGCCTTCTTCACCGTCACTGGATCACCGTGCATGTTGATGACACGATCACCGCGCACCACGTCCTCGATGTTCTTGTAGGTCGCGTCCGCCATGAGCACCCGCGTCCCGGCCGCGAAGCAACCGGGCCCGATGCCGACCTTGAGGCCGTCCGCACCCGCGTCGATCAGCGCCTCGGCCGCCTCCGCCGTCGCGATGTTGCCTGCGATCACCTCGAACTCGCCGGCCAGCGCAGCGATCCGCGCAACCATGTCG
>Ga0265338_10004704_pt1 | contig 18281 bp, 12 predicted proteins | sample 42126metaG_FD_193579 | JGI IMG/M metagenome (GOLD analysis project Ga0265338, IMG submission 193579) | Rhizosphere microbial communities from Carex aquatilis grown in University of Washington, Seatle, WA, United States - 4-21-26 metaG | ecosystem: Host-associated > Plants > Roots > Rhizosphere... | reverse complement strand
GCTGCGCTACTTTGAAATCGCGCCGGGGGGGCATTCGACCCTTGAGCGGCACCACCACGCGCACTCCGTGATGGTCCTGCGCGGCCGGGGTCACGCCCTTGTCGGCAGGGAGATTCACGCGCTGGGCGCCAACGACCTGCTGCGTGTCCCCCCGATGACGTGGCACCAGTTCCGCGCGACGGGCGACATGCCCCTCGGATTCCTCTGCCTCGTGCGCCGTGAGCGCGACAGGCCCCTGCGGCCCACGACCGCCGAGATTGCCGCCATCCGGGCCGACCCCGAGGTCGGGGCGTTCATCCGCCACTAGTCCCGCGTCGCGCAGGCCCCGATTCCCCTCGGTTGCCTTTCGCCGGGCCCCTGCTTTCCTTGTGGGACCGTGAGTCTGCCCGACTACATCCACGCACCTACCGCCGCCGCGCAGGCGCTCGGTTTCGTAGACCCGGCGACGGCCGCCATCGTCCCCCCCATCCATACCGCGACGACCTACGAGAGGGGGACCGACAACAAGCTGCTCTCCGGACGCCTGTACTCGCGCGCCGACAACCCTAGCTACGAGCTGCCCGAGGCGGTCCTGACGCAGCTCGAGGCCGGCGTCGCGACGGCGGTTTTTAGCTCCGGCATGAGCGCCGCGACAGCCGTCTTCATGGCCCTCAAGCCAGGCGACCACGTGATCGTTCCGAAGGTGATCTACTGGGCCTTCCGCGCATGGCTTCTGGGATGGGCGACCGATTGGGGCCTGCGCGTGGAATCGGTCGACATGACCGACCCGGCCGCGGTCGAATCCTCGGTGCGGCGGGGACAGACCAAGCTCATCTGGATAGAGACGCCGGCCAACCCGACGCTTGTCGTGACCGACATCAAGGCGATGGCGGAGGTCGCGCACCGCGCGGGTGCGCTCCTGGCGGTCGACTCGACGTTTGCCACCCCCGTCCACACACAGCCCCTCCTCCTCGGAGCGGACCTGGTGATGCATTCGGCGACTAAATACCTCAACGGGCACTCAGACGTGATCGCCGGCACGGTCACGACCCGCGAGCGGGACGCCCATTGGACGAGGATCAAGGCCGTGCGGTCGCAGGCCGGGACCGTGCTCGGCCCCTTCGAGGCCTGGCTTCTCCTGCGCGGCATGCGCACGCTTTTCGTCAGGGTGGCGGCGCAGAGCCGGGCCGCGATGCGTATCGCGGAGCACTTCGAGGGGCATGCAGGGATCGTGGCCGTCCTCTACCCGGGCCTCCCGTCCTTCTCCGGCCACCGGGTCGCTGCCACGCAGATGCACGCCGGTTTTGGGGGCATGCTCTCAATCCGCGTCGCAGGGGGGGCGCCGGGCGCCCTCTCGGCCCTGGGAAAGCTCCGGATCTGGAAGCGCGCGACCTCCCTCGGCGGCGTGGAAAGCCTGATCGAGCACCGGGCGAGCGTCGAGGGGCCGCAGAGCGCGACCCCACCCGACCTCCTGCGCCTGTCGGTGGGGCTTGAGGACGTGAATGACCTCATACGCGACATGGAGCAGGCGGTCACGTAGCCGCCGCCCGTACCGCGATCGTGGCTCAACCCAGCTGCTTGCGAAATTCCTCGATTTCCCTTTTCAGCGCCGCGACCTCGACACGAAGGGCGGCGGCCTCCCCTTCGAGCCTGGCCAGCCGCCCGTCCTCGGCTCGCTCCGCAGGGGCTGCGGCCCCCGGCGCCGGTGCTGGCGCGGCGGTGTGCACCTCGCCCGAGAGAAGGTGCGCGTAGCGCTGCTCCTTCATGCCCGGCTGGCGCGGCAGTTTGACCGCAAGGGCCGCGGGCGTCCTGGAGATCATCTCGTTGAGCGCGGCCTCGACCTCGTCGAGGCTCGCGAACTCGTGCATCCGGGCCGTGCGGCCGCGGAGCTCCCCAGGTGTCTGCGGCCCGCGCAGCAGCAGGACGCAGAGGACGGCCGTCTCCGGCCTCGGGAGTTCGAACGTCTCCGCCATCCGGTGGCCGAACTTCGCGACCCGGCTGTCCGCCCCCTGGAACATGAACGCGAGCTTCTTCTCGCGCAGCAGATCGAGCCCGCGCACCACGTCGTGCTCCGCGTACGAGACGACGGGGTCGCGGTTTGAGCTCTGGTTGCACGCGTTCGTGAGCGCGTTGAGCGTCAGCGGATAGTAATCCGGAGTCGTGATGTCCTTCTCAACGAGACAGCCGAGCACCCTGACCTCGACGGGGTTGAGGGGATCCATCTCGTCTGGGGTTCGCGGGCCTGCCGCCCGGCTCAGGGAACCGAGGGGCGTGCGTCCGCCTCCTGCGACTTCAGGGAGAAGGTGCCTGTTGCCAGCCCCTCCGAGCTCGCCGTGAGGGTGATTGTTCCGGCCTCCTTGGACGCCTTCACGATGACCTCGGCCACGCCGTTGAAGACGCTGCGCCCCCATTGAAGGGCCGGGGGGACCCCTTGCATGCGGAGCGTCACGCCCTTGTACGGCCCCATCGGCTCAGGGCCGTAGTTTGCCATGGGAACGGCGATCACGTTCTCGCCCGAATGGAGCAGCTCCTTGACGTCATACGCCACTGCGGAGCGGTCGTCGACCGTGCTCCCGACTTTGTGGCCGTTGATGTAGACCGCGATGCCGCCGGCAAGCCTTCCAAAGACGAGTTCCACGGCGGGCGACGCGAGGTCGGCCGCGGAGACGTCGAAGCGGGTGCGGAAGATGGCCCTGTCGTGGTAGCCCAGGGGGCCCCCCGTGTCCGCGCGCACATCGTACGGAGCCCATTTGGAGTCATCGAAGCCGACGCTTTCCTCCGGCATGTTCTCCGGGTACGGGTCGGCCACCTTCATCCAGCGCCAGCCGTCAACCGGGAGGCTGCGGGTCGGCGCCTCCGCGAACAGCGTGTCGGGCTCGTGGCAGCTCGGATCCCCGTTGCCGACCCCGATGATCCGGCCCGGGCCCTCCACCCCTAATGAAATCTTGTTGTCGGCCGTTGGAACGATGCGCCCGTGCGCGTCGACCACCGAAACCGTGAACACCGCGACGTCCTCGCCGTCGGCGTCGATCTCGGTGCGGCTGGGATTGAGCCTCACGGCCTGCGCCGGGCCCGTGGTCTCGACCTCGGTCTCCACGGCGACCTTCCCATCCTTGTAGGCGCTCGCGGATAGCTTTCCCGGGGCATACGGGACCTTCCACTTGATCTCGGAATATTTCTTCGTCGGCTGTCGCCCGAGGCTCTTGCCGTTCAGGAACAGCTCGACCTCGTCGCAGTTGCTCTGCGTCCGCACGTCGATCTCCTGGCCCTCGCGGCCGGCCCAGTTCCAGTGCGGCAGAATGTGGACCATCGGGCGGTCGCTCCATACCGACTGGTAGTAATAGAAGTTGTCCTTCGGGAAGCCGCACGTGTCCATGATGCCGAAATGGGAGTTGATGCAGGGCCAGCCGTAGGGGGTCGGCTCTCCCCGGTAATCGAAGCCCGTCCAGACGAACCCCCCGGAAAGCCACGGGCGCGGCCCGAAGAAGCTCACCCAGGTCTCGGCCGTCTGCGCCCACTCGGGCGCGTTGTCATCGTAGGCGCTGACATAGCCCCGCACGGGGTCGTTGGCGTAGATGCCGCGGGTGGAGACGGTGCTTCCCTGCTCGCTTCCGACGTTGGGCTGCAGCGGGTGCTCCTTGTGGTAGTCGTCCATGTCCTTGCCGACGTGGTAGCTCCAGCCGCGGACCTCGACGGCCTCGTTGATGCCGGGGTAGTCGTTGCCGACCGCCGCGTTGCATGTCACCGGCCGCGTCGGGTCGAGCCGCTTCACGAGCTCCTGCATGGCCGCGACGACGCGCATGCCGGCCTGCGTGTCCTGCACGCTGAACTCCTCGTTGCCGAGCGACCAGAGGCCCACGCAGGGATGGTTGCGGTCGCGGCGGACCAGGTTCTCGAGCAGCTCAAAGTGGTGATCGTCGCTCCCGAGCTGCCGGTTCTCGTCCATGACGATCATCCCGAGGCGGTCGCACGCCTCAAGCAGCTCGGGCGTCGGTGGGTTGTGCGCGGTGCGGTAGGCGTTGCACCCCATCTCCTTGAGGCGCGAGATCCGGAAGTACTGCAGGCCGTCCGGGAGGGCGGACCCCACGCCCGCATGGTCCTGGTGGTTGGACGTGCCCTTCAGCGCATAGGGCGAGCCGTTGAGCAGGAAGCCCTTCTCTGCGTCGAAGCCGACGGTGCGTATCCCGAAGTCGGTGTCGATCTTGTCGGTGGCCTTGCCCGCGATCGTGACCGAGGTCACAAGCGTGTAGAGGTTCGGGGTCTCGGGCGACCAGAGAAGGGGCGTCTTGATCACCGCCTGCTGCTCGACATCGAGCGTCCCCATTGGCCCAACATGCGCGGTCTGCGTCACGGTGGTGACCAGCCCGCCGTCGGGTCCGTTGATTGTCCAGATCACCGTCGCGTCGACGGGCGTCGCCTGCTTGTTGAGCACCCGCGCCTGCACGAGCATGTCGTCCTCGCCCTTCGGCGCTTTGTCCTTGAAGCGGCTGATGGCGTAGATGCCCTCCGGCGCCAGCGCGAGCGGCGCCGTCTTCACAAGCCACACGTGGCGGTAGATGCCCGCACCCTCGTAGAACCAGCCCTCGGGCCGTGAAGCATCAACCTTGACCGAAACGACGTTCTTGCCGCCGCAGTTGGCGACATCCGTGACGTCGTACTTGAAGCCGCTGTAGCCGCTCTCATGGTGGCCGACAAACCACCCGTTGACGATGACGGTGCAGTCGCGGTAGACGCCGTCGAATTCAAGCCAGATCCTCTTGCCGGCGTCGGCGGCGGGAAGGTCGAAGGTGCGGCGGTACCAGCCGACGCTGTTCTGCGGGAATCCCTCGCCCACGGGCTTGAAGCCGTGCGCGGCGTCCGCCGTCGGGTCGAAGGGAAGCTCGACCGCCCAGTCGTGCGGCAGGTCGACCTTGCGCCAGCTCGCGTCGCTGTAGGACGGGCTGCCTGGGCCGTACCCGGTTCCGGCCTTCGAGAGGCCGTAGCCCGCGCCCCAGTCATTGCCGAGGTGGAATCTCCACCCGAAATCAAGAAGCAGCCTTTCCCTCGGGCCGGAATCGGCTGCGATGGCCTGTTGGTTGGCGACGACTGCGGCTAAAGCCACGACGAGCGAAAGAAAACGACGCGTGCCTGGGTTCATAAGGGGTTTGGGACCCTTAATCTTGCACGCGGCGGCGGCGGCGGCAAGCCACCCTTCCAACCCGGAAACAAGATAGTAGCAGCGCCTTACTTGGCCATAAACCGGAAGATCGTCGTGGAGCGGTAGGTGTCGCCGGCCTTCAGCACATACGAGGGGAAATTGGGGTGGTTCACCGAGTCGGGGAAATGCTGCGTCTCAAGGCAAAGGGCCCAGTACTGTCGGTACACGACGCCCTTCTTGCCGGTCAGGGTCCCGTCAAGGAAGTTGCCTGTGTAGAACTGGATCCCCGGCTCGGTGCTGGAGACCTCCATCTCGCGGCCGCTCCGCGGGTCATAGACCCTCGCGACGAGGGTGAGCCGGCCCCCGCCGCCGTTGACCACGAAATTGTGGTCGTAGCCCACCGGGTTGCCGCCGACCTCCGTCAGGTGCTCGCCAATCCGCGTCGGGCTGCGGAAGTCCATCGGCGTTCCCGCGACGGGCTTGAGCTCCCCGGTCGGGATCAGCGTCGAATCAACGGGCGTGAACCGGTCCGCATTGAGCGTCAATATGTTGCCGAGGATGTCGCCGTTCTCGGCCCCCCCGAGGTTGAAGTAGCTGTGATTGGTCACGTTGACCGGCGTGTCCTTGTCCGTCGTGACCAGGTAGTCTATCCGAAGCTCATTCGAGCCGGAGAGGGAATAGGTGACGGTCACGCTGCAGTTGCCCGGGTAGCCCTCCTCACCGTCCCGGCTGAGATAGGAGAATCTCACCGCGGGCGTGTCGCCCGGCACGACCTGCGCGCCCCAAATCACCTTGTCGAAGCCCTTGGTACCCCCGTGCAGATGGTTCGGGCCGTCATTGACGGCAAGCTGGTAGGTCCGGCCATCGAGCGTGAAGCGGCCCTTGGCGATGCGGTTGCCTACGCGCCCCACAATCGCCCCAAAGAAGGGCTCCTTCGCCAGGTACCCGCCGATGCTGTCAAACCCGAGGACGACATCGCCGAGCCTCCCGTTGCGGTCGGGTGTGTCGAGTTCGGTGAGGATCGCTCCATACGTCATCACTTTTGCGACCATGCCGCCCGCCCCGGTCAGGACGTAGAGGTCCACCGCCTTGCCGTCGGCCACGCCGAACGGCACCTTCTCAACGCCGGGGCCTGCGACCGCGCGCGCAGCCGCCGCGCAGAGGGCCAGTGATAGGATGAGGATGGGAATTCGTGCATTCATGAGGGGATTGGGGAGGGCGTTCGCGCCTCGGGTCAGCCCGAGAAATAGACGTACGCGGCAAGGATGCAGCAGAGGATGAACGCAGAGGCGAGGACATCCCTCTTGTCCCAGCTCGCCCGCGTGCGCGCCCGGTCGTCGTCCGAAGCCGTCGCATAGGTCAGGCTCTTGATCCTGTTGTAGTCCGGAGTCGCGGTGAGGTAGCTCGTGGCCACCATCACGACCGCGGAGACGACCGTGATCAGCACGCTGAAGTACTGGAAGTTGATGTTGTTCACGATCCAGAAGAACGAGCCGTGCTCATAGCCGTTCTCCAACCCCCCGATCTTCATGGTCTTCAGCGTGTCCACGACCATCCGGAAGCCACCGATCGCGAATCCCACCACCATCGCCCAGAGGCATCCCTTGGCGTTGAGCCGCTTCCAGAAGACGCCGAAGAAGAACACGATGAAGATCGGCGGGGCGAGGTAGCCCTGGACCGACTGGAGGTAGTCGTAGAGACCGTGCGCGCCCTGGATGACGGGGATCCATGCCAGCGAGATGAGGATCATCGCGGCCGTCGCAATGCGCCCCATGCGCACGAGCTCGTGCTGCGAGGCCAGCGGCCGGAGCTTCTGATACAGGTCCACGGTGAAGAGGGTCGAGCACGCATTGAACACGCCCGCAAGGGAGCCCATGAGCGCGGAGAGGAGGCCGGCGACGACGATCCCGCGGAGCCCGGGCGGCAGCAGGAACTTCACCATCAGCGGGAACGCGGCCTGGCACTCGGCGGGGACGGGTTTGCCGTCAGCCCCCACCATCGACGAGAGCTCGGGGAGCTTCCCGCTCTTGGCCAGCGCGAAGCAGATCAAGCCGGGAATGATGAACAGGTAGACGGGGAACAGCTTCAGGAACGCGGCAAAGATGCTTCCTCGGCGCGCGACCTTCTCGTTCGGGGCGCCGAGGGCGCGCTGGACGATGTACTGGTCGGTGCACCAGTACCAGAGCCCGATGATCGGCGCGCAGATCAGCATGCCGGGCCAGGGAAACTTGTCGTTGAAATACCAGGCCTGCCTGACGATGGCGCCCGACGCGTTCGTCTCGAGGACGGGAAGCCACGTGGACTGCTGGCCCGCCGGCGTGATGGGCTTCCAGAGGTTGAACATCTCAGACCCGCAGACGTGTCTCAGTTCCGACCATCCGCCGAGCCTGTGCAGGCCGTAGAAGGTGAGGCAGGCCGAGCCCCCGATCAGCACCACCACCTGGACGGCGTCATTGTAGACGACCGCCCGCATGCCCCCCAGCAGGGTGTAGAGGCCAGTCAGCAGGATGACCGAGACGGACCCGATCCAGAAGCTGTTGATCGTGGCGCCTCCCACCGTGAGGTGGACCTCGGGAAGCAGCGTCGCGAAGACGACACCCCCTGCGAAGATCCCGACCGCGATCTTCGACAGGATGAACGTGACGATGGACACGACCGAGAGGATGTAGCGCGAGGACGGCCCGAAGCGGCGCTCGAGGAACTCGGGCATCGTGAAGACGAGCGAGCGCGAATAGAAGGGGACGAACACCCACGCGAGGACCAGGAGGCACCACGCATGGAGCTCGTAGTGGGCCATCGCCACGCCGTCCGTCGCACCCGAGCCTGCAAGGCCGACGATGTGCTCGGAGCCTATGTTGGAGGCGAAGATCGACGCCCCGATCACCCACCAGCCCAGGTTGCGCCCCGCGAGGAAGTAGTCGGCCGCCGTGTCCTTGTTCTTTCGGACGACCCAGCTGGCCACCCCGAGGAGCAGGCAGAAATAGAGGGCGATAGCGACCCAATCAATGGGCGTTAGCGTGGACGCGGACGACGTGGCCATAGCGAGTGGGGGTAGCAGACTCATGGAGCTCCTGCTGGCAGCGGGGTTAAGGTAGGAAGCGCCACCGAAGGGTTGCGACTTTCGATTCACTTTACCGTCCAGTCAACGCAGGATCGTGTCGGCGTCGCGCCGCCGTAGCATCGGCCGCGAATCCCCAAAGACATGGCGTTTACCCTCGGAATAGACTTTGGAACGAATTCGGTGCGGGCGCTCGTCGTCCGCTGCAGGGACGGCGCGGAGGTGGGCAGCTGTGTCATCGGCTACAGGAGCGGAAGGCAGGGGGTTCTGCTGGACCCGCGCGACGCGCACCTCGCGCGCCAGCACCCGGGCGACTACCTCCTCGCGATGGCCCAGTGCGTGAGCGGGGCGCTCGCAGCCGCGAGGCGCACGCGCGGGTTCTCCGCCGCGCGGATCGCGGGCGTCGGCGTCGACACGACCGGCTCAAGCCCCATCCCCGTCGACCGCGCCAACCGCCCGCTCGCCATGGACCGGAAATGGCGCCGCAACCTGGCGGCGCAGTGCTGGCTGTGGAAGGACCACACCGGCTGGCGCGAGGCGGCCCGGATCACGGAGACCGCCGCGAAGATGCGCCCCGGCTACATCGCGAAGTGCGGCAACACCTACTCGTCCGAATGGTTCTGGTCCAAGATCTGGCACTGCCTGGCGGTGGCGCCGGACGTTTTCAGGGCGGCGCACTCGTGGGTCGAGCTCGCCGACTGGATTCCGTCCGTCCTTTCCGGGGTGACGGACCCGACAAAGGTCGTGCGGGGGATCTGCGCCGCCGGGCACAAGGCCCTCTACAGCGACGAATGGGGCGGCCTTCCCGACAAAAAGTTCCTCGCCGCCCTCGACCCCCGCCTCGCGAGCCTCAGGGACCGCCTCTACGACCGCGCCTTCGACGCGACGACCGCGGCCGGCTCGCTGTGCGCCGCATGGGCTAGGAAGCTCGGCGTTCCCGCAGGCGTCCCGGTCGCCATCGGGGAGTTCGACGTCCACTACGGGGCGATAGCCTGCGGGGTCAGGGAGGGCACCCTCGTCAAGGTGATCGGAACCTCGACGTGCGACTGCGCCGTCGTCTCGCCCAGCAAGAGGGTCCCGGACATCCCGGGAATCTGCGGCATCGTGCCCGGGGCGATCCTGCCTGGGTACGTCGGGATAGAGGCGGGGCAGTCGGCGGTTGGGGACATCTTCAACTGGTGGGTCGAGACGGTCTGCCGCGGCGACGCAGACCTACACGCGAGGCTGTCCGCCGAGGCCGCGAGCCAGGAGCCCGGGGAGAGCGGGCTCATCGCCCTGGATTGGAACAACGGCAATCGGACCATCCTGGTCGACCCGAGGCTCTCGGGGCTTCTCGTCGGAAGCACGCTCCACACGACGCGGGCCGAGATCTACCGCGCTCTCATCGAGGCGACGGCCTTTGGCGCCCGGATGATCATCGAGCGGATCCGCGACTACGGCGTGCCGATACGGCGCATCGTCTGCGCGGGCGGCATCGCCGAGAAGAACCCTCTTCTCATGCAGATCTACGCGGACGTGACCGGCTGCGCGCTCTATGTCTCCGGCTCCAATCAGGCCTGCGCGCTCGGGTCCGCGATCAGCGCCGCGGTCCTCGCCGGCGCCCATCGCGACTTTCCCGCGGCGCAGCGCGCGATGACGAGCCTCAGGAAGACCTCCTACAGGCCCAAACCCGGGCGCCGAAAGACGTACGACCTCCTCTACGAGCAGTACCGGATCCTCCATGACGGCTTCGGCGGTGTCCGCAAGGATGTCGACCTGTCGCGGGTCATGAAGGAGCTCCTAGAGCTCAAGGCCCGGGTCCGTGGCGCCTGAATCCCCATCTTCCATGAGAAATCTCCCGAAATCCGAAGTCTGGCTGGTCACCGGCGCGCAGGAGCTCTACGGGCCGGGACCGCTAAAGCAGGTCTCCGACAACTCAAGGGCGATCGCGAAGGGCCTCAACGCCGCTCCAGGGCTGCCCTACCCCCTCGTTTTCAAGTCGGTCCTCACCACCTCCGACGCGATCCGGGCGGTCTGCCTCGAGGCGAACCAGGCGCCCAAGTGCGCGGGCCTCGTCCTGTGGATGCACACGTTCTCGCCGTCGCGCATGTGGATCGGCGGCCTTTCCGCCCTGCGCAAGCCGTTCGCGCATCTCCACACCCAGTTCAACAGGGACCTGCCCTGGTCGGAGATCGACATGGATTTCATGAACCTGAACCAGGCCGCCCACGGGGACCGCGAGGCCGGCTTCCTGCACGCGAGGATGCGCCTTCCGAGGAAGATCATCGTGGGGCACTGGCAGGATCCCGAGGTCGTCGAGCGCCTGGCGTCATGGATGCGCGTCGCGCGCGGCTGGCAGGACATGCAGGGGGCCAGGTTCGCGCGCTTTGGCGACAACATGCGCCGGGTGGGCGTGACTGAGGGCGACAAGGTCGCCGCTGAAACCCGCTTCGGCTACTCCGTCGACGGATTCGGGGTCGGGGACCTCGTGGCAGAGGTCAGGGGTGTCACCGAGTCCAGGGTGACGGGCCTCTGCGCCGAGTACGCGGAGCGCTATGCCGTGGCCCCGGCCCTCGGCCGCGGGGGACCTCGCCACGACTCGCTCCGCGAGGCAGCCCGGATCGAGCTCGGCCTCCGAGCCTTCCTCTCGAAGGGCGGCTTCAAGGGCTTCACGACGACCTTTGAGGACCTGCACGGCCTCCGCCAGCTGCCCGGTCTCGCCGTCCAGCGCCTGATGGCCGACGGGTACGGATTCGGGGCCGAGGGCGACTGGAAGACCTGCGCGCTCCTGCGCATGATGAAGGTCATCGGCGAGGGGCTCCCCGGCGGCACGTCCTTCATGGAGGACTACACCTACCATCTGAATCCCTCGGGCAGCCTCGTCCTAGGGGCGCACATGCTCGAGATCTGCGAGTCGATCGCCGCGGGCAAGCCCTCGCTCGAGGTCCACCCGCTCGGCATAGGCGGCCGCGACGATCCCGCGCGCCTCGTCTTCACCGCGCCGGCCGGTCCGGCCCTGAACGCCTCCCTGATAGACCTCGGGACACGCTTCAGGGTCATCGTCAACGAGGTCGACGTGGTCGAGCCGCCGAAGCCGCTTCCGAAGCTGCCGGTGGCTCGGGCGGTGTGGAAGTGCCGGCCGGATTTCAAGACCGCGTGCGGCGCGTGGATCCGCGCGGGAGGCGCCCACCACACCGCGTTCAGCTACGCGGTGACGTCGGAGCACCTTCGCGACTTCGCCGAGATAGCCGGGATTGAGCTGGTGCTCATCGATCGCGACACGCGACTGCGCGAGCTCGAGAAGGAGCTGCGCTGGAACGAGGTCTACTATCACCTTGCGCCGGGCGCCCGCGGGTGACTCCTAGTAGGGCGCGACCATGCCCCCATGCTGACCGAACTCAAACGCGAGGCCTACGAGGCCAATAGGGGCCTTCCCGCCCACGGCCTCGTTCGCCTCAACTTCGGCAATGCGATCGCTGTCGACCGCCGCCGGGGCATAATCGCGATAAAGCCGAGCGGCGTCGACTACGACCGACTTCGACCTGCGGACATGGTCCTCGTCGACCTCGATGGAAAGCGAGTCGAGGGAAGGCTGCGGCCGTCCTCGGACACGCCAACCCACCTCGTGATCTACAGGGCTTTCGGCCACGTGGGCGGCGTCGCCCACACCCACTCGGCCCACGCGACGTCGTTCGCCCAGGCCGGGCTGGCGATCCCGGTGCTCGGCACCACACACTGCGACTTCTTCCACGGGCCCGTGCCGGTCACCCGCGAGCTCACAAGGCGGGAGATCGCTGGCTCCTACGAGGCCGAGACCGGCCGTGTGATCGTCCAGCGGTTCGCCAGGCTCGACCCGCTGGAGATTCCCGCGGTGCTTGTGATGCGCCACGGCCCGTTCACCTGGGGCCGCACCGCGGCGGAGGCCGTGGAGAACGCGGTCGCCCTCGAATTCTGCGCAAAGCTGGCGGCCCAGACCCTGGGGCTGCGCCCCACCGGCCTGAAGTTCCCCGCGGCGCTCCTCGACCGGCACTTCAACCGCAAGCACGGAGCCGGCGCCTATTACGGCCAGCGGTAGGCCGCCGGATCACCGCCGCCCCCAGTGGGCTCCCGGCTTGCCGCGCGGATGGTGCAATGGGGCCCGCTGGAAACGGCCGCCGCCGCCCCCTCCCCTCCGGCCCTGGGGCTCGGGGCGCGGCGGAAATGCCGATGCGGGCTTGTAGACGAAACCCTCGAGCTTGAGCCTCGGGATCTCCTGCCCGATGAAGCGCTCGATCGCGCGGACATCGGACGCGTTCTCGGGCGTGGCGAGCGTGAACGCATCGCCGACGGCCTGCGCCCTGCCCGTCCGCCCGATTCTGTGCACGTAGTCCTCCGGGTTCTCCGGGACGTCAAAGTTGATGACATGCGAGACGCCGGCCACGTCGATGCCGCGGGCGGCGATGTCGGTGGCGACCATCACCTCGTAGCGGCCGCTCCGGAATCCCTCGAGCGCCTCCATGCGCTGGTTCTGGGAGCGGTTGGCATGCAGGACCGCAACGCTGTGGTTCGCCTCCCTCAGGCGCCTCGCGATCCGGTCCGCCCCGTGCTTGGTCCGCGAAAAGATGAGCACGCTGTTGAAGTCGATCGCCGAAAGCAGCGCCAGAAGGAGCTCGAACTTCTGCTCCTGCTGCACCGGGTAGATCGCGTGCGTGATGAGCGTCGTAATCGTGCGCGCGGCGCCGATCTCGACGCGCACCGGGTCCTTGAGCGCGAACGAGGCCACCGCGGCGATCTCGGGCGGCACGGTCGCCGAGAAGAAGAGCGTCTGACGGTGCGCCGGGCACTTCTGGATGATCCTCTTGACGTCGTGGATGAAGCCCATGTCGAGCATCCGGTCCACCTCGTCCAGGATGAGGATCTGGATGCCGCCGAGGCTCAGTTCCCCCTCCTGCATGAAATCCATAAGGCGGCCCGGTGTGGCGACGACGACGTCGGTGCCGGCGCGCAGCTCGCTTCGCTGCTTTCCATAGCCGACGCCGCCGTGCAGCACGGTTGCGCGGATGTCCGAGAAGCGGCCGAGGTCGCGGAACGCGGTCTCCACCTGCGCCGCAAGCTCCCGGGTGGGCTCAAGCACGAGGACGCGGGGCCCCCCTTTCTTGTGGATCCCGAGGAGGGTCAGCACCGGGAGGGCGAACGCGGCCGTCTTGCCCGTGCCGGTCTGGGCGGAGGCGATGAGGTCCTTGCCCGAGAGCACGGCCGGAATGGCGCGCAGCTGGATGGGTGTCGGCTCCGTGTAGCCCATGGCCTGCACTCCGCGAAGGAAGTTGGGCGCCAGGCTGAGTTTTGTAAAAGGCATCACACACCTACGCCCCTAACCCCGTCAAAAGCGAGGTGAATCACCACCTGGGGAGCCCGCCCACGTCGCCGATGTTGCCGAACAGGGTTTTCCCCGGCATCGTGCCGCCAGTGTCATCGCCAAGATTCGCGCCCGCCGTCCTCATCCTCGCCGCCTTTGCCATGGCCGCCAGTGCCCGCGCGACCCTCTGGGTCTCGCCCGGCGGCGACGACGCGAACCCCGGGACCGAGGAGCAGCCCCTGCGCACGATTGCCCGGGCCCGCGATGTCGTGCGCACGCTCAACCATGACATGACGGACGACATCACGGTCTTCATTGCGGGCGAGCACCACCTAGACGGGCCCCTAGAGCTCGTGCCCGAGGATTCGGGAACGAACGGTTTCAATGTTGTCTACACGGCGGCGCCGGGGGAGCACCCCGTCCTGAGCGGAGCGAACCGTGTGAGTGGCTGGACACTCGCGGACGCCGCCAAGAACCTCTGGTCGGCGCCGGCGCCCGCGGGAATGGCGGACAAGGTCGACCTGTATGTGGACGGAAACCCTGTGGCCAGGACCAGGGCTCGCCTCCTGGCCGTCCTCTCGAAACCCACCGGCGGGGCCCCGGTCGCTGTGCCCGGGCCCGAGGCGCACTGGAAGAATCCGAACGATGTCATCTTCGAGCCCCAGGACCAGGGTGCGATCTGGTCGGAGCGCACGGGCGCGCAGGAGTCCTTTGTCGCCAACGCATTCGAACTGCTTGGGACGCCCGGCGAATGGTACCTCGACCGGACTGCGCGCCGGTTCTACTATACGCCACGGCAAGGGGAGGACATGACGGTCGCCGACGTTGAGGCGGCCGGGGCACCCGGGCTGATCGCAGGCGACGGCTCGGCCGAGCGGCAGCTCACCGGCATCATCTTCAAGGGCATCCGCTTTGAATACACGGCGCAGCCGCGCACGCCCTCCCGGCCAAAAAGGGTGCCGAGGGCGGCGGTACGGTTCGCCCATGCGGGCGCCGTCCAGCTCCTGGAGGACGAGTTCGTGCACATGGGAACGCCAGCGCTCGAGCTGGGCCCGGCGGTCGAAGGCTGCACCGTCGACGGATGCGCCTTTGCGGACATAGCTTGGTCGGCGGTCGGTATCTCAGAGGCATCGGGGGTGCGGATTGAAGAGAGCAGGTTCTCGTACGTGAACACATCACCCCATGAAATGGCTCCATCGGGAAACGCGGGGGTGATCGAGGTGGCACGCTCCAAGGATGTCTCAATCGAGCGCAACCAGATCGACCACTATCCCCTCCTGGCCATCCTTCAGGATGACGGTGCCCAGTCCGCGGTCCGGGAGGCGTCAAACCTTGTCTCGCCACCGATGATTGTTTTCCACGGCGGCAAGGACGTGGCCGCCCCGGCGCCCGGCGGGGATTTGGGCGTCCCGCAGGCCTACCGCACGCTCGTCGGCGAGACCTTCAGCGCCCCGACTATTCCGAGGCCGCCCACCGCGGTTTCCGCGGAGGCGGAGGACGGGTTTGCCTACGTGACGTGGATTCCCTCGTGCCTGGATGGCGGCTCGCCTGTGGCATCGTACACGGTGGCCTCGTCCACGGGCGCCAAGGCCACGGTCTCCTCGGCCGACTTCCTGGCGAAGGGCTACATTGTGGTCGTGGCCCTCGAGAACGGCCGCGCGGTCACGTTTACCGTGAGTGCGGTGAGCGCCCGTGGCGCGAGCCCGCCCTCGCTGCCGACGGCCGCCGTGACGCCCTCTCACAAGAGGAAGCTGAAGCCGCCGCTGGCGCCCGCCTTGGTCACGTTCACGGCCGGCTCTACCGGATCAAGCGTGCGCATAACCCCGCCCTCCTCGGACGGCGGCAGCCCCGTTGTCGCCTACGCCGTTGCCGCCGGTCCGGCCGGGCCCCCGGTTCCAATCGAGGGCCTGGACGTCATTCGGGCCGACGCCGACCAGCCCGTCCAGAGGACGCTCGATGGCTTCTCGGTCAATGGGGCGTCCGAGGTATTGGTTTCTGCAAGGAACGCCGCCGGAATGGGCAAGCCGTTGGTTGTCAAGCTAAAGAAGTAGCCCGATAATGCGCCGCGAGCGGCCGGTCTGGCTTGTCTCCGGCGCGCCTTTCAGCCATCCGAGAGGCCGAACATTAATACCGACAGTCCATGCGGTCCACAGGGTCGTTCCCGGTCATTCTGACAGTGCTGGCGCTTGCATCGCCAAGGGCGATGGCGGACGGTCCCTATGTGTCCATATCCGAAGCGGTCACGTGGCAGGACAATGTGACAAACGCGCCTTCGGGCGACGGAATCCGGAGCGCTTTCGAGCTGGAGTCCGGGGCGAGCGTGAACTGGGTTCGCTCGATCGACTTCTCGACGATTCTTACGGCGGGCGTGACGGCGGACGTCGACGTGTGCCCGCCGTACAGCGGACTGAACAGCCTGAGCGCGGGACCGAGCGTGGACGTGCGGCGAAAGCTCGGCCTTGGCCCGTTTGCGCCGGTCCTGTACGCGGAGATTGACGTGCGCGGCGCGGGATTCGTCGATCCGGAGCGCAGCAATGTGGAGGCGGATCTTGAGCTAGGCCTAACGCAGCGCATCCGTGACGACCTACAGCTCGTCCTTGGCGCGCGCACCGGGAGCTACGACGCGAGGGACATCGTCTTCTCGGGCAACTTCGCGAGCCTTAAGGCGACCGTCAATTGGGATGTGGACGAGACCTGGCGCCTCAAGATCATCGGCGGGTGGCGCAGCGGCGACACCGTTTCCGACTATACGGCCATGAAATCCCCCTACGGCTGGGTTGCGGTCGACCCGGACACGCAATACCTGCCCGGGGCCTGGCACTTCGTGAGGACGTTCGGCGACCCGTTCGTGGCGTACCGGGAGAGTGTCAGGACGTGGTCCTGCGGCGCGGGGATATCCCCGGCCCTCGGGCGCCACACCTCCCTGGCCCTCCAGTTCATGCGCTTCGACTCGGAGGGATACGATCGCTACTATGAAGACGTCGTCAGCGTGAGCCTGGAGCACCATTTCTGATGCGCGCCATGCACCGAGCCGCCGCCATCTTCCTAGCCGCCACCACGGCCCTGGGGGCACATGCGGCCGGAACCGTGCGGGTCGTAACCAAGGATGCCGCAGGGATGCCGGTGGCGGACGCCGTGGCCTACGTGCACTCGCTCGACGCTTCCACGCCCGTCCACCCGCCCTCGGAGCCCGTCGCCATCATCCAGCGGGACCAGGAATTCGACCCGTATGTGACACCGATCGTCGTCGGCACACGGGTCGTGTTCCCCAACAGGGACAACGTCCAGCACCACGTCTACTCGGTCTCGCCCGCGAAGAAGTTCGAGATCCCGCTCTACATCGGGGAGTCGACGGCGACCATCGTGTTTGACCGCCCGGGCCCCGTGACCCTCGGGTGCAACATCCACGACTGGATGGTCGCCTACGTCTTCGTCCTCGACACGCCCTATTTCGCGAAGACCGGTGCGGACGGGATCGCGGACATCTCCAACCTGCCGCCCGGGCGCTACCGGCTCGAGGTCTGGCATCCCCGGCTGGCCGGGAAGGTCGGCCTTGAGCTGACGGTCGTCGAGGCCGGCGACACAACCCAGGTCGTCTCGGTCACCCTGCGTCCGGACCGCCGCATCCGCCGCGCGCCCGACACCGGCGGGGTCGGATACAAGTAGGGACGCGCCCTTGGGACACACCCGATTCAGACTGCCGCAGTTCCGGCGTTTTGGCAGCCGGCTCCTGCTCCTGATCGCGGGGATCGTCGCGCTAGCCCAGTGCGCCAACTACGTCCTTGTGAGGATTGCAAACCGCAAGAATGCGGTCGAGCGCATCTATGAGAATCTGGACAAGGGCGCGCTCCTCTTCACAAAGCGGGTCGACGCGAGGCTGGACGAGCTCTCCGGCAGGGCCGCGCTCATGTCGGACGACTATTCGATCAGGCAGCTCTTCCTCAAGGAAGAGCCCGATCCTGCAACGGTTCGGTCGGCCCTGGAATCCTACAGCGTCCGGATGGGCGTCCCCTTCATGGCGCTGCTATCCCCCGAAGGTTCAAGGATCGGGGACACGGGCGGGCCCCTGCCCCTCGCCGCGCTCAGGCCGTTCCAGGAGCTTGTGAAGGTGGCGGAGGCAGCCGATGACTCCAAGGCCAAGGGCTTCGCACGCCTGCCGCCCGACGGCCCGATGGGAAAGCTGTATGCCCTGCTCGTGGTCCCGATCTACGCTCCGAAGCCGGAGATTGTCGCCTGGATCGGCCTTGCCCTTCCCATTGACCACGACTTTGCGACCGGGCTCAAGGAGGACACCCGCCTTGAGGTCACGTTCTATTTCGGCGCCTCGGACGACCTGCTCCCCGTTGAGTCGACGCTGCCGGAGTCCAGCCTGCGGCCGGTCGCGCCGGCGGCCATCGGGGCTGAGATGCGAAACGTCGCCCTCGCCGGCGAGTCGTTCGTCACAGCCTATCGCCCGCTGCGCCCACTGATCACTCCGGGCCGCGCCGCCATCGCGCTGCAACGCTCGCTCGAGGCAGAGCTCGCCCCCTCCCTCCTCCTTGAGCGGTTTCTCCTCATCCTCCTCCTCGCCTCCCTGGGGGTCGCCGCGCTCATCGCCCCCATGTTCGCCAGCAACCTGAGCAGGCCGCTGCGCGCGCTGGCCGAACACACGAAGCTCATCGGCCGGGGCGACTATGCGACGCGCCTCAAGCTCGACCGTGCCGACGAGATCGGCCAGCTCGCGGCATCGTTCAACCAGATGAGCGAGGGCCTGGCCGAGAGGGACAGGGTGCGCGACCTCCTCGACAAGAATG
>Ga0265338_10004703_pt1 | contig 18282 bp, 14 predicted proteins | sample 42126metaG_FD_193579 | JGI IMG/M metagenome (GOLD analysis project Ga0265338, IMG submission 193579) | Rhizosphere microbial communities from Carex aquatilis grown in University of Washington, Seatle, WA, United States - 4-21-26 metaG | ecosystem: Host-associated > Plants > Roots > Rhizosphere... | reverse complement strand
CCATCGCGCTCACCGCCGCCTCATACGCATCCAGCGCCGGCCGGTACTTCTCCGCCGCCGGGCTCACCAGCGTCGGCAGAAACGCGGTCACGCCCGTCGCCGGCAGCCGCTCCGCCAGCGCACGCAGCGCGGCCGCATCCGCCCCGACCTCGAATCCGAAGCCGCCGTTGACCTGTAGGTCGATCAAGCCCGGCGAAACGATCGCGGCGTCGAACACCTGCGCGGGCAGGCGGCTGGCGGGGATCGCGTCGCCGCGGATGACCTCCAGGATGCGGCCTCCGCCGAACACGACCGCGCCGGGCACGAGCGTCCCGTCGACGATCAGCCGCCCGCGCGCGGCGGCGGGGGCACCCGGGGAATACGGCGGCGGTGGGGGCGCTTCCTGCATCGGAGATCCCAGGCTACAACAAATCGGCGAATCAGAACTGGAGCGCCGACCGTCGAGCTTGTAGCCTGGTCGCCCAATCGGAGGTTTCATGAGGCTGCTTCTCGTCCCCAGCTTGACCGCGCTCGCCAGCGCGCTTCTCTTGGCCGTGCCGATCGCGGCGGTGCTGTCGCGGCCCGCATCCGCCAAGACCGACGCGAAGACATCCTCATCCTCGTCCTCATCGGGATCGAGCGGCCTGGCGTTTCCGTTCCCGGTCAAGGAGAAGACGCTGTCCAACGGCCTGCGGGTCTACGTGGTCGCGTACGATTCCCCGGGGCTGGTCGCGTACTACTCGGTGGTGCGCACCGGCAGCCGCAACGAGGTCGAGGCGGGCAAGTCGGGGTTCGCGCACTTCTTCGAGCACATGATGTTCCGCGGGACCGCGCGCTACTCGCAGGACGCGTACAACGCGGTGATCAAGGAGATGGGCGCCGACTCGAACGCGTTCACCTCCGACGATCTCACCGTCTATCACATCCTCGCCGGCAAGGCGGCGCTGCCCCGCATCGTCGAGATCGAGGCGGATCGCTTCCAGCACCTGCAATACAAGGAGCCCGACTTCCAGAAAGAAGCGCGCGCGGTGCTGGGCGAATACAACAAGAACGCGTCGAACCCGATCGAGAAGATGGTCGAGGTGCTCTACGACAACGCGTACAGCACGCACACGTACAAGCACACGACGATGGGCTTCCTCAAGGACATCGAGAACATGCCCAACGAGTTCGGCTACTCGCGCCAGTTCTTCGATCGCTATTACCGGCCCGACAACGTGACGCTGCTCGTGGCCGGCGATGTGGACGCGGACACGGTCTTCGGCCTGGTCGAGAAGGAGTACGGCGCGTGGAAGCGTGGGCCGGCGCGCCCGACGGTGCCCTCCGAGCCGGCGCAGAAGAAGGGCAAGGAAGCCGAGCTGACCTGGAAGGGCGCGACGCTGCCGATGCTGCTCGAGGGCTATCACGTGCCCGGCTTCTCGACGACCAATGTCGATCTGCCGGCGCTGGACGTGCTGGCCGAGCTGCTCTTCGCCGAGCGCGCGCCGCTGTACAAGAAGCTGGTGATCAACGAGCAAAAGGTCGAGTCGATCTCCGGGTCGGCCGACCCGCACGTCGACCCGAACCTGTTCACGATCCTGGCGCGCATCAAGAAACCGGGCGACGTCGGCTACGTCCAGTCGGCCGTCAGCGACGAGATCGCGCGCATCGCTCGCGAGGGCGTCGATGACCGCACGCTGGCCGAGGTGCTGTCGCACGTGAAGTACGGCTTCGCGGGCCAGCTCTCGACCGCGGATCGCACGGCGACGACGGCGGCGTCGTTCATCGCGCTCACGGGCACGCTGTCGTCGATCAACGACTACTTCGCGCTCTACGACAAGGTCACGAGCGCGGACGTCAAACGGGTCGCGCAGCTCTATTTCACCGCCAACAACCGCACCGTCGTGACGTTGAAGGCCGGCAAATGAGCGCGCGGGGTCGGACCATGATGGGTTGCTGGAGGAGTCGCTGGAGGAATGGCTGGATGATCGCATCGATGTTGTTGATGGCCGGCCTCGGGACGCGACGCGCGCGCGCCGCCGAGGAGTCCGCGCCGACGTCGGCCGCGGAGGCGAAGCCGGCCGGGCCGCTCAAGGCGCCGCCGCCGTTCCGCTGGGCGGGCGAGCCGCCGAAGACGGTCTTCTTGCCGTCGCCCAACAACCCGCTGGTGGCGATCCGCGTGCTCTTTCGCGTGGGAGCCGTCGACGATCCCAAGGGTAAAGAAGGCCTGGCGGCGCTGACCGCCGAGATGCTGGGCAAGGGCGGGACGCGCGCGCGCAGCTACGCGGAGGTGCTGGACGCGCTCTACCCGCTGGCCGCTTACATCCGCGTCTACGGCGACAAGGAGTCGGTGCTCTTCGAAGGCATGGTCCACCGCGACAACGCCGACAAGTTCGCGGAGTTGCTCGCCGAGCAGATCATGAGCCCGCGCTTCGCCGAGGACGACTTCACGCGCAACCGGCAGGACGCGCTCGACTCCATCACCAAGACCCTGCGCGGCAACGACGACGAGGATCTCGGCAAGCAGGCGATGGCGACCGTGCTCTACGCCGGCCATCCCTACGGCTACCCGTCGCAGGGCACGGTGGCGGGACTGAACGCGATCACGCTCGACGACGTCAAGCTGTTCTATGCGCTGCACTACACGCGCGACCGCCTGGTCGTCGGCGTGGGCGGCGGCTATTCCGAGGGATTCGCCGAGGCGTTCACGCGCCGGTTCGCGGCGCTCGGCCACCGGGGCGCGCCGCAGAGGAGCCTGCCGCCCGCGCCCAAGCACGCCGGCAACGAGATCCTGATCGTCGAGAAGGACGCGCGAGCGAACGCGATCTCGATCGGGCGCCCGCTGCCGATCACGCGCGCCAGCAGCGACTTTTACCCGCTGACGGTCGCGCGCTCGTACCTCGGCGAGCACCGCACCTTCAACGGCGTGCTCATGAACCACCTGCGCGGCAACCGCGGCCTGAATTACGGCGACTACGCGTACATCGAGAACTTCATCCAGGACGGCTGGTCGACGTTCCCGCTGCCCAACATCCCCCGGCGCGGGCAGCACTTCGAGATCTGGCTGCGCCCGGTGCCGCCGCAGAACAGCTTGTTTGCGCTGCGCGGGGCGCTCTACGAGACCGACAAGCTGGTTCGTGAAGGGATCCCCGAGGCTGGATTCGAGGCGACCAAGACGTTCCTGATGAACTACGCCGATCTGTGGATCCAGGACATCTCGCGGCGGCTCGGTTACGCGATGGACTCGGCGATCATCGGCAAGGATCTGATCAAGGAGCTGCACGAACGGCTGCCGAAGATGAAGAAGGCCGAGGTCGATCGCGTCATCAAGAAATACCTGGGCATCGACAAGCTCTCGATCGCGATCGTCACCGACAAGGGCGCGGACGTGCGCCGCAAGCTGCTCGACGGCGTGCCGACGCCGATCACCTACGACACCGCGGGGACGCCGGCGGAGATCCTGGCCGAGGACAAGATCATCGAGAAGTTTCCGCTGCCGGTGCAGGCCGAGAACGTCAAGGTGGTGCCGGTCGATCAGCTGTTCGAGAAGGCGTCGGAGAGGACGGCGGCGACAAAGTCGGCGGAGAAGGCGGGCGACCAGAAGAAATAGCGCGCTCGGCGGGCCTCCTCACCCAACCCTCTCCTCCACGCGGACGTGGAGGAGAGGGCACGATTATGGAGGCCTCGTCGTTCTAGGCGTCATCGTTGTTTGCGCGTCGTTGTTTGCGCGTCGTTGTTTGCGCGTCGTTGTTTGCGCGTCGTTGTTTGCGCGTCGTTGTTGCATCTCTCAGGCGGCGCGGGCGAGGATCTGGCCTAGCCGGCGGGCGTCGATGTTGCCGCCGGAGACGACGGCGATGCGCCGGCTGCCGGCGACGCGAGCGAGCGCGGCGACCGCAACGGCGCCCGCTCCCTCGGCGATCACGCGCTCGCGCAGCGCCAGCGATGCGAGCGCCGCTGCCACTTCGTGCTCGGTGACGACGACGATCTCGTCGAGGAAGGCCGCCGCGATCCGCAGCGGCAGCCGTCCGGGCGCCGCCACGCGCAGGCCGTCGGCCAGCGTCGCCGGTTGCGGGTGCGGGGCCGCGCCCTCGTGCGCGAGCGCGCGGCGCAATGAATCGACGCCTTCGACCTGCGCGCCGACGACGCGGATTCCCTGCCGGCGCAGGAGGCTGCCGACGCCCGCCACCAATCCGCCGCCGCCGATCGGCACCACCACCACATCGGGCCGCGCAGCCAGCAGCTCGGCGGCGACGGTCGACTGGCCGGCGATGACTTCGGCGTCGTCGAACGCGTGCAGGAAGCGCCCGCTGCTCGCACGGGCCAGCGCGCGCGCGCGGGCGACGCAGCTCTCGAACCGGTCGCCGGCGTGGATCACGCGCGCGCCCAGCGCCTGGCAGCCCGCAACCTTGGTCCGCGGCGCGCCGTCGGGCACGACGATCGTCGCGGCCAGTCCCAGCCGCCGCGCGCTCCAGGCGACACCGAGACCGTGATTCCCCGCCGACGCCGCGAACACGGCGCGGTGGTCGCCGCGCTCGACCTGCGCCGCCAGCGCGTTCAGCGCGCCCCGCACCTTGTACGCGCCGGTGAGCTGCAGGCTCTCAAGCTTGAGCCAGGCGCCGAGGCGCTCCGACCGCACGAGCGGTGTCTCCGGCAGCACGCCACGCACACGCACCGCCGCGACGTCGAGGAGCGCGGCGTCGAGCAGACCGTCGGACGCGATCCACCGCGCGTCGTCGTCGTCGTCGGTCAACGGGTCGGGTTGTGTGTCGGTGCACGGAACGGATTGGGCGGACATGATCGGCTCCCCGGTTGCGGCGCCCGATCTCCCCAGCGTGACGGCGGCAAAAAAAAGCCCCGCCACCTCGGAGAGGTGCGGGGCCTTGGTCGACTCGGTTACTCAGCTCAGCGCGGCAGGCCCCCACCTCTTCGGCAAATGCCCATAATAATGGCGATGGCCCGCGTGATCGGAATGAGGGTGGCGCGCGCGTTGGTCATCGAAGCCGTTCTTCTATAGCACGGCCGCGGCGCGGGGGCGCGTGGCGCTGTCGTCCTGGGCGGCCGCCAGGCGGTTCACCGCGCTCAGCACGGCGCAGATCGATGCGGTCTCCTCGTCGGTGGCGATGCCGACGCCGTGGATCGGCGCGCCGCTCTCCGCGCGGACTTCGATGTATGCCGCGACGCCGGACGGCGCGTCGGGGTCAGGCACGATGTGCGCGACCGAGTGCTTCTGGAGATCGAGAACCCTGAACGATGTCGCGGCGATGGTGCCGGCGATGGCCAGCGCCGCCTCGATAACATTGGCGCCGCGACCGGCCCGCCGCCGGCGTACGGCGCCGCTCTCGAGCTCGACGACCAGGTTGACCGCCGCGCCCGCCGAATCGGGATCCAGGCGGTGGCTCACGTAGCGGTGGGGCGTCTCCAGATTCAGGTATTCGCGCCGGAAGATCGCGTGGATCTCACGCGCCGAGATCTCCTTGCCCGACGAGTCGGTCACTTCCTGGACGGTGCGCGCGAGCTCGATCTGCAGCCGCCGCGGCAACTCCAGCCCCAGCTCCATTCCCAGCAGGTAAGCGACACCTCCCTTGCCCGACTGGCTGTTCACGCGGATGACGGCGTCGTAGCTGCGTCCGAGATCGGCCGGATCGATCGGCAGGTACGGCATGTCCCAGCGTTCCTGCCCCTGCTGCGCGGCGAAGCCCTTCTTGATTGCGTCCTGGTGCGAGCCCGAGAACGACGTGAACACCAGATCGCCCGCGTAGGGGTGCCGCGGATGCACCGGCAGCTGGTTGCAGATCTCGACGTCGCGGCGGATCTGGTCGATATCGGAAAAGTCGAGCTCCGGGTCGACGCCCTGCGTGTACAGGTTCAGCGCCAGCGTGACCAGGTCCACGTTGCCGGTGCGCTCGCCGTTGCCGAACAGGCAGCCCTCGACGCGGTCGGCGCCAGCCATGACCGACAGCTCGGCGGCGGCCACGCCGGTGCCACGGTCGTTGTGCGGGTGCACGCTGAGCACGATCGAATCGCGCCGCGCGAGGTTGCGGTGCATCCACTCGATCTGATCGGCGTAGATGTTCGGGGTCGAGATCTCGACGGTCGACGGCAGGTTGATGATCGCCCTGCGCTCGGGCGTCGGCTGCCAGATCTCTGTCACCGCGTCGCAGATCTCCTTGGCGAACGTGAGCTCGGTCGCCGTGAAGGTCTCCGGGCTGTATTCGAACCGCCAGTCGGTCTCCGGTTGCGAGGCGGCCAGATCGCGGACCAGGCGCGCGGAGCTGGCCGCGATCTCGATGATCCCGTCGGTGTCCTTGCGGAAGACCACGCGCCGGAACAGCGGCGAGGTTGCGTTGTAAAAATGCAGCGTTGCGCGTGGCGCGCCGCGCAACGACTCGAACGTGCGCGCGATCAGATCCTCCCGCGCGGGGGCCAGCACCTGGATGCGCACGTCGTCGGGGATCAGCCGCTCCTCGATCAGCGCGCGCACGAAGTCGAAGTCGGTCTGCGACGCCGATGGAAACGCGACCTCGATCTCCTTGAAGCCGATCGCGACTAGCCGATCGAACATGCGCCGCTTGCGCGCGCGGTCCATCGGCTCGATCAGCGCCTGGTTGCCGTCTCGCAGGTCGGAGCTGCACCAGAGCGGCGCACGCGTGATGGTGCGGTCCGGCCAAGTCCGGTCGAATGTCCTGTCAAATGGCTGATCCGGGAGCGATACCGGGGACGCGGGGCGGTACTTCTTCTCGGGATGGGAAATCATGGGGATGAACCTCGCGATAGGGCTCCAGTCTGCGGCCCCGGTTCCGCATAAGTCCAATAAATAGCACTGAATGCACCGATAATAGATATTTATCGGTGTTCCACGGCCATTTTCGACCGGACCATTGGAGTCGATTTGACGGTCTCGACCACCGCACGGTTCGTCGGCACCCCCGAGCAAGAGACTTTCTTTTTCGTCGCGACCTTGTTACGTTCTCGCACGCTCGGGAGCGTAAGAACCTTCAGCCGGAAAGGGGGCGCTGGAGTGAGTCGACTTCGAGGGCCGCAACGCCAGCGTTCGCACGTTTCGTCGTGCTCGGACCTGTGGAAAGTTTCAACGGAAATTTTCGCGAGCTTTGGGCACGCCGTGATACGAAACGGCAAGGCAACCAGCCTGTTACACGTTCTTGACTGCGACATGAGTATGCTGGGCCGGCAGCTATAAGGGGGTAGAAGCGTGACTTTGAACATTGGGGAGCTTCGATCCGTCGGCGGCGAGGGGACACCCCCGCCCGTCAACGAGGTCGTAGGAAAATATCGACTCATTCGCGATCTCGGCATTGGCGGGATGGCGCGCGTATCGCTGGCGACGCTCGAAGGGCCCGCCGGTTTTTCAAAGCGCTATGTCGTCAAACGCATTTTGCCGGAGTTCGCGCGCAATCCGCAGTTCGCGCGCATGTTCGCCAACGAGGCGCGCGTGGCGGCAATGCTCGATCACCCGAACATCGTTCGCGTGTTCGAGTTCGATCGCGAAAACGGCACGTATTACCTGGTCATGGAGTACGTCGACGGGGCGTCGCTCGATCAGATCGTGCGCGCCGCACGCAAGGGTGGCGTTCCGCTGGGGCCCGACTTCGCCGTCGAAGTCGGATTGCCGCTGGCGCGCGCGCTCGCCTACGCGCACGCGCTGAAGCTGCCCGACGGGCGGCCGCTCAGCCTCGTTCACCGGGACGTATCGCCGGGCAACGTGCTGGTCTCACGCGACGGCGTGGTCAAGCTGACCGACTTCGGCGTCGTGAAGTCGACGATCACCAACACGGTGGCCGGCGCGGTCAAGGGCAAGCTCTCGTACATGTCGCCCGAGCAGATCACCGTGCAGAACGTCGATCACCGATCGGATCTGTTCTCGCTCGGCGTGGTGCTCTACGAGGTCGCCACCGGCCTGCGTCTGTTCCGCGGCGATTCGCTGGGCGCCACCGCAGTGCGCGTGATGCGCGCCGTGGTGCCGCCGCCGCGCTCGGTGATGCCCGAGACCGACCCGCGCCTCGAGGCGATCCTCATGAAGCTGCTCGAGCGCGATCCGCGCGCGCGCTACCAGAGCGCTTCGGAGCTCTACGCCGATCTCGAGGGCTATCGCACGTCGGGCGCCGGCGACAAGCGCAGCATCCCCGTCACGGACATGGTCAACTTGCTCTTTCCGTCGGACAGTCACATCGCGATGGCCCACACGCCGGGCAGCATGGTCAGCGGGTCGGCGTCGATCTCGGTCAATACGCCGGGCTTCGACGTCGATTCCTCCGCGAACGCGATGGACGGCGAGGCCGACGTGCCGCTGCAGTTCATGCACGATGACGATCCGCAGCGGCCCGTCTTCCCGGTCCCGCGCGACATGACGCCCACGCCGCCGCCCTCGTACAGGTCAACGCACGGGTCAACGCACGCATCAATGTACGGGTCGACACACGCGTCGATGCCACCGTCGGTGTCCGTTCCCGTGCTGACCGTCGAGCAGGGCGTGTCGATGAAGTTGATCCTCGCCGTCACGCTCGCGTGCCTGGTCGGCTCACTGATCTTCTGGTTCGCCGTCTTCTAGCCGAAAGCATGAGGTTCCCGCCCGCACACGCCCCCGGAAGCCGTCAGTGTGTTCCAACGGCCGTGCTCGCGTGCAGCAGCGCGAACCCGCCGATGATCAGCGCCACGCCGAGCAGCTTGGCGGCCGAGACGTTCTCACGAAACAGAAAGGCACCGATCGCGAAGGCCAGCACAGCCTCGAGCCCGAGGATGAAGACGTACGAGACACCCATCTCGCCGTGCTTCATCGCCAGGGTCTGCGCGACGGCGCCGCCCAGGAACAGCGCCAGCGCCGCGGCGCCCGGCACCGGGCGTGCAAAGCCACTCGATAGCTTCATGAAAGAGCCGCCGGCAACGAAGCTGAGCGCGGCTACCAGCGACAAACCCACGGCTGACAGGCTCATGTCACTGACACTGTACCCGACGAACTCGTTTCAAGGAAGGTGAGCAAGTGAGCACTCGAAACGCGCTCTCTCGACACCCTGGGTGGGCTACCGGCATCTCTTGCGTGGGTCTGCGCCCGCCGTCGTCGTCGGGGGGCTCGGGCGGCCCGTCCGTGACGGTGGAGGTGACGTCGGATGCTACGTCGGATGCTACGCCGGACGCTACGTCGGACGCTCGCGGTGATACCGGGGTCGAGCTCATCGAGGGCTTCCGCGCGCGTGAGCTGGTGAGTCTGCACGGCTCGCCGCTCATGGTGCTCGACTGCGGGCGCGTGCGCGCGCAATACCGCCGGCTGGCGGCGGCGCTGCCCGGGGTCGACCTGCACTTCGCGATCAAGGCGCTGCCCCACTCGGCGGTCATCTCGACGCTGAGCGGCGAAGACAGCTACTTCGACTTCTCCAGCCGCGGCGAGCTGGCGCTGCTCACGTCGCTGGCCATCTCGTCGGCGCGCGCCATCAACACGCACCCGATCAAGCAGGAGCGCGACATCCGCGATTCGCTGCAATACGGATGCGAGACCTTCGTGGTCGACAACGCCGCGGAGATCGAAAAGTTCGCCCGCTATCGCGATCGGGTGTCGCTGCTGCTGCGCATCGGCTTTCGCAGCGAGGATGCCGAGGTCGATCTGGCCAAGAAATTTGGCTGCGCCGTCGACGACGTCTTCCCGCTCCTGGACCTGGCCAAGCGGCTTGGGCTCAGGATCCTCGGCTTGTCGTTTCACGTCGGGTCGCAGTGCGGATCACCGCGCGCCTTCGTCGAGGCGATCAACGACTGCCGCCTCCTCATCGAGCGCGCGCGGCTGGCCCGGCTCGCCGACATCGGGGTGCTCGACATCGGCGGTGGCTTTCCGGTGGCCTACGCCACGGAGGCGGCGCCGCCGAGCATCGAGTCGTTCTGCGCGCCGATCCGCGCCGCGCTGGCCGGCATCCCGCCGCAGATTCGCGTCACCGCGGAACCGGGGCGGTTCCTGGTGGCGCCCGCGATGGACGCGATCGCGACCGTGATAGGGAAGGCTCGACGCGGTGATTCTTTTTGGTACTACCTGGACGACGGCGTATACGGGTCGTTCAATGGCCGCGTGTACGATCCGACGGTCCGCTATCCGTTGCAGGCGATCTCGCAGAGCGCGGGCGCGCACAGCGTGAGCGTTCTCGCCGGTCCCACCTGCGACAGCATCGACGTCATCGGCGAGAATCTGTGGCTGCCGGAGCTCCAGATCGGCGACTTGCTGGTCGGGTCGTTGATGGGCGCTTATACGATGGGCAGCGCCAGCGAGTTCAATTCGATTCCTAAGACGAAGATCTTAGTGGTAAATGGCCCGGAGACCACGACATGACCGGCAACGTCAGCAAGAGAAAGCTCCTCATCTGGATACCGGTGGCCGCGATTCTGATCAACGGCGTGGCCTACCTGATCGTCAGCAGCGTGCGCGGCTCGTCGAGCTCCGATCCACCCAACGCGGTCGCGAAGATGACGGTCGGGCGACCCGCAACCGACCCTCCCGCGGAGCACAAGCGTGGCGGTGCCGTCGGCGCTCCCAGCGAGGACCCGGACCTCGAGGCGCGCGCCATCGCTCGCCGGTCGGCCGGGCTGGCGGCGCTGGACGCGGGCGAGTACGAAAAGGCGCTGATCGACTTCACCGAAGCGCGCTCCCTGCTCGGTGACAAGGCGAACGTCACCGAGCTGCTGCGCGTGACCGAGGACCTGCGCGCCAAGCGCGATCGCGCGCCGTCGGCCGCGCCGCCGCGGCCGACGCACGTCGCCGCCGCGCCCAGCCCGCCGCCGCCGCGACCGCCGATGCGCCCCGCGGTCGGTCGCCGTCTGGCGGTTCGCGAGACGCCGATGCCGGTCGTCGAGGTGACGCCGCCCCCGCCGCCGCCCGCGGCGCCAGCGGGAGGGTTGCTGATCGTCAGCACCACGCCACGCGGCCTGCTGGTGCACGTCGACGACTCCGCGGTCGATCTGTCGCCGATGCGGACCAAGGTGAAACCGGGCTCGCATCGCGTCGCGCTGTTCGACGGCGATCGCAAGGTCTACGAGGCGACGGTGGAGGTGAAGGAGGGCGGCACCGCGACGCTCGTGAAAGATCTGCCAGCGGAGACCGCGGCCGAGACGCAGGCGCCGCGCGAGATGCCAGCGCCGCCGCCCGCGCCACCGGTCGCGCGTGCCGAGACGCCACGCACGGTGGCCCTGCGGACTTCCACCCCGGCGCCACGGCCGCGCCCGGCGCCCGAAGTCTCGCCCTCGAGCGGCGAGGACACGGGCACGCTGCAGATTACATCACCCGGTCTCTACGGCGTCGTGTGGGTCAACGGACGCCCGCGTGGCTATCCCCCGCTGGAGGTCAGCGAGCTCGCCAGCGGCCCCGCGAAGGTCGAGGTGCGCGTCAACGGCATCGAGAAACGAACGGCCACCGTCGTGGTCGCGCCGGGCCGTACCATCAACGTCGATCTTCGCTGACGGGTACATGCGTCCGCCGTTCCTTGCCTCTCACCTGCGCAGCATCCCCAAGAGCCCACCAACCCACCTGCCCAAAGAACCTGCGTAATGAAGATCCAACGATTTAGACTGGGAGTGGCGGCGGCGGCAATTCTCATCAACGTGTTTGCTGCCGGGGCCCAGGCGCAAGACGCGCCGGTGCGTCCGATTGACGACTCCGCCTCGACGGAGCAACCGGTCGAGTCGATACCCGAGCCGGGCGCGTCACCGGCGCCGACCGAGCCGCCTGCCGGCGCGTCGACGGCGGCCGAGCCCGACGCCAACCTGTCGGTCACGGGTGACGAGACCAACGCGGCGACCCAGGTGGCGTCGTTCGCGGTGACCAAGCTGAAAGACAGCCCCGCGGTCGTCACGGTCATCAGCGGCGAGGACATCCGCACCTCGGGCGCGCGCGATCTGATCGACATTCTCTACATGGTGCCCGGCTACTTCGTGGGCCAGGACGTGCAGAACGTCGTGGGCGCCGGCTTTCGCGGCCTTTGGGGCGAAGAGGGCAAGATCCTCATCATGATCGACGGCAAGGAGGTCAACGAGCTGATGTTCTCGACGCTGCAGCTCGACAACGGCTTCCCCGTCGAGCTCATCGAGCGCGTCGAGGTCGTGCGCGGGCCCGGGTCGGTCATCTACGGCGGCCTCGCCGAGCTGTCGGTGGTCAACATCGTCACGCGCGGGCTGCAGGGAGCCACCGACGCGACCGCGCACCTGGTCTACGGCGAAATGACCGGCGCGAACAGCGCATCGACGGGATACGCGCGCCGGCGCGTGACCGTGTCGGGCCGTTACGTGGTCGACGCGGTCCCAGGTCTGAGCACGTACGCGTCGCTCTCGCTGGGTGAGGGTCAGCGCAGCGTTTCGCAGTTCACCGACAACATGGGCGCGACCGCGTCGATGGAAGGTGGGTCCGCGCTGAACCCGTCGATGATTCAGGCCGGGGTCGGCTATCGCGATCTCCAGGCGACGTTCCTGTACCAGCGCCTGGGCAACAATAGCATCGCACCGTCCGGCTTCGTTGTGCCGGCGCCTCAGGTCACCACGTTCGATTCCTACTACGGCGAGCTGGTCGGGACGTTCCGCCCAAACAGCCGCATCGAGATCGTGCCGCGCTTCAACATCACCTACCAGCGTCCCTGGCAGGCATCGGACCCGGTCAACGAGGCGTTCTACTACCAGACGTCGGTGCGACGGATCCGCGGCCGCCTGCTCGGTCGCTGGGCGCCGATCGACGAGCTGCAGATCAGCGTCGGTGGCGACGCGATGTTCGACGAGGCCAGGTTGCTGGTCCCCGCACAGAATCCGCCGGTCGGGACGCAGTTGCTGTTCATCAACGGCCAGGACAACATCGCCTATCAGACCTACGGTACGTTTCTCGAGCTCTACTCCGAGAATCCGTTCCTCAACGTGTCGGCCGGTGTTCGTTACGACCACCTGAGCACGATCGGCGGCGACCTGGTGCCGCGCCTGGTGTTGCTGAAGGCGCTTGGGCCGCTCAGCCTCAAGGGGCTCTTCTCGCTGTCGTTCCGCGCGCCCGGCGTCGAGAACATCTCGCTGCAGGGCCAGGGCGCGCCCATACGGCCCGAGCACACGACGATCTTCGAGTTCGAAGCCGGCCTGGATCTGCCGGGCAAGCAGAAGATCGCGGCGAACCTCTTCGACATCCGCATCGACTCACCAATCGCATACACGCTGGATCCCATGAACCCCGCCGGGCAGGGCTACATCAACCTCGGCAAGCAAGGCTCGCGCGGTTTCGAGGTGACGTACAGCGTGCGCGCGCCGTCGGCGAAGCTGGAAGCCAACTACTCCTTCTACGCGCCCACGTTCGCGGACAACCTCGCGGCCTACACGGTCCCGGGCCACCCCGATCAGTTCATGGGCGCGCCTGCGCACCGCGTCCACGCGCGCGGGACGGTGTGGGTCTGGGAGCGCATCGGCATCAGCCCGAGCGTGCTGATCCTCGGTCCGCATTTCACGCGCGGACCCGATGACCCCGCCAGCACGCCAGGCAACATAATCCGAACGGCCACCGAGATCCCGACGCAAGCGCTGGCGAACCTGTACATCTTCAAAGACAACCTGGGCACGCCGGGCCTGTCATTGGGCCTGGGCCTCTACAACATTTTCGGCGCCCGCTACGAGTACGTGCACATCTCGACCAGCGGCGTGGCCTACACCGACGACCAGGCGCCATTCCCCGGCCTCGACCGCGAGGTCATGCTGCGCCTCGCGTACCAGTACGAGAAGTGATCGAAACCGAGCCAACCCAGAGCTAACCCGGCCCCGGCGGCGCGATCTTGCCGGCGACCATGACCAGCACGCGCGCGCGCAGCTCGCGTGCGAAGTCGGGATCGTGGCTCACGCACAGCAGCGCGAGGCCGTCGTCGACCAGCCCGCGCAGCAGCGTCGCCAGCTCGCGGCGGCGGCCGGGGTCGAGCGCGCTGGTCGGCTCGTCGAGCAGCAGCGCCGATGGATTCATCGCCAGCGCGCGCGCGATCGCCGCCCGCTGCTGTTCGCCGCCCGAGAGCTGGTGCGGCCGGGCGCCGGCGCGCGCGGCGATGCCGACGCGTTCGAGCAGCGCGCGCGCGCGATCGGTCGCCTCGGCGACGGGGACCCTGGCGACGTGCACCGGCGCTTCGATCACGTTGTCGAGGACGCTCCGGTGCGCGAACAGGTTCCAGGTCTGAAACACGAAACCGACACGCCGGCGGATCGCCAGCAGGGCGCGGTCGTCAGCGCCGTGGGCCGCTCCGGCGGCGCCGGTCGGCACCTGGTCACCGGCGACGCGAATCGTGCCGTCGTCCGCGCGTTCGAGCCCGTTGACGCAGCGGAGCAACGTGGTCTTGCCGCAGCCCGAGGGCCCGGTGAGCGCAACGATCTCCCCCGCGGCGACGTCGAGCGAGACGCCGTCGAGCACGAGGTGCGCGCCGAAGCGCTTGCGCACGCCGGCGATCTCGATCACGCGCCCCCCAGTCGCCGCTCGAGCCGGCGGGCCAGCCGCGCCAGCGGATAGCTCATCGCGAAGTACATGCCGGCGCACAGCAGCCCGGGCGCGAGCCAGCCGCGCAGGTCGACGGCGGTGATGGTCATGCGCTTGGTCAGCTCGACGACGGTGATCACCGACACCAGCGAGCTGTCCTTGAGCAGCGCGATGAAGTCGTTGGTCATGCCGGGCAGCGCCACGCGGAGTGCCTGCGGCATCACGATCCGCCGCAGCGCCAGCCGCCGGGTCATCCCCAGCGCCAGCGCCGCCTCCATCTGACCGATGGGGATCGCCTGGATGCCCGCGCGGTAGATCTCGGCCTCATAAGCGGCGTAGTTCAGGCCGAGACCGACGATCGCCGCCGTCCACGCATCGAGCGACAGCCACGTGGCCAGGCCGAAATAGAGCAGGTAGAGCTGCAGCAGCACCGGCGTGCCGCGCACGACTTCGATGTACGCGACGGCGAGGCCGCGCGCGCGCGGCAGGTAGAGCCGCGCCAGCGCCAGCAGCACGCCGAGCGGGATCGCCAGCGCCATCGCCGCCGCGGAGATCAGCAGCGTCGCGATCGCTGCCTGCAGGAACAGCACCACCTGGTGCCGATCGAGCGGTCGCGGGCCGATGGGCACAAAGGGCGGCGCCGCGGTCGCGAGCGCCGTGTGGGGCGCGACCGCCGCGCGTTCCAGGCGCGCCTGGCGCGGGCCATCGAGGGCGTAGCGCGCGAGGATCCCGCGCAGCTCGCCGCTACCGATGATGCGGTCGAGCGCCCGATCGATCGCCGCCCCCAGATCGCGGTCGGCAGGCCGCACGCCGATCGCGTACTGGCCTTCGCCGACGTCGCCCACCACCCGCAGCGTGGGGTGCCGGGGCTAGTAGCGGTCGACGATGATGTCGTCGAGCAGCACGGCGGCGGTGCGCCCGTTCTCGAGATCGATGAATGGCTCGTCGACGCCTTCGTACGGGACTGGCGCCGCGCCCGCGGCGAGCAGCATCTCCCAGGCCTGCGAGCTGGCGAGCGTGCCGACGCGCTGGCCGCGCAGCGAGGCGAGATCATGCAGCCGGACCTGGTCCTCCGCCCGCGTCACCAGCCGCTCGGCGAAGAGAAAATACGGACGCGAGAACGCGATGCGGCCCGCGCGCGCCGGCGTCACCTCCAGGCCGTTGAGCGCGATGTCGAACGTGCCGCGCTCGAGCGACGGCACCAGCGTCGACCAGTCGTTCTGAACGAATCGCGCCTTGACCCCCAGCTCGCGCGCCAGCGCCGCCGCCAGGTCGACCTCGAACCCGCGCAGCTCGTCGGGGTGCGCGGGATCCTCGTAGACGAATGGCTCGCCACCCTGGCGATCGCCGCCCCAGCGGAGTTCACCGGACTGCTGGATCCGTTCGAGCGCGCTCGTTGCGGCGGCAACGTCGCGGCCCGCGACAAGCGCAGCCGCCGCGCCGAGCGCGAGGCGGACGGCGGCGCCGGAGCCCCGCCGCCGCATGCGCCTAAGGCTGCCCGACGCTGACCGGCGGACAGACACCCTCGGGCAGGCAGATATTGGGCGCGCAGTAGGTTCCGATCGACAGGTAGCTGCAGCAGCCGGCGTTGCTGCCGCAGAAGCTGGTGCCCAGCGCCGCGCACAGATCGCCGGCGTCGGGGTTGCTGTTCACGCTGACCAGCGTGCAGAAGCAGGGGACGCCCACGAGCTTGATCCCCAGGAACGGATCACACGTGCACTGGAGCGTGCCGTTGTTGGGGCACTCGTTGCCGCCCGGGGTGCAAGGCTTGCCGACCCCCTTCTCGTTGCCGGCCTCGGGGGGGCAGCCGGGCGGCAGGTCGAGGCCGACCTCGTACGCGTCGACCGGGTGCGCGTCGGGGATCTGACCGCCGCCTCCTGCCGAGCAGCCAAAGGCGGCGAGCGCCGACAGGGTCAGCATCGAAAGCATTCCACGGGCTGACGCGCGGGCGGGCTCCATCCCTGTGGACATTACAACGGGCTCGATCTCAATTGAAGTAGGTGCCGAGGCGCAGCGTCACGGAGTTCGTGCCCGAATACTGCAGCACGCCGAAGATCTGACTGTCGCGGGTCAGCCCGCGCTGGCCGACGGCGTCGACGCGAAAGCGCCCGAAGTGAACTTGCAAGTCAACGTCGAGGGTGGCGGCGAAGATCCCGTTCACCTTGTCGAAGTACATCGCGGTCACGTGGTTGAGCTGTAAATTCGTGCTCAGCTCCGCCGACAGCGCCACCGCGCGCACCGGCGCGAACACCGCGGCGTAGTACGCGCTCCAGAACAGCAAGTTCGGCACGATGATGTGCAGGTCGTTGAAGTTGCCGTCGGGGCCGGTCATCAGCGTCAGCCCCTCGTTGATCACGAAGCCGAACGGGCCGCTCCATCCGCCCAGGATGGCTGTCGGCTCGACGTGGAAGTAGTACGGAAACACGTATCGGCCCAGTGACACCATGTCGACCAGGTGAAACTGGAAAATCACCGTGTGCGTGGGGAAACGCCCGCGCAGGCCGAAGCCGCCCACCAGCTGGCCGGCGTCGTCGAGGGGCTGGGTCCAGGTCACGCCGAGGCGTGTGTCGCCGAGCGACGTCGCGGTCTGATGCTTGTCGACGTCGAGCGGCTCGCCCCCGGGGACCTGGGTCACGTCGATGGTCGTGATGTTGGAGAAGGCGACCTCGGCGTCGAAGGAGAAGCGGTGCCAGGCCAGGCTGCCGCCGACGGCGAACCGGTAGTTGTGCGCGCTGCCGGCGACCAGCGGCAGGCCCGACAGGTCGTCGGTGCGCGCGTAGCTGGCGTCGAGGTAGAGGCGGGTCAGCGGCTCGGGGAGGCGTATGCCCGGGCCCTCGATCGGTGCCGGCGCGTACCGGGCCAGGAACGACGGCTCGGCGGGCTCGGCGCCAGGCTTGGTTCCCGAGTCGGCGTCCTCCGCATCGGATGCCGCGGGCGCCGCCTCATCGGATGACGGTTGGTTCGTCTCCGGCGGTTCTTCATTCGCGGCGCCGCCGCCGAGACAGAGCAGGGCGACACCGAGCAAAAACGACACGGCCCCAGCGAATCGCAGCGCCCGCGCGAAGTCAACGGAGATCCGCGTGGAGACGATTCCGACCGAGCGTGCCGGCGCGCGGGCTTGCCACGCTGCGGTCGATGGCTAATCCTTCCCCAGTGAGCGAGGTGCGGATTCGCCGCGCGAAGCGGTCGGAGCTGGGAGCGGTGGCCCGCATGGCGGCGGCGCTGATCCGCGAGCACCACGCGCGCGACTCGCAGCGCTTCATGCTCGTCGAGCCGGTCGAGGAGGGCTACCGCAACTGGCTGGACCGGGAGATCGGCCGCCGCGGCGCCGTGATCCTGGTCGCCGAGCAGGACATCGAGATCGTCGGCTACGCCTACGGCACGATGGAGGGCCGCAACTGGAGCGAGCTGCTCGACGCTTGCGGCAAGCTCAACGACGTCTACGTCAAACGGTCGCTGCGCCGGCACGGTATCGCGGGCCGGCTGATCGAGGCGATGCTGCTCGAGCTGCGCGGCCTGGGCGCCCCGCGCGTCGTGCTGTCGTCGGTCGACGGCAACCGCGCCGCCCAGCAGCTGTTCGCGTCGTTCGGCTTCCGGCGCACGATGATCGAGATGACGTGCGAGCTGTCGGCGCTCGGTTCGCTGGAGGAATGACCGGATTTGACGCGGACGTGGTTGCGTTCCGCCATCTTCCTGAGCATTGTCCTCGGCGGGGGCTGCCGCCCTCGACGAGGACTGACGATGAGTGACCAGCCGCTGCCCGGGACCGCCCCCTACGATGCGCCGCTCGCCGCGCGGCTGCACGCCGCGCGGGAGGCCAAGGGCGCCGACTACGTGCCGCGCACGCACCACCTCATCGGCAA
>Ga0265338_10004702_pt1 | contig 18289 bp, 16 predicted proteins | sample 42126metaG_FD_193579 | JGI IMG/M metagenome (GOLD analysis project Ga0265338, IMG submission 193579) | Rhizosphere microbial communities from Carex aquatilis grown in University of Washington, Seatle, WA, United States - 4-21-26 metaG | ecosystem: Host-associated > Plants > Roots > Rhizosphere... | reverse complement strand
GCTGCAGACCAGCGACATCCCGGATTCGAGCCAGTCGGTCCGGCGGATCAGGTAACGCGCATACGACATGGGAAGCAGCCCCTCGGCCGGCTCCGCATCCCCGCCCTGAGCGCCGGCATCAGGCCCTGTGCCAGCTCCCCGGCCGACGGCACGAGCGCCAGGGCAACGGGCTCAGCCGCCCGCACATCGGGGAACCGGGCGATTCGGGGCTGCAGACGGAGTTCGGAAACGTGGTGCGTAGATCTTGGCCCGCCAGCGGCCGCGAATCCGATTCCCCGGCCGCCACCAGTATCAGGGCGGTACGGCTCGTCGACCAGGATGCTCCGATTAGCTAATGGTTGCTAGCCATAACGTAGCACGAAGTCCTGCGGCTTCAGGCGCCCGGTAGTCTGCTGCGCGTGAGTAATCCCGACCGGGCCGCTGACGCCGCGCCGACTGCGCCCGGAGGGCGGCGTCGGCTGGTCACGCGGTCAGCCGTCAGGGAGGCTGCCCTGCGCCTGTTCGCCGAGCACGGCTTCCAACTGACGACCATGGCCGACATTGGAGCCTCGCTTGGAATCCGCGGGCCAAGCCTGTACAAGCACGTCGCGTCCAAGCAGGAACTACTCGCGGAGATCATGACGGAGACGATGACAACGCTGATTGCCCAGCAGCGCGCCGCCGCTGACGCGGGCGGCCCTCCGGACGTGCAGCTACGGCGCGCGGTGGAGGCCCACGTGCGCTATCACGCGACCCACCGGGAACATGCGTTCATAGGTAACCGCGAGATCGAGAGCCTTGAGGAACCCACCCGCACGCAGATCCTGGAACTGCGCAGCACCTACGAGCAAGGGTTGCGAGCGATCATCGAGAGCGGATCCGCGGCCGGGGGCGTCTCGACCCAGCACGCCCGCCTAGTGTCCTACGCGATCCTCGACATGGGCATCGGGGTGGCGTCCTGGTACCGCGCCGATGGCGAGTATGACGTCGAGACGCTCTCCTACGTGTACGCGAACATGGCAGCGCAGATGCTCGGGCGGTCGTAGTTCGAAGCGCCTGACCGTCCGCGCTTGAGCTACAGGCTAATAACAATTAGCCTGTAACGATCCGCAGCATGCAAGGAGGTCGCTATCGACATGACCCATCTCCCCGCCGTCCGACGCTCGTGAGCAGCGGGACAGCGGACGGCGAATCGCTGGTCCGGCTGGACGTCGTCGGTCCGCTGCTCTGCCGGGCGACGGGCGACGACCGCTGGCAGCAGCTCGAGGCAGAGCTGATCGTCGGCGGGAAGTCCAACCTCACCTACCGTCTGATCAGCCCGGCGGGAGAACTGGTGCTGCGCCGGCCACCGAGCGGAAGCATCCTGCCGACCGCGCACGACATGATGCGCGAGGTCAGGGTCCAGCGCGCGCTGGCGGGCACCACCGTGCCTGTCCCGCCGATCATCGTGTCCGACGACGGGGGACTGCTCGGGGTCCCGTTCTACGTGATGGCCAAGGTGCCCGGCCTGGTCATCAGGGGACATCTGCCTGACGGATTCGCGGCCGCGGGTGCCGAACGGGAGGCGCTCGCCTACGCGCTAGCCGACTGCCTGGCGGCGCTGCACGGGGTCGACCGCGATGCAGTCGCCCTGACTGACTTCGGCCGCCCCGAGGGCTTCGTCGAACGCCAGGTGCGCAGGTGGCGTGAGCAGTGGGCGGCGAGCACCGACGTCCCTACGCCAGCAGTGGAGGCGCTCGCCGCCCGGCTTGCCGCCAGCATCCCGCGCAGTCCGGCCTCGACGATCGTCCACGGGGACTATCGGCTCGACAACTGCATCGTCGATGACCACAGCCCCGGCCGGGTGGCCGCCGTACTCGACTGGGAACTTTCAACGCTGGGAGACCCGCTGACCGACCTCGGCATGCTTTTGTTCTACTGGGACGCGGTGGCCGCTCTGGCACCGACGGTCGTTCCCACCGTCACCAGCTTGCCGGGATTCCCGCGTGGTCCCGATATCGCGCGGCGGTGGGCGGACAGGACGGGACTCTCCCTCGACGACCTCGACTGGTACCGCGCACTCGCGCACTTTAAGTTCGCGGTGATCGTCCAGGGCATCAAGGCGCGGGTGAACGCCGGCGTCATGGGCGGGCAGGACTTCGGCGACCTCACCAGCGCCGTCACCGCCATCGCCGAGGCGGGCCTCGGCCTGGCCCCGGCCTGACCGTGACCAGCCGCGGGGACGGCCAGTGGCCGGGCCTCCGAACGATAGGGAGCATCTGATGGACTTCGCCCTCTCCCCTGCCGCCCAGGACGCCTGCGACCGAATGCGGGACTTCATGGGCGAGCGCGTACTGCCCGCAGAACCCGTCTACGCACGGTGGCGCGCCGAGCATGGCGAGCATGACTACCCGCCCGTGATAGAGGAACTGAAGGCCGAGGCCAGGCGCCGCGGGCTGTGGAACCTGTTCCTGCCGTCGCTGTCCGGGCTGTCCAACGTCGACTACGCCTCGGTCGCCGAGATTTCCGGCTGGTCTCCCGTGATCGCACCCGAGGCGATCAACTGCCAGGCACCCGACACCGGGAACATGGAGACCCTGCACATGTTCGGCACCCCGGAGCAGAAGAAGCAGTGGCTGGAGCCTCTGCTTGACGGAACCGCCCGCTCCGCGTTCGCGATGACCGAACCCGGTGTCGCCAGCTCCGACGCCACGAACATCACCACCCGCATCACAAGGGACGGGGACCACTACGTCATAAACGGCCGCAAATGGTGGATCTCGGGCGCCGCCGACGAGCGCTGCCAGGTGTTCATCGTCATCGGCAAGACCGCCCCGGACGCCCCTGCCCACCGCCAGCAGTCGATGGTGCTCGTGCCCCGCGACGCCGCCGGCCTGACGATCGCCCGGCACCTGCCGATCTTCGGATACCAGGATCAGCACGGCCACTCGGAGCTCATCTTCGACAACGTGCGCGTGCCCGCGTCCAATCGCCTCGGGGGCGAGGGCGACGGCTTCATGATCTCTCAGGCTCGGCTCGGCCCCGGCCGCATCCACCACGCCATGCGGGCCATCGGCATGGCCGAGCGCGCCCTCGCCCTCATGGTCGAGCGAGCCAAGTCGCGAGTCGCGTTCGGCATGCCGCTCGCCGACCAGGGTGTCGTGCAGGACCTCATCGCCCGTTCCCGCATCGAGATTGAGCAGGCGCGGCTGCTGGTGCTGAAGACGGCCTGGCTGATCGACTCCCATGGCGTCAAGGAGGCGCGGACCGAGATCGCGGCCATCAAGGTCGCCGCTCCCGCCGTCGCCACCGCCGTCATCGACCGGGCGATCGAGGTGTTCGGCGCGGCCGGGGTCAGCGACGACCTCCCCCTCGCCTACTTCTACGCCTGGGCACGCGTCCTGCGGATCGTCGACGGCCCCGACGCCGTCCACCGGCGCACCGTCGCGCGCCAGGAACTTAAACGCCAGTCACCGCGCAAGGGGCCGGCTCCGCAAGGACCCGGCCGCGAGGTCGGCTCGCTCGTCTCCAGTGTCAGCGCTGAACGGGATTCGTGAGATGGCCGCGCGACGATTCCCGGTCGAGGCCGGGCATGTGCTTATGTTCAACCGGGCGCTCGGCGCCGCCGATCCCGCCGACGGGCTGCCTGCCCCCGGTGACCCGGCACCGGCCACCTTCACCATCGCCAGTGCGCAGTTTGACCCCGAGTACCCGCTGCGCCCGCAGCCTGGAGCCGACTGGCACGGATCGGGAGCCGATGCTGGCCTGGTCATGGAAGGCGCGGGCGGACTGCACGCCGAGCAGCACTTCACCTACCACCGCCCGGTTCTGGTTGGCGACGTGCTGAGGGCCACAACGCGGCCGGGCGAGGTCCGGGAGAAGCGGGGACGATCCGGGCTGCTTCGGTTTCGCGAGCAGATCACCGAGTTCCGCGACGAAACAGGCGAGCTCGTAGTGACCGCCCGCAGCGTCAGCGTCCAGCGGGAGGCATCATGACGGCACTGCGGGCCAGCGGGCTGAGCGTTGGCCAGACCTTTGAGGCAGTGGTCGTCGAAGGCCTCAAGCGGACCCAGATCGTCCAGTACGCCGGTGCCTCGGGGGACTACAATCCGCTGCACACGGACGAGGTCTATACGACGAAGATCGCCGGCTACCCGTCTGTGTTCGCACACGGGATGCTGACCATGGGCCTGACCGGGCGGGTAATCGCGGACCTGGTTTCCGGGTACGCGAACGCCCGCCTCGACGGCTGAGGTGGCAGTGTCCGTATGTTACGGCATCGGTTTGTTCTGATCGCGGTCCGCGGCGAGGCCAAGGTAGCCACCGACGACCGCGTCATGATCAAGCTCGGCGGGCTTTCCCGAGAACGCGACAGTGCCGCGGTTGAGCAGGTAAACGTGGTCGCACATGTCGAGTGCGCGATCCACGTACTGCTCGACGACAAGCAGCGCGGTACCGCGGGCGGCAAGGGCGCGAAGTGATCGGAAGATCTGGTCCACCACAATGGGAGCCAGCCCCATCGAGATCTCGTCCAGCATCACTATGCTGGGATCGGCCAGATAGGCCCGTGACAGCGCGACCATCTGCTGCTGTCCGCCCGACAGCCGGCCGGCCGGGTGACCGAGTCGGTCCCGCAGCGCCGGGAATGCCTCAAGCGCACCGTCCAGGGATTTGTCCTTCTTCCACGGCGGCACCGCGAGGAGGAGGTTCTCCCGGACGGTCATGGCCCGGAAGATGCCGCGTCCCTCAGGAATCAGGCACAGTCCCGCCCGCGCCCGCGCGCTCGGCGCGGCCCGCGTAAGGTCCGCGTCCCCGACCAGCACCCGGCCCGCGCCAGGCCGGATGACCCCGGAGGCCACGCGGAGCAGCGTAGTCTTTCCCGCGCCATTCGAGCCGAGGAGCGCCACCACGCTGCCCGCGGGTACCTCCAGATCGATGCCCTGCAGGACCTTCGTCCGGTGGTAGCCCGCCGTGACGCCCTCGAGGCGCAGCCCTGCCTGGCTCATCGCTGTGCTTCCTCTCGTGTCTCGGGCAGGTCGCCGGTGCCCTCAAGGCCCGCGCCATCACCGAGATAGGCGGCGCGGACCACGTCCGAGGCCATGACCTCCGGAGGGGCGCCGTGGTAGATCAGCTGCCCGAAGTTGAGCACGTAGATGTAGTCGCACACGCTATTGACCAGCGTCATGTCATGCTCCACCAGGAGGATGCCGATCCCCTGTTCACGCACCGACCTGGTGAGGATCTCCGCGAACCGTGCGGTCTCGGTACGGTCCAGGCCCGACGACGGCTCGTCGAGCAGCAGGATCCGGTAGCCCCCGGCGAGGCAGCGTGCGAGCTCCGCGAGCCGCCGCTGGCCGGTCGGCAAGCCGTCCACTGGGGCATCGGCGACGGTGGTCAGGCCGCAAAGGTCCAGGGCGCGCGCCGTGGCAGCATTGACGCGACGCGAATCGGACCGGCGAGGCAGCAGGTGCCGTAGCGGGTTCGCGCCGGCCAGGCCCGCCTCCGCCCCCAGGGCCACGTTCGCGCGGACGGTAAGGGAATCGAACAGCTCGGTCTGCTGGAAGGTGCGCCCGAGGCCGCGCCGTGCCCGCAATGCGGGTCCCTTACGGGTCACGTCATGACCATCCACGAGCACGCGGCCCCGGCTCGGCCGGTTCAGGCCAGAAAGGGCGTTGAACATGGTCGTCTTGCCTGCGCCGTTCGGGCCGATCAGCCCGGTGACGCGGCCCGCAGCAGCATCGACCGTCACCCCGTCAACAGCGACAAGGCCACCGAACTGGACCCGCAGCCCCTCCGCCGTTAGCTGGGCCGGCGCATCAGCGCGCTGGGTGGCTTCGGCCGACTCCACGGGGACGGAAGCCGCGACAGCCCGCCTCGGCCAGGCGAACCGACCGGTGCGGAACACGCCGTCCAGGGCGCTGCGCAGCCTGGCCGGCGTGCCGCGAGACGACTCCGGGGCCACGGCGATGAGGATGGCGAGGGCGCCAAACAGGATCTGCAGGTAGTTCGCCGTATTCGCCGAAGTGAGGTAGGACGGGACGAGGGTCACGGCGAAGCCTGCAATAAGTGCGTACCAGGGTGCCGAGCCCGTGGTAATGACGATGAGGGCTAGATAGGTGAGCGAGACCAGCGGCTGGTAGTTGTCGCCGGTGACCGTGCCATTTGCCATGCCCGCCAGTGCCCCGGAGACCGCCGCGATGAAGGCCGACAGGCAGAAGACCAGCACCCGCGTGACGTTCACGGACGCGCCATTGGTCGTCAGGGCAAGCGGTGAGTCCGCCATCCCCCGCAGCAGCCGACCGAGCCTGCTGCGGTTCACGACGATCACCAGCAGTGCTATGAGCGCCGTGAGCACCAGGCACAGGTAGTAGAAACCGGTGTCAGAGTCGAGGGACAGCCAGCTGAGGTGCGGCCGCGGCACTGACAGGCCGAGTCCTAGCTCGCCGAACATCCAGCTCGACGTGTAGAACATCTGCGACACCGCGATGCCGAAGCCAAGCGTCGCCAGTGCCAGGTACAGGCCGCCGAGCCTGGCCGCCGGAATTGCCAGGAGCGCGCCGATCGGGACGGCGATCAGGCCGGCCACGAGCAGTGCCGCTGCCCACGGCCAGTGATGGTCGACAGCGAGGTGGGAGAAGCCGGCGGCTCCGATCGCGGTGAAGGTCACCTGGCAAAGCGATACCTGCCCGGACGTGCGGACCAGCAGGCCAAGCGACAGGAACAACATGACGGTGGTCAGCGCGATGGTCCAGTTTTCGAGCTGGAACCCGACCCACTGCGGCACTAGCACGAGAACGACAAGGACGGCAGCCCCGCAGAAGAGCTGGACGGGCAGTGGCGTCACCCACGCTTCCCGCCTGATCACCACGGGGGTCCTCGACCTCATCCAGCGCTTGGGAAATAGCAGGAGCACCAGGAACAGGACGATGAACGGGAAGCTCGCGGGGATCTGCGCCAGGATGCCGGAGGTGAGGTACTCCGTCGCCAGCGACCCCAGGACGCCGATAGCGAGCCCGCCAGCGAAAGTGACCGGGAGGCTGGTGAACGCGCCGATCGCCGCTGCCCCGAAAGCCTGCACGACCAGGAAGGTGAGCGTGGTTCCGCTAAGCGGCACGAACGGAGCGAGCAGCAGACCGGAGACCGTCGCGAACGCGACGCCGATGATCCACGCCCACCGCCGGACGCGGCCGGGACTGGTGCCCGCGAGGTCGAGGAGGCCGGCGTTCTCGACAACCGCGCGCATCGCCATGCCCAGGCGCGACCAGCGGAAGAGAACGTAGAGCGCGACGGTCGCGACTACGGCGACTGCGAAGACGATGATGTCCTCAACGGTCACGCGTGTCCCGAATATCGTGACGACGTTGGCGGGCAGGAATGCAGGCACTGTGATGGTCTTCGTAGTGCCGTAGATGATCGTGAAGCCCGCCTGGACGATCAGCACGACGCCCACTGTGCTCGCGACCTGCACCGCAAGGGTCGCGTCGGTCAGTACTCGCGCGAGTCCGGCGAACAGCAGGCCGACGACCGGCGCGATCACCAGCAGGCACACGACTGCCGCCAGCACCCACGGGAGGCCGCGCTGGACGTGCATGAAGTAAAAGGCGTACGCAGCGATCGTCGCCAGCGCGCCGTACGCGAAGTTGAAGACTCCCGACGTCTTGTACGTCAGGACCAAGCCGACCCCTGCGAGACCGTACACGGCCCCCGAGACCAGCCCAGCGATGATGAACGGCAGCACTGCTACGCTCCTCTGCTGGCGCGGTGCACCCTATCGAAATCCACTGTGGTGGTCCGGGCCGGCCCTGTGCAGGCACGGCCCGGACCACCGACAAGACGGCATTCTCGTCATCACCATGAACCGTCCCGAGGCGCGCAACGCCGCGAACGGTGCCCTTGCCCGCGGCATTGCGGCCGCCCTGGACGAACTCGACGCCGACCCTGGCCTGTCGGTCGCGATCCTGACCGGAGCCGGCGGCACCTTCTGCGCGGGCATGGACCTGAAGGCGTTCGCGACCGGAGACCTGCCGATGATCGAGGGGCGCGGCTTCGCGGGCATCGCGATGGCCCCACCCAGTAAGCCGATCATCGCCGCGGTCGAGGGCTACGCGGTGGCCGGCGGGTTCGAGATCGCCCTGGCCTGCGATCTGATCGTGGCCGCGAGCGATGCCCGCTTCGGCCTCCCGGAGACCAAACGCGGGCTAGTGGCCGGCGGCGGCGGGCTGCTGCGCCTCCCCCACCGTATGCCGGCCGCACTCGCGCTGGAGTACGCCCTGACCGGCGAGCACTTCGGAGCGGAGGACGCCGCCCGGTGGGGGCTTGTCAACCACGTGAGCGATCACGGCGGAGCGCTCAACGCGGCGATCACGCTGGCCCGGCGTATCAGCGCCAACGGCCCCCTCGCCGTCAGAGCCACTAAGCAGGTCTTCACCAGTGCAGCAGCGTGGTCCGAGGACGAGAAATGGGAGCGACAGCAGGAGATCCTCGACCCGGTCTTCCGCTCTGCCGACGCCGGTGAGGGTGCGCGGGCGTTCGCGGAGAAACGCAACCCGGTCTGGCGCGGGAAATGACCGAACCGGCAGCCGACCGCAATCCGCGTCGCGGTGACGACATCGTGAGCGACCTGTGTGCCGCTGCCTGCCGCGTCACCGCCGACGTGCCTGACGCCACGGCCCGGTCGGGCACCGGGGACAGCAACGGGCGCATGACGTAGGCACGCTCCACTCAGCCCCCGACGGCAAGCCGCGCAGGCCCGCAGCCATGCAACCGTGTGTGACCGCAGGGCGGTTACCCTCCGCTGTCGGCAGCGCCCGGCCCACCGAGGATTGGTCTAAACCAATCCCCGGCCGTGCTGGCTCCGTGCTCGCTCGGATGTTCCGGCACGACGCGGCACAAGCCGGCACCGTCCGGCACAACCCGGCATAGCCGCCCCGCCAGGCCCCCATCCGTAGGGGCTACCCGTCGGCCGAGGCCGCGCAGGCCAGCACGACTCTGGCGCGCTCCTCCAGGCGACGGTCCCCGCAATGCGCCAGCCGCTAAAGCTCAGCCCGGTCCTCGCCCGACAACGCCAGCGGCGCAACAGGAAGCGACATACCAACAGCATAGGTATTACAGGGATTGAAGCGGCGGGGTCTCACGGCCTGAGCCGCCCGCGCCGCGGCCCGAGGACGATGGATGTTTAGGCACACCAGGGTGTGCCTAGACGTCCGCTGTCTTGCGGTCCGCCGGAACAGCCGGGGCCGGACACAATGCCGCTAAGTTAAGGGACCTGTGGTGCCAGCGGGGTTCAGGTGCAGCCAGGGAAACCCTGCCGAAGAGCGGGAATCGAAAGCTTTTCATGATCACGGAAGATTACTACCGTGATCACGGTAGTAATCTTCCGTGATCATCCCCTGGCCTGCGTCGATGTGACGATTGGGGTTGCGGTGGCGCGGCCTGGCCGCGGGTGACGCCCGACAAGCTAAGTGGCATTGGGGCCGGACAGGGCGACGGCACCAGAAACCCCGGCCATTCAACCGCTGTAATGTCTAAAAATCTCAGGCGGATGACACTAGGCGGTATTTGCGGTTGAGACGGTGCGGAAGTGGCGCTCCAGGTTCACTAAATCCGGGACGGCAGGGCTCGCGGACGCCCCGCGCCCGGGCCGGCGGAAGGCGGACCTCGTGCTGACGGGCGCCGAGCGGGACCAGCTGGAGCGGTGGGCCCGGCGGGGGAAGACGTCGCAGGTCCTGGCGCTGCGCGCGCGGATCGTGCTGGCCTGCGCGGCGGGCAGGGAGAACAAGGCCGTCGCCGCTGAGCTGCGGACCAGCGAGCACAACGTGGCACGATGGCGGGGCCGGTTCATCGCGGGCCGGCTGAGCGGGCTGCACGACGAGAAGCGGCCCGGCCGGCCGCCGTCCATCCTGCTGGACAAGGTCGAGGAGGTCGTCACCGCCACCCTGGAGGAGATCCCGCGGGACGCGACGCACGGGTCACGGTCCTCGATGGCCCGCCGCAGCGGCCTGTCGGAGTCCACGGTGGGCCGGATCTGGCGGAAATTCGACCTCAAGCCGCACCTCATCGACGGCTTCAAGCTCAGTACCGGCCCGCTGTTCGTGGAGAAGGTCGTCGACGTGGTCGGCCTCTGCCACAACCCGCCGGAGAAGGCCGTGGTGCTGTGCGTGGACGAGAAGTCCCAGGTCCAGGCCCTGAACCGGTCCCAGCTGGTCCTCCCCATGATGCCCGGGATGCCCGAGCGCCGTACCCATGACTACGCCCGCCACGGCGTGACCAGCCTGTTCGCCGCGTTCAACATCGCCGACGGCACCGTGATCAGCGAGCTGCACCGCCGGCACCGTCACCAGGAGTTCCTGAAGTTCCTCAAGAAGATCGACAAGAACGTCCCGGCCGGGCTGGACGTCCACCTGGTCTGCGACAACTACGGCACGCACAAGACCCCCGTCATCCAGGACTTGCTCGCCCGCCGCCCCCGCTTCCACGTCCACTTCACCCCGACCGGCTCGTCCTGGAAGCCGACATCCGCGACTGGATCGAGCACTGGAACGAGAACCCCGCCCCTTCGCCTGGACGAAGACAGCCGAGGAGATCCTCCACTCTCTGGCCGAATATTTGTCGAAGATTTCAGGCGGGGCACACTAGCGGGCCTGTGCACATCGGCTCCCGTAGCGTATTGTCGCAGGTAGGAGAGCAGGCTGGGGGACGGCCGCACCTGGATCCGCGTCCGATTCGCCGGAGGGGCCGATCCCTGCTAACATCAGGGCGTTGCCAGCGAGCGCCGCTAGCTCAATTGGCAGAGCAGCAGACTCTTAATCTGCGGGTTCGGGGTTCAAGTCCCTGGCGGCGCACCGGATGACCTGGGGTTTTACGCCTCAGGTCATTTCTTGCTGGCTCCGCGTGCTCGCCCGGGCCGCCTCCCCCGTCACCTTCTGGCAGTTCGCCGTTCCGGCGGCCAGAACCGGTGACGTAGCACCAGGACCCAGGACGCGCGGCGGCGGTGCGATCCGTGGCACCCGTTTACGCGGCAGGTCCACCCGCCGTGTCCAGGTCACTGGCGTGCTCGCACTCCACCACAGCGAAGAGCTGCTCGCGAAGCCAGCTGTGCCCGGGGTCTTGGTCGCGGCGGGCGTGCCAGAAGGCGGATTCGCGAAGCGGCGAGAGCGGGAAGTCCGGCTCCAGGAGCACGATGTCCGCCGCCTTGGCGACGCGCCGGCCGAGCCGTTCGGGGATCACGGCGACCAGATTCGTTCCGGCCAGCATGAAGGGCATGGCCATGAAGTTGCTCGCCGTGGCGACGACCCGCCGCGGAATCTCAGCGGCGTCCAGCTCGTCCTCCACGATTCCCCGGGCGGCCGGGGGCGCGTACTGCAGGTAAGGATTTGCGGCCAGCATGTCGGCGGTCAGCCGGTCCCCGGCCCGCGGATGCCGGCTCCACACCGCGCCCACGAACCGGTCGGCGATCACAGAGGTACGGGAGCAGTCGGGCAGCGCCTGCGAGTCGACCAGTTGGTCGGGCAGGATCGCGATGTCGATCTCGTCGCGCTGCAGCGCGACGAGATAGTGGTCGGAGACGGGAGCCAGGTCGATGCGCAGGCGCGCGCTGGATTCGGCCAGCCGGACCAGGAGCGGCCGGATCAGCGTGACGCCGACATAGTCGCTGGCCGTGATGGCGAAGCTGCGCTCGTCCCGCTGCGGATCGAAGGTCGGCGAACGGAGGATCGACTGCTCAATAGTCCCGAGGACCTCCCGGACCGGGTCGATGAGGGACTCCGCGCGCGGAGTGAGCTGGAGGTGGCGGCCGTTCTTGACGAGCAGGTCGTCCCCCGTGAGCTTTCGTAGCCGGGCGAGCGCGTTGCTGGTCGCCGGCTGCGACATGTGCAGTCGCTCCGCGGCACGGGTGACGTTCTGCTCGCGCAGCAGCGCGTCCAGGATGATGAGCAGGTTGAGGTCCACCTGCTGAAGTCTCATCGCGTACGTCCTTCCCGCCCCATTGCGGTCCTCGAGGGGCGCCCGGCCGACCCGGACACGATCATCAGCGAGGGTGATAGGAGTCAATCACAGCGTCCATTTCCCATCCAACCTGCCTTTCCATAGCGTGAGCAGCGGACCTACGCTCAACGAGGAGACCTCCATGAGCCCAGCTCGCGCCGGACGAGGCCGTGTCGTAGTCATCGGCGCTGGCCCGGCCGGAATGGCCGCCGCCTTGTCGGTCCACCAGGCCGGCCACGACGTCATCGTGCTTGAGCGCTACCACCAGGCACGCCCGGCCGGCAATGTGCTCAACCTGTGGCCCCCGCCGATCAAGGCGCTCGGCCTGCTCGGCGTGGATACCCAGGACCTGGGCGCGGGCTGCTATTCGGAGTTCCGCTCTGCCGCCGGCCGGACCCGGGTACGGGTCAACCTGCCGGACCAGATTGTGCGGGATTACGGCGGCGGGTTCATCGGCATGCTGCGCCCCGAGCTGTACGAGCGGCTGCTCGCCGCCCTGCCGCCGGGCATCCTGCAGGTCGACCGCACCGTGAACAGCTTCGACGCCGACGAGACGGGTGTGCGGCTGCACATGGCCGACGGCGAGGTCATCGAGGCCGACGTGCTGGTCGGCGCCGACGGCATCGACTCCCTCGTCCGCCGCGCCTTGTGGGGTGATGTCCCCAAACGGGAGCACAACCTGCACGTCATCGCCGGGTTCACCTTTGACCCTACCGTGCCTGCCGAGCGGGGGCTGTACATCATTTCGCACGGCCGGGCAGTGCAGGGCAGCTGGACCTCTATCCGCGACAAAGGCCGCGACGGCTTCCAGTGGTGGGTGCTCGGCGCCCACGACGGCCGCACCGAGTTCACCGGGGACCTGCACGCCACCGCGACGAAGATGGGGGCCGGATTCGCCACTCCGCTCCCGCAGCTCATCGCCGCCACCGAGCCCGGCAACGTGCAGCGCTGGGTCCTGCGCGACCGCAAACCGCTCAAGCAGTGGTCGAAGGGCCGGGCCACCCTGGCCGGCGATGCCGCTCATCCGACGTCGCCCTACGCCGCTTACGGCGCGGGCATGGCCACCGAGGACGGCTATTTCCTCGGCCGCGCGCTGGCAGGGGTGGACCTGTCCGATTACACCGCCGTCCGCGCTGCCCTCGACGCTTTCGAGACGCCGCGCAAGCCGCACACCGCCCGCCAGGTCCAGCAGGCTTACCTGCTCGGCAAGGTCTTCCATCACGCGCCGGCGCCGCTGCGGCCCGTCCGCGACGCGATCCTGGACCGCACGCCATTCCTGCAGAAGGTCGTCGGGGAATCCTCCCCCGGCGAGATCCTCGCCCAGATCGCGGCGATCGACGAAGCCGAGCAGCGCTTCACGGCCATCCGGGGTTCAGATACCCAGACCGGCGCGGCATGACACGCAGCGAGACGGAGGACGGCGGGATGACGCGTCATGTGGACGGCTGGGCCCTGGGCCGGTTCGATGACGGTACCGGCCGGTTCACCGGGCTGGTCGTCGGGGACCGGGTGATCCGCCTGGAAGCCGACGGGCTGGTCCAGAGCCCGGCCGCGCTACGGGCCGTGCTCGACGACTGGGCGAACGTGCACCCGCGGCTGGCCGAGCGGGCCCGCGCAGCAGGCCCGCACGACGGTGTCCCGCTGGACCGCCTGCGGGTACTCGCACCAGTCGAACCGCGGCAGATCTTCCAGGCCGGGGCCAATTACCGGTCCCACGTGGCCGAGATCATCGTCTCGGGCCGGGCCCCGGACGACACCCGGTCCGACGACGAGCTGCACCGTGCGGCGCGGGAGATGATGGACGAACGCGCCCGCACTGGCAGTCCCTTCCTGTTCAGCGGCCTGCCCGCGGCGATCTGCGGTCCCGACGACGACGTCCTGCTCCCGCCGGAGTCGGCGCAGGTCGACTGGGAAGCCGAGCTCGCCGTCGTCATCGGCGCGGTGGCCCGCCGGGTGCCACGGGAACGGGCGCTCGAGCACGTGGCGGGTTACACCGTCTGCAACGACATCAGCGCCCGCGACCTGCAGTTCCCGGCCGAGCACCGGCCGCTCGGCGGGGACTGGGTGCGAGCGAAGAACCGCCCGACGTTCCTGCCGACCGGCCCGTTCCTGGTGCCCGCCGACCAGGTGGCCGACCACCGGGACCTGGAGATCACCTTCCATCTCAACGGTGAGCGGCTACAGCACGACGTGCCGCGCAACATGCTGTTCGACCTGCCGACGCTGATCGCCGCCGCCTCCGCCGCGACGACCCTGTTCCCCGGCGACCTGGTGCTCACCGGCAGCCCGGCTGGCAACGGCGGGCACTGGAAGCGGTGGCTGCAACCGGGCGACGTGATGGAGGCGGCCATCAGCGGCCTTGGCGCCCAGCGCAACACCTGCGTCAAGGAGGAGCTGTGAAAACACCCGCCGTTGACGTGCACGCCCATGCCCTCATCCCGGCCGCCGAGGCCCTCGTGGCCGACGAGCCGGGCCTCGCCGCGGCCCGGGCCGAGGAAGCCCGGTGGGCCGGACCCAGCTCGGCCGAGGTGAACCGCGAGCAGATCGGCCAGCTCGGCCCGGCCCTCGTCAGCCCGGCGGTCCGGCTGGCCGCCATGGACGCGGCAGGCATCGACGTCCAGCTGGTGAGCCCGATGCCGATCCACCACTACTGGGCCGGCCGCGAACTCGCCGAGCGCTACGCGGCCGAGGTGAACGCCGGCATCCTGGCCCACTGCGCGGCCGCCCCGCAGCGGCTGGCCGGGCTGGGTACCGTGCCGCTGCAGCACCCCGACCTCGCGGTGAAGATCCTCACCACCGCCCTGGCCGGCGGCCTGCGCGGGGTCGAGGTGTCCACTCACGTCGTCGGCCGTGAGCTCGCCGACCCGTCGCTCGACGCCTTCTGGGCGCGGGCCGAGGAGCTCGGCGCCGTCGTCTTCGTCCACCCGTGGGGCTGCACCCTGGGGGAACGGCTGGCCAGCGGCTACCTGTCCAACATCGTCGGGAACCCGGTCGAGACGACGGTCGCGCTGTCGCACCTGATCTTTTCTGGCCTGCTTGACCGTCACCCCGGTCTGCGGGTGCTGGCCGCCCACGGCGGCGGTTACCTGCCGGCCTACCTCGGCCGGGGTGACCACGCGTGGCAGGTCCGGCCCGACTCCCGGACGTGCGCCGAGCCACCCAGCGCCTATCTCCGCCGCATGTGGTTCGACGCTCTCGTCTACACCCCCGACGGGCTCCGGTCCCTGGTCTCGGCGGTAGGCGCCGACAGGGTCCTGCTCGGCACCGACTACCCCTTCGACATGGGGGTCACCGACCCGCTCGGCCGGCTCGCCGCCGCCGCTCTGGGCGACGCCGCCACCGAGGCCGTCCGCGGCGGCAACGCCGCGGGACTGCTCGGCCCGGTCCCCGCACCGAAACCCAAGGTGGCGTCTGCATGAGCGTCCGGGTCGACGGCGCCGACGCTTCGGTGCGCTTCCGCCTCGAGGAGATCGGTGACAGGATCTTCGCCTACGTCCAGCCCGACGGCAGCTGGATGATCAACAACACCGGGTTCCTGGTCGCCCGGCGCGGCGTCACCGCGATCGATTCCTGCTCTACCGAGCGGCGCACCCGCGAGTTCCTGGCAGCCGTCGGGGGCGTCACCCCGGCGCCGGTCCGCACGCTCGTGAACACGCACCATCATCCCGACCACACGGCGGGCAACGGGCTGTTCACCGGCGCGACGATCGTCGCCCATGAGCTGGCTCGGCCCGAGATGCGGGTGCTCGGGCTGCCGCACAACTCCGGGACCTGGACGGACGTGGACTACGGCGACCTCGAGCTGGCCCTGCCGTTCCTCACGTTCGCCGACCGGCTGACCCTGTGGGCCGACGACCTGCGCTGCGAGCTGCTGTTCGCCGGCGGGCCCGCCCACACGACCAACGACATCGCGGTGTGGATCCCGGAGCGCTCGGTGCTCTTCGCCGGGGACCTGCTGTTCAACGGCGGCACGCCGTTCCTGCTCTCCGGTTCCGTCCTTGGCGCCATCGACGTCCTCGAGAACTTCCTGCGCCCGCTCGGGGCCACGACGATCGTGCCCGGCCACGGGCCGGTCGGCGGCCCCGAGATGATCGAGGAGGTGCTGGCCTACCTGCGCTTCGTTCGTGACGTCGCCCGGGAGGGCCGCGCCGCCGGCGTGCCGCCGCTCGAGCTGGCCAGGGGCACGGACCTGGGCCGCTACGCCGAGTGGAGCGACACCGAGCGCATCGTCGGGAACCTGCACCGGGCCTACGCCGACCTGTCCATGCCCGCGGCGCGCGGAGGACCGATCGACTTCCCCGGCGCGCTCGCCGACATGGTGGCGTTCAACGGCGGCCGGCCGTTGACTTGCCGGGCCTGATAACAAAGGAGAACAACGTGAGCAGCCTGATCGCCAAGCTGGGCTATGTCGGGGTCACCACCCCCCGCTACGAGGAGATGCGAACCTGGGCGCCAGAGGTGCTCGGCTGCATGCTCGGTCCGGATGGAGCCGACGGCGCGGTCCGGGTCAAGATCGACGATGCCGACTACCGCCTGTCCTTCCACCCCGGCGACGAATACAAGCTTGCCTACGTCGGCTACGAGGTGCTCTCACACCGCGACCTGGACGCCGCCGTGAAGCGGCTCGAGGACGCCGGCGCCAAACCGCAATTCGCCGACGAGGCGACCGCCGAGGCCCGCGGGGTCCAGCAGCTGGTCCAGTTCGCCGATCCCTTCGGCCAGCCACACGAACTGTTCTGCTACCAGGAGTCGAACTACCGCTACTGGAATCCGCCCCGCCCGCACGCCGGCTTCGTGACCGGTGGCCAGGGCCTGGGCCACGCCGTGTTCGTGGTGCCCGACGCCCGGCAGGCCGTGGACTTCTACATCGATGCGCTTGGCTTCCTTACCAGCGACATCGTCCGACTGCGGGCACCGCTCGGAGTGATGTGGTTCCTGCGCGCCAATCCGCGCCACCACAGCGTCGCCTTCCTCGAGATCCCGAACTTGCTTGGCTTGCACCACGTCTACCTGGAGTCCGCCGCCCTTGACGACGTGGGCTACTCCTACTTCGACGTGCTGGGCGGCGACGCCAACCCGGACCTGCTGATGAACCTGGGCCGGCACATCGGCGACCAGGTCGTCTCCTACTACATCCGGACCCCGGGTGGCTTCTTCATCGAATACGGCTGGGACGGCCTTCCCATCGACGACCTCGAGCGCCGCTCCCCCCACAACATCGATCTCAACAAGGGCAAGCGACCCGAGATGTGGGGCCACAAGTTCCGGCTGCAGCCAAACGAAGCCGTCCACCCCTACCAGGCTGTGCCGCAGTAGCTGAAGGCCGAAGGCTGACGGAGTTCGTTGTCGGCTGGCCGCCGCCGCGCGGCCCGCGGCTTATCCGCGCTTCCTGACCCGAGGTACGGAACGGTCCCGGGCTGCGCGCACCGGCGGCAGCGTGAGCCCGGCCACGACGCGGTTGCGTACCGTGCCGATTCCTTCGACGGTCAGCTCGACCACGTCCCCTGGGCGTAGCGGCGGCGGGTCGGTCCGCCCCCGGCGGCCCCACAGCTCGGCCAGGCAGCCGCCATTCCCGCAGGTACCCGAGCCGAGCACGTCGCCCGCCCGGACCTCGGTGCCGCGCGAGGCGTACGCGATGAGCTCCTCGAATGGCCAGCCCATGTTGGACAGCAGATCCTGGCCGCATCGTTCGCCGTTCACGGACGCGCGCAGGTCGAGCGCGAGGAACCCGTCGGCGTCCCGGTACGGCTCGAGCTCGTCGGCGGTGACCAGCCAGGGCCCGAGCGTGGTGGCCGAGTCCTTGCCCTTGGCCGGGCCGAGCTGCACCTTCATCTCACGCCGCTGCAGGTCCCTGGCGGACCAGTCGTTCAGCACCGTGTAGCCGAAGATGTGCTCCCGCGCCTGCTCCGGCGTCAGCGACGCGCCGTTAACGTTCCGGGAAGCACTGCCCCGGCCGACCACGACGGCGACCTCGAGCTCGAAGTCGAACAGCTCAGAGCCAGGCGGGACCGGCACGTCGTCGTACGCGCCGACCAGCGCGTACGGGTTGGTGAAGTAGAACGTCGGCGCCTGGTACCACTCGGGGACCACGTGAGCGCTCCCGGCGGTGCCGCCGACGCTCGCGGCCACCCCCTCGACGTGCTCCTCGAACGCGACGAAGTCCCGAACGGTCGGCGGTTCGAGCGGCGGCAGCAGCCGGACCGCGCGCAGCGGTACGGCGGGCTGGCCGAGTGCGCGGTCCCCGGCCGCCAGGGCGGCGGGCAGGCCCGACCGGACCAGGTCGAGCACGGTGACGTCCGGCGGCAGCGGGTGAATGCCCGCGTCGCTGACTACGCCGGCCCGGGCGGCT
>Ga0265338_10004701_pt1 | contig 18298 bp, 7 predicted proteins | sample 42126metaG_FD_193579 | JGI IMG/M metagenome (GOLD analysis project Ga0265338, IMG submission 193579) | Rhizosphere microbial communities from Carex aquatilis grown in University of Washington, Seatle, WA, United States - 4-21-26 metaG | ecosystem: Host-associated > Plants > Roots > Rhizosphere >... | reverse complement strand
CGAAGGCGACGCAGCCGGCGAAGGTCAGGTTGGTCTCATCCGCCGGGTTGACCTTACTCATGCTAGGGACGGCGTCTCGCCACGCGACTCCCAGCAGCCGAAGGCCTTGCTTCCCCTTTTCGTCGATGAGCGCTGCGATCTTGGTTCGCTGAGTCTGGTCGAGCGCCACCATGCTTCCGTCGGGCAATTCGACACGAGCGCAGAGTGGCAGCAGGCCCTCCGGCGCCCCCTTGACGATGAGTTGGCGCTCGTTCCCCTTCGATAGCAGCACCGCACAGCGGCGGCGGATGAAGTCGAACGGCAGATCGTCGACGCGTGTCCAATCGTCCGCCGGTGCTGCCTCTCCGGCGGTGAGCGCGTCGTCGAGATTGCTGCGCATGCCGGTGGCGAAACGGCTGTTGAGCCGGGCCAGACCGGCCACGCGAACATTGTCCACGCCGTCGCTGCCAAAGCTGCCGGCAAGGACGATCTTGGCTTCGGTGAGCGTCCCCGTCTTATCCGTGCACAGAATATCCATGGCGCCGAGATCGTCGATGGCCGAAAGCCGCTTCACCACGACTTGGCGCTTGGCCATGCGGACCGCGCCGCGCGACAGCGTCACGGTCATGATCATCGGCAGCAGCTCGGGGGTCAGGCCGACCGCCAGCGCCACCGCAAAGAGAAAGCTTTCGATCGACAGGCCGTGTCGGACCACCTGAGTGAGCAGGACGAAGAGCACCAGGAATCCGGTGAGGCGCAGGATCAGCATGCCTAGAGCGTGGACGCCACGCTCGAAGGCCGTGGGTGCCACCTTCTGCTGTACCGAGGTGGCGATCTGACCGAAGCGCGTCGCTCCGCCCGTGGCGACCACCAGCATGGCCGCTTCACCACCGACAACGCTGGTGCCACCAAACAGCGCGTTGAAGGCATCTGCCGGTCCCGTTCCCTGCGACGGACCGACACGCTTTTCGGCCGGATAGGCCTCCCCGGTCAGCACCGTCTCGTTGGCCATCGCGTCGCGGCTCTCGAGAACCACCCCGTCCGCCGGGACGAGATCACCAGCCTTGAGCTCAACCACGTCGCCCGGCACGACGTCGCGAACCGGCAGCTCCACGGCCTTGCCGTCGCGCCGAATCGCCGCCGTGACGGCGACGGAACGGTTGAGCGCGTCGACCGCCTTTTCGGCGCCGTGTTCCTGCACGATGTCGAGCAGAACCGAGAAGAGCACGATGACGACGATGACGACGAAGCTCTGCCAGTCGCCGGTGGCGCCTGACACCGCGGCGGCGACGAGCAGGATCGCCACCAGCGGATCGACCAGCCGGCGCAGCAGCTTGCCCAGGAAGCTGCGATGCACGCTCGCCACGGCGAGGTTCGGCCCGTCACCCTTCAGGCGTTCGGTCGCCTCCTCACTCGTCAGTCCCGTTAGCCGGGCGTTGAGCGTCTTGAGCAACTGATCGTTGTCGGTCGTCCAGAAGCGGTCCGACTCTGTCGTCGTCATCGCGGCGCTCCAGCTGGGGTGAACAGAGCAGCAGCTTACCGGATCGCGATCGGTGCCGCAGAAGATAGATCGATGATCACCCAACCCACCGTGATCCGGTCAAAAGGGAGCCGCCAGCCTGACCAACGGGCGGCGAGCAGGGGTCGCGTGCCGACCTGCGACAACCAGGCGTGGCAACCTAGTCGCCAGGGGGCCGTTGGATAAACGTCGGTGCCTGCGACGCACTCGATCAACTGATCTCTGTCGACGTCGCTGCCGAAGCACGGCTTCTATGTCGCGGGCCTGCGGCCGCTCAGGGCCATGTCATCCGAGGTATCGCACATTCCCCTCCCAAGCTTCCGCTCAACCAACCGGGTGAGCGGGTCCGTGTCCCTCTGGGGACACGACAGAAAAGGACCATGTCATGTTATGGAAAGCATCAAAGACCCGTGGCTCGGCCATCGCCGCCACAGACGGGTCGATCGGCACGATCAGTGACTTCCTGTTCGATGACGGCAGCTGGCAGATCCGCTGGCTGGTCGTCGATACCGGCGACTGGCTCTCGGGTCGCAAGGTGCTGCTGCCCCCATCGGTCATGGGGCATCTTGATGCAGATGACCACGAGTTTTCGGTCAGGCTGACCAGGCAGCAGGTCAAGGACAGCCCCGATGTCGATACCGAGCGGCCGGTGTCTCGGCAGATGGAATCTGGCGTCTACGACTATTACGGCTGGAATCCGTACTGGAGTACCGGCCTCTATATGGGCGGCTATGCCGGCATGGCCGAGCCCGTGCCGACGGCGGTGGAGCGCGAGGCGGCCGAAGGGATCAACGACGCGACGGACGATCCGCACCTGCGCAGCGTCGAAGCGGTCAGCGGCTACCACCTCCACGCCCGCGACGGCGAGATCGGGCACGTTGAGGACTTCCTCGTGCAGGATGCCGACTGGAGCATCCACTACCTCGTGGTCGACACCAAGAACTTGTGGCCCGGCAAGCGCGTTCTGATCTCGCCGAGGTCGGTGCGCGACATCGACTGGCGGAACCAGCTCGTCAACATCGGCGTCGATCTCGATAGAGTTAAGAACAGCCCCGCTTACGACCCTTCGGTCGACGTGGACCGGGCCTACGAACGGCACTTCCACAAATACTATGAGGGAGTAGGTGCTGCTGGGGGTTCCTCAGGGCCCATACAGCCTGACTAGCCTCGCCCGGCCGCGGCGAAGCGGATGGGCGATTTGATTGTGCTCGCCTTTGATTGCCCTTCATCTCGGCCCACCGCGCTGCGCGGCGAAAAGGAGACTTGAGCATGGGTACCGATCTTTCCGACTTGAGGGACCGGCCTGCGGCGGCCGAGTTTTCGCTGATCGACCAGTATTGGCGGGCGGCCAACTATTTGTCGGTCGGCCAGATCTACTTGCTCGATAACGCCCTGCTCAGGGAGCCTCTGAGGCCGGAGCACATCAAGCCCCGGCTGCTCGGCCATTGGGGCACCACCACGGGGCTAAACTTCATCTATGCGCACCTAAACCGCGTGATCAAGGCGCGCGACCTCAACATGATCTACGTTTGCGGGCCGGGTCACGGCGGACCCGGTATGGTCGCCAACACCTATCTTGAGGGCACCTACTCCGAAATTTATCCGGCGATCACCGAAGATGCCGCCGGGGTGCAGAGGCTCTTCAAGCAGTTTTCCTTTCCCGGCGGCATTCCGAGCCACGCTGCGGCGACCACCCCCGGTTCGATCAACGAAGGCGGAGAGCTCGGCTACGCCCTCGTGCACGCCTATGGAGCCGCCTTCGACAACCCCGATCTGGTGGTGGCCTGCGTGGTGGGCGATGGCGAGGCCGAGACGGGGCCACTCGCTGCCTCGTGGCATTCGAACAAATTCCTCAACCCGGTGCATGACGGGGCGGTGCTGCCGATCCTGCATCTCAACGGTTACAAGATCGCCAATCCGACAATCCTCGGCCGGACGAGCAACGACGAGCTGACGGCGCTATTCACCGGCTATGGCTATGAGCCGGTGTTCGTTGAAGGCGATGATCCTAAGCTCATGCACCCGGCGATGGCGCAGGCGCTGGACGAGGTCCTCGGCCGCATCGCAGCCATCCAGAATAATGCTCGTGCGACTGCGGGACCGATCCAGCGTCCGCGCTGGCCGATGATCGTGTTGCGGAGCCCCAAGGGCTGGACCGGGCCGAAGGAAGTGGACGGCCTCAAGGTGGAGGGCTTCTGGCGGGCCCACCAGGTGCCGGTCGACAATGCGCGCGGCAATGACGGCCACCGCAAAATCCTCGAAGACTGGATGCGGAGCTACGAACCGGAAAAGCTGTTCGATGCCTCGGGGCGCTTGCGGGGCGATCTGCGCTCGCTTGCTCCCACCGGCAACCGCCGCATGGGAGCGAACCCGCATGCCAATGGCGGATTGCTCAAGCGCGCACTGAAGTTGCCGGACTTCCGCCACTACGCCTTGGAGGTGCCTGATCCAGGCGCAACAGCCGGAGAAGCCACCCGGATCATGGGGGCATTCCTCCGGGACGTGATGAGCCTCAACGCGGAGGCTCGCAATTTTCGGCTGATGGGGCCGGACGAGACGACATCGAACCGGCTCGATGCCGTGTTCGAGACGACGAACCGGGTCTGGATGGAAGGCATCGAGTCCTACGATGTCGGCCTCGCCCAGGATGGCCGCGTCATGGAGGTACTGAGCGAGCATCTTTGTCAGGGGTGGCTGGAGGGTTACTTGCTCACCGGGCGTCATGGCTTCTTCAACTGCTACGAAGCCTTCGTTCACATCGTCGACTCGATGTTCAACCAGCACGCCAAGTGGCTGAAGGAGTCCCGCGCGCTTGCCTGGCGGCAGCCCATCGCCTCGCTGAACTATCTGCTGAGCTCGCACGTCTGGCGGCAGGACCACAACGGCTTCTCCCATCAGGATCCCGGGTTCGTCGATCTCGTCGCAAACAAGAAGGCCGACATCGTTCGCATCTACATGCCGCCTGACGCCAACACGCTGCTGTGGGTCACCGACCACGTGCTGCGCACATATGACCGCGTTAATGTCATCGTCGCCGGTAAACAACCGGCCCTGCAGTTCCTGACCATGGAGCAGGCGGTTCCGCATTGCGAAGCGGGCATCGGCATCTGGGACTGGGCCTGCAGCGGTCCGGCCGATCTCGAGCCGGATCTGGTGATGGCCTGTGCGGGCGACATTCCCACGATGGAAGCACTCGCCGCGGTGGACCTGCTGCGACAGGCCTTCCCCGAGCTTCGGATACGGGTGATCAACGTCGTCGACCTGATGACCCTGATGCCCAAGGACCGACATCCGCACGGCATCAGCAACGGCGATTTCGACGGGCTGTTCACCACCGACAAGCCGGTGATCTTCGCCTATCACGGCTATCCGTACATGATCCACCGGCTGACCTACACCCGCGCCAACCACGACAATATTCACGTGCACGGCTTCAACGAGGAAGGCACCACGACCACGCCCTTCGACATGGTGGTGCTGAACGAGCTCGATCGCTTTCATCTGGCGATGTCTGCGATCGATCGCGTGCCCGGGCTGGCCGTCAAAGGCGCGCCAGTAAAACAGCGTTTTCGGGACAAGCTCATCGAGCACGCTAACTATGTGCGCGAACATGGCGAGGACATGCCGGAAATCCAGAACTGGAAATGGCCGCATGACTGAAGCGATCCTGTCCCTGAACGCGGGCTCCTCAAGCTTGAAGTTTGCGCTGTTCACCCTCGTCGCGGCCGCCGATCCCGCGCTTTCCTGCAAGGGGGAGATCGACGACGCGGGTTCGGCGCTGCGGTTGACTGTCACCGACGCGGCCGGCTCGACCATCGCTGATCGCCGCTTGCCCTCACGCTCGATGGACGAGACGCCGCTTGGCGACCTCCTTGACTGGATCGAACAATACTTGGGCGATCGGGCCCCGGTCGGTGTCGGCCATCGCATCGTGCACGGCGGCCAGCATTTCGTCGCTCCTGTCAGGCTCACGCCGGAAATCGTTACGGCACTTTCCGCATTGACGCCGCTCGATCCACTGCACCAGCCGCTCGGGTTGGCGCCGATCAACGCCCTCACAAAGCTGCGGCCCGGTCTCGCTCAGTTCGCCTGCTTCGACACGGCCTTTCACCACGCGCTTGCGCCGCCGGCTAACCGCTACGCCCTACCGCTCGAGTATGAGGCAATGGGCATACGCAAATATGGCTTCCATGGGCTGTCCTACGAATACATCGCGCGACGGCTGGGAGAGCTCTCACCGCACTTGGCAAGTCGGCGCACCATCGTCGCGCACCTCGGCAACGGAGCTAGCCTGTGCGCCATGCGTTACGGCAAGAGTCTCGACACGACGATGGGCTTTTCGGCGCTCGACGGGCTGGTGATGGGAACGCGGAGCGGCGCTATCGATCCCGGCATCCTGCTGTATCTCCTCAAGGAAAGGGGCCTGTCGCCCGAGGTGCTTGAGGACTTACTCTATCGGAGGTCGGGCCTACTCGGCGTTTCCGGAATCTCGGGCGACATGCGGCAGCTGCTCGCCAGCACGGAACCGCGAGCGAAAGCAGCAATGGACCTGTTCGCCTTCCACGCCGCTCGGGAAATCGCTGCCATGACCAATACCCTCGGCGGCCTCGAATTATTGGTCTTTACTGGGGGCATCGGCGAGCACGCCGCGCCGATCCGCGCTATGATTGCCGAACGGCTTCACTGGCTTGGTGTCGCCATCGATCCTGCGGCCAACGACGCCGGAGCGGAGCGTATCGACACCCCGCAGAGTGGGGTGGAGGTGAGGGTAATCCACACGAATGAGGAGTTGGTGGTCGCTCGGCACGTTGAGCGACTACTCCGCGCGGCCTGAGCCAAGCCAAAGAGGCGAGTCTGAGAGAGGTTTGATCGCCAAAGGACTTGGCGGATCCGATCTGGACTGTGGTGCGGCATACACTGTCACTTACATGGAGGTTGCCGCGTGATACAGATGGACGACTCCACCGCTACCTCCCTGCAGATCTTCTTCATTCGACACGGCGAGACCGCATGGTCGCTTTCAGGCCAGCACACCGGTCGCACGGATATTGGCTTGACGACGAACGGTGAGCAGCGCGCCCGCGACCTTGCTGGGTGGCTGAAAAGGTTCGAATTCACGCATGTGTTGACGAGCCCGATGCTACGCGCTCGGCAAACTTGCGATTTGGCCGGTCTTGGCGCCCTGGCCGAGATTGAGCCGGATCTGTCGGAGTGGGACTACGGCAACTACGAAAGTTTTCTGACCAGCGACATTCAGAAGGACCGCCCGGGCTGGAACGTGTTTCGTGACGGCTCTCCCCAAGGAGAGTCACCTGGCCAGGTGAGCGGCCGCGCCGATCGACTGATCCAACGCCTCAAAGGGTTCAAAGGGAATGTCGCGCTGTTTTCGCACGGCCAGTTCGGTGCAAGCCTTGGGGCGAGGTGGATCGGATTGCCGGTGCGGGACGGAGAACATTTCCTGCTCGACGCGCCGTCCCTCAGCATTCTTACTTGCAACCCTCGGCATAAGGAGCGGCAAGTGATCCGGCTCTGGAATGCCAGCGTAGAATTTCTCTCGCAGAAATAGGCTCCCCGCCTCAACCGCGAAGCCGACGCGCGCCTTCCGCCAGCTAAGGACCCGGACGACCCGACCGACGCCGAACGAGCCGCTACGCAGAATGCGGGAGCGGCTTATCAAGAGATTTTCTGGACACACCGAGATCACGGCCGGTTGGGGCGTCGACACACCTCCGTGTTTTTGGTTGTTGGCCATTTTGCAACGTCACTTTGGGTGGAAGGATATCTATGCTGCATGCTCAGCGAGGTGTTCGCTACCTAGCTGCCGATCCTTGGGCCGGCGCATCGCGCCATGATCGAACCACCGTTTCCATGCGGCAAATGCGGGCGAGTCGATCGGATCAAGGTCGAGTGCGTCTCGCCGGTAGCGGGTGACTACGGTGCGCTTGATGTGCGACGTCCGGCAGGTGTGCGACGAACCCAGATGTGGCGGACCGTGAAGCTCGGCGCGGACGTGAAGAACAGCTGAGCAGCGAGGTTGTGTCAGCCGAGTGAATGTCGGGACCAAGCTCTGGCGAGCTACGTCGTCTTATCAGTGGAAGACTCTGTAGTGGCGACGGGACGGCGCGCACGGGGTGCCGGGGTAGTCTCGGCTTTGCCTTGAGGGGCCGCACCCAGGTTCGCCATTGCGAGGACTGATCCTGGGTTCATGTTGTCCACCATCGAGCTGGGAATGAGGATGGTGGCGCCGCGCTCTTTGGTCGTTTCATAGATGATGTTCATCGCACGCAACTGCAGGGCAATCGGATATTGCGCATAGGTCTTGGCGGCTTCCACAAACCTTCCTGCGACCTCCTGCTCTGCCGATCCAAGGATGACGCGCGCCTGCTTCTCACGCTCCGCTTGAGCCTGTCGCGACATGGCATCCTGCAGAGCCTCCGGTATGGCGACATCGCGGATTTCAACCGAACCGACCGTAATTCCCCAGGGTGCGGTCTTCTTGCCGATCTCGGCGCTGAGGCGCTGGTCGGCGGCCTGCCGGTCCGACAGCAAGGTTGCCAGCATCGACGAGCCGATCATTTCGCGCAGCGAGGTCTGTGCCACCCGGTCGATGGCCTGGCGGTAGTTGGTGATCTTCAGCGCAGCCATCTCCGAGTCGTGAACGTGCCAAAAAATGATCGCGTCGACATCGACCGGAACGGTGTCCATGGTCAGCGCCCGCTCCGCATTGAAGGAGGTCGTTTGGATGCGCTCGTCGATCACGGCGACGACGTTGTCGATGATCGGGATGATCCAGAACAGCCCAGGGCCCTTGACGCCCTGGAGGTTGCCCGCTCGCAAGATCACAAACCGTTGCCAGGTATTGGCCATCTTGAGGGACAGGCCGACCAGCACGGCCGCGATCACAATCGGGACGCCAAGGAATGGACTCACATACCATCCGGCCGCAATTCCGATGAGAACCAGAACGGCAAAGAGAAATGCGGTAATGGGGTTCATGCGATCTTCTCCCTGAAGATCGCGGCTCGGGCTTGGCCGCGCGCGAACCTACACTGAATCACGTGTAGTGCCCATGGAGGCTGTCTCCGACAAAACGTCAGGCGCCGAGGTCGCCCTTCTTCTGGAGATATTCGTCACGCTGGATTTCGCCCTTTGCGTAACGCTCCTCGAGGATGGAGAGGCCAGTTGAACGCGGGCCGCCGGGACTGCGCTGCAGCGATCGCCAGCGCGAGGCGCGAACGGCGGCAATCACCAGTCCGACCACTACAATCCAGAACAGGACGTGTATCGGACCGAAGCCCCAACCAAACATATGACGTCCATTCCACCACATGCTGAACTCCACCATTATCGTTGCCGAGGGCCAAATGCCGACACCCCGGTCAAGCAGGCAACACGTAGGTATTATCTCAGGCCCCGCAACAGTGGGTGATCTGCGTCAAAATCTGACTCAGGATTGATCCAGGGTTTTCGCTTTGAACCTCGCGTCACTGTGTATAGTCGCAAATCCAAGGCTCGTTCGCGGCGCATGCCGATCCTGTTGCAATCCAAGGTGGAATAAGGTTCGCCAACGTCTGGCGATCACGCACCTATGGGTGCCGGATCGAGGACGCTTACGCCCGCAACGAGTTCACCCGACGATCTCACGCGATGACGCGCCGTTCGTAAGCAGGCTCGGCTATTCAGCAACCATTCTAGGGATGGTGCCGTTGAGGAGTGCCGGCGTCACGTGTCGACTCTCGATCCCGCCTTGGCGGTGTCGAGGCAATCCGGCAGGGTTGTCAGGTCTCGGACCGTTGAACGGAGCGGCAAGGTTCGGTGAAGAAGAATGGCCCATACTGCGTCGCTCCTGAACTCCAAGTCGGAGTTCGACAGCTTCCTTTACGCCCCGGTCGGTGAGGACAAAAAAGGCACGATCGTCAGCGTGCTCACAGCATTCGCCCGACTTAACTTTGAACCATGGCAGCAAGCGGCCGACTTCGCATCGCTGCCCAGGGATTTGGCGAAGGCAAGGTTGGCCGAAATGATAGCAACCCTTCCCGGCATGTCACCGACCAGCTCGGAGCCTGGTACGGTCGCGGCGCGACTGATTGCCCTCCTGCCGGTTTCCGCGCGGCCCTCCGGCCGAGCGGTTCAGCCGACCGTCGCGTCGCCGACCGGATTGCTTGTGGTCATCAAAGCTGCCGACCTCCGATCGCCGCGAAGCAGAGTGATCATGTTCATGATGGCGCTGTGGCTTGTGTTGCAGGTCGTCTGGGTGATCCAGCAGCCCTCGCACCCAGTAACAAGTGATCCCACCACAACCTCGCAGGCCGCTAGTCCGCCCAGTTGAGCCATTGTTGAGCGCGGACGCGTTCCGGAGCATCGCTAGATCTCCTCAGTAGACTTGTGGCCACCTGCGCAAGGTGGCTGCGCCGCTAACCGGCTTAGCGGCCGTAGAGCGGCTTTCGTCCTGGAGAGGGTGGGACTAGGGGAGTTCCCGTTGCCGCTGCGTCCTGCCGCCGCGCATCGTCTGGCTCCCGGCCGCGTTGTTCACCAAGGTTGATTACCTTTTGCGATCGCCCTGTTTTGGAGGACCCTGCATCTTTAGGCATCGAAGACACCTCAACCACATCATCCACCGAACTTCATCCTTTTCCAGCAGCGAAACGCCGCGGTCACCCGGATGGTTGCCGAGTGAGCCATAGCAAGGTTTAGTTCGCCCTCGGGTTCGGAGCCTACCTGCCCGGTGCTCTCGGGGTGCTCCCGCATAGGCGCGTGCGTATTCTGGGTGACGGCGTGCGCCGATTGTTAGCTCTCGACTTGTCATCCCAATCGCACGGTGACGTGACGAGTGGCACCATCATCTAACAGCCGTATGCGCAGCGGCCTGGCGGCAACCGGAGCATCGTCGAGCGCGGCTTCGACTACACCGTGACCGGTGCCTGCGGAATTGTCGACCTTGATCTCATATCGGCTGTTGCCGTGCCGAAGCGTTATTTCGAAGCCAGCCCATGTCTTGGGTATACATGGGTTGAGCAGCAGCATGTCGCCATGGAGCGACACGCACAGAATACTCTCGATGCCGGCCCGCTGCATCCAGCCGGCTGAGCCGGTGTACCAGGTCCAACCGCCCCGTCCGACGTGAGGCGGCCTCGCGTAGATATCGGCCGCCACGACATATGGCTCGACCTTGTAGCGATGAACGTCTGCGAGTGTCCGGGCATGATTGACGGGGTTGAGCAGTGAGAACAGCGCTGCCGCGCGCCCACCTTCGCCCTGCTCGGCAAGGGCCATCACTGACCACAGCGCCCCGTGGGTATATTGGCCGCCATTTTCGCGCACGCCTGGGGGATAGCCCTTGATGTAGCCAGGGTCGAGTGAGGTCTTGTCGAACGGCGGGGCAAACAGCAGCGCGAGCTTGTCGAACGGCAGGACCAGTTCTCGCTCAACCGCCATCATAGCACGATCGGCCCGTACAGGTTCTCCAGCGCCCGACAGCACTGCCCAGGATTGGGCAATAGAGTCGATCTTGCATTCTTCGCTTGCAACCGATCCGAGAGCCGTCCCGTCATCGAAGAAACCGCGCCGATACCACTCGCCATCCCAAGCCTCCCGCTCCAGCGAAGCCCGCAACGATTTTGCATGTGCCTCCCAGGTCGCCACACGCCCGGCTTCGGCACGCGCTCTCGCAAGCGGAATAAGCGCGCCGAGTGCCGCGGAGAGAAACCAGCCGAGCCAGACGCTCTCTCCTTCACCGCGCTCCCCCACCCGGTTCATCCCGTCGTTCCAATCCCCCGTCCCCATAAGCGGCAAGCCGTGTCCGCCCAGCGCAAGGCTTGCGTCAAGGGCAAGAGCGCAATGCTCGAAAAGCGTCGCGGTCCGATCGGAAGCGGTGGGCAAGAAGAAATTGTCGTGCTCGCCGGCCGCGAGCATTTGCCCCTCGAGAAACGGCACGGGCTCGTCGAGCACGGCCAGATCGCCGCTGGCCTCGACATACTGGGCGACCGCGTAAGCAAGCCAGGCGCGATCATCGGAGATACGGGTGCGGATGCCTTGCCCGGAATGCGGCAGCCACCAGTGCTGGACGTCGCCTTGCTCGAACTGACGGCCCGCCGCCCGCAGCAAATGTTCTCGGGTCAGCTGCGGACGCGTGGCCACCAGCGCCATGCCATCCTGCAGCTGGTCGCGAAAACCATAGGCGCCGCTGGCCTGGTAGAATGCCGAACGGGCCCAGATGCGGCAGGCCAGCGTCTGGTAGAGCAGCCAGCCATTGAGCATGAGGTCCATCGACCGATCCGGCGTCTTGACCTGGATTGCTCCCAAAACGTCGTCCCAGTAGCGGCTCACTTCGGCGCTGACGCCGTCGAGGTCGGCGGTTCGGTAGTCCTTGACCAAAGCTCGGGCACCCTCGACATCGTCACTCTGGCCCAGGAGCACGACGATCTCGACAGTGCCATTTAGGGGCAGATCGACGGTAGTTCGCAGGGCGCCGCACGGGTCCAAGCCAGCGCCCACGGCTCCGGAAAGCCGTCGGGAGCCAGCCAGCGCCGCTGGCCCCGACAGGGTTCCATTGCGGCCAATGAATTCTCGGCGGTCCCCTGTCCAATCCGTCTGCCTGCCCCTCATGTCGAGGAACGCCACGCGCAAACCGAACGACGCGTTCCACGGATTGCGGGCAAACATCGCGCCCGTCTCGGCGTCAATTTCAGTTGCCACAAAAGGTACGGTGGCGGAACGCGAGGTCCCAAGCACCCATTCGACATACGCCGTCACGCTCAGATGGCGGACGCGGCCCGAGACGTTGCGCATCCGCAGCCTCGATATCTTGACCGCCCCCTCGATCGGAACGAATTGTGTGAGCTCGCTGGCAATGCCGTGCGCCGTGTGCTCGAACCGGCTGTAGCCGCGCCCGTGCGTCGCGATGTAGGGTGCCAGCTCGTCGCGGATTGGGTGGATGGTGGGGCTCCACAGCTCGTCGCTGTCCTCGTCGCGAATGTAGAGCGCTTCGCCGGAGCGATCGCTGACCGGATCATTCGACCACTGGGTGAGCTGGTTCTCGCGACTGTTGACAGCCCAGGTGTAGCCGCTGCCCTCAGTCGCGACCTGGAAGCCGAAGCCGGCGTTGGCCACTACGTTGATCCAGGGAGCCGGGGTCGATTGGCCTGGACCGAGAATGGTGACGTATTCGGCGCCATTCTCGGCAAAGCCGCCGAGGCCATTGAAGAACTCCAGGGCTGGTGTTTCCTGGAGTGCTTTCAAATCCGGGCGGGTGAGCGCCGGCTTCGGCATCGGCGCCGGGACCCCGGTCTCGGATAGCCTCTCAAGTTGGTCGAAGAGGCTGCCCCGCTGGGCGACCAGGACCACCCGCGCCGAAGCTGCCAGAAGCGCGCGACTCTCGAGCGGCACCAAGTCCGAGCGCAATGCGAAAACGTTGCCGTGCGGTGCGTCGAGACCGGCGCGGGGGCTCGATATCCGGGACCGCACGAGCGCCTCGATGGCGATCTGCAAGTCCTGGACATAGGACGACTGCCGTTCGTTGAGGATCACAAGGTCGATCGCGACCCGCTTCATCAGGAAATATTCGTGGGCCTGCAGCAGGTCGCGGACAATGTCGAGATCTTCCAAATCGGAGATACGCAACAACAGGATTGGCAAGTCTCCGGAGATGCCCAGCGGCCACAGTCCGGATTGCGCACCGGCGCCCCGCACGATCGCGGCTGACGAGGGGCGAAGGCTTGAGGTCACAAAGATCAGATGTCCGGCCAGACGCTGGAATAGGCCGGCTTCGCTTGGTGAGATCCCGAGGTGATAGAGTTGCACCTGCGCCTGCGTCCAGGCGAGCGTTGCCGCGCGGGTGAAGGCGGCTACCTCGCGATGCTTGTCGGCACTGTCCAGAATCTCCTTCCGAGTGCCGGCGGTCATTGTCCAGAAGGCGACGCGAACGGTCGTGCCCGGCGAGATGCGCACGCGACGACGCAATGCGAAAATCGGGTCCAGAACCGTACCTACCGTGTTGGACAGCGGCCGCCCGTCCATGACTGAAATCGGGTTGCGAACGCTGTTGCCACGGCCGAGGAAACGGGCACGATCGGTTTCAATATCGATCTTCCCCACAACTTCGCCCTCGACGACGGAAAGATGGGCCGCCCAGATCTCTGGCTCGGTTGGCGCGCGCCTTCGTCTGGTGGCGAGGATCACACCTGACTCGCCCAAATATTCGGTTTCGACAAAGAGCTTGGCGAAGGCGGGATGGGCAATATCGTCGGCCTGCGGCGCAAGCGAGAGCTCCATGTAGGACGTGAGCTCGATCTCACGGACCCGGAAGCCGGTGTTGGAAATCGAAACGCGTCGAACCTCGGCATCATCCTCGGCCGAGACGATTATCTCGAGGCTCGTCGTGAGCGTGCCGTCCTGTCGGCTGATCTCACCGCTGTCTTCGTTGAAGACAATATTGTAGCGGTCGGGCTCGGCGCCGGCCGGTTGAAACCCCGCCGACCAAACTGTGCCGCCGCGGACGTCCCGCAGAAAAACGTAAGAGCCGAAATCATCGCTTGTCGCATCCTCGCGCCATCTGGTTACGGCGACGTTGCCCCAGCGGCTGTAGCCGGAGCCAGCTGCCGTGATCATCGTCGTGTAGCGGCCATTTGAGAGCAGATGTGTGGCCGGCGTCGGCTGATGCGCCCCGGTGAGGCGCCGGCCGACCGGCGCGTTGAGATCGCGTTCTACTGTTTCGGTTTTGACGTCGGCCGCCCAGGTCCGGGCGGCCACCACATCGCGCGGCGCGCGTTCCTGGAGCAGTAGCTCGGTTGCTTGAATCACCGGCTCGGCGTGGAATCGCGCCCGCATCCTTCCATGGAACACCGCGTCGGCTATTGCGACGATGGACATTCCCTGATGGTGCGCCATGAAGGCCGCGACGATCGCTACGCTCTGCCCCTCCGGCAAACGCACCGGTGTGTAGTCCAAGGACTCGTAGAAGCCGTAGCGTCCAAGTCCTCCGGCCGCTTCGAGCCGTACCAGGTTGGCGCAGGCGGCCCCGGGATCAACCATGGTCGCAAGCGCGGTGGCATACGGGGCGATGACTCGGCTCTCGCCCAGCCCCCGCTTCAGTCCAAGACCCGGAACACCGAAATTCGAGTACTGATAGGTCAGCTCGATGTCGCGGGCATTGTAGGCCGCTTCTGAAATGCCCCAAGGAAGACGGAGGGACGCGCCGTACTCAATCTGGCGTCGGACTGCGAGCCGGTTCGTCTGCTCAAGCAGGCTGTCAGCGGGCGCACGCATGACGAGCGAGGGCATCAAATATTCGAACATCGACCCCGACCACGAGATCAGCGCGGTACCGAACCCCACGGGCGTTGCGGACCGCCCGAGCCGAAACCAGTGACGTGCCGGAATGTCTCCCTTGGCGATGGCGACGAAACTGGCGAGCCTCGCTTCTGACGCCAACAGGTCGTAGCAGTTCTGATCCAGCGAGCCCTCGGCGACCTGATACCCGATCGACAGCAGGCTACGCTTTGGGTCGAATAAAAATCCGAACTCCATCTCCATGGCCATCGAACGTGTGTCGGCTTCGAGAGCCTGAAGACGAGCGTTCAGGGCGGACGTTTCGTCCGGCGTCCGCGTGAAATCAACCAGGTGTGATCGGATCGAGTCCAGGCTCGCCTCGGTCCAAAATACCAAATCGGCACAGGCCTCCGCGCCTCGTTCGGCAGCAAATGCTCGCGCAACGTCGACAGCTTTGACGGCCTGCTCTTGAGCGGCCACGAGCCGTTCCCGAGGCTCATGGTACTTTCCGTGGCCCCCACGAACGACCGTCTCGAGGCGACTAAAAGCTTCATCGAGTTGGCGCCAGGTCACGGTTTGAGTCCGCCGGCCGTCGACCGATCGGGATACTTCCAGGCGACCCAACGCTACCGTATCGGCGATTCCGGCGATGGGCGCGGCGTCGTCCACGCCCACTGTCCTCCACTCTCGACAGGTGTTGGCCAGCGCCAGGAGATGACCCGCGAGATTGCCGCTGTCGACGGAAGACACGTATTGCGGGTTGAGGACACGCAGGTCAGTTGTGTCGTACCAGTTGAAGAAATGGCCCCGAAGGCGGGGAAGGCCGTTCATGGTCGAGAGCGTCGCCGCAAGCCGCCCCACGGCCGTGCTGGTGCCGATCCAACCGAAGTCCCGGGCACTCGCCACCGCCAGTAAATAGAGCCCGAGATTGGTGGGCGACGTACGGTGTGCGATGGTGGGAGTGGGCTCCTCCTGGAAATTGTCTGGTGGAAGCATGTGATCTGCCGCCGTGACGAAGGTCTCGAAGAACCGCCAAGTGCGACGCGCAACCAATCTCAGCGCGTTGGCATCGTCCGCCTGGATCGGCAGCTGGCCCGCATCGCGCGGCGGCCGGCTGACCCACAGGGCCACAGCTGGGGAGGCGAGCCAGATTGCGGCAAAGGGTACGGCAAGTGCCAGAGCCGCGCGATCCGACACCAGAGCAAGGATCACGCCCGCGGCAGCGACAACCAGGGCGCCCTGCATGCTCCGATAGAAGCCCGGCAGATTGAGCTCTGGCCTGCTCGCTGCCTCTGCAGCAGGTGTCCACTCGAGGAGGTGGTGATGCGAGATCGCCAATCGCCACAACGTGCGGATGATGGCGTCGCTCATCAGCCATGCTTCGTGGGCGAGAAAAATCAACGTCAGTCCCGAATAGAGGAGTGCGAGGCGCAGATCGCCGGCGAACGCCCGCGCGTGGCTGGCGATCGTCACGCCAACCCGGCGCGGGGGAATGGCAGCAATGACCGGAAGCATGGCTGGCAACACGATCGATGCGAGGATGAAGACGGTCCACCCGCCGGCGGCTTGGGCGGGCATCATCCAGCCGGCCAACAAGGCGAGCACCGCCATCGGCGCCGACAGGCTGCGGCGGAGATTGTCGAGCATCTTCCAGCGGCCGATGGCCGGGATCGAGCGTGTCGCGCGATCGGTGCCCGCGGCTAGTGGGTCCGTGCCGAAGATCCACGGCAACAGCTGCCAATCGCCTCTCGCCCAGCGGTGATGACGGAGCGCTCCGACATCGTAACGAGCGGGAAACTCCTCGACGACCTCGACGTCGGAGGCGAGTCCCGCACGGGCGAACAATCCTTCAAAGAGGTCGTGACTGAGCATCGTGGACTCGCCCACGCGGCCAGCCAGGGAGGCCTCGAAGGCGTCGACATCGTAGATGCCCTTACCGGCGTATGAACCCTCACCGAACAGGTCCTGATAGACGTCGGAGACGGCCGACGCGTAGGGGTCGATGCCGCTGATGCTCGAGAAGATGTGCTGAAAGAACGACCCTTCCCGGCCGATCGGCAGCGAAGGGGTGACGCGCGGCTGCAGCACTGCGTAACCTTCCACAACCCGGTTCCGGACGGTGTCCAGCCGCGGCCGGTTGATCGGATGCGCCATCTTGCCGATGAGGCGGCGAACGGTATCGCGCGGCAGTCTGGTGTCGGCGTCGAGGGTGACCACGTAGCGCACCTCAGCGGGCACAGTGGGGGACTTGCCTCCGATGTCGATGAAAGTCGTGTCGCCTGCACCGCGCAGCAGGCGGTTGAGCTCATGGAGCTTCCCGCGCTTGCGCTCCCAACCGATCCAGCGCGCTTCCCCCTCGTTCCAGACGCGCCGACGATGCAACAACAAGAATCGATCGCCGCCCGAAGCGGGACCGTATTTCTGGTTGAGGCCAGAGATTGCAGCAGCTGCGGAGTTCAGCAGACTCTCATCTGCTTGGACGTGTTCCGTTGTGGCGTCCGTCCAGTCCGACAACAGGGCAAAGTGAAGATCGCCTTCCGGGCTGGCCAGATGGTGAATCTCCAGGCGCTCGACTTGTTCGCCAATCGCCTCAAGCGTCGTCAGCAGCGTCGGCACCGCGACGACGGTCCGCAGGTGGGAAGGAATGCCGTCGCGAAGCTCGAGGGCCGGCAACAAGGTCGCCCCGACCGCGGATGTCACGGCTCGATTGAGCAGCGCCACCGCCACATCGATCGCAGGAACAAGACCCAGGGCACCAAACACGATCAGCTGCGCCGTGCCGATGCCTTTGGTCGCCAGGAAGATCAGCGGCAGTAGTAACAAGATCGCCGTGAGTAGGGCGATGCCCGTCGCATATCCGCCAATGCCCAGTGCGCGATTGATGCGCGCCGGCCAGTTGCGGATCGATTGCCGAAACTGCAACGTCGTTTCAAGCGCGAGCCGTCCCCCGCCGAAGAGATAATAGCCGGGGTCTCGGCGGCGCGCGTCGTCGTCGACATCGTGGAGGGCAGGATCAAGCGTTGCCGCCTCGACCGCCCCGCGGGCCACGTCGAGTTCTGTCTTGCCTGAACCCCTGGCTAGGTCCTCAACGGCACTGCGATACAAATTGCGTGTCGGAAAATCCATGTCAGGAAACGAGCCAGTCGCCGCAAGAACCTCGTCGACGAGGCTCACGCGCTCGAAGAGATCCTTCCAGTCGACATCGGAGATCAGGCGAAGGCTGGTGATGATGTTCCGCACGGTCACATTGGTGGAGCCCTGCCTGCGGTGAACGTCGTGCACCGCCGTATCGGCGGTCTTGCCTTGCGCTTCGAGCTGCTGATCGAGCCAAGCCAATGCAGGATTGACCGCGGGATCTTGGTCGCGCAGCCGATGGACGAGTTGGACAGTAAATGCGTCCGTAAGTAGGGCGCTTTGGTAGCGAGCCAAAACCAGCGCGGCTGGTTCCGGCGGTTGGGCGTCGGTCCCAATGATCCGGTCTGCAACGCCATCAGCCTCCTGCCGCGCCAAGCGGTTACCCATCATCTGGCTTGC
>Ga0265338_10004700_pt1 | contig 18300 bp, 13 predicted proteins | sample 42126metaG_FD_193579 | JGI IMG/M metagenome (GOLD analysis project Ga0265338, IMG submission 193579) | Rhizosphere microbial communities from Carex aquatilis grown in University of Washington, Seatle, WA, United States - 4-21-26 metaG | ecosystem: Host-associated > Plants > Roots > Rhizosphere... | reverse complement strand
AACTGGCAGAGCAAGGGTCTATTACACCCGAGGTTGTGGGTTCGAAGCCCATGCAGTCCACTGCAATACGGCAAGCTGGTGGTCGTGAAGCACTAGCAAACATGCCCCGCTGGCGGAACTGGCATACGCACTGCGTTTAGAGCGCAGCGCCTTCGGGATTGAGGGTTCGACTCCCTCGTGGGGCACTCGACGCGACAGGGTAGCGCCCTGTAAACCCCTTGGCGAGGCGTGGGGAATGTGAGGACGGCCTTTACTCACACAATGCGCGTGTGGTGAAATAGGTAGACACGCAAGGTTGAGAGCCTTGTGGCCACAGCGGTCGTGCTGGTTCGAGTCCAGTCATGCGCACTTGGCAAAGCACTCGGGGAGAGCAATCCTATGTGATTCGCGCTCTGAGGAATGCTGGCCAACTTGGCGGAGTAGCTCAGCGGTAGAGCGTCCGGTTGAAACCCGGAAGGTCGAGGTCTCAGCATCCTCCTTCGTCACTGATAGCGGCCCGACACTAAACAGTCGGGATTTAGGATCGACAATGCAAGCTTGGGCTGGCACCCACTTGTCAAATCGGTCGCCCCTGCCAGGGGGAAATCGCTTGATACTCTTGCCCGCCTAGCCCAATCCGGTCGAGGCGCCAGGTTCAAACCCTGGAGCGCGCAGCGCACTGTGGGTTCGAATCCCACGGCGGGTACTAGGGGTCACTTCATTTAGGGTGATCCCGTCCGATAAGAACAGCAATGCCTTATCGAGACAAGAAACAGCATGCTCGGGCGCAAGGTCGCTATCGTGATCGCATGAGAGCGATTGTGGCCGAAGCCAAATCTGTTGGATGTATGGACTGCCCCGAGACAGATCCTATCGTCCTGGAGTTTCATCATCGTAATCCAGATGAGAAGCTATTCACAATCGGACGAGCAACAGGCACTGAAAGTGTGCCAAAACTTCTGGCAGAGATTGAGAAGTGTGATGTAGTCTGCGCGAACTGTCATCGTCGCAGAGAGCATGTTGGACGTAGCTCAATGGTAGAGTCGCTCCTTGTGAAGGAGTCGGTTGCGGGTTCGACCCCCGTCGTTCAACCCTAAGTCGGAGCGAAAGCAACCGACACACTCGCTACGGCGAGGGTCTGGAACAACTCCCCGAGCAACAGGAGCCAGGCAGTGTAGACGGCACTCGGCCGGGCGCACCACCAGTGGTATTAGCTCAGTAGGTAGAGTGCGACATTGCCAATGTCGAGGTCGCGAGTTCGAGCCTCGCATGCCACATAGATTTGCCGACGTAGCTCATGCTGGTAGAGCGGTACTTGATTCGGGTAAGGGTCTGTCCGATAAGAGATAGATGTCACATCCCGTAGACACTGGTCAAAAGACAGAAGCGATTGTGCTTGCTGAGTTGGTCAAGAGAGACTATCGAGTGCTAGTGCCCTTTGGAGTCAATCATCGCTATGATCTCGTGATTGACCAAGGTGGGCAGTTCCTTCGAGTTCAATGTAAGACCGGCCGACTTGCTAATGGGGTCGTCACGTTCAACGCTTCGAGCACACAAGGGGGTAACGCTCGCGATGGTGCTATTCGACGCGGATACAAAGACGAGGCTGACGTTTTTCTCGTCTACTGTCCAGGTACTGACAAGGTGTACTGGATTTTAGTTGAAGAAGCGGGTACAGCGCCCAATCTTCGAGTAGATCCTCCCAAGAACAATCAGACAACTGGTATTCGATGGGCCAGGGACTACGAACTCGCTCCATAAGCTCAGTTCGGCAGAGTGCGCGGTTTGTACCCGTGAGGTTGTCGGTTCGATCCCGACATGGAGCTTTAGTATGGCCTGATAGCTCAGTGGAAGAGCCGAGGTTTTCTAAGCCTTGCGGTCGCGGGTTCGAATCCTGCTCGGGTCACTATGAAGGAAACGTAACGGGTAGATCCCGTAGCCGCCCAGCGGCAAGCGTTCAAGAAATGTCCACCAGGACAGGGGATTACGTGCCAGAAGGCGCAGGGGTACTGGTGGCAGATACGCGGAAGTAGCTCAATCGGCAGAGTGCCTGTCTTCCAAACAGGAGGTCGCGAGTTCGATCCTCGTCTTCCGCATATCGTTCTGTAGCTCAGTCAGGTAGAGCAACCCGCTCATAACGGGTAGGTCGGAGGATCGTAGCCTCCCAGGACGACTCGCACTTCGGTCGGTAGCTGCTCGGAGAACTGGCAGTGGGCCACTGGCGTTGCAACGCCAAGCCGACTTGACTCCGTTGGAGGCTCATGATCTCCTATGACTCGGAGCGGCCCTCGTGCGTACATCTCGGCTAGGCCCTCGGGCCAGGACAACGAATCTCTCAAGACCCATTACGACTTCACACGCGGGCGAAGCAACGTTCTGATCAAAAGGTGGGTTAGCCGAATCATGGTCGGTAAGCTCAATCGGCGAACCGGCCCAGTGCCTGCGTAGCTCAATCGGCAGAGTGCTTCCTTGGTAAGGAAGAGGTAGGGGGATCGTAGCCCCCCGTAGGCTTAGTACGGCTCGTTAGCTCAGCGGACAGAGCGTGTGGCTTCGAACCACAAGGTCGGGGGATCGTACCCCTCACGGGTCACTGCACAAAACACTCTCAAACTGGCACGTAAGCTGTACAGGCCTAAAGAGAGTAACAAGTGAACGAGATGGATGAGTTCGAGCGCGGCAAGCTAGAGGGGCTTAGAGATGCGAAGGTTGAGAGCCATGAGCAGCGTCTAGCCAAGATCAATGGCAGCATTGATCGCTTTACTGCGGTCGTTGATGCTCTCGCCAAGACGGTAACGGCGGCTGTCGATCATCTGGCTTCTGAGATCCGCACTCTTCAAGAGCAGGCTCGATCTGCGGCCCTGGCTGTAAAGGTTGCGGCCGACACACTTGCTACTGAGACTGAGCGCCGACGAGAAGAACTTGCAACAACAGCGGCCAGCACCCAGAGCACATGGTCGTTGCGATCAAGCAAGATGAATGTCGTCTATCTTGCGGCGGCTATAGTTGGCATTGGCTTCGCGATTTTCTTTGGACTTCATCCATAGCATACCGACGTACGAATCTGGTGAAACGGTCTCCCTGTCACGGAGATGAGGCGGGTTCGATTCCCGTCGTTGGTGCCTCTGTAACACAAACGAAAGGGATCCAATGCTTTGGCTCCTGCTTTTGGTTCTCCTGATCATCGCCATCGGCGGCGGTCTTGCGGTAAGTCCACTTCTGTTCCTCATCCTGGTTGTCGTTCTGGTGCGCGGCGGCGTCGGGCGCGGCGGCTCAGGCTTGTAAGTAGAGGTTGGGTGCGGCCACAGGCATATCGGCGCCCATGAGGGCGTCACTGTGGCACCTGCGCGATTAGCTCAATCGGGAGAGTGCCTGGCCTACACCCAGGAGGTTGGGGGTTCGAAGCCCTCATTGCGCACTTTGGACTGGTAACTCAATGGTAGAGAGCGCACCCTATAAGGCGTAGGTTGTAGGTTCGATTCCTACCCAGTCCACTGTTTAGGTTCACTCGCAAGCGGGTATAATCCCTGGTGAATCTATTTAGGAGGAAGTTATGCCGTATTTCGATGGTCAAGACACTGAAAGAAAGACCGAGCTAACCGCTCGCGACGCCGCTCAGCTTCAGCTAAACGGTCACTCCGTCACTGACGAAGAGGGCAACCTTGTCACCGTGCTCGCAGAGGAAACTCTGAACGACGCGGACGAGAAGGAGCTTGAGAGCAACAAGCTCAAGGCCGAGCACGTCAAGTCTGTCCAGGGTCTCACTGGCGATGAGCCAGAGATCGCGGGCGACACACTCGTCGTAGACGAGCCTGAGTCCGAGGACAAGGTTGAAGAGCCTCTATCTGACGAGGAGCAGGAGAAGCAGGCACAGCTTGCCGATCCTCAGACTGCCGTCATCGAGCGCGACCATTCCCAGGATGGCCCGGCTCATGCGAACAACCCTTCGGGGTACGCGCCAACCGGTCTCTAGATTCGGATCGCAACCACAACCGGGGCCGCGCAAGCGGCCCCTTTTCTTTGCAAGCGGAAAGACGCACGCGGCGCTGCCCCTCTCGCGAACGAGGGGATTGGCGTCGAGGAAGTTCGGGGCATCTAAACCGGGTGGCTAACTAAACCGGGGAACGTGCGGTAGTAGTGGGAGTGGAGTACCGGAACGTCGTGAGCTACAACCCGACGGACGCTAGGAACCACGCCTTACCACAAATGTCGGCGGGATGCAACCTCAAGCGGACACCGGCCAAGGTGGACAGGTAGAGGGCAGCCAGCAATGGCCAGCGCAAGCTGAGACAGATGTGCGTCCCTCACAAAGAAAGGCAAAGTGGACAAGACCGAAGCAGCATGGTTGGCAGGCATCCTAGAAGGAGAAGCGTGCTTCGACTTCGCCGACGCTGAAAAGAAGTTCCCACGCATTCGCATCGAAATGAAGGATGAGGATGTGATTCAGCGCGTCAAGGATGTAAGCCAGGGTCGTGCATCAGTTCGTAAACTCTCACGAGCAGATTCGAACACCAAGCACGCAGACACCTACTGCTTCGCGATCTACGACAAGCTAACAGTCAAGAGTATCCTCCAGGCAATCAAGCCTTGGCTGGGTGATCGTAGACTGGCGGCCGTCGAAGAGATGTTGACAGCCTTGTGAGATACAGAACCCCGGCTATTGAAACTTGCAGACATGCGCGTCGAGGTGTCAAAGCCTCGGGGCGCTCCAATGGCTCTTAGCTCAGTGGGACGAGCGCTGCCTTGACATGGCAGAGGTCGAGGGTTCGACCCCCTCAGAGCCAATAGCTTGAGTGAACGTATCGCGATCACTTCCTCAAGCGGCCTACCGGAGGCCAGAAGCAGCCTAGTCCACGGTTGCACCGGTCACGCGGTCGTAGCTCAGTTGGAAGAGCACCAGCTTGCGAAGCTGAAGGTCAGAGGTTCAAGTCCTCTCGGTCGCACTATGAGGCGTTCTGGAGGACGGTCTTAGAGGCATTCCTACTGCCGAGTGTGGGAAGCGGGCACGACCGCTGAAATAACGTCGTGCCGACCCCGGCATTCACTCCAGTGATGCCGGACAAGCACCGGTAGCTCAGTGGTTCGAGAGCATCGCTCTGATAAAGCGAAGGTCGAAGGTTCGACTCCTTCTCGGTGCATTCCAGTAGCTCAGTGTCCGGTCTCTTCTAGCAAGAGACGAAAGAGCAGACCCTCAGGAAGGGCCGCTGTCGGTGTGATGGTAAAACACCCTGGGACAAGGCACCTTGACCGAGAGGCAAGGTACACGGTTGCAACCCGTGAAACGGGGGTTCGACTCCCTCAGGTGCCTCTAGCGGAAGACGGGCGCCCTCGACGTAGGTCGCACCCACTATCTCGGGTTGCTTCAAGGATCCGCACTTGCCAACGTAGCTCAGTTCGGTAGAGCCCTCCACTCGTAATGGAGCGGTCGGAGGTTCGATGCCTCTCGTTGGCTTCCGCTCGACACTACCCTCGGATAATGATCTGTCCAAGAGGAAAAGTGCGGCGGTTTCGGGCGTGTAGCTCAGTTGGGAGAGCGGCTGCTTTGCAAGCAGCGGGTCGCGGGTTCAAATCCTGTCACGTCCACTCAGAAGGGCACGTAGAGGCCTTCGTCAAGAAGGAGGGAGATGCCAGTCCGAACCTGGCCGTGCGCCCTACGGGGTCGCGTAGCTCAACTAGAGTGCCCTCCGTGCTCTACGTCATAACGAGGCGTCACGACGCACGCCTACCATCTGAATACGGGCGGCTAGTGCTAATGGGTTACACTCCGGTTTTGCACTCCGGCGATCAGGGTTCGATTCCCTGGCTGTCCACTATCTCGGGAGGTCGAGGGGTTCGATTCCCCTGTCTTGCCACCCAAAAACCACCAACAGGCCGAGATAGCTCAGTGGTAGAGCGCCCGAGGCATGTTTCGCTTTGCCCTTGGATGGGTACTCAAGAGGATACAAGAGGACTGGTTGCTAACCAGTTAGGATCGAAAGGTTGCGCGGGTTCGAATCCCGCTCCATCCGCTGTAGGAGGTGTCATGACACAGCAAGTAACAGTTCCCAGGGCTACGCTTTCAGGAGGCATCTTCTCCTTCGTCGGCCTTCTAGTCGCAGTAGCCTTCTTCGCTCTCGCTACCTTTACCATCGCATTCGCGGGTATCAACGAGGTCGATGCAGGTCTGCTTTCCCTAGCCATCGCGTTCGCTCTAGAGCGCATCGGCTGGTAACTTCAAGATTGCCACGCTCCCATGGGGGAGACGGGGGCCGGGAGGTGCAACCCGGCGTGCTCGGATGAAAGCTCCGACTTACGGAAGGGCAAGCCGATGGTTGGCGACGGCACCTGTTTCGAAAGCAGGCGAGGCCTACAAGCCCTTAGGAGATCGTTCCTCCTTCCTTCCGCTAGCCAGACACGTAGTACGCAGAGGAGATGTACGTCTCGCGAGCACTACTCTCCCGAGTTGGGGTTCGACTCCCCTAAGGCCACGTTAGTGGTCGGCGCGGCATCGATCCACCCTCTAACGGTGGATGACGTGGCTTCGTGTGCTGGCCGCGTTTAGTCTGAGGCGTTGGGCCGGTCTTATGACCGCAGGACAGAGAGAGCGCCACCCCGAATGAAAGCCGAAGCCCAATCGGTTCGAGGCGTGGCCAACTCGGAAGGTCAATCCGAATGGAGACGGAACCTGGCTTGAACCCAGGCGAGTCGCAAGGCCTTGGGGGTTCGACTCCCTCACCTTCCGCTTTGTACTCTTCGTGGAGATAAAGCCTTCGGGCCTGCGCAAAAACGTCGGGAACCACGAACACGGAAGGGCAAGCCGATGGTTGGCGACGGCAGCGGTCTCGAAAACCGCCGAGGTGTCAAAGCCCTTAGGAGATCGTTCCTCCTTCCTTCCGCTTCTGCAACGAGAGAGCGTAGATCTCAGAGGAAGAGACTTCGTGGTTGGCAGACAACACTGGTGCGTGGGTTCGAGTCCCGCCACTCTCTCAAACTCGGATAGGTCGCATAGAGGCTTAGTGCGCGGGCTTGGAAAGCTCGTAGGGGTAACTCCCTCACAGGTTCGAATCCTGTTCTATCCGTAGCGAATGGGGCTTCTGGCCCGTGAGGGATCGTCCCCCTCTCTATCCGCTCATAAGAGGCAGGTACTGGCGAGTGCATGAGACGTAACCCACATGCCTCGCGGGCCACTCCTGCGAACAGGGGTTACACTTGCAGATGCTTGCTCATTGGTGAGGGCTACTGGCTGTAACCCAGAAGACAAGTCTATGCGGGTTCAACTCCTGCCGTCTGCACTCCTTGCTGGGAACGCGACACCCACCCTTCTCTGCACAGAGAGGGGTGGGCTTAGCCATGCCCTCATTCTCCCCTTGCTATGTGCTATGCTGTTTGAGTGGTAGCCGATTTCTGGACGTTCGCCCCTCAAGGGCATTGGCCGTTCGGGTCGGTGATCTTCCTCGTCTTCTTGGTGGTCGCCAACATTTGGGCGATTCGCAATCCCAAGGAACGACACATACCACGACCTCATCTCCACAGTGATGCGTTGGGGAAGGCGCACATGTGCTACCACCATTGCAAGCAGCATGGTGCGGTGTGGTATTGCGATGTCCTCACAATCGCATTCCCACTGGAGCACATCGTCTACCACAAGCTGTGGCCCTTCTATCAACTATCAGGATGGTTGAACATTTCATGACAAACGACGAAGCATGGCGCCGAGACCATGAGGTCACTGGTGACAACTGGCAGGGGCGCCGACCCAAGGGCGAGCAGGACACGCACAGCTTCAAGGCGTTCGTGGCTCGCATCCGGCCGACCAAGGCCGGGCAAGATCATCTTGCTCGACACCATAGGGGCTACAACCCCGGCGCATGAAGTGTGCCTGCGGTAACGAACTAGGCAAGCCGGTGGTCTCTCCTCGGGAATGGATCATCGGTGGTACGAAGAAAGGCGAGGAGGTTCATGTCATCTTCATGGCGGGTGGGATCGTCTTGCCGACTGGGAAGTGGCAGTGCTACTACTGCACGTTTCCACTTCTCGACTTGACAACAGTCTGAATAGACTGTAAGGTGCATCTGTGAGCGCGATTCAGGTCTTGACAGCAGAGCTTGAGGAGGGCTTCATCTCGAAGCGGCGATCCCTTGCGGACTATCTCTTCCTGGAGACGCACCCTACGCTCAAGCGCCAATGGAAGGTAGAGTCAGGAGACCCCGCCTTTATGGGACGGATGGACGGAGCGATCAGTCGCTTTGGCACCGTCTCAGTTTGGGACTATGACACCTTCGTTGAGGCTGCTGCTGAGCAAGGGTACGGAGTTGTGTTCATGGATGACCCCTCGGATGTCTTCGAGTGGAAAGCATCGCTGACCGATGCGCCTGGAGTGGCGGTTGAGTCGAAGCTGGATGGCCGCCTAGACCGCAATGGCACTCCTCTACGCTTGGTGCAGGGATTCCTGCCGTTCCAGGCGGTCGGTCTGAACTTTATGAAGTCCTGCGAGCGCTTCGTCTACTTCCAATGGAGCACGGGCACTGGGAAGACGCTGGCCGCTGAGGGCACGATCTTGATCAAGCGCACTTCAGGCTTTGGGCCGACCAAGGCCGACGGCTTCGATCTCTGTCTCTACGTCGTCTCGCCAAACAACCTCATCAACTCGTGCAAGAAACTCAATCAGCACACGGGCCTGGACGCACGGATCCTCAAGGGGACTCCGAAGCGCCGCGAGCGTTTGTTTGCTGAGACGGCTCAGAAGATGGCCGCTGATGAGCAGCCGATCTTGATCATGAACGCGGAGAAGTTCCGCGAGGACACTGAGTTCTTCAAGCTCCTGGTCACTGACAAGAACGTCTTGGTGCTCATGGATGAGATGCCCGAGAAGTACGCCAATCGGACATCGCAGCTTTACCGCGCCACGGCCGAGGTCTTCTACACCTCCTTCACCGTTCAAGCGCCCAAGAAGAACGGCGACAAGCCCAAGACGATCTATTACCCCCACGTCGGCGACGACCGCACCAAGGGAGTCTTTTGGGCCGCGATGTGCGCCACCCCTCTTCGCAACTCCCCAGAGGATTTCTTCAACTCGGCACGCATGGCCGACTCCACGATCTACGGAACGATCAACGACTTCTCGAACAACTTCGTCGCTCGCCGCGACCGTTGGCACCAGGTCGCCGAATGGAAGAACCTCGACCTCTTCGGTGCGATGGCCGCTCATGTCGTCCATCAGGCCAACAAGAAGACCGACCCAGAGATCGCTGCGCAGTTCCCGGCCAAGCTTCCGCCTGAGATCGACTACTGCGATCTCAACCCGACGACCGAGTACCTGTACGGAGTCTTGCAGGCTGCATATCGGAACGTCGGTCTCTCGATGCTCGATCTCGATGAGATCCTGGCCGCCATCGGCGTCTTCCAGATGATCTTGGACAATCCGCGCTCCGTGCTCGACTCGGCCCTGAAGTACGAGGCCTATGAGGCGAAGCGTGAAGCCTTCATGCGCGATCTGCACAAAGAGCACATCACGATAGTCGGTAACACCCACAAGGGGTGGAAGACTCAATGCTCATGCGGTTGGGTCGGCACTCCTGACGAAGATAGCCTTTGGGGAGTCGAGAAGGAGGCTAATGACGACTGTCACAGTCACATCGCCGAGGTCATCAAGTCCTTCGAGAAGAAGAACCGCGAAGGATCCGAGGTCGCCCTCAAGCTTGTCAACCTCGTCAACGATGATCAGAAGTTCACCGACGTAGACAGCAAAGGCAACTGCATCGTGCCGAAGATGCTGAAGCTCAAGGAGCGCATCGACCGACACGACGGCAAGGTCATCGTCTTCTCGACCAAGAACGAAACTCTGATCCCTTACATCGCTCAGTGGTTCGAGAAGTGGGGCATCACCTACGTCGCCTATCACGGCACCCTGTCGGCGAAGCAGAAGCAGGATGCCCAGGACTCCTTTCGCAACGACCCATCAATCAAGGTCTTCCTTGGCTCGGACGCGGGCAAGTCCTCTATCGATCTCCCTGAGGCCGACCTGACGATCCACTACAACCTTCCCCACACGGCGGCCACCAAGGAACAGCGCGGGAACCGCCAGGATCGCATCGACTCTGATATGGATGTTGTCCAGGAGGTGGAACTTCGCGTCGAGGATACGGTCGAGGTTCGTAAAGACGAGATCATCGTCACCAAGCAGGGGTACCACGATCAGATCTTCGGCGGAGTGATCGCCGAGCAGTCTGACGCGATGAAGATCACCAAGGCCGACTACTTCTACATCCTGACGGGGAAGCGCCCTGGGGATGACGACTAGAAGGCCTCTCTAAGGCGCTGGGGAGGGCCTAGGAGCCTCTGGGCCGGATTTCTGGCAGTCTGATATGCCCTAGAACAGAAAGAGGCCCCGTAGGGCCTCACATCTGCCTGCACGCCCTGTGGCGTAACGCTTAGAACTTCTCGTCTGTCTTGTCTGCCTTCGGAGCTTCGACCTCAAGCGGAACGACCGCCTCGGCCTCCTCCTGGGCAAGTGCTTCGGCTGCTACACGCGCAGCTAGCTCAGCAGCGTCGATGTCAAAGCCGTACTCGCCGAACCCAGTCGGATAGACCGGCTCGGCGTAATCTACTCCATTGTCAGCGCCTTGATCGGCGGTGAGATAGTCACCGTCTTCGTCAAGCTCGCCAAGGAAGTATTCTAGGGTGTTGAGATCCTTGCTGGCCGAGTCAGCGACAAGGGCTGCGTCTCGCTCTTCTTCGGTGTCAAATGCTCCCGCAGCGTCTGTGCCCTTGATGCGGAAATAGAACTGTCCCATGTTTTCCTTTAGCTTTCGACCCAGAGCCGGAAGAGGCGTCGTAGGGCCTTGTAGTTGTGAATGACGCTCGGGTCAATCGTGACCGTGGTCGCCTGGTAGACCTTAGCAAGGCCGCCAGAAACTCCAGCAGCGGTGTAGGTCGGTTCGTTGGTCGAGACAGGCTCGACCAGAAGGCCGGGGTTCTTCTCTGTGAAGGTAATGACGTGAGAAGTCGGGCCGCTGGCTGTGAAGTCAGGGTTGGCAACAGTAGCCGACGAGAAGTCGGTACCCGCGTTCGGAGTGGCGTTGACTGCCTCTACAACGTTGGTGAGGGTTGCATCAGCCGAGCCGCCGATCAAGACTTCGTTGGCGATTGAGTTGACGCCACCTGAGAAGGTTGCCGCTCCTCGTGCGAGATGCGAGCCGCTGACTGCGAGGGTGTAGGCGTTTCCAGCCGTACCTGGAGACACAGCGGTCAAGGTGATCGCGTGAGACGTAACAGCGCCCGCTGAGACTGTCGCGCTTGCTACGGTGCCGGTGCCGTATGTCGTACCAGAGCCTGATGTGCCGTTGATCGCCGAAGCGAGGTTCGTGAGAGATACGTCCTGACCGTTGATCAGAACTTCGTTAGCTGTCGCCGCATCCAGGGCTTCTACGAAGGTGAAGACCTGGCTGTTGAGCGTCACGGACTCGTTGGTGCCACCTGTGAGGAGGGCGCCTGAGACGGCGAGGTTGGCAGCCGATCTCGAAAGGGCAATCGCGTTGCCATTCGCGGCAAGATAGGACTTCGCTGTGAACGTCAAGACGTGCGACACGACCGACCCTGCGGAAACAAGCGGGTTGGCCACAGTGCCGGTACCGTAGGTGGTGCCGGATCCAGCGCTCGCGTTGATCGCGGAGGCGAGGTTGGTGAGGTCAACATCGATGGTGCCGGTGCGTACAACCTCGTTGGCTGCGCCTGTGAGCGCGGTCTTGAAGGTGTAGGTGACGCCGCCGACCGTCAGGGTGTCGTTGTTGCCCGCGCCTGTGCTCGACGTAGTAACCGTGCCGGTAGCTCGTACCGAGGCGGGGGTGCCCGAGGTGGTAACTGTATCGGTCGCCTTGACCTCGGTCAGTGCCGACTTGAGGGTGTAGGTCTGAGCGCCGACTGTGACGATCTTGGCCGCTGTTGCGTTACCCGAGTTCGAGCCGGTGATCGTTGCCGATTCCTTGGCGAGAAGGTCGAAGCCGCGCTGCTGGCCAACAATGCCTCGAACGGCTACCGAGGTAGTCGAGGTCGAGACGAAGAAGCGACCGTAGTTGCGTCGAAGGACTCGAAGGGTTCGGTAGTCGGAGAGATCGACCTGTGTCGGCGAAGGGTTCTTGAGCCGCACGACGACCCTGGTGCCAGCGGAGTTTCTGATGCGGAATCCGTAGCGCGTAAGGCCGACGAGGTTGGCTGAGGAGTGCTGGAAGGTGTGAGTGCCCGACTGCGACACAGAGGTGTTGACGGCCGAGCCGCCATAGGTGGTCGAGACCTCGAAGGTGTTGGTGGTCGAGGCAATGACGTAATACTTCGTACCAGCTACTAGGCCGGTCGGAAGAGCGCCTGTCGTGGTGAGCAGAACGATGTCGCCGTTGACAAGTCCGTGACCGTTCGAGGTGAATACGCCCGGCGATGCCAGGGTGACGGTGAAAGTCGCAGAAGGCTGAACGCGGATGAAGTTGTCGCGCTCCTGACCCAGAAGAAGCTGGGTGCTAGCCTTGTCGAGGTCGATGACGGCAGTTGTGCCGCTCTTGAGCTTGGTGAAGCCGCTTGTTGCTGTCGAAGGGACTCGGAAGCCCGCTCGCGATAGTCCGTAGACTGAAACGTTATGTGCCATGGTCAGTGTTGTCCTTATTTCCCAGTTCATCCCGCAGGTTGCGGGGAACCACTGTAACTCTTAGGCTGTCGCTCTAGCTCGTTTCAAAGGATTGGTCGTAAACTGGCAATCCAAGCTGTGCGATGCGCGGAAAGAGCTTGAATGTCGCCGACCAGGCGTCTTCGGTAAGCGCGGTCGCCTGAAGCTGAAGCGCCGTGCCGCGCTCTTCTGGCGTGAAGTGAATCGCCCCATTTTTGTCGTTGACGAGGCCTCTGAATGATCGCCACGCTCCATTGGGCGTAGCCTTGATAGCCCAATCGACCCGACGGCGCCCAACTACGATCTCATCGACCCAGAAGTAGCCAAGCGCTCGGTCAGGCTGTGGGGCGCCTGAGACGGTGATGGAATACGACGTGGCCGTGAGGAGATTACGGAAGATCCCAAGGTCGAAGTTGATCGTGTTCCACTGAGCCGCCTGAAGGCGATCAAGAGGGATCATTTCTTGTCCCGAGCCGGTGTTGAGGAAGATGACGGGCTGATTCAAGAAGGTCACAGTGCTTGGCACCCAGATAGCAAGAGAGAGGTAGGTCTGCGTCCAGTCATCGATGACGAAGGCGTTCGTCGTGATCGATCTCTGCGTGCGGAACGAGCCAAGGCCCGAGAGAGTCTTAGTCTGATCCACGAAGAGATCTGGGCCTGTGACAGACTGGAAGAGGTTGAGGTCTTCTGAGAACACGGCGGCAAGTTGCGCACCATCGACGGGCGTGCGACGGTTGAAGACCTCTGTCTGGAAGATTGCAAAACCGGTCGTGGCCACGTCAAAGGCTGTGACAAAAGCATCTCTACTTTGCAAGTCGGCTACGAATCCAACTCGACCATTCGAATACACATATGCCGCATTCGTATCAGAGAGGTTAGTCCAGATGTGGGCAAGGATATTCCGATTGATATCGGTCGTATAAAGCGATGCAACGATTTGGGTGCCACGAAGCTCAACTCGATAGACATAGAAGCTGTTTGGGTCGAGAGCGGGGCCAATCGACTCAGTGTGAGTGCCGCTGTCTACTACCGTGCCAGGAGACCCACCGGTCGAAGAGCTATAGACGGTTGTGAAGGACGAGGCAGAGTCATTCCACTTCAGTCGGGCCGAAATGTGATTGCCGAGGCCGTCGGCGATATCCTTGTGTTCGCGCATGATGACAGTAAGGGTGTTGAACGTCGTTCCTGTGGCGTCATTCGGCGAGGTCGCCCCTCCTGGATAGAAGTAGAGGTAGAAAGCTCCATCGGCAGGGATAGGATCGAGCTTCGTACCATCCCCGCGTACGAACTCAAAGGCCTTGGCGGTCGTGCCTGCGTAGTTGTTGCCACTGAGAGTTACAGGACGGTAGATCGCGTTCAAGCAAGTATCGAAGTCAAGTGCCGATTCCTGCCATGCGTTGGTAACGGCACGGAGAGCCAGGAAGGTCACTGTAAGGTTCGAGCTTGGTGCCACCGACTTCTTGAGAACGAGCTTGACCCCTGTGATCTTGGTGTTGTCGAAGCCGGAGTTCGCGAAGGCCGAGATGTTGAATCGGAACTCAGGGGCGCTGTCAAGGGCCGATGAGAATGCTACGGCGGCCGAGTCATGCCCGCTGCCGAAGGTACCGTCCGCGCTTGAGCTAAACTGGAGGGTCGAGGTAGAGGTGTCAAAGCTGTTGTAGTCAGGGGCGATGAAACCGACAGAGGTCATGGCCGAGATGTCCACTGACCGGTTAGGCATACTGGAAGTCAAGGTGGCATTGACTGCCGCACCGGTTGTCTTCAACTGTGCTCCAGACCATCCTCCCCGAGCGGCGATCTCACCAACGACAAGGGTCGAGAGGCCTGTCCCTCCGAGCACCCAGTTTTCCGAGAGAAGGGGGGCGCCGAGCTTTGTCTCTAGTGCGGTTTGGGGTTCGCCATCAAGGACGGTCTGTGCCACCGTATCGAGATCTGGATTCTGGGGAATGGCGACTGTCGAGTTGACCGTTCTGAAGTTGCGAAGGTCTACGTGCGTCTGTGTCGTCAAGAAAGCCTTCTCAGACTGAGAGTGCTCTGTGGCGTCCCACGGCGCGAAGCCGTCCCAACGTCCAAGGGGATCTGCGAACTCGTCTGAGATTGGATAGGTCATTATGGGGTGTAGGTGTCTGTGCCTGAGGGCTTACCGACTGACACAACGGTGTGGGAGTCGGTGTGGGTTACATTGTCGGCGCTGCCTGGAACTGCGTGGCCGCCAGCGGAGCCTGTGTCGGTAACAACCTTGGTGAGGTTGCCGAAGTTGCCTCCACCGAAGGTACCCGAGCCGAAGTTGGGGACGAACGGGCCTTCGAATGGATCGGAAGCGATTCCCTTGCCCTTGACAACGCCCGCATCGATGGTGGGCGGTGACGGGATGACGCCGACACCGATTACGGTTCCGGCATCGACGTAAATGATGGCCTGGAGCGGAACGGCGAGACGATTGCCGAGAGAAGATCGGACGATGCTAGTCGTGCGGTTGCCCAGGTTGTCATATCCGAATACAAGGTCGTAGTCCTGACCTTGGAAGTATTGGATCCCCTGCTTGTTGGGCTGGCTGAAGACCGAGACCGAGTAAGCAGGGCCTCCGACGGTTGCTAGCTCTGCTGGTACGAAGCCTACGAGCAAGACCTGCTCGTCTAGGACGCTGGGGTTGACAGAATAGGAGACATAGAGCGTCGCGCCGTCTGGGATCGAGGTTGAGGCGTCTCTTGCCCAGGTGTCCTCGATCATCATTTGGTCATCGAAGAGGTTGTCCTCGATAAGCGGGCTGTCATAGGCTTGTGTGTGGTCGTTACGGAGGAACTGCACTTCTTGAATGCCAACAAAGTAGGCCTTCTTGCTGAAGTTGGCCTGCTCGACATCGTATGTGTGTCTTGCGACCTGATTGAAGCGCAAGCCCGTCTGGGTAATCCCCTGGTAAGCCTGGGAGATCCGATCATTGGTAGTTGAGACGAACGGGGCGTCTCCGCGCACGAGCGCCGCTGCCGCCGCTGCGGGTGTGCCCTCAATGGGATCGGTGAAGAGGGTCGGGTTGTATCGCGAGACGACCACCTTGCCGAGGACGGTATTCTGATCGACAGAGATCAACTGTGTGTTCTGGTATTGCGCCGGGGTGTTGAGGAAGATCTGTCCGGCCGTCGTTGCGTCTACGGAGCTTGCGCCCGCAGTGGAGGTAAGCCCCGAGGCCACCGCCTGCGAATCGGCGGAGATCCCGAGAGCGAGCAACGCAAGCTCGTGTCTCTGGTTGTTCTGGTACTCGTAGATCGGGTCGGTAAGAGGCTGAAGAATCTGTGTCTGCACGGCCGACTGCTTCTGCACAAAGAGATCCAGAGGAGTGTTGTCGAACTGGTCAATGACCCACTGAGGGAAGAGGCGGTAGGACTTGGGCGGCAGGCTTGGGAACGTCGGCACCCTGAAGGGCTGCGGGTTGAGATTTGTGAACTCTAGCTTGACAAACGCTGCGCGCATCTGCTGCGGAAGCTGGATGACCTCTCCACGGCGCAGGGTGTAGCTCGCCTGCACTGGCTGCCAGAGAAGATAGTCCCATTCGGTCTCGGTAGCGGGCGCCATGCCTATCAAGCCCTGCTGAGAGTAGTAGACGTTCATCTGCACGCCAGGAGTTCTTGGCGAAACACGAATAGCGTCGATGAGCGCATATTGCGGGTTGTTGTCGTCGTCAATGGAGCGAACATCGAAATATAGAGCCTCGACTGCATTAGGAGTTGGAACTGGATTTGACATCCAACCGGCCTTGGTGTTGTCGAGCACATGTGACGCGATTTCTCTTCGAGATCCATATCGGTACGCATTTCCCAGGATGTCCCGGCCCGAATCTGCGATATCAGACCAAACGCGCATGATGAGATTGCGACTTCCGTCAAGAACGTAGGCGTCGGAGACTTCGTTGTAGGACGAGAAAGGATAGACGACCAATCCGGTGGCAGTCGTATCTGTGATTCCTGTGTAGGGGGTGTTGAGTGTGATCGTGCTAGAAGACACTCCGTTGACGGTGTAAACCTGATCGGGGATGTCAGAGTTGGTGATGAAGGAGCCGATAGAGACTGTACCGCGAGTGTCTACTGAGGTAGCAACGGATGTCGAGCCGTGGGTAAAGTGCAGAGTCCCTGGCGCAGTGACCGTGGAGAGAGAGGACGGCGAGTTGGTGAAGACCTCGTTGAGGGTGAGCGCTGTTAGCGAGTTGACGTGTAGCTCGTAGATCGAATCGATGCTCCCTACGACGATCAAGTCCTCAGGGAGGTAGAAGTCGAGCCAAGAAAGCCCTGTGGTGACCACTTGGGTCTCTACACCGTTTCGAAGCTGAACCGGTGCGGCCGGATTGGTGACATCCCAGAGACTCCACTGGAACTGGATGTCAGGAGAGGCGAGGGTTTGTTCTGAGGTGGTTTGGGTCTGCACGAGCACGCCGAAACCGAGGATGTTCGGCGTGATGTCTCCGCGCTGACAGTCTTCAGGGAATGCGAACTGCTGACGCACCTCGCGAGTGACATTGTTGTCCACAGTCACGAGTGTGACCGGAGTCAAGTTCTCTGGGGTGTCCTGAGAGAGCAGTGGGCCGACCGTATCTAGGTAGTCTGCAACGTAGCGACCTGTTCGGAGGTGCTTGACTAGCACCGGCCACTGGAATGGGTTCGTCTGGCTCGTGGGCCACGGCTCATCGCGTCGAGTGAACGTGATGCGAAGGTAACGAGTGTGAATCATCTCGCCCTTGACATCGGTGAAGTTGAACTCGGCATTCTGCCATGCTGTGCGCGAATCGGGGTTATAGGTGATGGTCGAATCAAAGGGGGTGCTCGCAACCGGCGACACGGAAAGCCAGATTGCGTCGCGCTCGGGAGTGGAGATGTTGTCGTACTCAATCGTGATGTTGATCGGCGCCGTGAGGACATCAAGGTTGAGATAGTTGATCTCGCGGATTCGGCCGAGGTCAATCTCCAAGACCTCGGAAGTCTGTAGACCTCCCGAGGTTAGAGAGAGGTAAGTTGTGTCTGAAACTCCTACTGCCGCGAAGCGCGCCTTAGAACCCCACCAGAAGCTGTCGGGGTACTGGATAGGATCGACCCCTGGAAGAGAGAAGTACGATAGGGGATAGATGCCGTTGACCAATACATCGTTCGGAGAGAGTTCTGTTGGCGGGTATGCTCTTCCCTCCATCGCCAGAGGTGTGTTCTGTGCCGCTAGCGCTTCAGAAGCTGAGTAGTCGTTGGAGGGGTTCTGATTGAGCAAGAACGGGAAGATCGCCGTGAGCATTGCCGAGTAGTTGCCGACAAACTCCGACTCAAACTGCTGGAATGGAGCGAAGCCTGAAGACGTATCATAGAACGCATCGGTGCCGTATGTGGGATCTCCAAGCGCGGCGTCTGTGTAGGCGTGAATCGACTCAATCGTGTGGAAGACGACTGGGAGATCGCGCTGAGATCCGTAGTAGTACCCGGCCTCGTTTTCGAACCCGGCCTGGATGAAGTTGTTGCCCGTTGCGTTTACAGCGGGCCACGGGACACCGGCCTGCCCAGTGACGAATCGGGAAACGTTGAGCCGAGTCGAAGATTCGAACGGGATCCCAGCGATTGGGACGTTGAGGAACTGTGAGTTGACAGGCAGAATCGTGGCTATCGTTCCAACCGAGCTAAGCTGGTCGAAAAGGTCGATGGCGTTGCGCTCGACATCGGGATTGA